>Ga0247774_1001877_pt1 | contig 10511 bp, 6 predicted proteins | sample UWRJL001104B6_FD_179933 | JGI IMG/M metagenome (GOLD analysis project Ga0247774, IMG submission 179933) | Plant litter microbial communities from Arlington Agricultural Research Station in Wisconsin, United States - UWRJ-L001-104B-6 | ecosystem: Environmental > Terrestrial > Plant litter >... | reverse complement strand
GCTTCTGCAGATCTCGCTGGGGCAGGAATCGCGTGCGACCCAGGGTCTGCCGGCCGATCCCATCGTGATGTTCTGGCGCGGTCCGGTGTTCGAGCCGAAGCGCGGATTCAAAGGCAACGTGCTCGCGTCTTTCGCGCCCACCGGCAATCCGCTGCGCAGTGGTGTGCTGCTGCATCCCGAAGCGATCCAGGGCAAGGCAGCTGCACTCGAAGTGGAATACGGCAAAGGCCGCATCTTCCTGTACGGCTTCCGGCCGCAGTGGCGCGGGCAATCTCACGGCACGTACAAGCTGCTGTTCAACCTGCTCTACGCCTACGCAAGCCAGGAACCCAGCGCGACCACGATCGAAGAGCGCGAGTAGGGTGGCGATCTCGCTCCATCAACGCATCCTGTCGGACATCCAGAATCTCATCCTGTCGGGCGCCTGGGCACCCGGACGCAAGATTCCCGTCGAGCACGAGCTCATGAAGCAGTACGAGTGCTCGCGGATGACCGTGAGCAACGTGCTGACCCAGCTCGCCAACGCGCGGATGATCGAGCGGCATCGCCGCCTCGGTAGTTTCGTGAGTCGGCCGAGCTCGCAGTCAGCGGTGCTCACGATCCCGGACATCAAGGCGGAAGTCGCCGCGCTCGGTGAGGCTTACAGCTTCGAGGTGCTGAGCAGGACGCGCCGGCGCAGTACCCGCGAAGACCGGATACGGCTCGGGTCGGAGCTGTCGATTCCCGTGCTGGACGTGGTGTGCCTGCATCGGGCCGGGTCGCAGCCGTTCTGCTTCGAGCAGCGGTTGATCAATCTCCAGGCCGTGCCGCAGGTCGCAAAAGAATCTTTCGCGGAGATGCCGCCGGGCACCTGGTTGCTGCATTCCGTGCCCTGGGCGCTTGCCGAGCATCGGTTCCGTGCGGTGGAAGCCAGCGTGGAAACGGCGGCGGCGCTCGGTATTCGGCCGAAGAGCCCCGTGCTCACCATCGAACGAACCACGCGGTCGGCGGAGTCCGCGGGCATCACGTTCGTGAGACTGGCCTATCCGGGTGAATTGCATGAGCTCGTGGCGAGCTTCGCTCCGCAGACCTCTAAATCGATGCCGACACTGGAGTAGCCGTGCGACAGTTTTTCGTAGTGGGAATCGTGGTGGCCCTCGTTGCCGGAACGCTGGTGCCGGCCTACCGGGCGGAAGGCAAGGCCGCCGCACAGGATCGCGTCGATCTCGAGCTGATGACCTGGCCCGAAGTGAAAGAGGCGATCGCCAGCGGCAAGACGACGGCGCTCGTATACAACGGCGGCACCGAAACGCGCGGTCCGCAGGCCGTCAACGGCGGTCACACCTTCGTGGCGCACGCGAAAGTCGTGGCCATCGCACACGCCCTCGGCAACGCGATTGCCGCGCCCGTGCTGCCGTTCTCGCCCAACCGGGCGAGTGCAGAGCTGCCTGGGACTATTGGCATCACGCTGGAAACCTTCCAGCAGGTCAACAAAGAGATCGCCGAGCAGCTGATCGGCAACGGCTTCAGGAATGTCGTGCTGATGGGTGATCACGGCGGCGGCCAGAAGCAGCTGGGCGATGTCGCCAAAGAGCTCGATGCCAAATACGCGCCGCAGGGCATTCGCGTCGTCTACTGCGAGGATGTCTACAAGAAGTCGAACGAAGACTTCGACGCGTACATTGCATCGAAGGGACTCTCGCCGGGTGGACACGGGTCCATCAACGACACATCGGAGATGATGTACCTCGAGCCGACGAAGAATGCCTGGGTCCGTCGGGACAAGCTGCCGGAGGCCATCGGCACGGAGCGTCGTCGTGCGCCGGACGCGCCTGTGGATCCGAACGCGCCGCCGCCGAACGGCGTGAGCGGCGATGGCCGCAAGGCCACACCGGCCATCGGCAAGGTCGGATACGAGATGCACGTCGAGCAGGCCGTCGCGCAGATCAGGCAGTTGCTGGGCACGAAATAGTCGCAAGCCTGGGCGGAGCCTCGCGCTGCTTCGAGCCTGATCCCGAACCGATCCTGATCCCGTCGCGCCTCCTGACTCTCTACCGATCCCCGATCGTCCTCCGACCCGACACGTGTCGGTTTCGGCACGTGCTCAGGGCCAGCAGAGGTGTCCACTTTTCCCTGCCAGTGGTCTAGGGCTAAATAGGGGAAAGGGGGATTCTCATGACCAGCTTCGAACGGAGCCGCCTGTCAGGCGGTTTTCTTCAGCGCGGCACGTCTTCACCGCGATCTCACACTGAATAAGCACCACGGCAGTCGGGGCTCCGCTCCGCGCTTTCGCTGGCTTCGGCGGGCGCTTTGCGGCCGGGCTCAGAATAAAATTCCAATGAAGAGGTCCTGCATGAGTTTTTCCAGAGCGATAGCGCGCGTCAGCCTGGCAGCCGCGCTACTCGCGCCAGCCGGTGCTTTCGCGCAGGGAACGGTGGCGTTGTCGTATACGCCGGATCAGGCGGAGGCCGGCAAGCGCGCGTACGCGGCGAACTGCGTGATGTGTCACGGCACGCAGTTGAGCAACGGGCCCGTCGGTGCGCCGCTGAAGGGACCGGTATTCATGCAGAAGTACGGCGGCCACAGCGCCGCCGATCTCTTCAACGTCGCATTCAGGACGATGCCGACGTCGAATCCCGGCTCGCTGGACCCCGCAACGTATGCCGCGCTGGTCGCGTACATCCTGCAGGAAAACTCGATCGTTGCCGGTGAGACGCCCTTGCCGGCAGATCCGCAGCAGCTCGCGCGCATGAATGTGCCGGAAACGGGATTCAGCTTCATGGCGTACTCGCCATACACCGCGCAGGAAGTCGTAACGCCTCCCGATTCGCTTGCGCAATTCAAGCCTGTCGCGGACGCCGACCTGATGAACCCGCCGCCACAGGACTGGCTGACATGGCGACGCGGCTGGAATGGACACGGCTTCAGTCCCCTGAGTCAGATCACACCGGCGAACATCTCGAGCCTGCGATTGGCGTGGAGCTGGACGTTACCCGCGGGCTCGACCGAAGGCGTGCCGCTCGTCCGCAACGGAACGCTGTTCATGCAAGGGTACGGTGACGTCGTTCAGGCGTTGAATGCGGCCACCGGCGATCTTCTCTGGCAGTACAACCCTGTGCTCGAAGCCGGCGTCGCGCCGTTTCACAAACGAGGCATCGCTCTCGGGGGCGACCTGCTGTTCGTCGGTACATCCGACGTGCATGTTCTCGCACTCGATGCGCGCACCGGCAAGCTGGTGTGGGACACGAAGATCGGCGAAGCCAAGGCGCGCGAAGGCATCAACGGCGGACCGTTGGTTGCGGAAGGACGCGTCATGGTCGGGACGACAGGAACCGGTGTGGGTGCGAAGCCCGGCGGTCCGCAGCTCGTCGGGCTGGATGCGGCAACGGGCAAGGAAGTCTGGCGACTCGGCACGATCGCAAAGCCTGGCGAGAACGGCGGGAATAGCTGGAACGGCATTCCTTTCGATTCGCGCAGTGGCGCTTCGCTCTGGACGCCGGGCAGCTACGACCCGGAGACGCGGCTGGCCTATTTCGGTACGGGCAACACTTACGATACCGGACCCCTGTTGCCCAGGAAAAAACCCGGCAAAGAGCAGCTGAGCAACGACGCGCTCTACACCAACTCGACACTGGCGGTGGATCCCGCAACGGGAAAGCTGGTGTGGTACTTCCAGCATTTTCCGAATGACCAGTGGGATCTCGACTGGGCGTTCGAACGGCAGCTCGTCGATCTCGACGTCGGCGGCGCGCGCCGTCGAGTGCTCATCACTGCAGGAAAGATCGGCATCTACGACGCACTCGATGCGAAGACCGGCCAGTTCCTGTTCTCCATCGACCTGGGCCTGCAGAACATCGTGACGTCGATCGATGCCAGGACCGGGCACAAGCAAGTCAACACGAAGCTGTATCCGGGCGATGGCAAGATCAAGATGGTGTGCCCGCATGGGGCCGGCGCGAAGAACTACCTGCCTGCGTCGTGGAGTCAGCAGTCGGGCATTCTCGTGATGCCGCTCAACGAAGCGTGCATGGACGTGTATCCGGTTCCGGGTGGCGGGGCGGTGAGCGCGCTGTCTTCCGGCGTCAACTGGGGCATCCGGCCTCGGCCCAACAGCGATGGAAAGTACGGGCGGCTCGCGGCGCTCGATCTCGCCACGCGCAAGACAGTGTGGGTCACGCGTCAGCGTGCGCCGTTGTCGAGCGGAGTGCTGATGACAGCGGGTGGCCTCACCTTCGTGGGCAGCTCAGATCGAGTGGTTCGTGCGTTCGATAGCAGCGATGGCAAGGAGCTTTGGAGCGCCCGTCTCAATGACGTATCGAGCTCGAGCCCGATCAGTTTTTCGGTCGAGGGAAAGCAGTACATCGCGCTGGCGGTGGGAGAAGGCGGCTTTCACGCCCGCAGCTTCGCGCCTCTGACGCCTGAACTGCGGAGCCCTGCGAACCGCGGCGCTACGATATGGGTGTTTGCACTGCCATGAGCGATTGGAGACGCGCCCCGCGAAGGGCGCGCCAGTCACTACGGGGTTGGATCGGGCGGCCGGTCGCTGGCCGCCATTTCCCGAATCATCTTCCAGCTGCCGTCGGCCTGTCGTCGCAGGATGCGCAGATAGTTGCCGCTGAAGTGCGTCGTTGCGCCTCCGGACTTCTGCTGCATCTCTGCGGTGAAATAGCCGCACTCATAGGCCCAGTCTCCGGTCACCACCAGGTCACGCGGCACCCAATGCTCACGAACGGTGGTCTTCGCGAGCCATTTCGAATTGGCCTCGTAGTTGGCCGCTCTGCCGACGAAGGGCGGCATGTTCGTGGGAAACGTGATGTGGTCCTCCGCGGTCAGATCGCGCAAGGTCTCCGCGTCTCCGGCGGCGAGCGCCTTCTGCCACTGTTCGTCGTAGAGCTTGATCGCTGCAATGTCTGCAGCCTCGTCGTGAGCGGTTGGCGGTGAATTGCTTTGACATCCCGCCACTGCGAGCAGCGGGATCAGCAAGAGATTTCGTCTGGCGTTCATGTGTTCTGTGCCTCTGTTCGAAACAGTTACCAGGGCTCGGTCGTCCCGTCATAGCGCAGGAAGTGGCCGGTATCGCGCAGTGTCAACGCGTCGATGGTCTTGCGCATGTTCTTCACTGCGAAATCGGGTTCGATCTGCACGGGATGCTTGGGACCTGTCTGGCGCTCCGTATGGACAGCGCCTGGGTGCAGCAGCACGACGATGACGCCCTGGGGTTTCAGCGTATCGGCGACAACTCGCATCTCACGATTCAGTGCGGCCTTGCTGGCACGGTAGAAGATGGCGCCGCTGCCTGCGATGGGTTCGGTGATCGACGCATGCGTGGACGTAATCGAAATGATCTTTTTCTGCGTGCTCGCCGTCACCTGGTGCGTGAACGCCTCGGAGACGAGAAGGGGGCCGATCGCGTTGATGGCCATCATCGTCGTGCCGAGCTCGTAATCGAGATGCCCGAATTCCTGGGTGCTCCAGTCGTTGTTGTCCGCGTAAACGGCGGCGTTGTTGATGAGCACGTCGATCGGCAGGTCCTCGAGCTTCTGCGCCAATCCCTGGACCTCGGCAGCGCTCGTGACATCCATTTTCTCTGCACGCACGTTCTTGTAGCGGCCGACGAGATCTTCGAGCGTGGCGGGAGTGGTGTCGTGGCGATGTGTTGCGATCACTGTCCATCCGGCAGCGGCATATTGCTTGGCGAATTCCAGGCCGATGCCGGCGTTCGAACCGGTGATGAGGACCGTAGCTGCGTGGCCTGAAGCGCAGAAGAGCAGCGAAAGACAACCGGCGGCGATGATCCGGACGGCGAGCGTTGGTGTTCTCATGCGTCAAATCCCCTGTCAGTGGGCCGCGCCGGGCAGCGCGGCGTCGCGAGTCTATTGATAGCGGTATCACGTTCGCAAGGTGCGCGCGCGATGTGATCAATTACAGGTGTATCGATGCCGATACCAAACGCCGCAGGATGGTTTTCGATACAACTTCATCGAGGAATCCGGTAGCGCTACCAGAAAGGCGCGGGTACGCTCCTGATCCGGGATCGATACAGGAGCTCACGATGCTTTTATAACGATGCCGAACGCTTCGTCGGGTGGCGGCGAAGCGCGGGAGGCGGCTTTTTTGTGGCCGTCATTTGGTAGCGGTATCAATACATACGTCGGGCCGTAGCTGGCCTGAGGGGGAAGTCTGTGATCGAAGTACATCGGATTTCGACGGGAGTCCGCGCGGCCGTGGCGCTCGCACTCGGAGTCGCTGTCCCGGCATTCGCCTTCGCTGCCGACGAGAGTGTCGAGACGCCGGAGATCGTCGTGACCGGCACGCACATTCAACAGACCGGCATGGCCACGCCAACGCCGGTCACGGTGCTGTCAGCCGATGAGCTGCACGAAGCCAAGCCCGGCCCGGTCATCGAGGCGCTGAATCAGGTGCCCCAGTTCCTCAACAACTCGACCCCGGGCAATGGAACCAACTTCGCATCGAACTCGGGGCAGAGCTTCCTGAACATGCGCGGCCTTGGCATCAACCGCACGCTCGTGCTGCTGGATGGCCGGCGTGTGAACCCGACATCGCGCCTTGGCGCAACCGACATCAGCCTGTTTCCTCAGGCGCTCATCAGCCGTGTGGATATCGTCACGGGCGGTGCTTCGGCGGTTTACGGTTCCGACGCCGTCGCCGGCGTGGCGAACTTCATTCTCGACACGAAGTTCGACGGGCTGCAGTTCGAGGCGTTGGGCGGCATGACCAGTCGCGGCGACAACGACAACTACGGGGGCTCGGTGACATTCGGAACGTCTATCGGTGAGCGCCTGCACGTGATCGGCGCCGCAGAGTTCTATAGCGCGCAGAGCATCGAGACCCTGAAGGACCGTGACTGGTACAACGGCACCGGCCTCGTCACGAATCCTCAGTGGCTCGCCAACGGCACCGGTCCGCGTTTGCTCACGCTGCCGAATGTGAGCTCCACACGCTATACGGAAGGCGGCCTGATCAATCAGCCCGGCTCCGCGCTTGATCGCCTCATGTTCCTGAAGGACGGCAGCGTCGTGCCGTTCGTACAAGGTCCGATCGCCGCAGTCGGCACGGGCACGTTCTCGCAGTCCGGTGGCATCGGCTACAACCTTCAGGCCGACGCAGGCGGCGGCGGTGGTGTGTATCCGAACCTCGAGCGCACGACCGGGTTCGTGTATGCCGACTACTCGCTGACGGACAACCTGAGCGCCTACGTGCAGCTCATGTACGGCCATAGCATGACGAATTACCACGAAGGTGGCGGCATCGGTTTCACGCAGTGGCAGGGCACGATCTACCAGGACAATGCTTACCTGCCTGCGGCCATCCGCCAGCAGATGGTCAACGAAGGTCTGCAGTCCTTCGGCTTCTCGCGTTTCGCGAGCGTGGCCGACCTGGGCAGGGGCCGTAACCAGACTTCGAACAGCCTGTTCTCGCCGACGATCGGCGTGAAAGGCGAAGTCGCGGGCTGGAAAGTCAGTGCCTACTATCAGTCCGGCCGCAACCAGAGTAATTCCTTCCTCATCGATTACATGCGGACCGATCGGGTCTCGCAATCGCTGGACGCCGTCGTGAACCCGGCGAATGGCTCGATCGTCTGCCGTTCCACTCTGTTTACGCCGAACAACGGATGCGTGCCGATCAACGAATTCGGTCCCGGCAACATCAGCCCGGAAGGCTTGCAGTACGTGCTGGGTACGAAGTACGGATTCGCGACGGTCAAACAGCGCTTCGGTGAAATCACGGCCAACCGCGAGATTTCGGAAGGCTGGGGCGCCGGCCCGGTGTCGCTCGCAGTGGGCCTGTCGACACGACGTGACTCGCTCGAGCAGCACGCAGACCCTGCAGACGGGTCGGCCTTCGTGCCGCAGAACGATCCTTCACGGGGCATCCAGGGTATTCCGCCGGGACGCGTCGGCAATCCGTTCATCTTCGAGTTCTCTTCGTTCCCGACGCTCGCGGGGGCGTACTCGGTTCACGAAGCGTTTGCAGAGTCCCTGGTGCCGTTGCTCGCGGGGCGACCCGGCGTCAAGCAACTCAACCTGAGCGCCGCTGCACGCTTCGCGGACTACTCGGGAAGCGGTGGTGTCTGGGCGTGGAAGGGCGGACTCGACTGGCAGATCGTCGACTCGTTCCGCCTGCGCGGCACGGTCTCTCGCGACACTCGCGCAGCGAACCTCGCCGAGCGTTTCGATTCGCAGGGCGGTGGTGTGTCGGTGCGCGATCCGGTGTTCAACAACACGAACGTGACGTTGAGCCAATTCTCCACCGGCAATCCGAACGTCGATCCGGAAAAGGCGACGACTGTCACCGTCGGCGGCGTGTTTCAGCCCACGTTCCTGCCGGGGCTGCAGCTCTCGCTGGACTGGTATTCCATCGAGAACAAGGATGCGATCGACCGCGCCGGTGCGCAGATCATCGTCGACAACTGCTTTGCCGGCTCGGCGGAGTACTGCTCGCTGGTCCAGCGCGACCCCGTGACCAACCAGCTCGTCTTCGTGCAGAACACGTTCCTGAACGTGGCCGAAGAGAAGGTCGAGGGCGTGGACGCGGAAGCCGACTACCGTCGCGATGTCACTTTGTTCGGCGGCGGCGCGGAGGCGATCTCGCTGCGCCTGTTCGGCAGTTATCTCGAGAAAAACTCGCTGGGGCAGAACGCCGGTTTCGCAACCGGTGGCGGATCGATCGGCGGCACCAACTATGCCGGGCAGGTCGGTGACGGCTTCAGCCTGCCGCGCTTCCAGGCGACCGGCAGTCTCGGCTACACCAACGGGCCGCTGCGGTTCACGGTCCAGGAGCGTTTCATCGCTCGCGGCAAGATCAACGTGACCTACACGGAAGGCGTGGATATCGACGACAACACGGTGGGCTCGGCTGCGTATACGGATCTCGACGTGTCGTACACGCGCCCCGGCTCGGGCGACAGTGCGCTCACGATCTACGGGCACATCACCAACGCGCTCGATCGGGCTCCACCGCTGAATCCGGCTTTCTCCGACTTTGCCGGCGCGACTCAATACAACCAGACCGTCTACGACATCCTGGGACGGCGCTTCACGATCGGAATGAAGTTGAAACTGTAAGCGTCGCTGGGCTGAGGCCTTGCGAGCGGCACTCCTCAATTACCCCTCTGAGGAACCGGCTCGCAGGCTTCAGCCCATCGAACGGGTCCATGGGAGGAGACTGCTTTGTCGACGCGCACCTATCGCCCACTGCAGATGCATCGGATTCGCTATTCGGATCTGACCGAGGGTCAAGTGATGCAGGCACTGCGGCCTGCTGCAAGCGGTCCTGCCAGCAAGTCCGCGATGTCTGGCGTGCTCGCAGGAAAGCGACTCACGATCGTGACGGACGGTGGCGGGCCGACTCTGGAGTACACCTTTCGCGACGGTCGCGAGCTGCAGCTATCGGAGAACGGCGGCAAGGTCGTGAAAGCGGGCTACGGTGCACTGGAAAGCCGCAGCCTGGTGCTGGTGTCGCACATGATTCCGGGCGCGCAGCGTGGCTACCAGCTCGTATTGGATCAGCACACCCGGCTCGCGACGGTGTTCGAAGTATCTTTCAGCGCTTATGCCGCGCAGGAAATCGCTGCTGCGAAGGCAGCGAAACGCGAGCCTCAGCTCAAGAACGGCCGCAGGAATCGTGAGGTCCAGCGAAAGATCTGGTTCGGATACCTGGCGGGTGAGGGCGCGACCCCGACAGCACGCCACACCTATACCAACAGGATGGAAGGCAAGGGCCTCTACTGGAAACAGGACAACGACGTCGAAGTCCTCGAATTCTACCTGTCGATCACGTATTCCAATTTCATCGAGCTGACCCGTTTCGGCGGCGAGTTGACGGTCTGCGCGCCGAGCGACTACATCCGGATCGATGATCATCAGTTCATCTACTCGCGCATCGAGTGCGAATTCTCCGGAACCTTCACGCTGCAGCTCATCGATCTGTTCGACATGACGCAGAAGGGCGTGCGGCTCGGTTTCACCGAGCAGGACGTGCTCGAGTACTACCTGTACACCGGTCGCGGCGAGATGACTGGCCAGAACGCCACGTTCCAGGTTTTCGGCAACAACAACGAGACCCGCGGACCGCGTGTGGTGTATCGCCCGCTCGAAACGTTCGCCGTGATGACCGACGACGAGGTGAAGGAGCAGGTGCTCCACCACGCCCACGCCTTCGGTGACGGCAAGGGCAGCGACGACAGCGACATGGGCGGTTACAAGAGCGAGCTGATCACGCACTTTGCCGGCAAGAAGCTCACGGTGCGCATGGACGGCGGCCCGCTCGTCGAATACGAGTTCATCGACGGCAAGCGGCTGAAGTGGCGATACGACACCAGCGGCGCGTGGCGCGAGGCGTGGTACGAGATGTACGAGCCCGATGACGAGCTCTATTTCTTCGCACACCTGATGGATGCAGAGTTCCCACGTTCCTGCGCCATGGTGGTGCTGGACCTGAAGAACGGGCTGAGCACCCTCGTGAAAGGCACCACGGGCACTGCCTTCCGCAACAACGAGACGCACCCCGAC
>Ga0247774_1001876_pt1 | contig 10514 bp, 9 predicted proteins | sample UWRJL001104B6_FD_179933 | JGI IMG/M metagenome (GOLD analysis project Ga0247774, IMG submission 179933) | Plant litter microbial communities from Arlington Agricultural Research Station in Wisconsin, United States - UWRJ-L001-104B-6 | ecosystem: Environmental > Terrestrial > Plant litter >... | reverse complement strand
TCAGGGTACGTACAAAATAACCCCCAAAACTGCAGCCATTGCAATCGCCACATCCAAACTAAAGCTGATGGCTCTCGCCCTGTTTTCAGGCGGTTGACTCCTATCCAACCCAGCATTCGTAAAGTTATAGTCGCCATCCGAGTCGCCCCAAGTCTTCTTAACAGAGTCAAGCACACCGTTTCCGCCCACGCACTCTGCGTTCGTCGCCGGGGCCGGCCACTTTCCGGGGGTGTACCTTTTTATGCTCAACGGCCCGGGATACGACTGGCTATTAAAAATGTTGGCTGTGTCCACGTCCGGGTTCTCAATGCTGGTCTTGCTAGCAACAAGACCCAAAACGCTGGCCCCGCAATCCCAGCGTCCAAGGGACGGAAGATCCCAGTTTGCGGAAATGGTGGATAGAACGGAGTAGTGAGTATAATAGGTATCATCGGTGGTACCTTGAAGGGATTTTGGGACGGCGTCACCAAGAAGCAAGGTGTACACAGCTATCGTCATGGTCAGCGTTATTTTGGTCTTTTCCTGGGAAAAACAGCCTACTATTGTGATCCCGAGAGCTGTCGTTTTCGTCAAAGGTGATGACGAGAAGAGTATCATTCATAAAGTAGTTGTTCTTCAGGAGTGGCTCCAAAAAGGTCTTAAGCCACGTGCCGGCATATTTAATTCCCGTATCATGGCCGTCGTTGGCCATGTTGGGGGTGATAAACATCCACTGTGGGAGTGTTTTTTTGTTTAGATCCTCCTCAAACGACTTAAAACTCTTGATCTGCAGCCGTCGGGTGTCGTTGTTGACCACGCTATCAAAAAGGATCAGCGGGTTGTGCTTGCGCACGTAGTCGTTCCGGAGTGTCTCTTGCTGCTTGTAATAGAAGCCTTGGTACCCGGCATAAGGCAAATGCTCCTGGTACTCGCTCCAGCTGATGCCTTTAGTCTCCAAAAGGTCGACGACGGTCGAGACGTTTTCCGGATAGCGCATGAAGCCGTCGTGGTCCAAGCCAAAGTGATCGCCAGCTACGACAGCCGCGTAGTTGGGCTGCGAAGGATGGGTGACTACAATGGGTTAGTTTGGTCGTCGTGGCATCTGAAGTGTAGACTCTCACCCGCGAAGAAATTGGTGAGCAAGATGCCCTGGCTCGCAAGCCATTTCATGTCTTCGTTGTTTTCCGCATCGTCATAATCTGTATTCTCCAGCCAGATCTGGATAATTCGATTGAATACAACACCTTTGACATCTGAGGTTGGCGACAGCGGCACTATGGTTGCCTGGGCCGCTTTGATTTCTGAGGGAGACGGTTGGATTGTGCTGAATGTCGCACCAGCCGCGGATGCTCCTCTCGTAGAGAATATTATCCCGCCGATGAGCGGCAATGCTGAGAAATTTATTCTCTTCATTGTTCACATTGGTGGCTCCAGCCTCGGCTTGATCTCAATGCAATGGCCGCCTCAGATCAGAATTCTTGTTTCGCGGTCTGTCCTAAATACGTTTCGTGCTGAGTGCTAGTAGTTGCAATTGGTGGCTACCTTTGCACAAAGCGTCACCATATGCATTCCTTCTCCGGTAACGATTTTGCCAGACCAGATACCCAAGCGAGGTATTTGTGAGAAGATGGAAAACGCGATGACGACACTTCTTGCTGGTATTTTAGGTTGTGCTGGTGGCACCGCCTCTGTGAGGGGCATCAAAAATCAAAGGGGGGCATCCTAACGCGCCAATTGCAACCCCCAAATGACGCATGTCTCGGGTATCGGCAGGCACATGGCCGCACGTCAATTCGATCTGGGGTAAATTTCATCTCGACCAGAAGCAATGATACCCTGCTCCAACTTTAGCTATCGCCAACAGGAAGGAACATAGTCAGCACGAATAGGATCTAGGTATCGCAATCCTAACCCTAGCCCTAGCCTCTCAAGTGTTGAAGAGTATCGATTAAATAAAGGCTTTTATCCCAAAGCTATACATGTTCTAGACGTGGCCATTCTCCCTGCAGCCTTCCTGTTCTGGAAGCCTATAATGTCGGGCGGCAGTGGCGGCCTAAAACCATAGGGCAATGCGTCGTCGCCGCTTACTCAAACCAAGCTATTGGGGTGCTGTGGCCGGCTGACACGTCCTTATCTTATTTAGTGCGTCGCCGCCGCTTGCTCAAACCAAGCTATTGGAGTGCTGCAGCCAGCTGACTGGTCCTTTTCTTCCTTCAGCTTTCTACGAGCAGAAGCCTTTTTACTCAAATGGGCGAGGCCGAGACCGCATCTACTCTTGGGTTCCTGTTGTGTATGTTAGAGGCGCTCCAAGTTGAGCTGATTCTTCGCAGGAAGCTATCAGCAGGTGGTGTTATGCGATGGCGTCTTGAAATTTCGGAACACGCGAGTGTTCATGGCGAACAAGTTCCGGTGCTTGCGCACCTCAAAACTACTAGATATTGGTCTATGGCGCGAACGGGTATAAGAAGGCTGGCTGTCTCCCCATTTCCATCCAGTCTCTGCAAGCAAGTCGCGCCTCCTCTATTCCTGTATTTTCTCCCTAATCCAGCCTCTTAATATTTATCTACCGGTTTCTCTTACTTTGACTTCCGAGCTTCGTTTTTCACCGCCAAGGCTCCTTTCGCTTGCTTAAGCCATATTAAGCCATGGCGCCAATCCCTCCGGTTATCAGCTGGGACGACAAGCCTCAGACCAACGTTGAAGATTCCAACCTCCCTGAGAAGTTCTACCAGCTCAAATACAACGGTCATGCGTTAATGTTCACCGTGGATGTGTACGGCAAGGAGGCTCTGTCAGACATCAAAGGCTGCCCGATGTGGATCTGCTTACATGGTGGAGGGACGACGAACACGGACAAAGATGACTACAACAATAATGACGATAATTGGAGAGATGGCCGGTCGTATTTCGCGTCCATGGTAAAGCCATACGCGGCGAATCACGGCCCAGTCATCATGGTCTGCCCACGAGGCGTCTCTACAAGGGAGCGCGAGACGAAGTCCAACGGCGAAAAGGTGCTTGCCTGGGACGATTACAATCTTCATTTTCGAGACGAGTCGTATGTCCTCATCGAGCAGATGATCATTCGGCTCTTACAGCCGAAGGCCATCGAGGCTCCCTACTTTGTCGATCCGAATCGGGTATTCCTCTGGGGCTTCTCGGCTGGGGGAGATGGCGCCTTTAATATGGCCGCCCGGATCCCCGACCGTTTCGCTGGTGTCGTGGCCGGCGCTGGGCATCCCAACGGGGCCACTTTCGCCAACTGCGCAAACCTGGAGTTGCTGCTCCAGGTTGGTGAACGAGATGTTCTCCTTGGTATGGGAGGTAGACGGATATCGCGAGCCAAAGTTTACCTGGAGGATGCGCGGGCTCAATTTATCCACTTGACCCAAAAACATGGCGGAAATGGCACTCTATACAAGTTCAACTGCATGGTTGTCCAGACTCTAACTGCGAAAGCCAATAGCAGCTATTTCTACCATAACGGTTGGTCTTCGGACAACACAGGTACTATCTTGAAGTCAACGCCTCGGGACGATGCCACTGTTACGGCATGGCTTGGACAGCCGGACATGCAGGGCGAGAAATTCAACAAGTGGCTTGAAGCGCAAGACTGGGATCGGGTCTGGACCTCCAAACAGCCTGACGGGTGGTACGCCTCGAATATCACCATCAACCCGCTGCTAGTTTTCAAGGACACCAATGAGCACATGTACAAGCGCAACCCGACTCCGAGCCGCGTCATCTGGGACCTCAACATGCGGCCTCCCCGGCCTCATCTCAGCGGCAACCCAGACGCGGCGCCGCAAGGGTGGGAGAAGCGCATGCTTTACTGGCTGTACGTGCGCCAGAGCCCTTTGGACGCAGAAGCGGTGGCGTTGGTCAACCAGGGCGTCGAGGACGCTAGCCACTACTACGGCACCACACCCTCGGCGCACATCATCCACGTCGCCCGCCCCAACCAGCACATGGGCTACTTGCTCAAGGAGAGCTGGATCACCGGCGGCCAGACCATCACGCTCCGCATCAACACGGGCGGTACCACCAAAGACTACGCGTTGGGCACCGTCGCAATTCAGCCGAGCATCAAGGCGCAGACGATGGCGCTGAGCGGCGACCCCGAGCTGGAGTTCGCCGCCATGGTGTACCTCACGTCGAAGGATGGTACTTGGAATGCGGTGATTGCTAAGAGCCTAGACGGCTGAACACCTGAATGAGGTACTCAACTCGGCTACAGGTCGTGTTGCTGAATGGGTAGTTTGGCTTATCTGGCGGGAGAACAGGGTCGGGTTGGAATGGGTTCGGTGTGTTGCCTGTCGGGAGAGTTCTAGCGAGTCCTCCGCCTCTTGCTGTCATTGAGCCGCTCGTTCCAAGGGCTTTGCCCCATATTGACGCCGTCCCGTAGTATCAAAATCTCTCGCTTAGTTAGTATCAGCCCAATATAAAAGACGCAACTTGTCATTAAAGGTTCCCTCTTTTCTGGATGCGCCTCTGCTGTCGTCGCTTTAACCCGCATGAAACTCGATATGGTCCGGCACTAGGATAGGGGGCGCACCACTACGCACGTGATAAAAACTGAGAGAATCAGGAATCGGCATGCTTGGCAGCGATACAGGAATTCCGCCTTCCGCGGCCCAGCAAGTGCCCTACACTATGGACACCCTCTCCACTCTAAAAGGTCAGAGATCGCATCACGAGGACCAAATATGGACATTGCATCAATACAGACGCCGAGTGATTGTACTTCGAAAGCTCCGACTCCAAAGTCCCTCTTCCCCCCAAATGCCATAGTCGAACAGGAAGTAGATGACGTATAATAGCTCCTTTCTTATAATTTGCGTTCTAGGCCAAGGCTCCGACTGGCAAATGCCCGCGACAATTTTTTGAGGGCGGCAGATCTGTGGAGGATATTTACTATTTATATCTGCCATGGATTCGTCAGGCACGGAGTATCTGAGAAGGAATAGGATGAATGAAGAGAAATCAAAGGATAGGCTAGTAGTGGGAGAACTGCAAAACCTGGGAGAGGCGAAAGGAAAGGGGAGACGTGAGAAGACGAGATGAAGGAAGGAAAGCCAAATAAAGGACGCAAGTGCAACGCCCTTAGCCAAACTGCGTACAGACACCCAAATCCATAACAAGGCACTAGCGGTGTGAACACAAACTAAGCCAGGGCCGGGACAGCCTGACAACATAGTTTTATATGAGGCAGAGGCTGCCGACTATCGAAAGTTCCAAGACATCACCTAAAGCCATTTCAAGTCTAGCAAATTGCAACTCAAAACCTGCTCCAGACGCTCACCTGCACACCACCACCGAATCGTGACTGCAACAATATCAACTTGGATAAAGCACCACAATCTGCAGGTCATCTGTCGAATCGAAGATAACCAAGCACACCACACACACATATATATATTAGATACTCACTTGAGCACCGTTTGAGTCACGAATATGACTGCCCCTTGATTGTCACCAAGAAGCAAAAGACCAATCCTGCAATGACACCATTCAAATAAACATTAGCGAGAAACGCCCCTCCTCCAACTCCCCAAAACTCGAAACGCTTCGTCCCCCTGGTCTCAACGGCCCCCTCAGAGTTGCAGCCTGCCTCGACCATCCAACCCGAGGGCTTCATCATCGCCTCTCCCATCGAGCCCGTTCCGTAGCCTAGACAACCAGGAACGGGCTCGTTCAGGCCGCGTCTGCTCTTCCCCAAGAGAGAAGGGAAGAATAGCCCTGCTGTCCCTGTCGATAGTTCGCTGGCACTTTCGCGCCGGACCTGCTACCGAAAGAGATTCCGAGGCTTAGGTCGCGCCAATGCCGACGACGACGGAGGCGTCTGACGAGGAATGAGGCGAGGGTAGCAGGGATGCAGGGGGAGGGGAGGGAGGGGAGGGATAAAGGCGCGGCGCTGGGGAGGACAGACAGGAGGTTTTGGCTTATCAATGGCCAGAGAGAGCCGCCAAAGAGGTCATGAGCGGAAGGCACATGGGGTTAGAAATTCCATTTCCGAACGCATTTGAATCTGTGCGGGTTCCATCTGAGATTCGGGCAGCACATCCCCGTCTTTTCTGACATGACACGGCCGCTAATGGGCCATTAGAAAAATCTCCTGACTCAAGCCGACTCCATTGGGTCATGTTCAGAATTAATTCGCATGAATCCGGATGGGAGAGCCTCTTTGGAGCCTTGGACGAGAGTGATTTCAAAGCGAAGCGGATGGCGCTAATTTAACCGAGCATAACCCGATATGGTCTGAACATCGATGCAGCTGTCCCGTCCTTGACGCCGCCAAGCTTCCGCAGCGCCTAGGTCCAGATTTGTCGTGTGCTCTTCGATTAGAGAAGCGTAAGACCACGCAAAATCCTCATCTACTTCTGTGACCACTAGACTCTTCTCCGGCAGCTCCATCGCGAACCTCAGCCTCAACTCGTACCCATTAACGCGACACAACTGCTCGCAATCACGCTACCACATCTCGCCTCTTAGCATTGTCTCCGGTCCCACACGCCGCGGCGCCTTCCAGAAAAACACCACAATCACAGTCTTCTTGCCACCACCTTGCCCTCCGCCCGATCGGAGACGACAGGGCATGAACAGCTTCCGCCCCGCGCCACCGTCCCCCGCCCAGCAGTCCTACTCCCAGCACCAACAACCCCAACAGCCCCAACAGTTCTCCAACTCCCAAAACCCCCACGCGCAGCAGCAAAATTACGCGGCGGCCGCCGCCATGAACGGCATGAACGGGGGCAACGTCGCGGGGGCCATGGCAGGTATGCCCACCCCGGCTGGCCACCAGATGGAGCTCAACTACATCTACAACATGGTGGAGGAGCTATCCCGGCAACTGGCCGAGAACCGACGGCAGACGGAGCAGATTGTCGAGGGGATTGGACGGGTGAGGAACCGGGCGAGGCAGCAGCAGTTAGGGAATGAGGAGTTGATCAACGTGGCGAGTGATGAGATTAATAGTACGCCCTTTCCATTTTTACTTCTCACTCTTCCTCCCCTCCTCATACACCATCCAATCTTTAGGATACTTGACTTGGGATCAGGCAAGGAAGTCCAAACCAAGCTAATGACATGATATGAAAAGGCCAAGAACAAAACCTCGACGCCATGGTCTCCATCCTCTCCGAATCCCTCGACAAAGCCCAATACTCCCGCGACTCAAATCTCGCTCTTTGCCAGGACTACGCCCGCGCAATGGGCGAGATGGTCCGGCGTCTGCACGACTACAAGGCCAACCAGGTCCAGGAAATCTCCCAGTGGCACAAGTCCTACCGCGGCCAGCTCGCCGCCGAGCGCGAGGAGAACGCTCGCCTCCGCGACCAAATCTGGGACATGCAGGCCCGCGCCGGGCGCGCCAACGAGGCACTGCGGGACTTCCGCAAGCGCTACGAAGACAACGAGGAACGGTGGCAGCGAGCGGCGGAATATACGGCCCTGAAGCAGGAGGTGAGGTTTTGGAAGAGGATGGCCATGCCCCATGTCGCCGACGATGATCCGTACTGGACCGACGATGAGGATTTGATCGATGCGAGGGAGAAGGTGAGGTTGAGAGAGCAGGAGAAGATGAGGGAAAGGGAAGCGGCCATGGCCGCGGCTCAGGCCGAGGCGCAGGCCGAGCAGGAGGAAAGGGAGTTGAGGGAGCATCAGCAGCAGGTGGCTCAACAGCAGCAGCAGCAGCAACAGCAACAGCAGCAGCAGCAGCAGCAACAAGGAGGGGGAGGAGGGCAGGTTGCGCAGCCGCAGCCAAGTAGGCCGCATACCATCGCAGGCGGGATTGCGATGGAGAGGGAGGACAGGTCGCCAGTTGCGATGACGTTACCCTCGAGGCCAGCAAGCGCTTCAAGCACAGGGTCATCTGGGCAGTAGTTTCGGGGCCTGAGATTTAGCACAGCAGCATCAAGTACAGAGGCCACGTCTTCACGGATGAATCAAGTTCCGTCCTTATCACTGGAAGAGATTCCCTGACGGACAGGAAACGTTGCGAGACTCCATAAACTCCCCTAGCTTCGCCCTTTGGGCACGTCATGGCACGGCGTTCAGATATGGCTCTGGAATGGGTATAATAACGTGGCAGACTTCATCTATGGATGGCAATGAAGGGGTCTCTCAGAGCGGCCCTTTCTGTTGATCCACGGAGATTCATGTTAGGATGTCTCTTGCTGGAGACAAAGAGTGGGAGGATGGTCAGTGGAAGCATCACTGGAGGACGCCAGCAAACTTGCAAGTCTCTCAACCTACGAAATGGCTAATAGATACCTTGGACTGGAGATAAACTCGAATATAATGATTATGGATGCAAGTCACACCGTTTTCTATCCCATTCAAGCCACAAACGGCTAGGCTCTAGGCGAGCTACTGGATCCAGCTGAGAGTCCCAACTTTCTCCACCACAAACCGAATTCCTAAAGTATAGTTGAAGAGGATCTGCCCTGCAAGGTGCTGCATACTCTGTACTCTCTAATCAAATGCAAGGCTCCCGTTTACGGTACTCAGACCTAAAGGCCAAAGCTCTTTATCCTATTCCAAGATCCCATTTCAAGATATGTATTTGCATGCTACTGAAACTCGTTCAGAAACAAGAAACAGTCAGAAGTTTCCCACAACAACCCAATCAACAGCCCCTGTCGCCCACCCCGAGTGCGTCGTTATGGATATGCTACCCTTTACCATGTTCCGTAGAGCAGAATCGCGTACAAATATACCTTCCCTCCTACGGCTGTTGAAAACTACCCAACCATTAGGATCGTCCCCCATTTTGAGTCTCAACAGTCGACGAGCCCGTAAGCCCCGCAGTAACCCCGTCGGTTTTATCCTTCGTCTCCACATCCACTTCCTTCTTCAACCTACCTTTATCAATATCCAGCTCTTCAAGCGGCGTAAAGAAGCGAAACTTCTTGCCGTCTTTCCGCAAAGCATGGTATAGCGTGGCGCCACCCCAGATGATCCACGGGACCACGATACCGACATTCTCGCGCACAACCTTGGCCGCCAGCTCTGCCTTGGTCAGCTCCCTTGCATTCTCGAGCGGGAGGGCTAGGGCCACCGGATTAGACGCAAGCGCGACAACCGCGATGCCGATGGCCACGTACGAGCCCACTGCACCAAACGGGTTCCTCCAGAGCAGCTCGTCCGTCGACCTCGCGCGCTGCTTCAGCGCTGCCCGGAAGCGAATAAACGAGGCATTGATGGCGATCCAAATGTAAAAGTCAAAGTGCGCGCAGATGTTGAGCAGCCAGTCAAACATCCGCTCGCCCCCGTCGAGGCAGTTGAAGAAGGCGCTGAGGCCAAACCCGAGCGTCACTGCCAGGGCGTAGGTCGGGATGCCGCGCTGGTTGATCCTCTCCAGAAACCGGGGGGCCATGCCCTCGTGCGCGATGGCTTGGAGGGCGCGCGAGGTCGAGTACACGGCCATGTTGGCCATTGACAGCAGAGCGCAGAGGATAGCGCCATTGTAAAAATCTCCAAACCCCTTCAGGTTGGCAAGCTTGGCGGCGAGGGCGAACGGGGAGTAGCTGGCGCCGTGGCCGTCTTGAGCGAGCTCGGGGTGGTCGGCGGGGACCACCATGCCCAGCAGGAAAAGAGTTACGACGTAGAAGAGGAGGATGCGGGCAAAGACAAAATACGTGGCAATGGGCATGGCGCGCCGAGGATCTTTGGTTTCGCGGACCGTCATGGCGAGGAGCTCGGTCCCGCCGTATGACACTGTTCGCCGCGTTAGATGTAAATGCCATGACTCTCAATTTGAGTTTCATTGGAGGGAACATACTTCCTGCCACCCGGAAACAGTGAAGGAAACCAGAGAAGCCATTCTTGAACGGCTGTTCGATAAAGTACCGGAATCCAAGGGGTTTCGGTCTATATCTCGTTAGCATTGCCACGGTAAGAAGAGTGCGACTAGAATGCAGCAATCGCTAATCCGGCCAGGTTTTGTGTCAGTCCATACCTCGGATCGCCTGGAGCCCCTCCAGCGGCAATGGTAGCGGCCATCCCAATAAAGAGCGTCACCGCAACAATCTTCACGGCTCCAAGACCCGTCTCTGCTTTCGAGAAAATATTGGTCCCGAAGAAGTTGATGACGCACAGCAGGAAGAGAAGCGGCGCGATGAAGTACTCGGGCTTGATCGCCTGCGTCCAGTACTTGAGCTGGGCTCCCATTGTCGTGAGCTCAAACGGGACTACAGTTATCCACATGAGGATAAAGATCCAACCGACCGTGAGACCGAGCTCGGGGCTCAGGAACCGTACGCTGTACTCGTAGAAGGAGCCGCTGATGGGGAGGTTCGCTTTCGGGTCTGTCAGTCCGCCTGGCCCCCACAGATAGGTTGGAGCAATGATGGGGACACGAAGAGAAGAGGATGCAGGAGAGAAGGACGAGACACGAACGTACTGCACATCTCGCCGAGAGCCCCCATGGTGAATATGACGAGAATACCCGTGATAAAGTAGTTGATCACGACGTTGCCTGGGCCGCCAGAGCTCAAAGCACCGCCGGACGCGACGAAGAGACCAGCGCCAATGGA
>Ga0247774_1001875_pt1 | contig 10515 bp, 5 predicted proteins | sample UWRJL001104B6_FD_179933 | JGI IMG/M metagenome (GOLD analysis project Ga0247774, IMG submission 179933) | Plant litter microbial communities from Arlington Agricultural Research Station in Wisconsin, United States - UWRJ-L001-104B-6 | ecosystem: Environmental > Terrestrial > Plant litter >... | reverse complement strand
TTGGCACTTGGACGCGGCTTACAGTACCGTACTCGGCAAATACTTCGTTGAGGTCCTCTTGTGTTACCTCATATGAAAGATTACCCACGTAAATCGACATAAAATCTCCAGAATCATTAGGGTGCAGAGATTTAGATTCGGAGAGACGCTTGTAAATAAACACCAACAAACTACGCCACCGAATTTAATTCTTGGAAAACCACTATAACATGAAGCCAGCAGAATCAGCAATAATTGGCTATCATAATTTTCTATTTTGGGTGCCGAACGGGCAATCGGCAACAGAAAGTATTCGTGATAACTGACATCTGACACTCTTGGCGTCATCCGCTTGGTTTGTTGCTGCTGGATCGAGCCCAGAGCAGAGATTTTTTGTCGCTGTTACCGGGTTGATTGGGTCTTATTGAGAACAGTGCCTGAGATCAGTTATAACTGACATCAGCCATTTTTCTGGAACAGGCAGGATGCCTGGGTGTTCCACCAGATATCAATGTTTTTAGTCGCCGATTCATCTTCTGATTAGTTAATGTTTGCCGACTATTCATATTATTTCCTATCGAGAAACCTCCCTACCAACCTGCTCAGGGTTTTTTTAGTGGGCCGGATATTATGACTTCGTTGAGGGAATTTCATCGGGATATAGGAATACTATTTATACCATTTCTCTAAAATCGTGCAACACTCTTCGACCCCCCCTAGCCCCCCCTTGCAAAGGGGGGGGACAAGAATACTGTTGCATTCTTTTTGAAAATTGGTATTAATTTGTGAATTAGATTTTTTTATGCACCGCAGAGGGCGCAGAGAACGCAGAGGAGGAGAAAAGAGGGAATGTTTTAGCGGGACTTAAACAAATTTTAAGCCCAAATAAAGCCTAAACTAGCTTTGTAAGCTGAGAATACGTCCCAGTTTTCCTTGAGCCACTTGACAAACCGAAATGATCTTGCTGTCCGAAATGCTTCGAGTGCTTCTGTAAAGGTGTTTAAAGACTTATTTGCCCATCTACGTCTTAATCCTCCAGTTAAGGTATGCCAGAGGATAAAATTGTAGGCACAAAACACCAAAATTAAATGCCTCATTAAACTGCGTTTATCTCTAACTTGATATTCTTTTAACCCTAACCATCCCTTTGCTTCCCGATAGAAAACTTCCAACCAATTTCTTTGTGAATAGGTTTTTACTATCCACTCCTCTGTCAGTGTTAATAAGTCAACATTAGTCATCAAATAATCAATGTCAGTGGCTTCATCGTAAGTAGCTGCATTCATGACGCTCGCGATTACTTTCTTGCCTGTCAACTTTGATAACTCGATTTCTCTTGTTGCTACCCACACTAATTTCGGTTTTTCTAAAGATAGTTGAATTTTTGTGAAATCAGATGAGGGCAAGGATAACGCCAATTTATCTCCTCTAATTTCTTTTTTTTCATCGCCACTTTTTTGAATTATTACTTTACGGTTCTTGGCAATTCCTCCGATGTATTTTAATTTTCTTTTCTCTATTTCTTGTAAACAACTTGTATTATTTCCATGCCCGGCATCAATTAGCACTATTCCTGGTCGATCTCCTCGGGCTAAACTTTGGTCTATTAAGTCTCTGGCTATTTCGGGTTTCTTTCTAAATTCCGGGTCGGCATTTCCTTTGGGTAATGAGTCGGCTTTTTGATATAATTCTCTATCTAAGGGTAAACTTTTGATGCCATCATATAAATGGGTAGTAACTGCGACTACGCCCTTCTCTGTTTTCCCAATTTCTCCAATGTATTGCCGTCCCACAACCTCTGTAAAATTACCACTTTTTCGGTGTCCTGAATCATCAATGATTAGGCTAAACCCTCGATTAATCTTAGTTTGGCGACACTGATTCATTACCTCCAGACGGCGTTGATTCAGTTCCATTGCTGACCAAGGTGCAGCAGTTAAAAAATGATGTAATTTGTGGTAAGTCACTCCGACGGCGTTTGCCACCATCAGGGAAAGGTTTTTTCGCTCCCGAGCGCCCAATAATCCCCCTAAATAGTTCCTAAACTCCCGTTTTTGGGCCTGATGACCAAAGATATCGTCAAATCTTTGACACCATCGATCAAAGCACGGAGGCATGGCGGCAGGGGTGGTCTCTTTCATAGCTCATTTTTGAACGTTATATGCTTGCTATACAAGCATTATAACTTATTTAAGCTCGTGTTTTTTGTTTAAGTCCCCTTAGGAGTGTTGGCTGTGAGATCACAGCAGAGCTTATATCTCACAGCGAGCCTCTTGCTAGGGAGCAAGATATATCTCGCTTCGTGCTCGAGGAGGGCCAACACTACTGTGAAAGCTATCATTGGGATGCTCCCATTACCACTTTCCTGATATCGCGCCCTTGAGTCTCAATTCTTCTCGATTGACTAGAGCTTCGTAGTAATCTGGTTTGATTTCCAGGGCGACTCCGTAAGAGGTAATGGCATCTTGAGTCCGCTGCAATTTTTGCAAAACGTCGCCCCGCTGCGCCCAAGCTTCCCAGTTGTCGGGCTTGAGTTGGATCACTTGGTCAAAAGCGACGAGTGCTTCGGAATAGCGCTGCATTTTATCGAGGATTAAACCTCGCTGCACCCAGCCTTGATAGCTGTCGGGCCAGATAGTAATTGCTCGATCGTATGATGCTAGAGCTTGTTCGTACTGCTGCAAATTTGAGAAAGCGTTGCCGCGTTTCAACCACGCTTCAAAATTGTCGGGCACGATTTTAATTACGCGGTTGTAAGCTGCGACGGCGTCTTCGTAACGCTGCAATTTTTCCAGGGCCGCGCCTTGCTGCAAACCTACTTTTGATGTAATTTCTGCTTCCGAACTCAGAGAGATTACTTTATCAAAACAGGCGATCGCTTCTTCGTATTGCTGCAATTTTTCCAGAGCTTCGCCTCGCAAATTCCAAGCTTCTAGAAAATTACCTTCAATTTGTAGGGCATTGCTGTAAGCGATAATAGCCTCTTTGTAGCGTTCCAATCCTGCCAGAGCGATGCCTCTACCCAGCCAAGCTTCGGGGAAATTCGGATTAATTTGAATGGCTTTGTCAAAAGCAGCGATCGCCTCTTCAAAATCTCTGGATTCTGACAGTGTTTGACCGCGCCCGATCCATGCTTCGGCATAAAAAGAATTAATTTTAATTGCCTGATCGAAACAAGCAATTGCTGCATCGGGCCACTGGTATTGGAGGGCCATTCCTTTATAGAACCAAGCTTCGCAGTCGTTGGGCTGCATTTGCAGTACGCGATCGTAAGCTGTGACCGCTTCTGCATATTTGTGCAATTTTGCTGAAGCAATACCCCGATTGAACCAAGCTAGACTATTTTGCGGTTTCAGTTGAATGGCCCGATCGTAAGAAGTTACAGCTTCAGCGTAGCGTTCCGCCTTCATCAAAGCCAAACCTCGGTTCAGCCAAGCTTCTCCATTAGTCGAGACGAGTTTCAGCGCGCGCTCGTAAGCGGCCACGGCATCAGGGTAGCGCTCCGCTTGCAGCAAGGCGTTGCCTTGCCGGCACCACATCGCGGGCAAATTCGGATGAATTTGGGTGGCTCTTTTGTAACAGCTTGCTGCTGTATCCCACTGCTGCAATTCCTCTAATACTCTGCCCCGCTGATACCAAGCTTCGTGCTTTTCTGGATTGATTTGAATTGCTTTGTCTAAAGCTACGATCGCTTCTGAGTGATTCTGCAAACTTAACAGTGCACTCCCCCGCAGCATCCAAGCCCAATATTCTTCGGGATTAATTGCAATAGCTCGATCGCAGCAGGCCAGCGTTTCTGCGTAGGAGTGCAGTTGCTTGTAAGCTTTGCCCAGATTCAGCCACGCCCTGGCCCAGTCCGGCTTAATTTGAACCGCTTTTCCGTAGCAAAGGATTGCCGCTTCGTACCTTCCCGATGCGTACAATCTATTGCCCCGATCGTAATCTGGAAATGCTGCAAAAATTCTAAAAATTGGCGGCAGCAGAGCTGGTTGGGGGTTTGAGGAATTTTCTGTGGCAGAAGTCGAGAGGTCTGGCATACGCCTTGCACATAAAAAATTTAGTGGGATAACAAGCTTGCAGTCTTATATATTAACTTATGCTTTTCTTAACTCGCTGCTGTGAATGAAACCAACTTAGCATATCAGGTTTGCTGCGACCAATGATTTTCACTTAATTGTAGTAGGTATAAAATTATGCACCGTTCACACGGAGCGTATACGGCTGTAAAATACGGTCAAGACACAAACAAATATTGAGCGCTCCAGGTTTCAAACCAAATTCAATATGCTAGTTCACAGGCTTTTATATTTCGCCGACTGCTTTACCGATCGTGATTCGGGGTCGATCGACTCGCGCCCCAATTATTGGTACCAAGGCCTTTGTCCTGAAAGCGGCGAGCTGCTGAGACTGCCGCGCACTCGAATGTCCGAGGACCTCGCCCGGGGCTTGATGCAGTACCTTGCGGCTGACGGTTCCTACGATCGCGAGGGCAAGATGTATGGCATATTGCTGGTGAAGATGCCTTCGGGGGAACAGGGGATACTCAAAGCATTTTCCGGGCTGCTGAATGGTTGCAGCATTGTTGAAGGCTGGGTGCCGCCGATTCCGGGACGAGATCGAGTTGCTTTCGAGGAAGCCCGCACCTTAACTCAATTGGAGGCGATGAAACAGGAACTTATTGCCCTGAAGCAACTCCCGCAGCGACAACAGTATAAAGCTTTATTTGACGAGTTTGAATTGCAATTGCAAGTTTTGAACGATCGCCACCGCAATTGCAAGCAGCAGCGAGACGCAAAACGTCAGTTAGTGTGTCAAACTCTCGCAGCAGAAACACTAGAAATTGCTCTCGAACAACTGAATCAAGAAAGCCGTTTAGAGGGAATTGAACGCAGGCAATTGAAACGGCAGCGGGATGAAACATTGCAGCCGCTAAAACAATTAATTGCAGCGGCAGATGGGCAGATGCGGGCGCTGAAACAGCGGCGAAAAGAACTTTCCCGCGAACTTCAGGTGCAAATGCACGCGGCTTACACCCTGGTGAATTTTTTGGGGGAATCGAGATCGATCTCCTCATTGATGCCAACTAATTCTATTCCCACTGGCACCGGCGACTGCTGCGCGCCAAAATTGCTCCACTGCGCGGCAGTACACAATCTGAAACCGCTGGCAATGGCTGAGTTTTGGTGGGGGCCGCCATCGGGGGATAAGATTCAGGGAGAATTTTATGGCGCTTGTGGCGATCGGTGTCAGCCGTTGATGGGTTTTTTGCTGTCAGGATTGGCTCAAAATCCCTTGGTTTCTAATATGGATGAGGGTTGTACGGGCGGGCTAGAAGCCCAACCCCTACTCCCCACAAGCAATAATTTTTCTTGTGGAACGGGCATCTTGCCCGTTACGCAAATGCTACCGATTATTTATGAAGACAAATGGTTGATTGCGGTCAATAAACCCTCTGGGTTGCTGTCAGTTCCCGGCCGTTATCTGGAAAATCAAGATAGTGTTTTAAGTCGTTTGCGTAACTTGTTACCGGATAGTTGGGATTTGACGGCGGTGCATCGTTTAGATTGGGAAACATCGGGTATTTTGCTATTGGGGCGGGACAAAGAAACCAGCATTCAACTCAGGCAGCAATTTGAAAAAAAGCAGGTTCACAAAGTTTATGAAGCTGTGCTTTCCGGTACTGTAAATGTTGACACGGGGACGATCGATCTCCCACTTTGGGGCGATCCAGAAAATCGCCCTTACCAGCAAGTCAATTGGGAGTGCGGAAAACCCAGCGTTACTCGCTTTCAGGTAATGGCGAGGGAGGGAAATCATACTCGCATCGAATTTTGCCCGCTGACGGGACGCACGCATCAATTGAGGGTTCATGCAGCGGATGTTCGAGGGTTGGGGATACCGATTTTGGGCGATCGGCTTTACGGATGTCGGGCTGCTGCGAACCGCCTACACTTGCACGCGCGGGAACTTTCCTTTGAGCATCCTGGGTTGGGAGAGACGCTGCACCTACAGGCGGCGACGCCATTTTGAGCCCAGGGCGATCGCCCAACGAGCGATAATCGATCGTGAATATGTGATGCCGTTAGCATTGCGGGCGATTCAAGTTATCGTCATTCGCGATCGAACTCTGAACTTCCCTCATTTCTCAGTTGACAAAATACCAAAATCATGAATACCAAAACAACTTCTCCTCTTCTACTGAGTCCATTCAAACTCGGAGATTTACCCTTAAAAAACCGAGTAGTCATTGCACCCCTGACCAGATGCAGAGCCGGTGAAGCGCGGATGCCCAACGCCTTGATGGCAGAGTATTACGCTCAGCGGGCATCCGCTGGTTTAATTATTACAGAAGCCACAGTGATTTCTACTCAAGCTAATGGTTGGCTCAATACGCCCGGTATTTATTCAGACGAGCAAGGCGAAGCTTGGAAACAAGTCGTGACAGCAGTTCATGCCCGCGAAACGCCGATTTTCATGCAGCTTTGGCACTGCGGGCGGGCTTCCCACAGCAGTTTTCAGGAAAACAATCAATTGCCAGTTGCACCCTCTGCCATCAAAATCAACGGAGAAGGCATTCATACCCCTCTAGGCAAACAACCCTACGAAACTCCCCGCGCTCTAGAAACCGATGAAATCTCGCTGGTTGTAGAAGATTATCGCCAGGCGGCTGAACGAGCAAAAATGGCAGGTTTTGACGGTGTAGAAATTCACGCGGCTAGCGGCTTTCTTATTGACACATTCCTGCAAACCAAAACCAATCACCGAGCTGATTCCTATGGCGGCTCCGTTGAAAATCGCTACCGTTTTCTTAAGGAAATTGTCGAGGCGATTATCACAGTATTTCCGGCAAACCGAGTGGGAGTTAGACTTTCTCCCGATAGTGTTTTCAATGATATGGGTTCTCCCAGTTATCGCGAAGATTTTCTGTATATCGCGGGGCAGTTAAATTCCTATTGTTTAGCTTACCTTCACTTGGTGGACAATGTGGGTTATGGCTTTCTTCACGAATTGGGAAAGCCGATGATGATAGGTGAGTTTCGCGATGTGTTTGCAGGTGTGCTCGTCGGCAACGGCGGATATACTCAAGAACAGGCTGAAACGACCCTGAGCAGCCAAGTTGCGGATTTAATTGCTTTTGGTCGGGATTTTATCAGCAATCCGGATTTGGTAGAGCGTTTTACTAATAATTGGCCGCTCAATCCGCCTGCTGAAGTTGGCGTCTGGTATTCTTTTGGGCCTGAAGGTTATATCGATTTCCCTAGCTATCAGGAATCTCAAGCTATTTCCTGAGCATCAGATTACATGGATGACACCTGCTGTTAGATCCCAGATTTCTTTAAGAAGTGGCGATCGCGCAACCAGCGATAATCGATCGTCAATATGTGATGCCGTTAGCATTGCGGGCGATTCAAGTTATCGTCATTCGCGATCGAACTTTGAACTCCCCTCATTTTTGAGTTGACAAAATACCAAAACCATGAATACCAAAACAACTTCTCCACTCCTACTGAGTCCATTCAAACTCGGAGATTTACCCTTAAAAAACCGGGTAGTCATGGCACCCCTGACGAGATCCCGAGCCGGTGAAGCGCGGATGCCCAACGCCTTGATGGCAGAGTATTACACTCAGCGGGTATCCGCTGGTTTAATCATTACAGAAGCCACAGTGATTTCTACTCAAGCTAATGGTTGGCTAAATACGCCCGGTATTTATTCAGACGAGCAAGGCGAAGCTTGGAAACAAGTTGTGACTGCGGTTCATGCCCGCGAAACGCCGATTTTCATGCAGCTTTGGCACTGCGGGCGGGCTTCCCACAGCAGTTTTCAGGAAAACAATCAATTGCCAGTTGCACCCTCTGCCATCAAAATAAACGGAGAAGGCATTCATACCCCTCTAGGCAAACAACCCTACGAAACTCCCCGCGCTCTAGAAACCGATGAAATCTCGCTGGTTGTAGAAGATTATCGCCAGGCTGCTCAACGGGCAAAAATGGCAGGTTTTGACGGTGTAGAAATTCACGCGGCTGGCGGCTATCTTATTGACACATTTCTGCAAACAAAAACCAATCACCGAACTGATTCCTATGGCGGTTCCATTGAAAATCGCTACCGTTTTCTTAAGGAAATTGTCGAGGCGATTATCACAGTATTTCCGGCAAACCGAGTGGGAGTTAAATTTTCTCCCAATAGCGCTATCAATGATATGGGTTCTCCCAGTTATCGCGAAGATTTTCTGTATATCGCGGGGCAGTTAAATGCCTGTGGTTTAGCTTACCTTCACTTGGTGGAAGGTGTGGCTTATGGCTTTCACGAATTGGGAACGCCGATGATGATAGGTGAATTTCGCGATGTGTTTGCAGGGCCGCTCGTCGGCAACTGCGGATATACTCAAGAACAGGCTGAAACAGCCCTGAGCAGCCAAGTTGCGGATTTAATTGCTTTTGGTCGGAATTTTATCAGCAATCCGGATTTGGTAGAGCGTTTTACTAATGGTTGGCCGCTCAATCCGCCTGCTGAAGTGGCTGTATGGTATTCTTTTGGGCCTGAAGGTTATATCGATTTCCCTACTTATCAGGAATCTCAAGCTATTTCCTGAGCATCAGATTAGATGGATGACACCTACTGTTAGATCCCAGACTTCTTTAAGATGTCTGGAATCTGGCTAATCTAAAATTGATTGACTGCTTCGTAATCTTCCCAAGCTGCTTTTGCACCAAATTCGACGATCGCACTCAAATCACAAGCATATTCTCCAGCACAACTAAAAGAACCAAGTTCCAAGACATAAAGCTCTCCCTCTGACTCGCAGATATCGATCGTGTAGACAGATTCTGGATACCAACTCACTTGGACAGAAAACTTCGCTAAGATTGTTTTCTAAATATCCTCCCCTGATTGTTTCATCACTTCTTTCTTCTCCTACTAAATACAGAAAACCAGTAACAATTAGATTTTTATAAACAAAAAACTTCCATTCTTTCGTAATTGCTCGCTTACCACTGACTAATACCAATGTTGTTTCGTCTCTTTTTAATTCACTTCCTAGAGACTGGATGGTATTTAAAATATTCAGGTTAAAAGCCCCGGCTCGAAATGACCGAAAGCATCCCAATACGGTTCAGTTAAGATCGATCCCCCCTAGCCCCCCTTAAAAAGGGGGGGACAAGAACTTACTCAAAGTCCCCCTTCTTAAGGGGGATTTAGGGGGATCTCGCCCGGAATAAATATTTTTAACCCAAGCGTATTGGAAAGCATCCAGGATACAAGCCCCCCGATTCATCCGTCCAGAAATAAAAAACCTGTATCCGATGAAACTTGCCCCCCGAATTTATCCGTGGGGTCAATGCTTCAATTCTTTAATCTAAAATCTCAAATCTAAAATTGATTGACTTCATATTGCTGTCTGGTCGAACAAACAAATCTCCATCGAATTTGAAGTATTCCATAATTTCGGTTTTTCTTCTGAGCAATTCGCCCAAAGAAAGAATGAAATATTTATTATTTAATAATTATCGATCGAAATAAGTGTAGTAACTGGAACAGCGGAGATTCTTTTCGTCCATATAAGCTCCCGGAATCCACGAAGTTCTTAAGAGATCCCGACCCAAATTCAGGGTTCCCATGAATAAAACACAATCATCAGGGGGGAAATATTGATGAGCTGCTTCTGGGCAAAAATTGAGATATTTGGTTTCTTGGTAAATGTATCCTTGTTTCTGCAATTCTGCTAAAAATTCTGTTTGACGATCGTAAATATTTTGTTCGATCGACCAATTTACTTTTTTCATGACAGTCTTATGTTCGATCGGTGTTTGAGGGGCAACCCCGCAAAGACAGCGAAAATGACTCGATCTTGCCCTTGGGCCAAAAGGCAGTTGAGATCGAGAACGTTTCCTCATATCCTAATAAGCGTAGGACATTTCAAAACATCCGAGCTGCTAGCTCAGCTTTTGAGTACCTGAAAATAATCAATAGCGGAAGCGCTTTTAACAAGATGGCACAAAATCACAAATCCACGGTTATCATTACCGGCGCTTCCTCCGGCGTCGGTTTGTACGGCGCGAAAGCTCTCGCAGACAAAGGATGGCACGTAGTCATGGCCTGTCGGGACGTGGGGAAAGCCGGAGATGCCGCCCAAGAGTTGGGCATACCTGAAGGGAGTTTCTCCATCATGCAGATTGACTTGGGCGATTTGGAAAGCGTGCGCAGGTTTGCTCGGGCATTTAAGGCAAGCGGCAGACCTCTGGACGCTTTGGTGTGTAACGCGGCCATTTATCTGCCTTTGATTAAGGAACCGCTGCGGAGCCCGGAGGGTTATGAGTTGACGATGACTACCAATCACCTGGGTCATTTCCTGCTGTGCAACCTGATGATGGAAAATATGAAGCCTTCCTATTATTCCGATGCGAGAATCGTGATTTTGGGAACTGTGACTCACAATCCAGACGAGTTGGGCGGGAAGATTCCGCCGCGCCCGGATTTGGGCAAGTTTGAGGGTTTTGAAGCGGGTTTCAAAGACCCGATTTCGATGGTTGA
>Ga0247774_1001874_pt1 | contig 10517 bp, 4 predicted proteins | sample UWRJL001104B6_FD_179933 | JGI IMG/M metagenome (GOLD analysis project Ga0247774, IMG submission 179933) | Plant litter microbial communities from Arlington Agricultural Research Station in Wisconsin, United States - UWRJ-L001-104B-6 | ecosystem: Environmental > Terrestrial > Plant litter >... | reverse complement strand
TTCGGCGATCGTATCCGTCGCTACTTGCTCGGGTTTCTGGAGTTGTCGCTGGATTGTACTGACAAGTGAGGGCGACGGCGATATTAACGCTCTGAGAAATACAATGCTCCATTCACACAATGTTCCGTAATTTATTAAAAGTTGCTACCTTGCAGTAGATAGAACTCTATATTTGTCTCATATCATCTTCGTTGACTATTGAACGACGGAAGTAACGAAGTCTCTCGCGAACGTCTCAGAGCTGCGTATCGGCCTCAGCTGAGCGACTGGTAGATATTCCAGCGGAAGAACTCGAATAGCGGCACTCTACCACCCTCCACCCAATTTGGATGTACGAACGTATAGAATTGTGATGAATTTGACTAAAGTCCTGATTGCCTTGCAGCGAGACCTCCATCTCCACACCTTCGGTGCCGGCAATATTGTTCTAACGGTCGCTATCGACATTGATGCACTACTCCGTGGAGAACGAGCCGGCGCAGTGTCGTCCAGCGGATGGTGTCGGGCATTGCTTGTGAAGGTCTTTGGCAGTGAATGGCTGCGCCGTCTCCAATTTGATCAAACGCCTGCTTCTTTCACTGCCAAGTCAAGTAAGCGAGTTGTAATGCCGGCCAATTGGTCCTGACGGGGGCACACCCGAAGAATGACGCCGCCGTCCGAGTTGTGTTGTGCTTTTAATGAGGCACAAGTGTGTGGATGAATCGACTTAGACGATGAAATCCCTCATGATGGGCTTCAGAGAATCTTCTGGATGTCTCTAAAATCCACCAAATTCATTAGGCACTGAGCAGACGCGCCGGGGTGGAAGGGATGGCTTGCTCTTTAAGCAACCTCTTACCATCCGCGGGTTGCTTTTGGGCCGTCGGCTGATCCTCATCTGGCGACTCCATCCGCTAAGCCGCAGTGTAGTGAGACGTTACCAACCTCATAAGGCGAGAGGAAACGAGCACCCTCCCTGATCCTTGTAGATGGTTTGCCGTCATCCGAAACCTGTGATTGCCTTAATCTGTCAAAGAAGGTTATGAAAGCGACGGTTCGAGGAAGCTGATGCTAGCAGGATGTTTGAAATCCGATTTTCCGATGTCAAGGGAAGTCGAATCTGTCGGTGATAGCCTGCCTTGCTTACCGGCTACATCCCTTCTCGAGTGTGGAACTGGCATGCCGGACTAACTGGGATGTTCCTAGATATATGATTAGACAGCGGCGTCAAAATCTCTCACGAAGAAGAGAATGATGCCACTAGTCAGGCTGTAGGCTACGAGTTAGTAACACGGAAAGGGCGGCGTCGACAAACTGCAGCCGAGTATTCGAGAAAGCTTGATCGGGAACGTGCTGGCCATTGAATCGAAAGCTAAGATGTAATGAGAGAGAAAATAAATCTCATAGACAGAAAATCGTATTCAAGTGACTGAAGGTACCGCTGGCTGCCGGATTGCAGGCACGGACTAGCAAAGACAATAAATGACGACTCCGACAGACTGTGGCAAAGAGAGAGAATTTATCGCCGACGGACCGAGTGTAGATCAAGGTAGTAAGAGAGTGAGAACTGGCATGGTGGAATTGGAACTACGATCTTGGAGGACACTACTGTGAAGCCATCACTCCCAGTTCCAGGTTGCCGAAACCACTTAGTCGGCTCGTGGAATTGCCATCATTGCTTGTTCGTTCCATCACGACTACTTCTGGTTCCGACTGCTAATTGCCATACGCTCCTTCTGTCTGCTTGGGCTAATACCTCCGTCTTCTTGCCTTCTAGCCACTTGCTGGGAGCGACCACACCTATAACCTAACTCCATTATCAAAGAACTGAAACTAAGGAATTAGCTCTATGGTATTCCTCAGCACTCGCTACTACTCTACTCTGAGTCAGTGGACTCCATTGGTGCGATTTGGCCATAAATGCCACGACTCGCGGGCAATCACGCTAAATCAAGACTCATATCAAAATCTGGTCGACTAACAATCTCCAAGTCGAGGGTATAATCGGAATAATATTGAGCTATGGCGAAGCCAATTAAGAAATCACCCTCGGTGCCCAGCCTTCATAGCTTGGCCTCTTGACGTGTAACTATTTGATAGAACCGGGTAGGTTGTGGTCACCTTGCGGTGGGTACTACCGATGCCTCTTGTGAGTGAGAGTGACCGAGAGCCATCCGTCCAACCATTTAGTGGTACTTTGACTGGAGTCCACATTTGGGCCCTTGACGTAGCGCTTCTCTTGTCCGACACTTCTCCATGACCTGCGGTAAGGGGCTCCAAAGAAAAATGCCGAAAATCATATGCAGAGAGCAATCACAAATCGCACGCTAGCAATACACCGGAGCTCGTCGTCAGCGATGATCAATTCGTGCAAGCCAGCGGGGGGGGCAGAGCTCCTACTGGGCTTCTGTAGGCGGAGGAGAATGTTCCGGTATTCGGGTTAATGTGGCCCTGAGACCCAACAATTATTTCTTAGGAGAATATCCAGGATGTAGATGGGAATTGTGCGTCTCTATCGACCTCATTCACCAGCGGGAGGTCCGCAGAAACAAAAAGTCGCAATCGATAACCATGGATAAGACGATAAGACGCGGCAGATCAACCGACAAAGATCGGGACGCTTGCCCCTAAAATTTGAAGGGATGAAGCCACCCGGCTTTAGCAGCTCAGCACCCGCCAATAGAGTGAGAAGGCACAGGGGGTAGCTCCCTAGAGAGGACCAGCCGAAAGCCCCTCCCGCTGCCCCCTGGACGCCATTCCTGGCAGTTGATTCCCGAGACTAGTGACATTTACCCACCCAACCATGGCTGCAAGGAAATTTTCCCTCATGCTCGCTTCTCCTTCAAGTCTTCTTGCGTCGTACCGGGTTCTTTGATTCAGTTTCATGGAATGTTTCTTGTTTTCTCGTTTCTTTGTAAGCTTCTGCCTTGCGCGCGGCGTTGAGAAATGCAACGATTTTCCCCTCGGCTCATTTGGACCCCCGTGAGTAACACGGTCGTGGGAATGGGTATTGGTTCCTGTAACTGTTGGGGCTCTTTCTCATCACAAGTTCACAGTCCCTTCATTAACGGCTTCGGCCTCGGGTTGAGTCGACCTGGCAGGACCTTTAGTGGGAAGAGTCAGCGCAAACCGACATCCCACCTCTCCCGCCGTAGCAAGCCCAACAGTTGCAGCCCTTGTTCGGCTCCTCATCCTCCCGAATGACAATGTATGCACCAAGAGAAACTTTGTCCCGACGCGAAGGGAATTTTTCATCATAGCCCTGCCAGAGCCCTTCTTCTCGGACCCTTTCTCAATATCCAACCCATCTAAACGCCCGGAAGGGGACGGCCTAGCACGCCCAGATACTAAAGCTTAATTGCTCGCATCAAGCGTGGCAGCTTCCATCTGTACCTGCATTTCCTCAATATACTACCAGGCCACAGCCGGCACTAGCACAAGGTACCGAGGAGAAGGGCTCCGACCGCCGGCCCAGCGATATTGCTCCGAATTCTCGCCAAGACTGTCTCCACGTGTTGGCGGCGGCTCGCCAGAAAAACCACTTTATTGCGCGCGCAGCCGAGCTGCGATGCCGCTTCCTCCTCCCAAATATGGGATGACCAAGATGTCAAAACTGCCAAAAAGATTATTAAGAAGAACTCGGTCGTAAGTACTACTGCAGAGGGACAATCTCGACATCCGATAACCTCGAGCTCGGGATCGCGGTACGGATAAGGACCCTCGGACAAAGCAATCAAGATCCTCGCGTTGGTGCGGGGTTTTTCCGGCGCATCCAAAACTTTCGTCAGCAGTCTCGCGTGCCCCACCCGGAAACCCCCAAGAACAAAACCAACCAACCAGCAGGAAGGGGCGCTGCGCCTGCGATGACTCGCCACCTCTCAGGAACTGACACATGGGACGGATTTCGGATTTCTGCCAGGTACCAGGCACAATGTTTGCGACTGCAGATTTGCTTACCCAATAGCAGTTCTGGACATGACGGATCCGGACAAGAAACCAGGGCCGACGAAACACGTCAACAACGCCGAAGCCCCAAAAGTTGGAGCCTGTCGGCACCTGACAGGGTTTGCGCCGTGACCAAGATTCCTGAAGGAAGGGAGAAATTTCCTTCTTTTCTTTGTTCCCTTGCAGGCTGGCTCCACGGAGCAAATGGACAACCACCGCGAACAGTTGTACAAAGTTACAGAGGCAGTGAGAAACGAATGTACCTCGTCGAACGGAATACCCACATCTGTACCAGCCTGGCTGGCTGTCTCTACCCACAAAACTCGCTTCGGTTTACCCCCCGCGGTTTCTACACGAGTCACGGCGCCAGATCCCGTCTGGATTTATCCAGCGACACGAACCCATAAGGCTGGCTATTAACAGCGCGTGGCAATACTCACCGCTCTTAAGCAATCGATAAAGAGCCAGAACAACGATTCACTGCTAATTCGTTCTCGAAGGGTCCGGCCAGGGCATCCAAAGTACCCCTTCTAACCGGCAAAATTGTCATCCCAACTTTCTATTGCTCGCGCCCATGACTAACCAGCACCCGGTTTCTCGTCTGCGCAGTGCTATGAAAGCAGCAACAAAACATTCATCCCATGGCTAGGAGGATCGATCTCCCGCGCCCCAGAGGATGGAAAGCTTAAAATGCGGCAAATGCTCAGCTACTCAGCTCCAAATGTCAAGAAGGCCCAAAAAAAATTGGCGTTACTATCCCAGACGTTCTCAGACCGCCACGGAAGCCCTGTGTTTCGATGGCGCTGACCACTCAGAGCCGCTGGCGCCCCAGGTCGGTCGAGCGGCCCAGTTCCCCGACATGGACAAAAAACGAAGTGGGCCGCGAAGCTGAGGCATCTTGCCGGGTTTTTTACACATGCCAACAATATAGTGCAGGCGGCGTGGAAACGTGGGAGTGAGTGACTGAGTGAGTACCTGGGCGGCCCAGGGTCATTTTGGGCCGCTTTGAGGAGAAGACCAGACCATGGTGCGGATTCTTTTTGTGCTTAGCAACCGAGATCGAGGCCAGGCCGCACCTCCATCTCATCCGTTGTGCAGAAACAAAGCATCTTGGTGCCCAGTCGGGCCTCGTCTATAAGACGTCGAGGAAGTCCTCGCACTTTCCCCATCTGTTCTTTTATTGTTCACCATCACCAACAGCCTTTCCTTCAGCATCAACAGCTTCATTCATCAACTTGGCAGAGCCAACACCCACATTCCTTTCTACCAACAACCACAGCTACACCAGCAAACCTCACAGTCCTTCCCATTGGAACCTTTCACCACTTCACTCTTCTTTCCACACAGCAAAACAGCTTCCTTTTTAAGCAACCTCTCGATCAATCAAGCAAAATGCAGTTCGCTACTCTCTTCGCTTTCGTCTCGGCTTTTGCCGCCTCGGCCCTTGCCAACTCGGTCACCTTCGTCTCCCAGGACGGCACTGGCCGCACCATCATCTTCACGCCGTCGGCCGGCTACCAGGGCATCGGCGATGTCCACGTGAGCGGCCGCGACCGTGTCCGCGTCGACTTCCCCAACGGCTGGATCGGCAACTGGTACGCAGTCTCGGACGGCGCCTCGCGCATCCCCGGTATGCTCGGCGAGGTTACGTTCCAGGGATGGAACGGCCTCACCTACTTTGACGTCTCGGCCATTGTGAACCCCGGCGACCACAACGGCGTCAAGCAGCTGTACCCGGTGGGTTCGAGCAGCCCCAAGTCGGGTTGCACCAACTTCCCCTGCGACGAGGCGTACTACCATCCGGATGACGTCCAGACCAAGGTCACGTCCGAGGTCGACCTCGTCTGCACCCTCGGCGGCTCGGGTGGTGCGAAGCGGGGCCTTGATGAGGTTGACGAGAAGGGCAACCTTCCCCGCCGCTTCGTCCAGGGTGGCATGTAAGCTCTCTTCTTGCGGTCACGCGGGGCATTGGAACGGGATGAGAAGGACTTTCAGTTTTCACCTTCTCATCCTCCCCCCCCCAATTTTCCTTCAGGTGCTGAGCGCCACACCTGTACGAATGAAATGACGGACCATTGGACGGCATGATACCCTTCTTTTTTCGGACACAATAGCAATGCTGCAGCGCCGGCTCCAAGCGAGACTCGACCAAGAGCGCGCGAAAAGCTTAAGCAATGTTTTTGTTTCAAACGGCGAAACAACACGGGATACCTATAGATTTGGGGAATGCCTTTCAGTTCCAAGGCACACGGCGCTTCAGGAGAATGGTTTGGCTGGTTTGGTTGATTTGGTGATGGGCGAGTTATGTTTCTCTTTCGAAATTGGCACAAAAACATATACGAGGCGGTTTCTTTTTCCTTTGGGTTTCTCTGTTTCTTTTTGGACATGTATAGACTTCCTTTCTTGCTCTCGTTTAGACGTCCCTTTTGCCCTCTCGGTTTGCTTTCGAAAAGTTACCTGCGACGCCCTTTTCCCATTCGAGGAGGCCGTCGGAGTGACTTGTTCTTGTAGCATACTCTTCTTCGCTTCGTTTTCTTGTATATAGCAGGATACACTTGAACATGAGACATTTACATATCAACGTATATCTCCATTCATTCTGTGACCGTCGTGAGGCGTTTACGAATATGTTCAACAAATCTGCGCCTCGACCGGGCAGCGGATGACGAATTTGAGTTCTGACCAGCCCCATCCTAGCCTTCCCCCGCGTTTGGTTGCACACAGCGACTGTTTCACCCTAACCCTAGGGCATTTCAACATATCAAACAGCAGCAAAAGTGAGAGCAAAAAATGGAGAAGAAATCCAACCTAACCTTAGGACATTAAAAGACGTCGGGGGGACCAAAGAGCAAGCAACAAAAGAGAATGTCTTTTGCCCTAACCCTAAACCCTTCAAAGCCTTTAGCACCGTCAGAACCCCCCCAGAAAACGCCCTATAAGCCGGCTAGTTCTGCCTCTAGCCATTCCAGCCTGACCAGTAAGAAAGCAGCGGTGCCTGACAAGCAGGTTTTAAGCGACTCCTGCTGTACACCCGCACCATCCAAAACACTCGCTTGTGGGTTTTTGCTCGGTTGGACTGCCAAGGGGCGGTGGGCGGGCGGCCTGGGTAGGCTGGACCCTGAGACTGTTTCTGGTTCAGGTTATGGCCTGGCCTTCCCGCGGGGTTGGCATACGGTCCCTTCCTGCCGTATCAAGGAGCAATATTTGCAAGCACCCAAGGCACCACGGTCTGAGTGAGCAAACATAAGGTTTCTAAATCTTATGTGCAGTTTATTTAGAAGGCTAGGCCCTGCTGCAGATAGACCCTGAAAAAGAAGGTCCGAACCACGGTCGAAGGGATAGGCAGGCACGTGGCGGGACGGAAGATTGACATGATCGGCGGTGTGCATCTAATCCACTCGATCGACATGCTCTTGGGCGATTCCATCTAGGCGTCGACCTCTGGGCGACCGCTATGAAGGACCGGATGCGACGGAGAACGGTCGCTGCAGTTTGTTTGTTGATTGCTGACAGTCGACCTCAATGTCATGTGTTCGAGGCACGAAAGAAGTGCTGCCCCGCAAACATTCTTGGAATGCAGGAAAGAGGGGTTGTCGGAGAAGGTGATTTGCACACTGGTTGCCTAGCGAAAAAAAAAAAGGGCGGCCGGACCTATTTTGATGTGGAGGGTGGTGATACAGCTTGAACCTACAAACAAGCACAATATCCGGCTACGAGGAAATATCCCTTTCTCGAGCCGAGACGCTCAAATTCCCGTTTAACCATAAAGAGCGACTCTATCCCTCGAGACATTGCGCACTAACCCAGGAATGGATAAAAAAATCCACGTGCCGACATGGGATGAAAATATGACGTCTTAATCACCTCATGAAAATCCAGGATGAACGTGATTCCATGAAGCTTCTCGAATGGCATTGATGAGCCTCAAAACCACGTCCCGATCTTGGAAACTTCGAAGAGAAGAAAGTGGTCAACTTTTCGCGCCAAGACATGTCGTTGTATCAGACCTCATGGTAGGGTTACATGCAGTCGTGCGCTCGCCCCTACCCGAGGTCTGGCCCGCCGCATTTCACGATTAGCGAGGGCCCGATCGTGGTTGCGTCTGCGTCCAAGACCTTGCAGATTGCACGAGATAAGATATCGGGACCGTGGGACAAGATGGCACGCGACATGAAGAATTGAGCTGGACGCTGTTTGGCGAATGCAGCGACACGACAAGGTTCTCCCGACAAAGTTGCAAAATGCTACCATTGAAGTCATACACCGACCGATTTGCGGTCATCAAACCCTGTCTATACCAGTTCTCCGATTAGAGGTTCGTCCAAGACATGCAAAAAATGGAATTTTTCTCATTCGCCGTTGCCCTGCTTCTCCTCTGTTGGAGGATGGGCATCGTCTCCCTCGGCCTCCTTGACTTCCCCGCTGTCTTCGTTGGTGGCAGACTCTTCCGCGTCCGCCGGCGCGGGGGGTGCAGGCGGCACAACGGCCTTGATATCTTTCCCTTCAATAATCTTCATGAGGTACGTGCCCAAATCTCCGAAGCCATCGACCTTGCCGAGCCTGCTTGTTAGATGTTCGACATCACGGAGCATACTACAAAGCGATTAGCATCCCTCCGAACGCCCCTGCAGGAAAAAACCATCGGATAGTGTACATACCAGTCGCGACCAGTCTCCGTTTTGGGGTCGGCGTCCTTGAATGCCTTCCCTAACTGGTCCTTGTAGCTCGTGAAAACTGGCACCATGACGAGATTCACAGCTTGCTCAGGCAAGTGCTTGCTAAGCGCTTTGTACAGCGTGCCGGTATCCTTCGCAAGATCTGCCATATACTTTCTTACATCGTTGGCGTTCTCGGCCCCCCAGTCCGTCTCCCGAGCCTTCTTGGACAGGAGTTTCGCTCGCGCCGCCATGATCTCCACCAGCTTCTGATATATACCATCCTGGTGCTCCTGGAAGTCGCGCCGCACCTTGTCAAACTCACCCATGAGGCTTGCGCCGGCAGGGCCGGCAGGGGCGTAGCGTCGGACAAATTCGCGTACGTGCGGTATGATGGTGGCGATGAACGACAATGCCTGCGATGTAAGGGCTAGATGCTTCGTGGTAATGTTCTTGAGGCCGGCCGAGCGCGTTGCGCCTGCGCCCAGGATGAGCTGCCGGCAGCGAGAGTCGAACATTTGCAGGTAGGACACGAGCGATGTAGCGACGTCGGGGGTCATGGACGGAATACCGCCCATCAAATGGAGGAAGTGCGACATCCCTTCTAGACAGAGAATCGCGGAGTGAGGGAGGAGGAAAGTCTCCTCTTCGATGGTGGCACCGCGGGCCTTGTCCTTGGATGTACCGTTCGTCTCCGCCACGTCGGTGCCGTTCGTCTCCTCTGACGCGACAGACATGGGGATCCATATCTTGCTAACCTCAGCCCATGCGGCGGGGTCATGGGTGCTACACTGGAGAATCAAGTTGAGTGTCTCCGTGTCTTTGCGCGTAAAATCTTTGACAGCCCAGTTATCGGCACCCATTCCTTGCGCCAGAGTTTGGATTTCTCGGTCTCCATGGGCCTTTACAAAATCCTTGATATGTCCGTTGACGACTGTCTTGAGCGATGTCCCGGCCCGCCCCGAGATGGCTTCGCATTCGTTGGCAAAGAATAGGTTGAGGGTAAAATAGCGGAGGAAGTGGGCCAAGGGCAAGTTTGTCGCCTGCTCAGATCGAACTCGTAGTATCTTGTTAATCTTTTCATGACTGACGTCGACTGCATGGCCCAAGAGGTTTGAAAGATCAAGTGCCACGTGCATCTCCTCCTGGATTTCGAACATGGACGCGTCCTGCTTCCCGCCCGAAATTGGGCTCGTAATCGGCGAGCGGATCGCCGGAGATTTCGCTCCGGAGGCCGCATCCGGGTTTCCAACGGCACTGGCAATGTCCAGAAGCACCCTAGACTGCGTTTTTAGCCTCCTCAACGTCTCAGTGACTCCAACATAGATCTGCGCAAACAGCTCCTCGGCATCTTCAGCGTCAAGAGCGCGGATATTTCGCGCAAGGATGGACGATTTTTCCTGGTTGCTACGACCACGCCCTCCGCTCATCGTTGAAGCGGACATGACCGATTCCCCATCATCGTCATTCGAGCTGGGAAGAGGCTTGCGCACGATGATTCGGACTTCTCGTAGTACTATGTCCCGGTATGCCTGGATGGCTGCCGAGATAGATTTCGACCGATGGAGCCCTGATATGTTCGGGAGAAGTGCCGCTCGCAGCTCGTCCGTCATACCCATGTAGGTCGGAAACGCCGACGGCTCCCGCACATGGCCGCCCTTTGCCCGCATCGACGCGGCGCCCCACCTAAGGAGAACCTCCTGTGTAGACACAGACTCGACATGCCGCCGGAGATCTGCGACGAGCAGGCCGTGAACTTTGGACTCGAATACCTTGCCAATTCGAAACCGGAGGATGGACAAGTCGTTATTGACCCCTTGCAATGCCGTGGCACCTCGCATATCGCGGAGTTGAACGTTTGCAAGGGCTTTGTCGCTTAAAGTCTCATCTCGCTCGCCAGCCATCAACATTTCAAGCGAGTCAATTTCTGAGAGCGCT
>Ga0247774_1001873_pt1 | contig 10519 bp, 12 predicted proteins | sample UWRJL001104B6_FD_179933 | JGI IMG/M metagenome (GOLD analysis project Ga0247774, IMG submission 179933) | Plant litter microbial communities from Arlington Agricultural Research Station in Wisconsin, United States - UWRJ-L001-104B-6 | ecosystem: Environmental > Terrestrial > Plant litter >... | reverse complement strand
ATTTCTGCTGTTTCCTGTATGAATTTTGGGGTCTAGACGAGTCAATGGGCAGATAACGTTGTGATTCTTGGTCTAGCCGAACATCAGGAAACGGAGCAGGAGCTTTGGGGAGGTTCTCATCATAGCAGGGGGAAAAAGATTAGTGGGGCAGCAACTTAAGCAATTCCATATCGTGGTTAGGGTTAGGGTTCAAGCACATAAGGGTTGGGATCAGAACTACACTAAAAATAAGTATCAAGTGATGATGCACTTAGCAGTCTTGGAAAGGGGAGGAGTTTATTTTCGCTTGGCTATTAGAGAAACAGATAGAACCCTCTCCCTTACTTTTCTTTCGCGCCGGCGGCACATAGTGACAGCCGACGTTCACGGCATGGGATGCGCAGCCTGCTCACAAATCCAAACAAGAAGGATTAACATCTAGAATGGTGCGTTTGAATTCTTATTTGTCTTCCCTAGGCTCTCGATACACTTCTAGCTATCTGCCAGGCCTGATGTGTATGAAACAGAGAATATTACCAGTACGGGAAACCTGAAGTTGGTCATGCTATGAGCTCACTTGGCTCACTCTCCCAACTTCAGGCCCAGCCATTGACACAATGTGCACGCCTGCCTCCTTTAACTCCTCGCGCCAATTAGACTTCTCAATCACCTGCTTCGTCGCCTCCTCGACCACCACGGTCCGGAAGTTCTCCTGGGCCGCGTGTATAGCGGTCCATTTGACACAGAAATCAGCAGCCAGCCCGACGACGAACACATCCGTGATGCCGCGGGACCTGAGCTTGGCGGCAAGGCCGCTGTCTTCGACGTGGAAGTTGTCATAGAAGACCGAGTACATCTCGCAGTCTGGGTTCTTGCCTTTTTGGATGGTTTCGTCGAGGAGATCTACTTTCAGTCCGTCAACCAGCTTCGCGCCGTGCGAATTCTGCAGGCAGTGCGTTGGCCATGCCGTGTTCGTCTGCGGCTCCTTCGCCGGGTTGGTTGGGTGCGGGATCGAGTACTGACCCGTGTAGGGCTCGAGGGGCGGATCGTGGTTTGCGGCGAACGAAATGTGTTTCGGGGGATGCCAGTCTTGGGTAGCAACCTTGAAGGCGAAGGGGAGCTTGAGGAGCTTGTTGACTGGATCGGCTATCAAGTCGCCATCAGGGACAGCAAGAGCACCACCCTGGAAACAGTGAGTTTGCAGCCAGACTTCCCTGGGGTGTGTACTTACAGGGCAGAAATCATTTTGAAAATCAACAACCAGCAGAGCCGGCTTGAAGGCAGAGGCGCTCATCTCGACTCGATCGTAAGCTGTGCGAGTTGAGCGTTCGCTGAGATTGCGGGTCGGACTTTGGCAGATAGACCGATAAGTACTGTAGATAGTAGAATTTATTCCCAGCCCACTCAATCCCAAATCACTGGCTATGCCGAATGCGCAAAACTAAGCAAACAGCAACAATATCTTCCGAAATGGGCTGGTATTATATCGACCCATCCATCTGGTTGAAGTTAACTTCAAGTCACGACGTGTCGGTGAGCAGTACGTCTTTGGAACAGCACCAGATGAGACAATTCCAGATCCAAACACTCACTGCCTAACGGGACCAACCATCTTGAAAACCCTAGAGTATGAAAGTAAGGTAGTTCGTCTTGTTTGGATAATTTTGACGGTCTAAGCTTCGAGAAGGGTTGCTTGGAATTTTATCAGGCGCCCTTTGATTTCCCAGTTCACATGGGCAGTGCAGAGTCAACCCTGCCAGCTCCAGGCAGCTGTCTAATTCATCAAGCGGAATGGAACGCGCTAGTTGAGATAAGTTGGCGCTATCCGTACCGTGGGCCGACACTCGAGACTTCAATGTTGAGGCTTGCCAATAGACTCTTTGTTTTTACTCTGTGTTTTCCACGGTAAACGGCACAAGAATACTTGAAGACGAAAACCAACACGTTCGTTTACCTTCTACGGAGTGTGCGGGAACGCCGAAACGTGCCTGGCAGGTTTTTTTGGCCCAGTTCCCACTAAAATTGTTTTCTTCAGCGTGTTCTCCTACCTAGCTTACCTCGTACAGCAGTTAAATCTCATTTGTACCAGGTAATTTCTTAAATCGGCACAAGGCCATGAAAGTATATAGAGAAGCGTGATTCAGAGACAGGATCGAGACTCTCAGCCTTAGTTGTTTCTGCTTGAACCCCGTCGCTGAGGGTCCGGCCCAATGGCACTCGCCCCACCCCCGCAAAAATACCGCTAGGGCCTCTGAGAGGCTTGCTGCGCGCTAGGCAAATTTTGGCAACGAGCTTCCTCGTCTCCACCAGATGCTTCCGTGTCCTCAGGGTTCTGTCCAATACCGAGTCATTGACGACGCAGGTATCCCGGGAAAACGCTCACGTGTACCCCTCGCGGTTGACGGCAATCTCGTTTGCCCAGCGGTTTCGCGCCAGCTATTGTGACTCTGCCGTCCTCCCCATCAACCGCCAGTTTCTTCCTCTTGCACAACATCTCTTGTGATCGGTCGTGTCCACCTAAATACCTAGCTTTCCATCTAACAACGTCATATGCGTTCTTTACTTCATCGCCAATCTTCATCTGAAACCGTAACTCAACCACATACTGCATCGCCAACGATAAATCAGTCAAGATGGCTGCTTCATTGTAAGCGGTGGACACCCAACGCTTACTCCCCTACCACAATGGAACAACACACTGCGACGCGGCTCGTCCATCGCGACCTATCCAAATGCGAACATTGAACGGTGCAACTAAAGCCTCCTCGGCCAACCATCAGCCTACACTCGACCCTCTACTCCTAGCCCGCGAACACGTCCATAATCTACTGCCACCAGCTCGTTGTCTTCATTGACCTTCGACGGTAGCTCTCCTCTGATCAGCATGGCGCGAAGAGGAAAGGCGTCCCGGGTTTCTCGGGTGGTGAAACAACCTACCCCGATCCCAACGCCCATCCATTCCGCCTTCGCGACGCCCATTAGCTCGGCCTATCCTTCCGCATATCCGTCCGAAGACGAGTCCTACAAGAAGCCAGCCGTGAAATCCTCTCGATCGAAGCGATGCAAGCCGTTTCGGTTCATGGATCTCCCACCGGAGCTTCGGCTGCGGGTCTACAAATACTACTTTGCAAACGGTGGAGATGCCGTTGACCTCGATCCGGATAATCACGTTCGGATCGGCAAGGCCATGGCGCTATTCAAGACATGCAGGGCTATCTACTCTGAAGCGGCCAACTTCTTTTATCACAACCGGACCTTCCGCATCTTCCCTTGCCACCCCGGCAAATACTTCAGGTCGAAGCGCCCGCTCTTGGCTAGACTAACGCCGGAGCAGCGCTCTGTCATCAGCTCCCTCGAGCTCCGCCTCGGGCCTGGATGGAATAAGCCACCCCGAGGCTGGGTCGTCAACGACGCATTAGGCTTGCGCGACTGCGCGAGCGTGCGGAAACTGCAAGTCTTTGTCGAGTGCGACCCCAGCGATGGCATGTTCAAGGGATTCCGCGCTGCTGACGGTTTCTACGAAGGCTTCTGCCGCGAAATTTTGAGGGACGTGTTGGCGCAGCTGCCTTCGGTGAGGACGATCGAGTTTGATGCTTGGCCGAGTGTCGAGAAGTCGGGAGACATGATGCGCGGGTTGATTGACGTTGTGACGGCGTTGCGGGTCCCGATCCGATGGGGTCCCCTTCGCGGATGGACGGATGAGGACCAAGAGGATGATATGGAGTTCAACATGGCCCGTCTGAGTGTTGGCCAGCCGGTACTTGCGAATACTTTCGCTGGTATACTTGCCTAAAGATTAGGGAAACACTGCTCATAGTTTGTAGGTTACATCTGTAGCTAGCTACCGAAACTCGCCACTCGTTTAATGTCTAGTTAAGGCGCTTTAGAAAGCAATTGAATCAACACATCTCCAGACGGTTTTCCAAGAATGCTACTAAGCCTTTATGGCTAACAATACTATACATCCTTCAATGGCCCTCGTCTGCTGCGCATTCTGCCCGCGACAGGCTGCGCATGCACCAGTTCAGAGCATTCCGTCGCCACACCGCACGTGCCACAGGCCGCTAAAATCTCGGCTATGACTACTAACCTCCCGCGCTGAAGAGGTCAAAAAAAGTTTCTTGGCCACACGTAGAAACTGACCACGACCACGACCACGCTCCGAGCGGCCGTCCATGATCGCATGAGCATATTCTAGTTGGGGTAGTGGCAACTCCAGGAGCTTAATCATGCTTTCGAGGATAGTTCCAGCGGTTTCTCGCCTCGGCGTGTCCGCAATTCGTCCCGCTAGAACAGCGCCTCTGCACAACGCTGTGGCATGGCGCCATTTCGCAAGTTACGGCGGCAGTAGACCACCACCGAGACACCAGAGCCGACAGTCGCAGCCCGCGCGGCAAAACGACGGAAATCAGAAGGCCGATGAATCTCCAGAAGGATCGTCACAGTCCCCAACATCCCCGAACAAGGTGCCAAAGGAAGACCCAGCCGTGGAGAGCAAGGCGACGCAAGAGCCTGAGCCCATCTCCAAGCAGCCATCCGAATCAGAGGCAGACTCCCCCAAAGAACTTCCCTTCCACTCGCTCCCCGATCTCACCCAGGGTATCCCCTCTACACTGGAATACGAGACGACGGGCTCGACCAGATCGGCCCTGACGGCGGCGCCGGAAAGCTCTGGCGGTAGAACCAAGGGAGAGCTTCCCGCATCTGCATATATATCTTCAACGGATCGGAAGCGCAAGAACTTTGCACGATGGTCGTTCTTCGTGGTCCTGGCCGGCTTGGTGGGCAGTGCCGTTTATATGGGCCGGGATTGGGATGACGACGAGGCAAAGAAGTACACCCACATCCCAAATGGTTGGGCTGTTGGCTTGTGGTGGAAGCGAGCTGCTACCCGGTCCGGAGCCATGGTGACGTACTTCCAGGAGCCCGCATTCGAGTCGCTTCTGCCCAAGCTAGATCCCCTATACCAGAAGCCGTACACGCTCTGCATCAGCCTGGAAGACATGCTTGTTCACAGCGAGTGGTCTCGGGAGCATGGATGGCGCGTGGCGAAGCGGCCCGGCGCTGACTATTTCTTGCGATACCTCAGCCAGTACTATGAGCTGGTACTTTTCACTACGGTTCCTTCCATGGTGGCTGCCCCTATCATCCAAAAGCTCGATCCCTTCCAGATGATCATGTTTCCGCTGTTCCGTGAAGCCACCAAATATAAAGATGGGGAATGCGTCAAGGTATGTAATCAATCCTTCTTTGCCGCGCCCGTGGGGGTTCATATTGTCATGAGGTGCTGATTACCAATGTCAGGATCTCTCGTATCTTAATCGAGACCTCAAGAAGGTCATGATCCTCGACACAAACTCCGCCCATGTCAGCGCCCAGCCCGAAAACGCCCTCATCCTTCCCAAATGGACCGGTGATTTGGACGACAAGGAGCTCGTCTCGCTCATCCCGTTCCTCGAATACGTCGCCGCCATGGAGTACGAGGATGTCCGTAAGGTCCTCAAGTCTTTCGAAGGAAAGCACGTCCCGACCGAGTTTGCTCGCCGCGAAGCACTTGCCCGCGCTGAATTCGAGAAACAGCGGGGCATCAAGGGCAAGCCGAAGCGCAAGCCGGGAAGTGGCCTGTTTGGCGTTGGCGGTCTTCTCGGCCTGAAGTCGTCCAACATGAGCATGATGGTTCCGCTTGACGGAGAGCAGAATCCGAGTGAAGCCATTGCCGAGGGCAAGATGCTTCACGATATTGCACGCGACCGAGGCAAGCGGTACATGGAGGCGCTCGAGAAGGATATTCGAGAGAACGGCGAGAAGTACCTGAAGGAGCAGAAGGAAGCAATGGAGAAACAGCAGAAGGAGGCAATGAACGATATGATGGGTGGTTTTGCCGGAATGTTCTTGCCTCCTGGCGAGAAAGATAAGGGGAAGCCCGAGGAGGAGGTAAAGAAATGAGATGGCCCGACGAAAGCTGGACCGAGAGACGCGCGGTCATTTGCATTGAAAGCAGGGTGTAAGTATGTCCTTGCTTGTTCATTTCCCTGCTCAATGTTTTATCACAAAAGGATTTAATACCCGGGAGGATTGATGCCCACCACTATAGAACATTTGGGTGCATTTTCTGTACAGTACTGTATGACCAATACGAGCTACATTGACTAGAGTTACCTCCTTGCTGCTTACTATTTTCGCCACTCTCGCTATAGCGTCTCGATTTTTCCTCTGTTCACCACTTCCTCCCTTAATTATCTGTCGCTCTTCACACGTCAACCATTAGACGACCAAGATGCTCATCTATCTCCTTCGACCAAGCCTGCAAGCAAAACACGCAGACGTCGCGCGTCATGACTTATAGTACTTATCAAATAAGGAGCAAGTTAGCTGCCAAGGCAAGGATCAAGTAATACAGCCATCCCTTTGTCCTAAGAGCCAGTGCTGTAGGTGCCGGTACGTGAAAGGAGATGGGTTCTGGGCAGAGTTTACCTGTCAACATCACGGCCGTGGGACTTTCGCACTTGCATGCGTCAGTCATGGACAGAGGGCACTTGTAATCGCCCCTATCGGGGCTGGAGACTGTCTCATTTTGAATGGCCTGTGGAATTGCTGGGGCAGCTAGCAGTCCTCGAGGGGGACCAATGGAGTGGCTGTGGTTAGGGTTGCAAGGGTTGCTATGAGCATGGAGAAGCACTTCATGGTTCTTCCAGGTGTTTTGGTATTTGGAGGTATTCTTGGTCAACGGAGACTCGACACTCTTGGTTTTGATAAAAAACAAAGAGTAGGCTTTGGGATTCGTATTTGTTAAGGCTCATTCCAAGGACTGGAACGACCCGAGTGCATGCGAGCAATTCTATCCCGACCCTGTCTCGACTCGACCTGCCTCCTCGTTCGGACTTCGGCCCTTTGCCCGCTATTCTGCTACAGGAAGAATGTACACCGGATGACAAGATAGCATCGATTATTCAAGAACGCAGGCACAGTTCGACTCCGTACTGCTTTGATTGAAGTTTTGGGTTACACGCTTGCGTAAGTCTCTAAGACTACGGGACGACGAATGATGTACAAAAAGGCAACCCAAGTCGAGACAGAGGCAATTCTACACACGAGGAATGCGACCTAGAATAGTTATATCTCGTTGAATTGCCTCAAAATCGAAAAAAGATGTTTGGCCCAGGACGGTTGATGTTGCCCTGCGCACACGCAATGACGCACACCAACGTCCCGTCAACCCATCACTAGCACGCCCACTGCGGTAGTCCTAGAATCGGTGAATTTCTGTCAAGCTCCTTCCTCGACATCTAAATCAGGGAAGTACTCGGGGGCAGACACCAACCAGCCCAACACAGTGCCTCGCCCCGAAAACCTATTCACGTAACAACCCATTGATCCCCATTCCCCCCCTCCACCGTAACCAGCACAGACCCTAGTGGAATGAGAGCTTATCATCTATGACTCAGTCGGTAACCTTTGTGTGAGTTTCCCTCCTGACCACCTTAGCGGGTAGCTCGTCAGCCCTCCAGGATATGTCTTTGTGACTGGACTACTCGGCAACATTGAGCCTTTGGTAATTCCGGATCTTCTCCGCCATGTATTTTACTCCTTTATTATGCTAGGTGGTTGAGAAAGAGAAAAGCTGAGAATATCGTCCTTGCCACGGCCTGAGGAAAGGGTCAGCGTGTTCGAATCCCATTACAAGCGGCAGGTTCGGAGAGTTTTACTTCAGTTTCTGCAGGTCTGTTCCCAGCCGGGGCTTCGTGGGTAAGTCGGTGTCATATATTGTATATAATGCCCTTCGTATTGCCTGTCCATTGAAGATAATAATTGCGAATGCCCTGGCCTGTTGATCTGCATCGTGAACAAAGAGGTCAAGCACCCCTGACCGTTCACATCCACTCCTCACCAAGCAACCGCTTCTTGTTTGGTGCGTCCACCCAACAAATACCACTCTCCACACCCCTCCTGTCATCCTCTTTCAGCACTTCAACGGTGGGATCCTTCGCTTCATATCAATTCTCCGACGGCAACTCCGAATCCCCTTTCCTGTCTTCTTGTTCCGCAAACCTTCCTCCCTTCGCTCCATTTCCTTCTAGGCTTTCATCTACTACCCCTGCCTTCCGTCCCCCTCTTCAATTACCTCATACAGCCTCGAGAATGAGCGCGGACAGTCAGTTAGCACGACTAGTCTCTCCCGCCCTAGAAGAAGTCCTGCGTGTTAGGCGGAAATTCTATGTTCGGGCCGGAAATCCATTTGGATTTGCTTTCATGGAGGGTTTTGCGGTAGGGCGAGGGGACATGATGGGGAAGAGGTAGAGAGGAGATGCATATAAAGGATTCGGATAGGAGGTGGACGATTATTTTGTCTTTGTGGATGGCTAGATTTAGTAGAAAAAGAGAGAGGGGGGTAGTTAGGTCCCTTATGGCCGAAACCTTACAAAAGGCTTTTATGTGCGTTTTTCGCCTTTGAAGTTATTCGTAGACTCCCCTAACCCATCAACTCGCACTCTGAGATTCGCAACCGCATCAAACTTATTCTCTGCTTCTTGTTTATATAGTTTCTGGGCATCACAAGCCTAGCATCGAGTTCCCTTCGCCCGCCCTAGACGGAATAGGAAGTATCTTCTGCAGATGCCTACACACGGGGGGCCATGATAAGTCCCTACCCTGAAGGCGTCGAGGAGCGTCTCGAGAGACACGAATGAATGAGTCGTTCGCGCCGCGCTCTCCACCTTTGCTCGCAGAGCGACGCAGTGTTTCTTGCAACTTGCACTAGAAACAGAGTAACAACAAACCCTCCTTGCTCGAATGCTTCAAGGGCTGCGTACTGTTAGGCACACCGCATCGATTTAACGAATGTCTTTCCCGCGGTTACCCGCTCGACGATATCACGTTCTGTCGTCCATGTGCCGGGCCTGCTGGCTCACCTGGTGCCGGCTTCTCTTACCAGGTTTGAGTACCCCGAGCACATTCCATTGTTTTCATTTTCGAGGGGAAAAATTTCAGAACCTTTTACCGCCCTGATATTATGATGCTGTGATGGAGCACGAATAAGTGGAGGTTCTGAAATGACGACGTTTGAATTTTGCCTCTGTACCTTCACCTGTAACTTCCCTGACAACTGCCAATCCCTCATTTCCGGGATCGACCATCTCGCATCAAGCCTGGGACACGGATCTGGACCACCGACGACGTGGGCTTGCCGCAGCAGCTCCACTTTGTTGCTACATTATGTGCATGCCAAGTCCAGGGTTGTTGTTTATAAAGCTGGCTCAATACAAGAGAACGAGAGCATCGCATCAAATAATCCGAGAGTGACCTTGACGACGCAGGGAAGAGAGTGTTGCTGCTGGTTTGCGGCATGGAGTCAGGGACTCTATCAAGATGAACGGTGTGTCTTAAGGTCTTGCTTTAGTGCTCTTTCGTTTTATCTGTTTTACATATTTACATATTCCTGCGCCGCCGTTGCTTTTGATGTCATCAGCTCCCCCCGCCCTGTCTCAATCGAGGTAGAATTACCCCGAGACTTGGAAAACGAACCTTTTTGCAGTCTAGGATGGAGGTCAGTACAAAACCCATGCATTTAGTACAAGAACAAAGTAAAAGAACAGGAATGAAAAAAAGACAATAAAGAACGGTACAGATACCTTTGCACGCTACGCAAGTCATAGAGAGGAGGCTAGGCCGAGTAGTTGGAATGACAAGCGAGAATGCCTATAACATAAATACTAGCGAGCCAAACATTACTTGTCCATCGCTTGCCCACTGTATTCTGTAGCGTCTGGCCCAAGTCAATCGCTTTTGCAAGGTCCTCTGGGAATCCAGCCACCACCCAAAAAGACCCATAATGCTGAAACATTAAATCTTGCTCAGATGGACAATTTCTTGATCAGCCACGAGACTCTGAACTTTAAAGATCAGATGGATCGTCTTATTCTCCCATTGGTCTAGCCCGCTTTCGTTTCGGATACTCAGCTTGGATCGCCACTAAAATCTCGAGGCACTCTTCGAACCTGTTTGTCCACTGATCTGGCCAAGCCCCTCGCCCTCTCAACTTGTCAGCTTTCAAAGTTGTTCCTTTTCTGTTAGGGGTGAGACCTGACGATTCCTTCGACTGCATATTGAATGGATGGATGTCTTTCTGCCTCTCGAATGGAATCTCGCGGCGTGGTGAATAGATCGATGCATGTCTTGCTGCCGCATTCCTTGCTCAGGAACCGCTTTGCTTGTCTTTTCCTTGCTGGCTGGGACATTCACCACACTTTGTCACTGAACAAGAGCTCAAGGTAGCATTACTCTTCGGGGCATCCGGGGGGGGGGAACCTGCCCCCGACGTATTTTTTGCTGGACGGAGTACCATTACGATATGTTAGTGAGCCTACCCTCTGCAACTGAGAAAGCAACAACAACAACAACAACAACAACAACAACAACGACAACAACCTCCGCGTAATTCCTTCTACGGTTTCCTACGTGCTTATTCGTATCACCGCCGAGTCTAGTATGGGAATGCTGTTCGGTAGTAGGCAGGAGCAGTCTTACCATCATTTCCACTGCC
>Ga0247774_1001872_pt1 | contig 10525 bp, 14 predicted proteins | sample UWRJL001104B6_FD_179933 | JGI IMG/M metagenome (GOLD analysis project Ga0247774, IMG submission 179933) | Plant litter microbial communities from Arlington Agricultural Research Station in Wisconsin, United States - UWRJ-L001-104B-6 | ecosystem: Environmental > Terrestrial > Plant litter >... | reverse complement strand
GCCCTCAACTTCCCAACCAGTATTTTCAGTTCGCTATCGACAGTAGATGCCAAAATATCAGCGCAGAGACGCGCAAAACTTCGAATTCGGGAGATAAAATCGCATCCGGCGAGTGATTTTTTGTTTCTTGGCCCAGAACCACAGCCTCAACGGGGTGTTCTGTAGCTGCCTCTGCCTGCCAATTTGTCCTCACATCACATCAAATACATATTTTTACAGTTTTTGCGTGGGTCTTCTACAATTTGCAGTAACTCGTTTCAGTGTTGCTAGTCGCTAGCACGGAGAGCGAACTCAGGGAGGTACAGCTGCAGAGTAAAGCTCCAGAGAAGGAGCAGCAAATCCCCGTTCTAGACTACTACGTCGAACCAATGTATTCCTTTGTTCTAGAAGGAAAACGGGCCTCAACTCTCCCACTCTCAAATTGCGCACGACGGTTTCAGTAGCCAGATACAAGTCATTCCACAACAAATCCGACAAGCAAATCAACCATGGGGAATACCGGTCCGCGGATGCCACCTCGCCCACGACTAGAGCCTGCCGTCGAGCCTCGTCATGCAGATATAGGCAGCTTTGCTCGGTGCACATCCTAGTAAGGAAGGACAAACCGACATGAAACCTAGTCATAGCTGTACATACTACTTAGACTGGAGACACTAGCCGACCAACAACGCACATCGCCAGAAACTTGCTGGCTCGAGGGACACGAAAATTCTCATGCCAAGGTCTTCGCTATACAAATTCGTTGGCATAACTCATCCCACGAGAGCATAAAACATACCTTATTCCCAAGTTACCGAACACCAGAGCAAATTGCCGTCGTGCTAGTCAAGAATACGACGTTGACGGCGGCGAACCTAACATCAACCAGTCAGTTTTCCGCGCGGAAACAATATCTGTCGATATGATATTACGCTGACGTCGCCGCAAATATTTCAATCTTTCTTGCACTTGTCATCAAAGCCAGGGCCACGGAGAAACACGCTGAGAAAATGGTAATCATTCCCATCTTCAGTAGGTCTGAGTGTATGAAGAAGAGGACGACGATCGACAAGACTGGAAGAATAGAGGCAATAGCCGTCGTGAGGAGGTCGACAATTGTGACCAAAAGGCTCTCTTCATAGGTGAAAATGCCGTCGCCGAGCTCTGATGAATCTGGCTGCTGTGGTTTCGACTTAGCACCCCTCGGCCCTAATTTAGAATGCAACGTACCTTAAGCTTTACGCCACAGACACGGTGAAATAGGGGCATGACGGTGTGTAAGAACCAAGCCGAGAAAGCGTCAGGGGCAGTCCTAGCTTTCAAGGCCATGAGGTCTTTCTCATCTGTTTCGATCCAAGCAGTCCGGTCTAAGCCTCGCAGTGGGAAGCAGCCCATTGAGGGCCGTTCCATCCACACCCGGAGAAAGTCTAAATCCTGCGCATTTGGGACATCAAGGGCCGCTAATTGAGCTTGTTTCAGGACGGCAGTGTCTGGGTTACTGTTTGTTAACTACTTCTCCTTTATCTAGAGAGTTTGGGCTGCAATTAACTCACTGTATCTCCCGAGAAGCTTCCGGATGTAGATTACCTTCTTCCACTGCTGTTTTGCTCCCCTCCCTGGTGTGTACGCCAGCGACCACCAGTCACGAGTGAAGTCCCTTCGATCGGAGTGTGCTTGATCACGCTCAACCAGTTGCCGGAGCTGATCTTCATGGTGGATGATTTCCGCCTGGAGGTAGAGTATATTTTGATAGTTCAGATGACGGAAGCGTCGAAAGATGGCAAAGTCTGGGTACTTTGCCATCAACTTCGCGACTTTAGCATATCCTTCCATTTTTCGTGATGCTATCGAGCTAAGATTCCGAGACGTTTCTCGGCAGCGGGCTGACTGGGCCGACCGGAACCACCGAGCGACGAAACATCGATGAGGCGATTAAGTTTGTCCAACCTACGACCGTAATTGCTCATCTTCTATCCTCAGTATTTCGGCAAGGCTTTTGGGCAATGGTGGGGCGCGACCCACGAACAGCCTTGGGTTCGCGCAGAGCAGGCTGCGCTAGGCAACCCCTTTCTACAACTTGCATCCTGCAGGTGGGCTCTCTGATGGGCAAAATCAGGCTGCCCCGGACGTCATCGACTTCGGGGCAATTAGCCTTACTGAAATTCGGTGGAGCACCCGGGTGCCACGTCGCAGACGGCTGAAATACCACAGCACACCTTGTTTTCCAGTGCCAAACCAGTCTTTGGTTGTTGCCAGCAGGGTCTTTTTGTGCGGGCCCTTATTGGCTCCAGCTGCATCTCGGATCCTAGTTCTGAATGAGATTGCGTTTCGTGCCAATAGGTCTTTCGGCGATGGTGTCCAATGGCCGTAGGCGTCCTCGGTATGGTGTCCTGGTGGCCGATAAGTATGTATCTTATGATCCCTCAGATCGAGCAGAGCACACTGACCCGATTCCTTCCAACTTCAAAGCAGCCATCAAGAATCTGGTCGTGGTCTTGGCTATCAGACTCTCGCAATACGAAGCTTTCCGCTTCACTCTCCACGACTAAAAATGCCAGACGAAGAAATCCACAACGGTGGAAGCGGCGATGATGGTGTGGCCAACGACGCCACATACGACTGGGACAACATGCCCGACTGTGCCAAGGAGTATTTGGATTTCCAACAGAGAGGCAGTAATCTTAACGCGGCGTGGGCTTTCGCAAATAACGGAGCACGCCATGCTGATGATCTCAGAGGCAAGGAGTGGTTGAAAAAGAACAAGCGAGACAGAAAGGGCGAGGCCATGAAAAAGAGCAAATGGTTGGAGGTTCCAATCATAGCAATGGAGATGGGAATGAAATCCATCCAAATCGTTCTGGACGATTGCAGCGACGAGAACTTCATCACACAGGGAATTGCTCTCGACTTGGGCCTCGAATTGACTTCCGCGGCGCGGAGTTTCACGGTCATTAACGGGGCTCATTTCGAGACCACCCACATGACCACAGTCACTTTCTACGGCAAACGAAGCCAAATTATTCGCGAGAAGTTTTATGTTCTGGGACAGGAGTCTCCAATCCAGCACCCTTACGTCGGGAAGGCCTTCATCAATAAGTGGAACGAATATCTCCACGACGAACGACCGAATAGCGAGGTCTTTTATACTGCTATGAAGAAGTGCAAAGTAAGACCGAGAATCACACCGTACACTTGGAGCTGAAAACTGATTAACTTCTGAATAGGCTGACGAAAAGGCACGTATTGAACTAGAGCGGGCAGCGGCAGAGGCCGAAGCCGCCAGGATAGCCCAGACACGGAAACAGATATCTCGGCAGCCGCTCGACCAGACAACCGGCAGTAGATCTGGCGCAAGTAACTCAAAGCGAGGCTCGGAGTCGGGGACACAGGCGACAGGCAGTAGGAATAAGAGACGGGAAAACTGATACACAATGTCGCAACCCTGGACCGTGAAGCTTCTTTGCTTTTCTCCGCAGAATGATTTGTCCTACATATCCCGACGTAGCTGTTTTCAGTGACAGGAACCTGTCAAACTTCTAAAGACGAAAACTATTGGAAAGAAAACAGGTCAGAAGCAGAAATTCTGAAGAGACAGCTTAAGGTAGCACTGGCCGGAAGTTTGCAGCTACACACAATTAGGATGCAATCCCGAACCCGGATACACGTTGCGAGAGCTATTTGAAAAATCTAGATTTAAGGGTTGGAATGCGCATTTGAACTGGACGGCGAAGAAGTTGTTGGTTTACGGTTTCGACTCCGCTGTCCAGACACCCAACCTGGTATCCCGACACCCAACTAAGCCTATTTAGCGAGCTATTTCCAAGAAACCAAAAGGATGTACCCCGACACCAAAATTTGTATGTAAGATACATCTATGCGACCACCCAAAATTTAACCACAGCTTTTCACGGCTTCATCGCGATTCTGAATTATTTGACGGCCACCCGACCGTCGCATTCGCAGTCCAACTTCATTCATCTGGTTAAAGCCTTGATTTTTTCCGTCGGTAATCGCGTTTTTGAGCTTTTGGCAATTATCAGACTTTGCGTCTTAGTGAGTCGGGCGGCGTCTGTTAACAGCTGTTCTCAGTGCACCACAGGTGCTAGGGCAGTAGTGACAGCCGCTAACGGCCGTAGCCATAATTCAGCTGATGTCCAAGCACATCCTTTGGATTTATTGGGAATGGCTCGCTAAATGGGCTTAGTTGGGTGTCCGGGCAACGGGTCGTACCGTTTGAGTGAATCAGAGAGTTGTACGTTGTCAGTAGAAGAAATTGCCGACATACCGAGTTTATTCCGCGCCTTGCCGCGTCAGTGGCTGCTGGTTCCTGGCGTGGCGGCATGCACAGGGCTGAGGCACTCTGTGCAGAGTACTGAACGCGTCGCCCCTGACACCAACCTAGAATCGAGGCCCTTGCCTTATGGGCCTAGCGTCGATTCGTAAGTATTAGACGATCGCAGCGGGGGCAACTTACTTGCAGATTGGATGAACTTGAAATTTCTCCGGGTAGGGATCGCTATTTCTCGGTAGTGTACAGGTAATGGCGGGACTCTAAACCTTGTTCACGACCAAAGCAAAGATCGTCCTGAATGGTAGCGAAACAAAATAACTTCGCATAATAACGACAGGCATGAATGCAAGTAAGGATTGCCAAAGAAGGTGGAAATAAGATTAATTGGCTATCTAGTCCAGACGTTACTGGGACGCCTTCTTTTAAAAAAAAATTATTAGGTAGGTTTCTGCCGTCGAATGCCGATCCAAAATCTTGGTTGGTCGAATACCATCTAGATGGTTCGAGGCTTAGTCATGCCGATTAGATAAGGTGGCCCGCGTGGGCTGCTGCGGGGTGAGAGGCAATTAAACCAATCTCGGGCCGCCGCATCGTTAACACATCGGCCGATCAAGCCAGGAACGCCAGAATCTCGTTGCGCATTCGTGTCGCCATCCATCAGGCGGAACAGTTCCTTGCGTCTGGTCGCTAGCTCCAACTGCAATTTCCAACCATTTATCAACCAAATTGCATAGGGCATCCCCGTCGGGCGTAACCCGAAGAGCAAGCCGCAACGCTCCTTGGCCACCCCACCCCCCCAGCTGTTGGCGGCCATCAATCGCCTCCATCGTCCTACGGAGGATGGGACCATTGCCACTGCTGTGGTCATTGCATTCACACCACTCCAGAAATAGCGGCCGGTTACTAGTCGAGATGCAAATCTAGGGCCTCTGTCGGCGCCCTAGACGACTGAGATGATGGTAGAGGTTAGTTGGAAGGACCTGGAACCTGTCGTCACGAAGTTTCTCCAACCGCACATCTACGACCTGGACACCCCAGATGGGGCTCTGCAGAAATTAAGGCAGCTCAACGTTTTCCAGCCGTCTATTTTCCTAGAATACCCCGACAACATCGTACAAGTCTGGAAGAAGTTGCGGAAACAACTTCCGCACAGCCCAGATAATGTCCCAACCCAACTTGGCGAATCGAGCGATGCTCAGCCCTCGGAAGCACCCAACGAGCACGAAGCGAGCGATATCCCTGGCCAAGATAAACCGTTGAAGGAAGTAATACCCTTGTTCAGAAAGATGGTAGGTCTCCTCAATACAGAAACTGTTGCGACGCAGCTGCTGACGTCGTTGCGCCGGGAATGCAGGAATCTGTGACGCCGATCGTGATCTTCCGCTTTGACAAGCACCATGGCTTTCCTAGCAGTTTTGGGCGATGTGATGGGAAGCAGAGCTATATTGCAGCCTCCGCTGTCGATACCTCGCACAGTCCACGTGAAGAGGATGGCACTGTCGTGATCTGGTGGTGCTATCTCGACCCCACGTGCATGGTTTGGCGACGGACTCGTTGTATCGTGTTCGAATACAGCAAAGGCAAAGACGAAGAAACTTGCCCTGAAGTGCTCTTCGGCGACGATTTTGAATCGTTCGAGGACGACGAAACTAGTCTGAATGCTCACGCATCAATACCTACTTCACAAGTGACGCATTCGGCAGCGGCTCCAACCATGATGACGGCCAGTTGGATATTGCCCCGCCCTGACAACAACCCAGATCTACTAACGGGTCGTCGACTGGAAATCCTCACGAGGTTCATGAGGGAGGCTGCTCGCCAAGAGACGCAGGAGCTTGAGAGGGCGGCGAGAACAACCAATGTTCCTAGTTCTATCCACCTTCTCCACCCTAGATACGTGATGCCCACGATACCACCTAACGTGGCAATATCTGGGAGTGACATGGCCGTCAACAACGATGCGTCAACGGCTCAGAACCTTCAACACTCACTCATGGCTCCAGAATCAACTCCCAAGAAGCGACTGCACGAAGAAAGTCTCAATACACCAGGACTGACAAAGAGGCAGCGGTTTGGAAACAGCAGTTATACCTAAGCCATGGTCGCCTTTGGCCAAGCAGAAAACTGCGACGCCTCCCGATTCCTAGTCGCGTCTCCCCCCACGATGTCTACGCCTTCAATCCCAACCCTAATCCCACGCTTCACTTGCCTCATTGGCGAGTCTTGATTTCCTTACAGTATATAGAGAGGCTCCGAAGTACCATACTGGAAGGTTCTAGGAGTGGCATGTTTCACTACAGTCGACAAATCACTATGATGCCAATGTTACACGAGCTTATGAAAATATTCACCAGAGCTTAGGGAGATACTGATGTGGCGAGGAATAGATATGGGTCATATGGGATATCGCGGGTGTTGGCGTGAATTGGAGTTGGTGCGTTGCTAAACAAAGGACCCGGGATGAGCTACCGAGTTCTTATACTCGATGTCCTCATGTGATGTATAGTATTATTTTATTTTCTTCTTTTAATGTTTTAATGTTTCTTTTCGTGTTTTCTTTTAATGTTTTTTTTATACTGTGGGCGGTTCTAAACGTCGTCTACTAAAAGGGATGAGGTTCATGTTTAATATCAGCTACGGAATCCTTTTTTGTCACTTATCGAGTCGGTTCGGTGTTCAGATACCCGGGGTCGCATTAGGGGGCATCTTAGTTAGCCCCGTACGTGTATATGTGCAATTGCGGTACATTAGGTGTTAGGTATTCTCTTATAGAGAGGTATCAGGCAGCGTGAGCTTGCTAGCCTGTCAGTGCATGACTGTTTGGGAATGGAAGATAGAAGGGCTTTTTCTACCAGCTTTAGACGCTCACAGCTTGAAACGAAGTTCGCTGTATATTGTACAATGTGTTTGCAATTCCGACGGAACCTTGAGGGCCACGCGAGACTTCTCATCAGACACATGGTAAATCATTAATTCCTAAAACTTTCATGGGGAACGCGTTATTCTTCCATTGAATTTACTCTCGTAAAACGAAATAAACGCTTGCAGATTCGAGAAATCTACTACTACGTCAAAGAGCTGGGTTGGGTGCAAGAAAATAATTTCCTCTTCGTCTCTTTTGAACATTGACCGGGTGGGCTACGATATTGGCCGTAGCGGCCAATGAGTCCCGTAAAACTAGACAGAGCTACAGGAGGCACAGAAGCTTGTCTGATTCCCTCGTTTCACGCAGTTCGAATGGGATTTGAGACTCAGGATGACAACGGGCATAACATGCAGTCATTAAAGTGGCCGAGGAGGCTCACTTTTTCCATTGGCGATGGGCCCCTGTATGTCCAATTTCATGTTCGAAGTCATGCATCTGCTACCAAGTGTTCGGCTGACTTCTAGCTAAGGGCAAAGATCTGTTCGAACATTGTTACACTCCAGCTCCCGAATCCTTTATTAGGAGTTGTAGTGCCTACTTGGAAAAAGTAGCCTAGTCGCGGAACAGGACGAGTCGCGTCGTCCTGTTTCGCGGCCTCCAATTTTAACCATCATCATCCTTACACCAATAAGCCAGTACCAGATCCCGAGCCTTCAGATTGTGCTTTCTGGTTACAGATTCCCAAACCTCAGCCGGGAACAGACATGCCATTTAAAAGCGGAGATTTGACCACCGAGCTGGATAGACCCTCATGTCACCTCGCTAAGTCTCCAAAGCCAAGCCTCCCCACTCGCCCCTTCTAATTCCACCCAACACTGGCCCAAGACATTTTCCTCACGAACACTGAAATTTCATTGGGAATAATACATCGGATTGTTTTAAAGGATAGGCTGACACACTAGTAGCTTTCATCATACCTAAAGATTGTCTGGTCCTAGAAATTCAAACTCTCTGTATTAAAAAGTCGGGAGATAACAATATTGAGAGTTGAGTAGCAATGAATCATCGAAAGTTTGCTTCATCCAATCTCACTAGACTTAAGCGTTCGCCTCGATTAACAATACAACGCAACGGCTCTAAAGGCAGAAAAGAGACGTCTGCTCCCAAGACTGATTCTCTAAGGGAATTTCTAGATTGAAATACAACTCCTCGACTACTTCATATCTATCTGTCCTTATATCTATCTCTTGGGGGTTCAAACCCCCAGGTCAATCTCCCGGCTAGCCGCACTCCTTTGAATTTGAGCATACTTCTGTGAAGAAACGAACCAATCATACAGCTCTCTGTCAGGCAATGCTCAGAGAAAGCAACAGACTTCGTAACATCAGTCAGGGATAGCGCTCCGTATCGACGGCCTGCGGCCAGGCACGCAGCCCGCTCATCAGTTTTATCATCTCAAGTGGCGTTGTTTGCCCAGGCGAATGAGAAGTCAAATTGTGGGTCCGTCCTGCTGGGCAGCTGCCATGGAGTAAATAACATGAAGGATCTTGACCGCGGAGTGTCAGGTGCGTATTATCATGTAAAGCCAGCCTCACCAAGCCATGTCCTCGCAACGGCATGTAATAAGTCTCTGTGCAAGATTGGCATGGGCGTGGGCGGCATCTCTTGTAAAAATGAAAGCCCCAGAGTAACCTAGAGTTCGTATCATACGTTCAAGGCTAGCCGGGTAGTCTCTCCTTTATGTACCGAACCAAACGTAATTCATACCATCCACAAATCCTCAGCCGAACGACGAATTCAGACGCCCATAGCGGGGTAGGCGAGTGCCTTGCTCAAGTACTGATTTATAGCTTCGCCGAATATAGGTCAGGTGTGGCGGGGCCTGACTAAGTCAGGTCAGAGCACATCCTCTTTACACATATCCCCAGCAAACACCTGTCCCGAAGGGTAACCCGTGTAGTTGATCGAGGCACCGGAACTTGATAAATTCGGCGCCTAAGTGGCCGCGATTGATGGCTGACACCACTTTCCTCGTCGATCATCTGGCAAACTTGTGATGGCGGCTCAAAGGGCGGAAAACCTGCTTACTCACCCTAGGACTTTGTAATGAGGTTCGGTCTGTGGCCTTTCGACTTGGGCTTCCGCTCCCCATCATGCGTACTCAAGAGTTTCGAACTCTACCACTTCTATTTGGCAAATGGCCGCCGGCCGATAACTAGGCGACAGTATCAACGTATAAAATATTAGTAGCCTACATTAGTAGCAAAGCTTTATCAGTAGTATCAGGCTCACGGTTGTTCAATTTCTATTCTTTTACCCTAAATAAAGAGCCCATCCGGACCGAACTACAATCTCACCATCATCCACAACGAAACTCGAGGTCCTTCTCGCTCAATAATCATTCTAAATACATCTCAACCTCGAGCTCAATGCACTCTAAACTGTACAAAGACGGAACTAGTAAGTCGCCGTTCAAAAGCCACTAGACTCAATCTCCTAGCAGTGGCTTTGTAAGGATCGGGTTCTAGCGATTCCTATTCAGCGGCGTCACAACTAAAATCCCCAACTCCCACCGGATCCGCCTACCCTCATGGTAGCAGGTACCGTTCAGGAGGTCCATACCCGACTGGTCCTGTTTGCCATGGCGAATCCGCATCAGCAGCCTCCACAATCGTGGGTCTCCCGCAGCACGGACTTGTTAGTCCAGCATGACGACATTTGTGAACTGCTTCCACAGGTTGTGTTCCTTGTCGTGTTCGCGCCTCGGCTTCGATGTGAAACTGCTTTCTTAGTCACATGAAATGGCCGCATTGTGGAGAAGGATGGACCTCTCCAGGACAGGACGGAACTAGTGGAAGTTCCCATAGAAGAGGACAATGGGGATCTCTCCGAAATACCCCGTGGACTCCCGGAGTCTACAGAACTGTTCATGGCATACAGCGCCCAATCCACGAGTAGGCTAACCTCCTCGATGATCCGAGACTTGCCGGTACCACCTTCACCACTGGTGAATTGGTAGAGCTGAGGAATTTCGCCCTCATCGTGGCGCACTCGGTCCAGTTGGCGGCATACTAAGATGGGGCAGCGTTTTCTTTCCTTTAGGGTTACGGTATTCTTAGTCATAGGAACCAGCATCTTGTATTCGTATATTTTGCCTTAGTTGTGGAGGTACTATCTTTTAGAGAGAATCAACTAACCCACTCAAAATAAAAAATTATTTTTAATTTTTAATTTTTTAATTTGACCTCTTTCTGTGATTGAAATTTCGTCTTTTGGGACGTCTTTTTCAGACCCAATTTTTTTTTTTTTTTTTTTAAAATTTTTTTTTCTTCTTTTTTTTTTTTTTTTTTTTTGTTTTTTTTTTCTTCTCTTCTTCTTATTCTCCTTAT
>Ga0247774_1001871_pt1 | contig 10525 bp, 8 predicted proteins | sample UWRJL001104B6_FD_179933 | JGI IMG/M metagenome (GOLD analysis project Ga0247774, IMG submission 179933) | Plant litter microbial communities from Arlington Agricultural Research Station in Wisconsin, United States - UWRJ-L001-104B-6 | ecosystem: Environmental > Terrestrial > Plant litter >... | reverse complement strand
GCGGCCCTCGTCGAGCAGGTCCGACAGCACGCCCGCGACGCGGGAGGCGTCGAGCACGTGCACGGTGGTGGCGTCGTACGCCGGGGCGATGCGCACCGCCGTGTGCTGCTTCGAGGTCGTCGCGCCACCGATCATCAGCGGCAGCTTCAGCCCGCGGCGCTGCATCTCGGTGCCGACGTTCACCATCTCGTCCAGGGACGGGGTGATCAGCCCGGACAGGCCGACCGCGTCGGCGCCCTCGGCCACCGCGGTGTCGAGGATCTTCGCGGCCGGGACCATGACGCCCAGGTCGATGACCTCGTAGTTGTTGCAGCCGAGGACGACGCCGACGATGTTCTTGCCGATGTCGTGCACGTCGCCCTTGACGGTGGCCAGCACGACCTTGCCGTTGCCGCGCTCGACCTCCAGCCGGCCCTCCAGGCGCGCCTGCTCCTTCTCGGCCTCCATGTACGGCTCGAGGTAGGCGACCGACCGCTTCATCACCCGCGCGCTCTTGACCACCTGCGGCAGAAACATCTTGCCCGCGCCGAACAGGTCGCCGACGACCTTCATGCCGTCCATGAGCGGGCCCTCGATCACGTCGAGGGGCCGCGCGGCCCGCTGGCGGGCCTCTTCGGTGTCGTCCTCGATGTAGTCGACGATGCCGTGCACGAGCGCGTGCTCCAGCCGCCGCTCGACCGGCGCCTCACGCCAGGACAGGTCGACCGTACGCCGGGTGCCCTCGCCGCTGACCGTCTCGGCGAAGGAGACCAGCCGGTCGGTGGCGTCCTCGCGCCGGTCGAAGATCACGTCTTCGACGAGTTCGAGCAGGTCGGCGGGGATGTCCTGGTACACCGCGAGCTGCCCGGCGTTGACGATGCCCATGTCCAGGCCGGCGCGTACGGCGTAGAGCAGGAACGCCGAGTGCATCGCCTCACGGACGACGTTGTTGCCGCGGAAGGAGAACGACAGGTTCGAGATGCCACCGCTCGTACGCGCGCCGGGGCAGCGCTCCTTGATCAGCGGCAGCGCGTCGATGAACGCCTTGGCGTACCCGTTGTGCTCGCTGATCCCGGTGGCCACCGCGAGCACGTTGGGGTCGAAGACGATGTCCTCGGGGGCGAACCCGGCCTGCTGGGTGAGCAGGTCGTACGCGCGGCCGCAGATCGCCACCTTGCGCTCGGTGGTGTCGGCCTGCCCCTTCTCGTCGAAGGCCATGACGACCACGCCGGCGCCGTAGTCGCGGATGCGGCGGGCCTGCTCCAGGAAGGACTCCTCGCCCTCCTTGAGGCTGATGGAGTTGACGATGCCCTTGCCCTGCACGCACCGCAGGCCGGCCTCCAGCACGCTCCACCGCGAGCTGTCGATCATGATCGGGATGCGGGCGACCTCGGGCTCGGTCGCGATGAGGTTGAGGAACGTCGTCATGGCCTGCTCGCTGTCGAGCAGGTCGGCGTCCATGTTCACGTCGAGGATGTTCGCGCCGCCGCGTACCTGTTCCAGGGCCACGTCGACGGCGGCCTGGTGGTCATCGCCCTCGATCAGGCGCCGGAAGCGGGCCGAGCCGGTGACGTTGGTGCGCTCGCCGATCATCACGAAGCCCGTGTCCGGGCCGATCGCGAACGGCTCCAGGCCACTGAAGCGCGTCCGCGGCTCCTGCGCGGGCACCGGGCGGGGCGACATGCCCTTCACGGCGCGCGCGATGCGCCCGATGTGCTCCGGGCCGGTGCCACAGCAGCCGCCGACGATGTTGACGTGGCCGGCCGCGGCGAACTCCCCGACCAGCCGCCCGGTCTCCTCCGGTGTCTCGTCGTAGTCGCCGAAGGCGTTCGGCAGGCCCGCGTTCGGATGGCAGGCGGTGTAGGTGCCGGCCAGCTCGGACAGCTCGGCGAGGTACGGGCGCATCTCCTCGGCGCCCAGCGAGCAGTTCACGCCGACGACCAGCGGCTCGGCGTGCTCGATCGAGGCCCAGAACGCCTCGACGGTCTGGCCCGACAGCGTGCGCCCGCTCTGGTCGACGATCGTGACCGAGATCCACAGCGGCAGGTGCGGTGCCACGTCGCGGGCGGCGGTGATCGCGGCCTTCGCGTTGAGGGTGTCGAAGATCGTCTCGATCAGCAGGAGGTCGACGCCGCCGTCGGCGAGCGCCTTGATCTGCTCGGCGTACGCGGCGCGGACGTCCTCGAAGGACACCGCGCGGTAGGCCGGGTCCTCCACACGCGGGGAGAGCGACAGGGTGACGTTCAGCGGGCCGATCGAGCCGGCGACGAAACGGCCGCCCGCCTCGTCGGCGGCCTGGCGGGCGAGGCGTGCGCCCTCCAGGTTCATCTCGCGCACGTACTCCTGCAGGCCGTAGTCGGCCTGGCCGATGCTCGTGGCGGTGAACGTGTTGGTCGTCGTGATGTCCGCGCCCGCGGCGAGGTACTGCCGATGGACGTCGAGGATGACGTCGGGCCGCGTGAGGTTCAGCAGATCCGGGTCGCCGGTGACGTCGTGGGAGTGGTCGCCGAAACGATCACCGCGGTAGTCCTCAGGGCTGAGCTTCGCGCCCTGGAGCATGGTCCCCCACGCCCCGTCGAGCACCACGACGCGCTGGTCGAGGAGCTTCCGCAGAGCATCGGTGGCATCGTGCCCGATCGGCCTGTCCACTGGTACACCTCCCGTTGTGGGAGGCGCCCTTGCGGTTCGAGACAGGTCGAGCGTGGCGGGCTCGCGGCCCGTTGCAGCGCCTCTCGACCTGATCTTCGACGTTACCCGATCGGGCGCGGGCACTCCAACGTACGGCCGATCGGACAACCGCAATTTGGGAGAAGACCTTCGGCCGCCGCGGAGCATCCCCGAGAAGTCCGCGCGCGCATTTCTCCCATTCTTGATCTGACCCTTTTATCACTGACTCACCTAAAATGTCTGACCTGACAGGCCTCGATCGGGCGGCGGCCTGAGGTACCGGAGGGACGCACCGATGGGGTCGGACACGAGAACACTGACGACGCGTGACGGCTGCGCCCTGGCCTGCCGCGACACGGGCGGCGACGGCGTGCCGATCGTGCTGCTGCACGGCTGGTCGCAGTCCCAGGCCATGTTCGACCGGCTCGTCGCCCTCTTACGTCCCGGGCACCGCGTCGTCACCTACGACATGCGCAACCACGGCGTCTCGGGCCGCACCGGGGAGGGAGCACGCGTCAGTGCCCTCGCGGCCGACCTCGGCCAGGTCCTGTCCGGCCTCGGCATCGACCGCGCCCATCTCGTCGGCCACTCGATGGGCGCCTCGGTGCTCTGGTCCTACCTCGAGCTGTACGGACCGGAGCGCGTCCAGTCCCTCGTCTTCGTCGACCAGCCGACCGCCTGCACCGTCCTGCCGTGGCTGGACCCCTCCGAAGCGCCTGAAGCGGGCGCGATCCTCGACTACGCCGGGGCCGGCGCGTTCGCGGCCGGCCTGCTGTCGGACACCGCCGACACCGTCCGGCACGAGTTCCTCACCTCGATGCTCACCCGGCAGATCCCCCCGCAGGACCTCGACTGGCTCTACGAGCAGAACCTCCTTCTCCCGATGCCGTGGGGGGCGCGGCTCCTCCTCGACCACGTGATGCAGGACTGGCGTGACGTCCTCGGCCGCATCGGCGCCCCGACACTGGTCATCGGCGGCGAGGCGAGCCACGTCGACCCCACCTCGCAGGCATGGACCGCCGCGCACATCCCGGGCGCCCAACTGCGGATCATGACGGAGGCGGAAGGCGGCGCCCACTTCTCCTTCTTCGAGTCCCCCCACGCCTTCGCCCGGGTCCTCGCCGACTTCGTCGGCCGGGTCCCGTGAGATCCGGCGCCTAGGACCGGTCCTCCCCTTCGGCCGTGGCCGCCGGCGTCAATGGCTGGGGTCTCGCGTCCGCGCTCTCCTCGGCCTCGAAGCGCAGCAGGTCTCCCGGCTGGCAGTCGAGCGCCTCGCAGAGCGCGGCGAGTGTCGCGAAGCGCACCGCCTTGGCGCGGCCGTTCTTGAGTACGGCCAGGTTGGCGGGGGTGATCCCGACGCGGTCCGCGAGCTCGCCCACGGACAGCTTGCGCTTGGCCAGCATCACGTCGATGTCGACGGTGATCGGCATCAGATCACCTCGTCGAGCTCGGCCTGCATCTGCGCCGCCTCGACGTCGCGCGCGACGGCCTGCGCGAGCAGCATCCGCAACAGGAGCACGATGAGCGCGCCCCCCAGGACCGCCATGCCGATCCCACCCATGATGACGGTTACGCCCGGGCTGTCGTCGTTCTCCGGCGCCAGGACGGCGGTGAGCGCGAACCACAGGAGGGCGGCCGCCGTGATCGCGCCGATCACGATGTCCACGTAACGGAAGGCGGCGTGGGAGAACACGGTTCCGCGTCGCACCATCGTGACCAGCCGCCATACGCAGACCACGACGACCTGGGCCGTCACGACGCCCAGGAACACGATCACGCGGAGCGCGGTCAGCGGGAGCGACCCGTCCTCCGGGTCGTTCCCGCTGACCAACGCCCACACCATCACTGCCTGTACGAACACGGTGCTGGCGAGCACTCCTACGAGCACGGCGCGCAGCGCACGCACGGTCAGCACTCCCATCATGTCTCCCTCGATCGATTTACGATACAAATCTATCGAGATTCGATAGGTAAGACAAGAGGGCGACCGAGCAGGCGTGACTTCGGCACGTCAGAGAACGCGAGAGGGGCCGGGCTCGCTTACGGAGCGTCCACGAGGACACGGCCGCGGGGCTGCCCGGCCACGCCGTTCGCGTAGTTGGCCTCCACGCCGGCCTTCTCCGCGGCGTTGGGGGCGGCGTTCGTGCACGAGACACCACCGGTCGAGCCGGACATCAGCGACGAGCAGGGGCCGGGCTTGGCGTCCGGCAGGCCGAGGCTGTGGCCGAGTTCGTGCGCGGCGATGCGGGTGGTGTTGTATCCGTCCGCGACCGCCTCACGGCCGAACCACACGGTGACCCGCCCGCCGGGGCGGACCGGGCCGAGGTTGGCCTGCGGCCAGCCGTCGAAGGCGACCACCTGGATCTCGGCGCGGGTGCCGGAGGTGGCGGCCACGATATGGACGTTGCGGACGCTGGCGTTCCAGGACGCGACGCCCGCGGCCACGGCGCTCTTGAACTCCGCGGCCTGGCTGTCGTCGTAGTGGAGGGTGATGACGGCGTCGGGGGCGGGCGAGGCGGCGGCGGCCGGGATCACCGTGGCCGAGAGGGCGATCGCGCCGGCGCCGATCAGGGCGCGCGCGACAGTGCGGTGCAACATGGCGGGGGCCTTCCTCTGTCAGGAACGAGCGTTGCCGCGGTGACCGGGGTCAGGGTCGCGCTGAGCATATTTCCGCGTCTATTACGTGACAAGTGGCATTACTTGTTGAAACCACATTGGTCATGTGGCAGTGGTTCACCGTAGGCGCTGGACACGGCTGAGATAGGTCTGTACGACGACGACGGCCGCCAGGAAAGCGCCGCTCACCACCTGCTGGTAGGACGAGGACAGGTCGCCGATCTGGTTGATGAGGTTCTGGATCACTCCCAGGAGCAGGACGCCCGCGATCGTCCCGCTCACCGAGCCGGCGCCGCCGGTGAGCAGCGTGCCGCCGATCACGACCGCGGCGATCACGTCGAGCTCCATGCCGGTGCCCAGGATCGTGACGCCCGAGGACAGCCGCGCCGCGTTGAGCGCTCCGGCCAGGCCGGCCAGCAGGCCCGACAGCACGTAGACGAGGACCTTCGTCCGGGCCACCGGCACGCCCATCAGCTCGGCCGCGTCCTCGCTGCCGCCGATCGCGTACACGCACTGGCCGAACCGCGTCCGCTGGAGGACCACCGCGCCGACGACGAACAGCGCGAGCGTCAGGTAGACCGGGTACCCCAGGCCGAGGACGCCGCCCTGGCCCACCCGCGCCAGCAGAGCACCGTGCGGGATGAGGTACGTCTTGGCGCCCTCGTGGGAGATCGACAGCAGGAGGCCGCGCGCCGCCAGCAGGCCCGCGAGCGTGACGATGAACGGCGCCAGCCGTACCCGGGCGATCAGCAGGCCCTGGGCGAGGCCGAACGCGCCGCACACCACCAGCGGCAGCAGCAGCGCGGCCAGTGACCCCCAGCGCACGCCGTACGCGGCCAGCACCCCGCCGAGCGCGAACACCGAGCCGACCGACAGGTCGATCCCGCCGGTGATGATCACGAAGGTCATGCCGAGGGCCACCGTCGCCAGGAACGACGACGTGATCGCGATGTTGCCGAGGTTGTCGCCGGTCGGGAAGCGGTCGAACGCGAACGAGCCGAACGCGACCAGCAGGATCAGCACGGCGGCGGCGCCGTGGCGCTGGATGAGCCCGAAGGCGCGTTCCCGGCCGGACACCCCGGCGGGCGCGTCGGCGACGGTCACGGCCGGAATCGTCTGTTCGGTCATCGCCGGGCCGCCCCTCGCGCGGCGTACACGGCCGCAAGAATGATCACTGCCTGCACCATCTGGGCCAGCGAGTCCGCCAGGTCGTGCTTGATGAGCGTCGCCCGGACGAGCTGGATCAACAGCGCGCCGGCGACGGTGCCCAGCACCCGGACCCGGCCGCCGGTCAGGGGTGTCCCGCCGACCACGACCGCGGTGATCGCCGACAGCTCCATCAGCAGGCCGAGCGAGGATGGGTCGCTGGCCTGCAGCCGGGCCGTCGCCAGGACGCCGGCCGACGCCGCGAGCAGGCCCGACACCACGTAGACGAGCAGCAGGATCCGCCGTACGGGCAGGCCCGACAGCTCACTCGCCTTACGGTTGCCGCCGATGGCGACCAGGCGCCGGCCGAACGTCGTACGGCGCACGACCGCCATCACCACGACGGTCAGCACGGCCGCGACCACGACCGGCAGGGGGACGCCGAGGACGCTGGAGGCGCCGAGGTCCAACAGGGCCGGGTCGTACACGTCCTTGAGCCGCCCGCCCGCGACGACGAGCGCGATCCCGCGGCCCCCGACGAACAGCGCCAGCGTCGCGACGATCGGCTGCACGCCGACGAACGCGACCAGGGACCCGTTGACCAGCCCGACCACGGCGCCGCCGAGGAGCGCGGCCAGCACGGCCGGCACGACGCCGTACCCGAGGTAGAGCGGGATCAGCGCGGTCGCGAGCGCCATCACCGAGCCGACCGACAGGTCGACGCCCTCCGTGCCGATCACCAGCGCCATGCCGAGCGAGACGATGACGACCGGCGCCACCTGGACCAGCTGCGTACGGAGGTTCTCCACCGACAGGAAGCGCGGCGTGATCGCGATGTTGACGAGGATGAGCGCGGCGATCGCCGCGTACACGCCGTAGTCCTGGAGCCAGGCCAGGATCCGGCCGCGGTCCAGCCGCGAGACGGGCAGGGCGGTGTCGGTCATCCGGCCTCGCCCCCGGTGTTGGCCGCGATCGTGGTCATGACCCCCTCCTCGGTGAGATCGCCGCCGGACAGCTCGCCGACGACCGTGCCGTCCTTGAGCACCACGACGCGGTCGGAGCCCTCGACCAGCTCCTCCAGGTCGGCGGAGATCAGCAGCACCCCCAGCCCGTCCTCGGCGAGCTCGTCGATCAGCGCCTGGACCTCGGCCTTGGCGCCGACGTCGATGCCGCGCGTCGGCTCGTCCAGGAGCAGGATCTTGGGTTCGGTGGCGAGCCAGCGGGCGAGCAGGACCTTCTGCTGGTTGCCGCCGGACAGCTCGGCGACCCGCTGGTGCGGGCCGGCGGCCTTGATGCGCAGCCGCCGCATGAACGTCTCGACGATCCGGTCGATGCGCGCCTCGGAGACGACGCCGCCGCGCGACAGCCGGGGAAGCGCGGCGAGCGCGATGTTCTCCCGTACGGACAGCGTCCCGATGATGCCCTCGGCCTTGCGGTCCTCCGGCAGCAGGGCGACGCCGGCCCGGATCGCCGCGGCTGCCGACCCGCGGCGCAGCGGCCGGCCGGCCACGGTCACCCGCCCGCCGTCGAGGGGGAGCGCGCCGGCGATCGCCTTCGCGGTCTCGGTACGGCCGGCGCCGAGCAGGCCCCCGAGGCCGACGACCTCGCCGGGCCGGATCGCGACCGACACGTTGTCGAGCACGTGCCGGCGGGTGAGCCCGGACGCCTCGACGATCGGGGTGTCACGTGCCGGGTCGTGGGCGCCGGAGAACTTGGTCACGCCCTCCGCCCGCACGTCGGAGACGGGACGGCCGAGCATCAGCGCGACGAGGCGCAGCCGGTCCAGGTCCGCGAGAGGGCCCTGGTGGACCACCCGGCCGTCGCGCAGCACGGTGACACCGTCGCAGATCCGGTAGAGCTCGTCCAGGCGATGGCTGACGTAGATCACCGAGATGCCCCGCTCGCGGAGGCGGCGGACGACGCCGAACAGCGTCTCGACCTCGCGGGGCTCCAGGGACGACGTCGGCTCGTCCATCACGACGACGCGCGCGTCGACCGAGACGGCGCGGGCGAGGGCCACCATCTGCTGGACGCCGACGCCGAGCGACCGCAGCGGGAGCCGGACGTCGACGTCGATGCCGTACGACTCCAGGGTCCGGCTCGCCGTGCGGTACATGTGCGGGAGGTCCAGGATGCCGAGGCGACGGCGCGGCTCACGGCCGAGCAGCAGGTTGCGCGCCACGCTCAGCGCCGGGACCAGGCCGATCTCCTGATGGACCGCCTGGATCCCGGCGCGCTGGGCGTCCAGCGGGCCGGCGAAACCGGTGAGCCGCCCGGCGAGGCGCAGTTCGCCCTCGTCCGGGCGGTGCACTCCGGTGATCACCTTGATCAGCGTCGACTTGCCGGCGCCGTTCTCCCCGACCAGGGCGTGCACCTCGCCGGGTGCCAGGTCCACCGACACCCGGTCGAGGGCGAGGACTCCGGTGAACCGCTTGACGATGCCGCTCACCTGGAGCAACGGGTCCGCCACGGTCAGAACGCCGAGGACACGGACTGCCGGGCGTTGGAAGAGTCGTACTCGCGGTCGGTGATGATGACCTTGTCGGGGATGGCCTCGCCGCCGAGGAACTTGGTCAGCGTCTGGAAGGCGAGCGGCCCGAACCGGGGGTTGCTCTCGATCACCGCCGAGATCCAGCCGCTCGGGATCTGCGACACCGCGTTGCGGGTGCCGTCCACCGTCACGATCTTGATCTGCCCGGCCTTCTTGCCCGCGCTCTTGAGTGCCGTCACGGCGCCGAGGCCCATCTCGTCGTTCTCGGCGTAGATGCCGCCTACGTCCGGGTTGCTCTGGATCAGCTGCTCGGTGACCTGCTGACCCTTCTCCCGGGTGAACTCGGCGGTCTGCTGGAAGGTGATCTGGATTCCGGGGGCCTTCTGCTTGATCTCGTCCTTGAAGCCGTTGGTCCGGTCCGTGGTGACGTTGTTGCCCGACGCGCCGAGCAGGATCGCGACCTTGCCCTTCCCCCCGAGCGCCTTGACCATCTGGTCGGCCGCCCGCCTGCCCTGCTCGTAGAAGTTGGAGCCGATGAACGTCACGTAGTCCTTGCAGGCGGCGGCGTTGATCTGGCGGTCGACGGTGATGATCGGGATGTGCTTGGCGGAGGCCTGGCGCAGCACCGGCTCCCAGCCGTCGGAGTTGAGCGGCGCGATGATGAGCGCCTGCGCCCCCTGGGCGATGAGCTGCTGAACGTCGCTGATCTGCTTGTTGAACTGCGACTGCCCGTTCGTCGCCTTCAGGTGGCCGATGCCCAGCTTCTTCGCCTCGGACTTGATCGAGGCGGTCTCGGCGATGCGGAACGGGTTCGCCTCCTTCTCCGACTGGGAGAACCCGACCGTCCCGCTCTTGAGGTCGAACTTCGTCCCCCCGAACTTGGAGATCGTGCAGGACGGGGCGTTCCCCGCCGGGGTCTGGACGACCTGCTGCTGGCCCTGCGTGTCCTGCGCGCCGGCCTGCTTGTCGTTCTCGGACTTGGCGCAGCCGGCGGCGGCGACGGTCAGCACGGCGACGAGCGCGGCGGCACTGACGCCACTGCGCGAGGGGACGGTCATGGGCGGATCCTTCCCGAAGGCGGCATGAAGGCACCCGTATTGAGCCACCCTTGATCGGGTTCTGTCAACATCGATCTAAATATTGCAATTGTGGTCAGGGAGGCTCATGCTGAGGCCGTCTCCGACAGCCTCCGCCCCGCGTAGATGGGAGCCCGTCCTTGTACGAGCTGCGATCCCACCGAACGGCCCGTCCCCGTGGCCCGGCCGCCGTCATCGGCCTGACCCTCGCGCTGCTCGCCGCCCTCCTCGTGCCGGCCGGAGCCGCGTCGGCCACGCCCCGGCCGGCGGCGCAGACCCAGCTGACCACCCCCTGGACCGGGCAGGTCTCCCCCACGAACGCCCTGCCGGACTACCCGCGCCCGCAGCTGACCCGCTCCCGCTGGCAGAACCTCAACGGCACCTGGCAGTTCGCGGAGGCCGCCGCCGGCGAGGCGCCGCCGGTGGGCAAGGACCTGGCGGACCGGATCCTCGTGCCGTACCCGGTGGAGTCCCTGCTGTCCGGGGTCCAGAAGCACGTCGACCACATGTGGTACCGCCGCACCTTCACCGTGCCCCGCTCCTGGCACGG
>Ga0247774_1001870_pt1 | contig 10527 bp, 9 predicted proteins | sample UWRJL001104B6_FD_179933 | JGI IMG/M metagenome (GOLD analysis project Ga0247774, IMG submission 179933) | Plant litter microbial communities from Arlington Agricultural Research Station in Wisconsin, United States - UWRJ-L001-104B-6 | ecosystem: Environmental > Terrestrial > Plant litter >... | reverse complement strand
GTGGGCCGTCTTCTTCGTCATGGCAGCATGCACGGCACTCCGAACCCACCTCTTTATCTGGACCGTCTTCTCGCCCAAATACCTCTACTGCATAGCTTGGGGTCTTGGTCAGCACCTGGCAGTCAATGTAATCCTCGGCGGCTTACTATACGCCATCGGAACTCGATCCCAGATGTCAATATAGAGCTTTAAAGTCAAAATAATGTGCAAGGAAATTGAATAGACACGAATATCGAGCAATGTACCAAACTGACAAAGAACGTTACGGGCGTGTCCCTCCTACCCTGTATTCCGTACCCCGTACCCCGTACCCCGTACCCAACCTCTCACGCCTCACTATCTGAAAGAAGATCCTCAACCAACGAGTCCTGCTCTCTCGTCTGAATCACTGTGCCTTCCCCACTATCATCAAGCTCCTCCTCCTCCTCCTCCTCCTCTTTTATCTTGGGCTCGGCTAGCACCGTCCTGTCTTCATCGCGGCTTGCCTTGTCATCCTCGCCAAAGACCGTAGAAGCGACGGAGCCGCTCCGACCCATGCTAACGCGTCGGCTGGCAACGGCTGGTTCCTGCTCGCCGAGAGTGTTGACAATCTTGCCAAGCGACACGTGAATCTTGTAGAGGGCATTTCGGCCCGCCGCGTCGGAGAGAAGACGGCCGTCCACGGCAGCGGAGACGGCCTCGTAGAGGTCGCGGATCTTGTCCTCGGAGGAGGCGGGCGAAATGTAGAGCTTGCCCAGGAGGGGCGCGACCACCTTCTTTTCTTCCTCTGTTTGGCGTGGTTAGCAAGATTGTTCTTGGAAGCGATCAGGGGGAGGGGGGGTCGGCTTACTGCTCATGCTGCCACCCAGCTTGTCCAAGATGGCCTGGGCCAAATCAAGATGCACGTCTCCGTTCACGTGCTTTTTCTCGCTGTCGGGGTTGATGCCAGGCGAGTAGCACTTGCGCGGATCTGTCCAGTCGACGAGACACGAGCCAATGGTGCTAAGACTGACCATCTCGTCGTCCACGTCGGCGTCGTCGTCCTCGAGACCCTCGCGTACGTTGAAGAGGGCATGAAGGGCATCGAGCGCCACCCTTTGCATGAGCTGCTGGTTGTCGGCGCGAGAGTAGCAGAACACGGGCAGGAAGTAGTTGAGGGCTTGGCGAACGCTCTGGTTTCCCGACGACGAAGGGTCAAAATAGGCCACCACCAACGTCTTGAGAAGCTCGGCCGAGCCATCCTCGTCCGTCACGACGCGACCGAGGAGCAGCTTCGAGACGGCCAAGGTGGCCGCTGCCTGCACCTCGGGCGCCTTGGAGCCCGACCTCAAGGCTCGGATGTACACCTTGAGTAGGGTCGGGTTGGCCGTGAGGAGCTGGGCACCGTGGACGTTGAGGATGTCGGTGAGGATTTGCAGTGCCGTGATCTGAAGAGCGGCGTGGCCCTTGGAGTAGAAGTGCATAAAGAGGGTGAGGTTTTCCTCGGCAAGGGACTTGTCCAGCAGGGAGCAGAGACCAAGGCAGACCAGCCCTCTCTCGCGCACGGGCGCCTCGTGGCTCCTGACCGCAGGCACAACGAGATTGTTGAGCATGGAAACGAGGTGGTCGTTCTGCTGGAGGCTGCCGCCCACGTTGGAGAGCATGCACTGCACCATATGCAGGCACTTCATGTTGATGACAATCTCTTTGATGGCCTTCTCGCGAGCTTCCTCCTCGCTGAGGTCACCGTTCTTTCCCGCCTTGCCGCGACTGGGAGTGCTATCGCTGCTGACTTCGGACCTCGCCGAGTGGAAGCTGTCTTCGGCATCGTCCATGGGCGGGTCATCGACGATCGTGTCGTGCACATCCGCCACGGCCTCGAGGACAACGCTGCTAAACTCGCGCTCGCCGGCCGTGTCGGGGGCGCACATGTCGCGGAGGACATCGATGGTGAGCTTGGTGATCTCATCGGGCAGCTCGGGCATCGACAGCGATTGGCGCAGAAGGGCAAACATCTTCCTACGGCCTACCTCGTCAGAGTAGTCAAGCGTCAGGGCGATGTGCAGTAGCTGCTCCACGATGAATTCCTGCTCGACCGTGTCCTCCTCCTCCTCTTCCTCGTCCGCCTCTGAGCTGGCGATGCGCCTGGCCGCCTCGATGAGCGAGTTGATGTACCGCTCAAGGTAGAAACCGAGCTTCGTAACTTCAGGAAGCTTCTCCTCGACAAGGTACTCGAACTTGCCATTGCCCTCGCCGCGGCAGAAGTCGTTGAAACTGCGGGCCATAAATACAGACTCGGCAGACAACGTCTCCCAGAACTGGTCGTCGAACGTCACTGCCTCGCGATAATCGGGGCGGCCTTCCCAGAATCCCTTCATGGCCTCGAGCGCCACGCCATTCTCGACGCCCGAGTTCACCACGTCAATGCGCTCAAGCAGCTCGAGCAGGCCGTCAAAGCTCGGGGGAGCTGCCTCGACAGGGCTCCCATCTTCCTGCGGAGGCGTCCCGGCGCAGTCCTCGATCCAGCGCTCGCGGAAAAGGCGACCGGCAGCCTTCCGGACCGTCTCGTCTCGGTCGCGGAGACCCCATCGCAAAAGCTTCTCTCGCATTGACAGGGACAAGTGACGGAAGTCGCCTAGGGCAGGGAGGAGGCGTGAATAGACTGCCCTTCGAGTCTGTGCATCCTGATCGCGCGCCCTCTCGAGAAGGTACGGGAGTGTGCTGGGCAGGATCGGGAGGTTGATGAGGAGGGATCTCCTCACATCTGCACTGGGGTCATTCTGAAGGACTTCAAGGAGCTTCTCGAGCAGGCCGGTATCATTGTCGTCGTCTTCGCTCTCGTCAGAGTTGGCGCCTCCGTCCACCTGATTCCCTGCGAGCCGCCCCAGCCCCAAAACAGCCTGTGCTCGTACCATGGGCTCCTTGTCGCGAATCCTCTTAAGTAGTCCGTGACGCAGCTTCTGGAAGAGGTCGTCATCGATAGCGTCGAGCGAGTTGATGATGTGTGAAATCAGCTGCGTCGACCGGTAGCGGACGAACTTGTCCTTGCTGAGAAGCAGAGGAAGTATCGTATCTAGCAGGCGTGTCGTGAGGCGCGTCGTCGGCGTTTCGGGCATGACACTAGCATCATCGTCCATATCCCCAAGTAGCTCGTTGTCCTTGTCGCTCGCATGTCGGAGGAATAGACCGATAAACCGAACCGTTTTTTCGCCAACGCTCTCTACTTTCTTGACCGGCATCACCCTAAGCACGCAGCGCACAAACTCATTATCGAAAGCCTCCTCGTCAAAGTCGCTAGCGGCCTGCCTCTTGGGGTTCGAGGGCTCGTAGCAGCAAGACTCTTGCAGCTTCCGCAGGTTGACCACGAGCTTCCGGTGCGATGCCGTGGTCTTTTGCGCATCCCCGAAGATTGCGCAAACCTGCGGTCGGAGCGCATTCCCAGGCGTTTCTAGAGGGACATCTATGGCGGCCGACGACGCCCTCGAGGCGGTTGACGCGCGAGAATCGAGGGTTGCGGCTGATGTCTTCCGAGAGACCGCCGTTGACTGCCTCGCCGATCTCGTTGAAACTCGGGCGGGCATTTCTCTTGTTGTTCGTGAAGCGATGGAAGCGACGGAAGACCAGCCTACGAACGTCGCTAAACACGGAGGTTGCGATACTATTGTTAAATAACAGATTAGTCCAAAAGTTTGAAGCAAGGAGAAGATTCAGTGCGGATGGCTATCATTCGGCACTCCGCGCGTGGTTTGTTGATGTCCCGCGTTTGTCAATAAATTTCCTCTTTAGGATTAGCGTTACTTTTTTTACAGCAAGGCGGGAAGCTCGCGGTTGAGAGTCGGGTAGGTGGCTAATATGCGGTTGAATCGATAAGCCTAACTAGATAAGAGTTCAAGTAACTTGTTGCATCAAAAATTTGACCACCCCACCATGAAAATTAGCCATTCGAGATTCAGAACCTCGCTCGCCACCACCTTGGGCGCCCCTAACAAGTCTGCGTCCTGAACAATTGAAGCTGTAACCATGGGTCTCGAAGACACTACCCCTACTCCTGCTCAAAAACGAACCCGAGAAGACCCCGGAGCTGAGGTTGACAACGACGCTGAGCTTCAAAATGATCTCAAACTCGCCAAAGCTGCGGTTGTTGGTCGACCCTCGAAACGACAACGTGTAGTAGCTAATCGGTCGCTATTCATTCGGTCACTTCCCCCCTCAGCTACTGATGAAAGCTTGACCGAATTCGTTTCGCAACATTACCCCGTCAAGCACTCCATTGTTGTTGTGGACCCCAAAACCAAGACGTCTCGCGGCTACGGTTTCGTCACTCTAGCAGACCCAGACGACACCCAAGAAGCAGTGCAAAAGTTTGACAAAGCCAAATGGGAAGGAAGACACTTGAGAGTCGAGATTGCGGAGCCGAGGCAACGCAAAAAGGATGACGAAAACGACAATGCAATTGATGAACGAAAGCTGAAGCGGAAGCTTCAAGTTGAGGAAGCTTGCCGACCCTCGAAACTCATTGTGCGAAATCTCCCATGGAGCATCAAGAAATCAGAACAGCTAGCTACTCTTTTCCAATCTTTTGGAAAGGTCAAATTTGCCGACCTGCCAAATACGCAAGGGAAGCTCAAGGGCTTCGGCTTCGTCACAATGAGGCGGAAGAAATGTGCCGAGAAAGCCGTCGAGGTCCTCAACGGCAAGGAAATCGATGGAAGGAGCATTTCCGTTCACTGGGCTGTCGACAAGGCTGTCTGGGAAAACAGGGTACGCGTGGAGGATGCTGGAGACGAAAAGAAGCCGGAGGCTACAAACTTCAAGTCCAATCCCACCAACCAGGTTGGCTCGTCAACCATTGACAAAGACTTGGAAGCCTTCTTTAAGAATCACATGGAGAATCTCGAGTCCGAGTCAGAGGAAGATGAAGAGAACGAGAATAGCGACGGCGGCGGGGAAGACGAAGAGGGCGATGACTTGATGTCAGATCAGGACAGAGGAGGGGAGCACGGCGAGGCTACGGAGAAGAAGCAACCCTTGACTGACAACCGCTCGACTGTATTCGTTCGAAACCTACCATATACGGCAACCGATGATGAGCTCAAGTCCTTCTTCCGTCACTTCGGCGGCGTGAGGTATGCAAGAGTTGTCGTAGATAAGACAACGGGCCGCGCAGCGGGAACAGGTTTCGTCTGCTTCTTCAACGAGTCCGATTCGAAGGCGTGCGTTAAAGGTTCTCCACGACCGCAGGCTCAAGGGCTGTCTCCTGCTGTAAAGAATTCCATACTGCAGGATGAAAACCTGGATCCAGAGGGCAAGTACTCGTTTCAAGGCAGGATCCTGCACGTGACGCAGGCTGTGAGCAAGGAGGAAGCCAGTCGTTTTGGTGCCGAGAAAGACAAAGGAAGGGAAAAGGACAAGAGAAGACTCTTTCTTCTGCAAGAAGGCAAAATCACGACGAATTCTCCACTTGGCAAGCTTCTCAATCCCGCCGAACTCAAAATGCGCGACGAGATATTGTCTCAACAGAACAAGACGATTCACCGCAATCCGTTGCTTCACATCAGCCTAACACGCCTCATCGTTCGAAATCTGCCACGCAACTTCACTTCAAGAGATCTGAAAGAGCTGGCGAGGAAGGCCGTTGTGGGATTTGCCGTGGACGTGAAGGAAGGACGGCGTCAGCCTTTGACTAAGGATGAGAATAGACGAGGCGGAGAGAACTCGAAGGAAGGCGAGCATCAACGAAGACTGAAAGGCAAGGGAGTAGTTAAGCAGGCCAAAATCACCTTTGAAACGAAGGAAGGAGGCAAAGCGACTGTTGAGGATGGTGCGAAGAGCAGAGGCTTTGGTTTCATCGAGTATTCTTCCCATCGATGGGCGCTGATGGGCTTGAGATGGCTCAATGGATATCAGATGGCCGACGACAAGGGGAAGAAACGACATCTCATGGTTCAATTCGCCATTGACAATGCCAAGGTTCTGAATCGAAGGGAGACACCGCAGAAAACTCCACGACAGTCCGGCATGGGTGCATCCCAGAAAGATACTACACAACATTCGGCGCCGAAGCCTGGGCATGCTGAATCAACCAGCGGAATGCTGCAGCACGGCAGACGAGCGAAACAAGAGTCGGTAGATGACAGTAGCCAGGGTAAGAAGGACAGCCGCCGAGCCGATCTTGAGAAGAGACTCATTGCAAGAAAGCGAATGACGAAGAACAAGAAAGCAATGGCTCGCGCCAAGCCGTAAGGCCTGGCAAATATATATTTTATGACAATTTGATCGACGGAGTTGATGCGCATTATCTGCTGACTAGAGCGGAGACATCTCGAATTAATAGAAATGATCGCCTCTTGTTTGGTCCTTTCCTTATTACCGCCTCCAGTGTTTTGTACATGAGTGGACCTGGCCCGGTTGACCTTGTATTGCGTCGGGTTGGGCGAGTATCATTTCCAAAACCAACCCGATCCTTCATCTTCATGTGTGTGCTTCTTGCATTGGACTTCCCTACCTGTTTCGTCCCTGCTGGCTCTATCTAATTGGTTCACATCAGGTCCAGACTCCTTAAAATTCTGGATCCGGACGTGGACTTCCCGACCGACTTCCTGCCCATTTTGGTTGAACGTCTTGACGGTTCGCTTCACGTGCTTATTTCCAAAGGCGTCGGTGTATTCCTCTTTGGACTCGACTCGCTCGAGCTTAGACCCTGGTGCTGCGGCACCTTGATTGGCCTTTGTCTCGCTAACCATAGCCTGAGATTCCTCCCATCTATCTCGGGCTGTCTTGATAAGGGTAGAAAGAGAGGAGGCGCCCTGCGAGACAGCCGACTGAACGGTCGAAAACAGCTCGTCATACGTGTCCGGTCCGGCATTTACATTTTCTTCCGTCTGCTCATCAGCTGATGCGTTTTGGGGGACCCCCCGGGCTAGCCTCTCCTCTACATCGTGGAACAACTCGTCTAGCTCTTCAAAAAGTCCCCGTCGACGTGAATCCTGACCCTCTGATGGCGTAACTGTTTGACCCCAAGCTTCGTGGCCCTTCTCGTCCAGACGGTGGTGGTCAAAGCCTCTGCGAACACCGTGCCAGACATTATCGTCCCACAATTGTCTGGTGTGGGCAGGGGCGAGGTTGGTGTTATTAAGAAGGCGTTGGGAGTGCATGCGAAGCACCCAGAATGAGGCGTCCTCCCTATCCCGATAGACTTGTCGCAACAGGTTTCTGTGCTCATACTTGGTCCGGATATCCGGCAGACGATGGCCAGACGTCACGGCGAGAAGATCCTCGAAGGCATCTTGAAAGGTGAAGGTGCCGGGCGGGAGATCCGCTGGGGCATCTTTTGGGATCGGTTGCCGGAGATGGCTGAGATTTAGCGGCGAGTAAGGGGAGTAAGATGCCCAGGCGAGCCAGCCAACAAGTTGGCGGGGATGCGTAGGCTCCATCTCCCTGCTAGGTGCAAGTAGAGATCGCTTCCAAGCACAAAAATAGTTCAACAAACAGAGCGATCGTGGACGCAAAAAATGACGTAGAATAGACGAGGGTGGTGCACTGTGTTATCAGCATGATTCGCCTTCCAGCCGTCGGTGAAATCGGTGAAATGGCAAGCTGCCGTCACGTGCATGGTTCAGTGGAGCGTAATAGTGGAGCAGCGGAGCAGTGGAGCAGTAGAACGGCAGTGGTGACTCTCTCTGCCCGTGTGCATCCAATTCCAGTTCTGTGGACGACCAACGAGATTGTCACACTCTTGCTCGACCTCCCAAGCCGCTCGCAGCAGGATCGCTTCTGCATCGGGGGCGGAAACAAGGTCGCGTATTTTAATCTCTTAGCCATAGTGCGATCTTTCGCACAACACCGTCATCCTAGCCACCGGCTATCCGCCTTAGCAAGAGAACAAAGGCATCGAGTTCTGCGATCGACACCTCCGCACGCGGGCCGGTTTAGAAATATCGCATTCGCATTCGTGGCGCGGCCGCACCATCGAAAGGAAACGCCGTATCCGCGCGCAAGTCTCTCCAGATGATACAGCAACCTCTACAAAGTCGTTCACCACCTTCGAGCTGCGCGCAAGTGCCAGGCCAATGCCCTCTCTGGCGGGCTTCCCCCAGCTGCAGATAGCTTAGGCAACCAGGCAACCAGGCACCGTTTGCGCGACATCACGGATGAGAGTTGGTCTGCCTTCGACGCCTACGGCCCTTGTCGAGGCCATGGCAACGGGAGAGCCGGTCGGCGACGATCCTCCGAGCAGCGGGCCCGGCAAGGAGCTTCGCGAATGGTCTTCCTTGATCGGCATCGTAACGGCGATAGTCGGAAACATCTTGATCGCCCTCGCCCTAAACGTGCAGAGGTACGCGCATATTCGACTTCACCAGGAACGGCGGAGGATACGGCAGCGAGCCAGGGCAGCCGAGCGCCAGGCAAAACCTGTGCGGAATGGATCATACGGCACCGTCGGCGATGGCTTGCCCGAGGATGAGGCCTCGCTGAGGGACCGAAGCCATGTGGAGGAAACCGAAACGGGCGAAACGGAACCCCTGATTCCCCGCCTTGAACACCAGCCCTCGTCTGCCACGGTCTTCGGAGGCGAAGCCGAGGGCGAGGACGGCGAGCAAGACGGCGAGCAGGACGGGAATCCACCGCCATCAACTTATCTCAAATCGCCTTATTGGTGGCTGGGTCAAGTCTTGATCACGCTCGGCGAAATGGGGAATTTTCTTGCGTACGGGTTCGCACCGGCCTCTATCGTATCACCACTGGGCGTCGTCGCCCTGATATCAAACTGCGTCATAGCCCCCATCTTATTCCACGAGAAATTTAGGCAGCGAGACTTTTGGGGCGTTGTGATCGCTGTCACTGGCGCTGTCATCGTCGTCCTAAGCGCAAAGCAGGAGGAGACCAAACTCGGCCCGCAAGACGTCTGGAAGGCCATTACCACGGTTGAGTTCGAAATATATCTGGCCGTCACAGTCTCGCTCATCGCCGGTCTTATGTGGTTCAGCGGCAAGTATGGAGGCAGAACCATTCTCATAGATCTTGGCCTGGTTGGCCTCTTTGGTATGTCAAGAACCTTCTGCATCTCTATAAACTTGCTAACGCCGTCATGATCGAGTACGTAGGCGGCTATACTGCTCTGGCCACTAAAGGCGTTTCGTCGATGCTGTCGTCAACTCTGCTCAGAGCCTTCACTACGCCAATAACGTACCTGCTCGTTCTCGTCCTGCTCGGCACGGCCATCATGCAAATTCGATACGTTAACCGTGCCTTGCAACGGTTCGACTCTACCGAGGTCATCCCCGTTCAATTCGTCATGTTCACCCTGTGTGTCATCATGGGGAGCGCAGTTCTGTATCGGGACTTTGAACGGAGTACCCTCGAACAAGGCACCAAATTTGTTGGCGGATGCTTAGCCACCTTCTTTGGCGTGTTCCTCATCACGAGTGGTCGCCCGCCTAAGGATGATGACGACGGCCTCTCAAGCGTCGACGGCATCGAGGAAACAATAGGCTTAGCCGTTCAGGACGGCCCTGGCGCTACCGTGGATGGCGCGGGGGGCACACCAGCGTCGCGCCGATCGTCCAGATCATCGAGGTCTTCTCGGATCAACTTTGATTCCTTTATGAAACCCTTCAGCATTCAACACGACGCAGGCATTCCGTCACTCCGAATGCCAGCTGCCCCTGGCGCACGGCCGTCCCCTGGAAGTGATGGTAGACCTGGACTCGCCAATCCTTGGTCTCCAGTCGCCGAGGACGTAGCCTCACCACAGGACATTGCCGTTGCGTCGTCGGACAGCATTCCTCGCATCTCGCGAGCGAGCTCCGCTTCGTCAGCATCAGCTGTTCTATTCACCGAGCCATCGACTCCTATGAACCAGGCAGGTGTCCAGCCACCGTTTCCGACAGATGGCCACACGCCACCTCGGCCGTCCGTCAAAGGTCATGGCCGTCACTTGAACCGGCCTATAATATCACCATCGCCCTTTGCATCAACCGTCTCGGCTGTTGTTAAGGATACCTTAAGAAAACACGGCCATAGTCCCTTGAGAAACAGGACCTCTCTCGGCCGGCTTCGCTCTAGCATCCGAGCAAGCTTATTTATCCCCGACGACGACCAGGATAGTGACGGGTCTGGTTCCCGCGTGCCCCTTTTCGAGCCTCTTGCTGATACCGATGAGGCTTCGCCCGTGTCGGTGGAACCGCCGGCAAATGATGGGAGGAGAAGGACCAGGAGCCTGAGCGATGCGCTGGGCGATTTCTTCAGGTTCAAAAAGAAGCGGAAAGGAAACGACGAGACGGATGTGGAGAGCGGCGTCAATGGTGACGACAGCTCAGATGAAAGATAGCCCATCGAACTACCAAAGTACGAGAACAGAGGTATATTACCAGCCAACGTCGATGGCATTTTCCCCTTTTCCCGCGGCCAGAGTCGCATTCATGGCGGCTGGAGTTTTGGAGTTACATTGTAGACAGAGGCACGGATACGGCGTGTTTGATTCTGACAGGGCGAGTAGTTGAATAATCTCAAGAGGGTGGCAATATGTTTTCTGGTCTCGAGGAGAGGCGAGAATGCTCGCGGCACATC
>Ga0247774_1001869_pt1 | contig 10528 bp, 11 predicted proteins | sample UWRJL001104B6_FD_179933 | JGI IMG/M metagenome (GOLD analysis project Ga0247774, IMG submission 179933) | Plant litter microbial communities from Arlington Agricultural Research Station in Wisconsin, United States - UWRJ-L001-104B-6 | ecosystem: Environmental > Terrestrial > Plant litter >... | reverse complement strand
CCTCGCCCCAGATCACGACGGAGACGGCACCACCAGGCCGCGGTGGCGGACCATGCCCTCCCCCGGCCCTACGCCCTGGCGAGTGCCAGCGCACGGACGGAACCCCCACTCCGTCGACAGACCACCGCGCCGACAGGTCAGCCAACCGCGCTCAGTCCTGGCGAGCGTTCAGTGCACGAGCGGGAGCCTGTCCCTCAGGCCCGGCCGGGGGCCGGGCGCAGGCTGAGGGCGTAGCGCGGGCGGTCGGTGATCAGCACGGTGACCCGCGGGTCGGCCAGGAACCTGCGCAGTTGCGGCTCCCCGTTGACCGTCCAGACCATGGCCGGAATGCCCATCCGGCCGCAGAGCCGCAGGACGTTCGCCCGTGCCAGTCTCCGGTGCACGGCCAGCCAGTCGGCGCCGCAGGCACGCATCCGCCCGAGGGGGTACAGCTCGCGCGCCCGCGTCGGCAGCCGCATCAGGCGGCGGATCTCGCGCAGGTCGCGGCCGAGCGACAGGGCCGTGGTGACCTCGGGGAAGCTCTTCTTGATCCGCTGGATGGAGGAGTCCTCCAGCGTGGTGGCGACGAAGTTCCCCGGGCCCAGGAGATCGAGCGCCATCTTGATCACTTCGTGCTCGTCGCCGATCTCCTTCAGATCGAGATGGCCGGTCGCCCGTCCGGCGATCAGTTTCATGACGTCGCGGACCAGCGGCACCCGGCGGCCGGCCGCGGTGCACAGCTCTTCGTAGGTCAGCCCCGCGACCGGGCCGCCGGCGACCTGCGGGTCGTGGAAGACCACCAGACCACCGTCGCGCGTGCGTCGGATGTCGAACTCGACGTACTCCGCCCCTGTGGTCAGGGCGGTCTCGTACGCCTCCCATGAGGCCGGCGGCGCGTCTTCCGACCCGCCCTTGTGCGCTGAGACGGCGACTCCCATGCCCAAAGCGTACGTCGCCTCACGAGGCCCATTAACCGGCAAAAACGTTAAGCTGGTGTCGCTCCGACATCGGCAAGTAAGCTGCTGCCAGTGAGTACGCCCCGGTTTCTTACTCTGCCCCCCGGTGTTCGCCGGACGGACATCGAGACTTCACGCGGTGCTTTCGCCGCGTTGGAGGCGCTGCCGGGTTCCGGGGTCTGCGAACGCGGCCCGGCGCTCCTCGTCCCCGGCTTCACCGGGAGCAAGGAAGACTTCATCGCCGTCCTGCAGACCCTCGCGGGCGCGGGACGCCGTGTGGTCGCGCTCGACATGCGCGGCCAGTACGAGACCCCGGGTCCGGACGAGGCGTCCGCCTACAGCTGCGCCGAGCTCGGCGCCGACATCACCGCGGTGATCGAGGCGATCGGCGATCCGGTCCACCTGGTCGGCCACTCCTTCGGCGGCCTGGTGACCCGCGAGACGGTGATCACCGACCCGTCCCTGATCGAGTCCTACACCGTGATGAGCTCGGGTCCAGGCGCGATCACCGGCGGACGCGAGATCGAGGGCCGGGTGATACTCGCCGCCCTGCCGAAGGTCGGCCTCGAACACCTGTGGTCCACGCGCATGGAGCCGAACGCGATCGCCAAGGGCGTGCCGCCGGAGATCGTGGCGTTCCTGCGCCGTCGGATGTTCATGAACTCCGGCACCGGCCTGATGAGCATGGCGAACGAGCTGCTGTCCTGCCCCGACCGCGTCGACCAGCTCGTCAAGGTGGCCGGCGCCGCGGGCCTGCCCGTGCTGGTCCTGTACGGCGAGGACGACGACGCCTGGGCCCCCGAGGAGCAGGCCCTCATGGCCGAGCGCCTGACCGCGCGGAAGGTCGTCATCCCGGGCGCCGCGCACTCACCCGCCGTGGAGGCTCCGGAGACCACCGCGAGCGCGCTCACCAGGTTCTGGAACGACGCCGAACGCCCGTAGGAACGTGAGACGAGAGACACATCGCGTCTCACGTAAGGGAGCACTTACGATGGTCGCCATGGACGCGACCGTGCAGCCCCCGCAGAGTGTCACCTGGCAGGTCCACATCGACCGGTCGATGTGGATCGGCGGCGTACGCGGTCTCATGCTCCAGGCGCTGCATCCGATCGCGATGCGCGGCGTCTGGCAGAACTCCACGTTCCAGGACGACCCGATCGGCCGGCTACAGCGTACGGCCGACTTCGTGGGCGTCGTGACCTGGGGAACCGCCGAGGAGGCCGACCGGCTGGGCCGCAAGGTGCGCGGCATACACAAGGCACTGCGGATCAAGGACCCGGACACCGGGCGCGTCCATCGCGTGGACGACCCCGAGCTGTTGCTGTGGGTGCACTGCGCCGAGGTCTCCTCCTACCTCGAGGTCGCCCGCCGCGCCGGCCTGCGGCTCAGCGACCGCCAGGCCGACCGTTACCTCGCCGAACAGCGCCGCAGCGCGGCGTACGTCGGGCTGCACGAGGAGGACGTGCCGGGCAGCCTGGCCGAGATGGAGGCCTACTTCGCCGAGGCACGGCCGCGGCTGGAGGTCACCCCCGAGGCGCGCTCGGCGGTACGGTTCCTGCTCTGGCCGAAGCTGCCGCACGAGATGCGCTTCCTGCGGCCGGGCAAGCCGGCGTACGTCCCGTTCGGCGCGCTCTGCTACTACTCGCTGCCCGCCTGGGCCCGGCGGATGTACGGCATCCTGCCCGAGGTGCCGGGGCCCGTGGTGACCGCGGCGCTCCGGTCGTTCCGGCTGACGATGAACTCCCTGCCGGAGGTCCTGCACGACCTGTCGTTCCAGCAGGCGACGAGGGACATGCTCGAGGACGCCCGCCGGCGGCTGGCCGAGTGCGGCTACGACCTGAGCAAGGGCCTGTACGGGCTCCGCGATCCCCGCCGCTGGCCGTCCCGGCGGTGAGGCGCCGGCGGCCGCGCACATCACCCGGGCCGGCCGAGGTGTCAGACCTGGTCGGGGAGGGAGGACCAGGGGTCGCGGGCGGGTGCGGCCTCCCGCCCCTCCGGGCAGTGCCGGGCGTAGTCGCACCACGCGCAGAGCAGACCGGGACGCGGTGGGAACTTCGCGTCGAACTCGGCGTGCGGCCGGTCGGTGACGCTGCCGCGCGGGACCTTCTCGCGGTACCACTCGTCGGCCTCGCCGGCCTCTTCGGCGATCTCCTCGGCCCTCCGCAGATGGCGGCCGAGTGACTCGTCGGTGTGCTCCCAGACCGCGACCTCGCCGGTCGGCAGGTGGTGCAGCTCGACCAGGCGGCACGGCGTACGCATCATGCGCCCGGCGGCCGCGGCGTACAGCGCGAGTGCCAGGGAAGAGCGCGCGTCGTCGCCGGTGAGGGGCCTGCGGCCGGTCTTGTAGTCGACCACGACCAGCTCGGCGCCCCGGCGGTCCAGCCGGTCGATGCGCCCCTGGACGGTGATCAGGTGGGTCTTCATCGAGACGGTGCGCTCGACGCCGACCGGCTCGTCGGCCGGGTCCAGGCCCGCGACGTAGTCCTCCACCATCGCGCGTGAGCGCTGCCGCCATTCGGCGGACTGGGCGGCGTCACGGAAACCGTCGGTCAGCCAGCCACGCTCCAGGAGCCGGCCCGCCGTCTCGGGCGTACGGTCCTCGAGCGGCAGCCGCCACCAGCCGGCAAGGGCGTTGTGGACGCTCGCGCCGACGCTGTTGTGCGCCCAGGGCGGACCCTTTTCCGGCTTGGGCCGGTCGAGGTAGGTCATGCGGTACCGGCGCGGGCAGTCGAGCCAGGTGTTGAGCCGTGAGGGCGTGCAGGGGTAGAGCCGTTTGGGCATCCCCTCGAAACCGAGCTGCTCGGCCGCCATCGTCTCAGGACTCGGAGTCGGGCTCCTGGGCGAGGACGGACCAGCTCTCCCACTGGGAGTCCTCGTCGCCGATGGTGGTCTCCTCGCCCTGGCCGGGCAGGACACGGGTGTCCTGGGGCAGCGGGCCGAGCAGCGCACCGATCGAGTTGAGCTGCTCCTGCAGCTCGGGGTAGTCGGGCCCGATCCGGCCCGGCCGTCCCTTGTGCAGGGTGTCACCGGAGAACAGGACGCCGAGCTGCTCGCTGTAGAGGCAGATGCTGCCCGGCGTGTGGCCGGGCGTGTGCATGACCTCGAGCTGCGCGCCGCCGATCTCGAAGATCCCGCCGTCCTCGATGTCGAGGTCGGGCTGAAGATCCTTCATGAACTCCGCGTCCTCGCTCTCGTTGGCGAGAGCGCGGAAGTACTGGCGCCACAGGAGCCGGTCGCGGGTGTGCAGCGCGATCGGCGCCGGGTCGTCCTCGTCGGCCTCGGCGACCTCGAGAACGGCGCTCAGATGACCGTCGCGGCCGTCCGTGCAGATGACGGCCATCACCTCGCGCTCGCCGACCGCCTTGAGGATCGGCTCGGCGTCATGAGCCGGGTCGATGACGATCACCGAGTCGTCATCACCCACGACGTAGGTGTTGCTCTCGATGTCGTACTCGTTGTCGTCGATGGTGACCTTGCCTGATGTCACCACTTTGTCGATGCGCGCGTCCACGGTTGAAACCCTACCGACTCCTGGCCTCCGGTGCGTGCGCCACCGCGCACATCAGCTCGATGAGGGGTCCGGAGTGGGCTCTTCCTCCCATGTCACCGGCACGGTGTGCGTACGGCCTCCGCCCGTGAATGTCACCGTGCCGGCGCCGCCGGTCCGCGGGGTGGCCGGGTGCAGGGTGACCGTGACGGTGGCCGTCTCGCCGGGTTCGAGGGAACCGCTCGTCGAGCTCAGGGAGAGCGGCTCGCCGACGCTCGCCGTCCAGTGCACGGTCGCGCCGCCACCGGTGAGCGTCACGGTGCAGGTGAGCCCGGAGACGCCGAGGGCGCAGTCCCCCGCCGTGACCGAGAGCGTCGGCTGTGGCGCCTGCCGTACGGACGTGGGCGATGATCTGCCGGCCTGTGACGGAGGGACCTGGACCGGAGTGGTGCTGCTCTTCTGGAAGACCGTCGTGGTCGGCCCGGGCACCTTTGGTGACCCCCGATGGCCGTAGAAAGACACCAGCGCGATCACTCCGCCCGCCAGCACGAGGGCCGTGACCAGGCCGACCAGGGCCAGCGCCAGGCCCCGCCCCTTCTTCGACGGCGGAGCCGCCACGGTGGGCGGGGCGGTGGCGGCGCCCATGGCGTGCGTCTCCGGAAGCCCGGCGGCGGGCGTCACCTGGCGCGTCGGCGTCATGGCGCCCGAGGGCATCACCGCGGCCGCCGTGACGCCTTCGGCCAGGATCGCCGTCGGCGCCTGCTGTTCGGCGGGCATCGTGGAGTGGCCGAGCAGGCGCATCAGGAGCACGCCGGCGCTCGGCCGCCGCGCCGGGTCCTTGTGGAGACACTCGGCCACCAGCTCACGCAGGCCGCCGGTCAGGGCGCCGAGCTCGGGCGGCTCGTGCACGATGCGGTGGGCCAGCACGGCGATCGAGTCGCGGCCGAACGGCGGCATCCGGTTGGCCGCGAAGACCAGCGTCGCACCCCAGGCGAACACGTCGACCGCCGGCGTGATCTCTCCGCCGGAGACCTGCTCGGGCGCCATGTAGGCGGGGGTGCCGAGCGTGTGGCCGGTGAGCGTGGCCGAGCGGTCCATCATCCGGGCGATGCCGAAATCGATCACGCGGGGGCCGTCGGGGCCCATCAGGACGTTCGGCGGCTTGAGGTCACGGTGCACGACGCCGGCCTGATGGATGGCGACCAGCGCGGTGGCCGTCCCGATGGCCAGGCGGTCCAGCGCCCCGCCCTCCAGGGGCCCGCGCTCGGCCACGAACGCCTGCAGGGACGGACCGGGGACGTACTCGCTGACGATGTAGGGCTGGTCGCCGGCGATGTCGGCGTCGAGCACCTGCGCGGTGCAGAACCGCGCCACCTGCTTGGCCGCGGCCGCCTCGCGGGCGAACCGGTCGCGCTCCCCGCCCGCCTCGGCGAGCGCGGTCTGCAGCAGCTTGATCGCCACCCGCTCACCGCCGGGCCGCTCGGCCAGGTAGACGACGCCGTATCCACCACGGCCCAGCCGGCCGAGCAGTGTGTAGGGTCCCAGGCGCGCCGGGTCTTCCGGCTGCAAGGGAGGAATGTCGGGCATCTGGGCCTCCGGTTGAGGAGCGACCGGCGGTCGCGACGCTCACATCCGTTGGACGTCACCGAGGCTACGCGGGTTGCCGCCGATCGCCCGTCCGGCCCGATCCGGCCCCGGGCTCAGACGTCGCCGTTGACCAACGCCATCACGAACCCGTCGTGCCCCTTGCGCCCCACGGTCTGCATCGCCATGGCGCTGACGCGAGGTTCGGAGGCGATCAGGGCGTTCAGGCGGTGCACTCCCTCGTTGTCCGGGTCGCTGTTGCCGGGGTCGATGACCTCTCCGTGGCGCACCACGTTGTCGACGATGATCAGCGTGCCGGGCCGGGCGAGTTCGATCGCCCAGGCGAAGTACTCCGGGTTGCTGGGCTTGTCGGCGTCGATGAAGATCAGGTCGAACGGCCCGCCCTCTTCTGTGGCGAGCTTGGGCAGCGTCTCCAGGGCGGGGCCGAGACGCAGGTCGACCACGTCGGCCAGGCCGGCGCCCGCGATGTTGCCGAGCGCGACCTCGGCGTGCTTCGGGTCGACCTCCAGCGTGACCAGGTGGCCGCCGGGCGGCAGCGCCCTCGCCAGCCAGATCGTGCTGTAGCCGCCCAGCGTGCCGACCTCCAGGATGCGGCGCGCGCCCTGGAGACGGGCCAGGAGCTGCAGCATCTTGCCCTGGTTGGGCGCCACGCCGATCCTCGGCAGCCCGGCCGCCACACTGGCCGCCAGCGCCGCCTCCAGCGCGGGGTCGGAGGGCACGAGCGCCCGGTCGAAATAGTCATCCACCGCGGTCCAGAGTTCTGGGCTCATCGCCCCGCCTTTCGTCCGGTGCCGAGCGGGCCCAGGCGGTCGCCCGCCAGTCCGCCCTTCCAGCATCGTGTCACGATGACCTGCGCCGTCGTGACCCGCCCGCCCGGCGGGGACCTGCGGCGATCGAAGATCACCGCCCCGGCGCCGGGGCGGTGGCGTCCGCCGGGAGCGATCATGGGCGAGGCCGCGGGCCGGGGTTTCGGCCCGGCCTTCCGCGTCATTCCCGGCTCTGCGACGGCCGGAACGATCCGGCCGTGGCCCGGGTCCTCGGACCGTACGCGAGGCGTGGCGCGAGGCTCAGGCGTTGCGGTGATTTCCTGACGTGGATGTTCTGGCCACCGCCCACGATGACGCGGGCGCGTGCGGTCGTCCGATCCGGCGCCCACGGCGCAGGACGTACCCGGAGCGATGCCGTGGATCGTCGTCGCCTCCGGACTCGATGCCCTTCATCGCCTTCCGGGGCGGCGCGCCCGGCCACCGGACGGGCCTGACGGTCGGGGCGCTCCCACCGGCCGGTACGGCTGCCGCGGCGTCATCGGCCGACGTCCGGGAGCGCCCCGGTGGCCTGGGACCGCAACGCCTCGAACGCCTCCGGAGACGTGCTCTCCGCGCCCAGCCGATGACCGGTCAGCTCGCCGTGGTCATCGCTCGCGCCCGTGACGAACATCCCCAGCTCCTCCGCCAGCCCCCGCAGCGCGGCGCGGTCACCGGCGGCGTGGTCCGGATGGTCGGCCTCGATCCCGGCGAGCCCGGCCCCGGCCAGGGCGGCGATCTCCTCGTCGTCGACGGCGTACCCGCGCCGCGCCGCTCGCGGATGGGCGAGCACCGGCACACCGCCCGCGGCGCGTACGAGCCGGACCGCCCGTCCCGGCTCGAGGGCGTACCGGTCGACGTACGCGCGCCCGCCCGCGCCGATCCACGCGGGCGTGAACGCCTCCTCCACGGTGTCCACGACACCCGCCTCGACCATGGCACGGGCGATGTGCGGCCGTCCGGGCACGGAGTCGCCGGTGATCCGCCGGACCAGGTCCCAGGTCACCGGCGCGCCCAGCTCGGCCAGCCGCTCGACCATGCCCCGTGCCCGGTGCGCGCGGTCGTCGCGGATGCGCTCGCGTTCGGCGGCCAGCTCCGGGTCATCCGGGTCGAACAGGTAGGCCAGCAGGTGCAGGCTGTGGTCCCGCAACCGGCACGAGAGCTCCATGCCGCGGACCAGCGTCATGCCCGGCCGCAGCGCGCGTACGGCCTCCTCGTGCCCGGCGACCGTGTCGTGGTCGGTGAGCCCGAGGACGCCGACGCCGGCGGTGCGGGCCCGGCGTACGACGTCGGCGGGCGGTTCGGTGCCATCGGAGACGGAGCTGTGGGTGTGCAGGTCGATGCGCAACCGGTCACGCTCCGAGCCGGGGGCAGGGCGCGCCGTACGGCAGGTCGAGGTCGGTCTCCCGCAGATCGCGGAGGTTGAGCCCCTCCAGCATGAGGAGACCGGCCGTGTCCGGCCACAGGACCGCCCAGAGCCAGTTGGCGAGCGCCTCGCCCGCGTACGCGGCGGCACTGTCGGTCCCCACCGCCCACATCGACACGGGATGGCCGTCGATGCCGACCTTGGCGTTCGGCGCGGAGACACCGAACCCGTCTCCCGGGTCCGGTCCCGGCAGACCGGCGTAGGAGGAGCCGAGACCGATTCCCGGCTCCTCGGCGACGATCACCAGATCGGCCGGCCCGCCCACCGGCGAGGGGCCGGACAGCGCCACGGCGACGGCCAGCGTCCCCGACCGTTCGTCGCCCGCCTCGGCGAAGCCCGTCACGAGCCAGCCCGGGGGCAGCGGCCACGGCACCCACACCGGCACACGGGCGCGGGACCGTACGGCCTCCAGGGCCTCTCTGCTGGGCCGTCTGGGGGCCGACAGCGGCGCCACCTCACCGTGCACGCGGCAGATCCACGCGCTCGACCAGGCGCTGGGCGGTATCAGCGGCCCGCGGCACCGCGGGCACGTGGGCGCGGTACTCATGGTTACTCACAGTCGCCGCTGGGAGGTCGGACGTCAAGGCCGGGCCCGATGATCACGGCTCGAAGGTCTTCGTACGCCGCAGACCGGCGGCACGTCCCTTGGCGGCGACGACCAGGGCCATCTTGCGCGAGGCCTCGTCGATCATCTCGTCGCCCAGCATCGCCGCCCCCCGTCCCTGGACCCGCGTGGCGTGGTCGTAGGCGTCGAGGATCAGCTCGGCGTGGTCGTAGGCGTCCTGCGCCGGGGAGTAGACCTCGTTGCCCGCCTCGATCTGCGCGGGATGGAGCACCCACTTGCCGTCGAAGCCCAGCGCGGCGGACCGCTCGGCCGCGCGGGTGAAGGCGGCCACGTCGCGCACGTTGAAGTACGGCCCGTCGATCGCCTGCAGGTCGTGCGCGCGGGCGGCGAGAAGGATCCGCATCAGGATGTAGTGGTAGGCGTCACCCTCGGTGTAACCCGGCGGCTGCTCCCCCACCACGAGCGTCTTCATGTTGATCGAGGCCATGAGGTCACCGGGCCCGAACACCAGGGCCTCCAGGCGTGGCGAGGCGGCCGCGATCTCCTCGACGCGGGTGAGCCCCCGCGCGTCCTCGATCTGTGCCTCCACCCCGATGCGGCCCACCGGCAGCCCGGCCGCGCGTTCGACCTGGGTCAGCAGGAGGTCCAGCCAGACCACGTGGTCCGGGGAGGACACCTTGGGCAGCATGAGGCAGTCGAGGTTCGCGCCGGCGTTCTCGACCACCTCGATCACGTCGCGGTAGGCGAACGGGGTCGTCACGTCGTTGACCCGTACGACGCGGACCCGCTCTCCCCAGTCGCCGTCGTTCAGCGCGGCCACGACGTTCGCGCGGGCCTCCTCCTTGGCCTGCGGCGCCACCGCGTCCTCCAGGTCCAGGAAGAACTCGTCGCTCGCCAATCCCTGCGCCTTCTCGACGAACCGGAGGTTGCTGGCGGGCACCGCGAGGGTCGTGCGGCGGGAGCGCATCGGCATGCGAGGGATGTTATCCACACCCTGGTACGGGCCGTCCGCGGACGGTCGGGTCCGTGGGAGACTGCGGGCGTGGACATCGCGGCGCTGGTCGAGGAGGCCACCAAAAAGTCGGGCATGCTGTGGCTGGCCCTGCCCGGCCTGCCCCAACCCCGTACGGCCTGGCACATCTGGCACACGGGCCCCGACGACACGGGCGCGGCCTACGTCGTCACCGGCGGCATCGAGCAGCCGCTGCCCGGGCTGCCGGAGGCCGAGCGGGTCACCGTCACCGTCCGCAGCAAGGACAAGGGCGGCCGGCTGGTCTCCTGGATCGCCGCCGTCCAGCAGGTCGAGCCCGGGTCGGAGGAGTGGGAGTCGATCGTCCCGCTGCTCGCCAAGGCGCGTCTCAACGCCCCGGACGGCGAGCACCAGATCGAGCGGTGGGCGGAGGAGGCGTACATCATCCGCCTCACCCCGACCGGCGAGGTGCCCGAGGCACCCGGCAGCCTGCCCGACGACTACGCCTCCGTCCGCCCGGGCGGCGGCCCCGCGACGACCACCGGCCGCACCCCCTTCATGATCGGCGCCCGGCGCCGCCGCTCCGACCGCTGACCCAACACGACACACCGGCCCCACCGGCCCGGCGACTACCCCCGGAGCGGCCGCCCCCGCCAGCCCCGGCCCGAACGACTACACCCCGACCGGCCGGGCGGCGACCCCGCCACGACCACCGGCCGCATCCCCCTTCACGACCG
>Ga0247774_1001868_pt1 | contig 10533 bp, 13 predicted proteins | sample UWRJL001104B6_FD_179933 | JGI IMG/M metagenome (GOLD analysis project Ga0247774, IMG submission 179933) | Plant litter microbial communities from Arlington Agricultural Research Station in Wisconsin, United States - UWRJ-L001-104B-6 | ecosystem: Environmental > Terrestrial > Plant litter >... | reverse complement strand
CCGATTTTCCCCGTGCAGATAGCGCCAACAAATAAGATGTGGGCCGCTGGTCAGCACGACATTACCCCACACGGAGCTCGTCGAGAAGACGCTTTCCGGCCACATATCCTTTCACCACCGAATCCCTGGTGGAAAATGGGTTGAAACGTTAGCTCTCCCCCATGGCCGGCAGTACAGAAACCTCCAGCCATATCGGCGCCTTCTTCGCGCGCTGCGGCCTCTCGCCCTCCCCCGCCCGCTCAGCATGTCACGACTTCGCCGCGGCACGTTTTCCCCCGTGCTTGCACGTCGCGCGTCCGGCCCCGTCGCAAGGCTACTGCTCGTACACGCTTCTGGTCAACGATAATCTCGTGCTGCAATTCCGGCCGGAGCACCATCGGCTCAAGATGGGACTCGCTACCCTCGCAGTTGAAGTGTTTGATGACCTTGCTCCTGCCACCGAGTACCTGGGCACGGTGGAGGTGCGCGACGAGCCTACCGGTAAGGAATCGTCTCGGCAGCCGCCCGCGGGTCAAGACAAGGCTGTTGGCGGGCTGTCGGACCTGCCGGTTCTACACGCTTACTCACTAAAGCGGATACCGGGCGTCAGCCTGGCCGGATATCGGTGTGGGAGGGATCGCAATTTGAGAGATAACAGCCGGGAGGGTCTCGTGCGCAGCTTTGCGCGGCTGTGGGCTCGTAGCTGGGCAGATGCCGTCCCGGCAAACAGCGGTTTCGAAAAAGGGCTTGTTGGGACGTCGATGAGACGGCGGTTGGAAATGATGATGGTGCTGCCTGAGCATTTTCGCCCCGTGGTCAAGTCGACGCTCCTGCATCTTGACAAAATAATGTTGCTCCCGTGGGTGCTTAGCCACGGCGATTTAGTACCCGCAAATATCATGGTTGATCCCCGCACCGGGCACCTGTCGGGGTTGATCGATTGGGCAGAAGCTGAACGACTCCCATTTGGGGTTGGATTGTACGGGCTTGAAGAACTCTTGGGCGAGGACGTTCCTGGTGTCGGATTCCGATACTATGCAGATGCAGAGCAACTGCGACACGCATTCTGGGGAGAGCTTTACGCTGCAATCCCGGATCTTGGCAAGACGGCCTCGGTGTCGCTGTTGCAGGCTGCCCAGGTGGCAGGAATTCTCTTGTGGCATGGAATTGCCTTTGACGACGGATCTTTAGATCGAGTCGTGCAGGAGGGCAGGGATGAGGCTGAGCTGCAACGGCTTCATTCTTTTCTTCTGGAGCCCCTGTACCTTCAAGATGCGCCTGACCAGCGTGACTGGACGCTGACGATGTTCAACTGTAAAGGCGCTCTGGGTAGATGGCGGAGAGCTTGTCGGTTTATCTTTGCAAAGCAATGTTCGGACTAGCAGTGCTTAGGGTTTCATGTGAACGAAATCATGATGCACCGGGTAGAGGTAGCTCGAAACTCTTGTCACCGATACTTTTACTAACGTGCTATGGGATAATCCGAACGTACACTAGGATTACCGAATTCGAATACAAGAAATCACAAGCATTGCGCCTTACTGTTTGTGGTCAAGGACGGAGTGTCAATAAGGAACAGGTACACCATGCTGTCAATGCAGAGTAGGCATCATCGCAATGGACTATCAGGGACAAGGTTGAGAATGAAAGCTATATTTAGCAAAGCTAAGTGTATACTAAGTTTTAAGAGCAATTAAGCTACCCCAAACTAACCACCGGGCACAGAGATAAAGGTCAATCTCTCTGGTTTTCTTGGGGAGAGCAAAGCATGTGCTCCTTGGCGGCTTTCACGCAAGGCTAGCTACGCATGCCAAGGGATAGGGCAATAAACAGCAAAATAAACCTTATAACCCAGCTATAGAGTAAGAAAATCCAGTCGTAACTGCCGCGCCCACGCTAGAACTTGCCGAGTAGATGAGAGACTACTTCCAATTCCCCAGAATGTTGCGAGGAAACCGGATCTTGGCAGTCTCTCTTTGTTTACGAGCGCCATACGCTCAAGAACGTCGCCTCCATCTCCTCCCTTAGTTGCTCCTTTATCTCCTTGGTAATCTTCTCTCGGACCTTCATTTCGGCTTTCCGCATAGCGGCTTGCGCTGCCTCACGCGCAGCATCGATTTCACCGAGTTGGGCCTGAAGTTTCTTCCTGAGTGCCTTCACCTTCCGATCGGACAACTCCCTCTCTCGAGTCTGCAGCGAATCCACTTCTCGGTGCAGGACGGCCAAGCTTTCAGCGCCCGCAGCCCATTCTTTGGTTATGCTCGCTACTCCTTCATTGTATGCGGCCCACTGATGCTTGATCTCGGCCTCGTCTTTCTGTAGATCAGCCCATTGCTTTTGCAGGTTTATGCGCCTAGCCCCCAATTTTTCTTCGCGCTCGACAAGTGATTTATTCTCCGCGTCACGCTTGCTACTCGCGTTACGACGTTCGTCATTCTTCTCCAGCGCAGCCTTCGTCCGTCGCCGAATTGCTTCATTCGCAATACAGAGGCTTTGCTCTTCTTCGGAGAGGAAGGAGGAGGACACGGGTACCATTTGCGGCGAGTCTTCCGTCCTCGATGACGAAGAGAAGTCTACAATCAAACTCGGCACTGTGGGTGGGGGCGCCATAGATTCTGCGACAATCCGCGGCGGCCGAGGAACAGTGCCCAACCCAGAGGTTCGGATAATGAGCTTCGTATTTGACAAGGACTTGCCTATCTTGCTTGGGGGGGCTTCCGTCGGCTCTTCAGTTGGCTTTCGCTTCGGGGCTGGGGTTGAAGAGCTCTGCTCTCGAAGCTTCTCGGCCAACGGAAACATCTCGATAATCGGACCAGCGGTAATTCGGGGGCAGAGGATATATGGACCTTGAATGTGAGAGGCTACGATTTGAGGGCGTTTTTCATGTCAAATCCGAAAAGGCATCTGACCAAATTCTTTCCGTCCTTCGAACTCGGTCGCCCGAACTGGTATTGTTTTTTGTCGGCGAGTGGCTTCCTAGGACCTAGCAGCGAGGTACACCTCCCTAGCCGTATTAGACTTGTGGGACATAGGGCTGCGGCGAGTGTTACGGAACTGGGTATTGTCGCTGCCGACTCTAGCTTCTTCGTCTGTGTCTTTGCCTGCTGTTGCCCTCAAGAGGACAGTTTTGGATTCTGTGATGGGGTTCGGACTGGGGATGTCATGGATTAAGAAGACAATGCTATGGGGCGGCGAAAAGAGAAAGCTGATGGTGAGATGTGGTAGATGATCTGACCAATGGGATAGTTTGGTCTAGGCTATGATGCTACCAGGACTCGAGAAATGATAGTGGCAAATATGAGGTTACGGAGACGTAGAGAAGGGCATAGTTGGTCGGGAAAAGACGAGGCAGTCGATGTACCGAGAGAAGTCTGGGATACAATACAACGTGCGCGAGGACGCCCGTCTACAAATACGACCATTTGACTCTTTCCTCGGGCGTTTCGCTATCGCTCTTTCCAGAAAGCAAACACTGCCAGTATCCTTCCTCCATCTGAGTACACAGTTGGAGCGAATACAAACGAGTGGTCACCTAGACGGATCATGGAAAAACACAAGAGAAAACATCTCATTTTATTTCGTAAGCGCTTTGTATTGCAGGGAGTTAGGTAGGTATCCTGCCTTCGCAATTCACATCGACTCCATTCCTATGCTAGTCTCTAAATATACTAGCTCTCCAGCTCGTTCTTGGTCCTCTCCCATCTCCCATTCCTTCGAGTTCCCAATTCTGTCCATCTTCATCCTAACAATCGCCACAGTATTCTTCTTTATCTTCTCGCACGCTTTACGCGACCTATCATTCATCTTTTTTCAAACGCCACCCTCCCAACTCATGCGGGAAAGCTGACCAGAGATCGTTTGCACCTGCTGGAGTTCTTGGAATATCGGTGGCCAATGGTGAAGTGGCATTCTTGCCCTTGCTACAGACGTATTGGGTGGAAATTGTTGCAGTGGAATTTACCGGGAGAGCCAAGAAGCTATTTTTGAATGTCCTAATTGATCAAGTATTCCGTCCTCTCCGGCTCACTGCCTACTTTGATATGAGGGTCTGCAGCCTAGAAACCTGAAATCAAGACCGCGGAACCAGGGAGCCGGATACAGAGACCAGGAATCTGGACCATGCGACTATCAAGGTACTGTATATAGTAGGTAGTACTTATTTCACCCAGATATACACAAGGAAGATGATTCAAATTCTTTGTTTAACAACAAGAGCGTGGGGTCTCATTGCCACACTGCTCTGCTAAACCGCCCTAAGCTAATTGTAGAGATGTCCATACAAAATTTGCTTTTCAACATCCCCTCCCAATATCCTGTCCATCCATCCTCAACTCACTCCCAACAGAGCCTCCACCGGCTTAGCCAACCTAGTTTATATAATCATGTTCTCCAACACTCTCCCATAGCTGTCTTTATATACCCGCCCAAACATACACGCCTGCATATCGAAGTTGGCTGCTAAAAACAAACGAAAAAAACTTGGCTGGGGAATAAATTTTCGATCCAATGGTATCTTGAAGCTCTCCCAAGGAGACAAAAAGAAGGAAACGAACAAGAAACACCAAATGTGCATAGATACCGACATAGGAAAATGAGAGCTCATAAAAATAAGGATTGGCAAGGGTATATAATCCGTCAACTCATCAATCCGTCAAGCAATGCGAAAAATTCCATCACGCCTCCTCCATGATGCCGCCCTCGCCGCCCCCTTCCTCGCGCCACTCGCGGCTCTTCTCCGTCAGTTTCTTGACGCCGCCCACGCGCCCCGACCACAGACTCTCAATGGGCGTCCGGAAGGTAAAGGCGCGCTGCGAGCTGATGACGCCAATGGCCTGCAGGACCGCCTTGCGGCTGTCGCGACTGAACACGGCCGGGTGGTTGATCCACTCGAGGGCGCTCTCGATCTCCGAGTCGAGAGCCGCCACCGTGTGGGCGTCGATGCCGCTGCTGAGGCCCAGACCGTCATTGGACCGCGACCGTCCCAGCTGGGAAAAGCCGTTGATGGCTGACGACGCGGCCGAGGTCGTCGGGGAGGGTGTCCGCTTCCGGTCGGGCGTCGTGGCGGTTGGCGAAACGTCGGCGTGCGGCGTCGAGGGGACCGACTTGCTTGGCATCGGCGGCACGGGTGGGAGGCCACCCTTGCCCAGGCCCTTGAGGATGGACCGAGTCTCGTTAAGGAGGGTGTAGGCGCGGTCGTGCTGTCCCCGGGTGACGAGCGTGAGGGCGCGCGTCAGCATGTCGGACGTGAGCAGTTCCATTCGTCTCTGCACAATGTGCGGGTGTGGCGGGATGGGCGGCTGGGGTTGCGCCCACGAACGCTTCTGGTTCGCCGCCGGCAACATGGTGATGGCCAGGAGCGAAGGCCGCGGCATGTGCATGACGGTTCCGTCTCGGAGAACGTCGCCCCACATCAGGTCGGCCTGGATGAGCGGCACTTCCTCGACCGAGACGGACCTCTGGTCCTCGGCGTCGACGGGGCCGCCGAGCGCTTCGAGACCGGAAACGATGCTGTCCCACGTGTCCTGCGGAAGTTGCTCTTGCGACGAATTGTCCGGCAAAATGACGAGCTGGACGAGAATGTCTCGCTTGTCGCCAAATCTCAGGTCGCCAAGGCTTGCCTCGGCGTCGCGGCCAGTCGCCCTCTTCGTAATCTGAAGGGCGCCGCTAATCTTGTGGAACTTGGCCGGCGATCCTTCGGGCAGCTTGAGCTTGAGCTTGACATTCTGATGCGACAGCGTCTGGACCGAACCGAGACAGCCGGCAAGACACTCGCGGAGCATCATCCAGTCCTTGACGTACGTGTAGGACGCCTTTGTCCGCGTCGACAGCTCAATCATGGTGTCGGGCTTGTGCGTCATGCCGAGGCCGAACGAATGCATCGAGATCTTGGCCGCCTCTGCTCGCGACACGACAAAGTCGACGCTGTCGGCGTCCGCCGTCGAAGCGTCGCTGATAAGCATGATGGTGGCAATCGGGTTGTTGAACTTGCGCTGCATGAGCAGGTCCATGGCCACGTTGGCTCCCTCGACCACGTCGGCGCGGTGGCTCTTCTGGCCGACCGGCTTGATGGATGCGAGCACGTTGGACCAGCCGGGCCATGCCTTGGTCGTCATTCCGACGATGGGCACGCCGCCGCCGCCCGACCCAAACGTCACAAGACCCATGCGATCTCGCTCGCCGAGGTTGTTGACCATGAATCGCAGAGCGTCGCGAACGAGGTTGATCTTGACGCCCTGCATCGAAGACGAGATAGGAACCACAACCACGACGTCGACGGGCACGTGCACCGACGGGCCAAGGAGCGGGCTCTTGGCAAAGTTGGTGTACTCTGTCGGAGCCGTCGTCACCGACTTGGGGCCGCCCCAGGACGAGGCCTGCGACGAAACCCGCTGCCCACGCGATTGTCGGTGCCAGTCTGCCTCCTCATCCGTTTCCGAGAGCTCGCCGCGGTCGTACTCAGGACTCCGCACGGGGGAGGCCTCGACGGCGTTGAGGTCCAAGAGGGCTTGCTGCCACAGCTTCAGCTGGTTACGGTTGTCGAAGCGCAGGTGGAACTGCGGCAGCTCCGACACGGACAAGCTGAGCGTTAGGACGTTCTCGTCCATCGCGCCCGTTTCCGACACCTCGTTAAGGTGCTTTTTGATGAGGATGGAGCCCTTGAGCGTGCATCGCGTCGTCTTCTTGGCCACGCCAGTCTCGTCCCATTGCGGCGACGACTGCACCTGCACAATCTTCTTTTCCTTGACGCAGATAAGCATCTCACCAAATAGGAAGCATTCAAGCTCCTGCCACGATACTTTGTCTTTGCCCACCCGCAGGGTGCCGTACAGTCGCAGTTTTCCGAATCTGTCCAAAGTCAGTATTTTCATTGGCTGCCCGGAGCCCGCAATTGGCCGTCGCCTGCAGCCGAACTCGCGGCCGCCCGCCCGTCATCAGGCCGACGATCACCACCAACATCGCGGGCGACAGCTTTGCGCTCGGCTCGTCATGCCAGAAAAACTCACCTGCTGAAGTCTAGACCATGCCAGTTGTCGACTCGGTTGCGCAGATTTTCCGTCATCTCCTCTAATATTTCCGGTGCCTCGTAGGGGTAGAACCGCGGCGTGCTCCTTGCCGGCGACGGCGGCCGGCCAAAGTTGTCCTCCACTCTCGCGCTGAGAGGCGGTATCGCCGGCGTCGTTGCGAGATCTTCGGGGTCTGGCCTCCACTTGTTGTCGGGCACCTCGACCGTGATGAGACAAGTGAGGCTCTGCTGCTGCCGCGACTTGTTGATTGTGGGAAATTCCGACCGTACAGTGACCATGGGCGACGGGATTGGGTTCCGTGCAACGGTCCGGGGGCTGCCCGGCGTTGTCTCCATGGCCTGCACATCGTAGTCATGCCGCCGCGGCGGTCCGCTCTGCATCGTCTCGGCATAGCCGCCCGACGAGGCAACGCCCGTCTGCTCGCTGTCGCTCCGCGTATGTCCCCTCTGGTAGCGATTCTCCTGGCTGTCGCGACTCCGCGCCGCGCTTTCCCTGCCGGTGCTTGCAGGCAGCTCGTGCCTCTCCAAGCTTGGTGGTCGCAACGTCTGGTTGTCCCATGTCGGCGTCGACTGGTGTGACCGCGAATCGCTCGACCCTCGAACCAAGTTGGTAATTTTTTCTGTAGGGGCAGAGAAACCAGTCAGCTCGCGGTCCTGACTAGCTTTTTGCGCCTTGTCCAACTCCTTACCGATATCCAGCACGTTTCCTCCCCTGCTCGTGTCGAGATGCAGCGGCGCATTGCACGCTGGGCAGTATTGCGATTCAAACTCGCGGATGAATTCGTAGAAGCACGCTTCGTGTGACACGTGCGAGCACGAAAACTGGAGGATCCTCTCGCCGCGGAGCGTGTGTTCGAGCGGTTCTTCGCATACCGCGCACTCGCTTCCGACGAATGTGCGTTCTCGGCGCGACCGGCTTCGATCAATCGATGTCGCCATGCTATCTGCTATGCTGGGAGCAGCTCCTTTCCGTTTCAAACTCTCGTCCGAAATAATTGAGCTGACTGATGCTTCTTGTTTTCGATGCACCGTTCCCGCCGTTACGGAGTGGTCTAGAGACGACGAAGACATTGGTCAGTCGGATTTCCTTTCAACATAAAACATGTACACTGAAAGCACATTTGTAGCTGGAGAGGGAGACGAGGAATCGCCGGGGCTGCTCCCGAAGAAGATTCTTCCCATAGACTCCCATCTCCGCCCCGCTTCCCTCCCACCAAGCCCAGCGTGGCGCTTGCCACAGCCGCGACTGCAACCGACACTAGGAAAGCAATCAAAAAGAACGAGTGAGACAAACTCTTGGACGGATAGGCTAGCGCATCCCCTCCGTAGGACTCTTTTCTTTGTGGTTGCGCAGGCGGTTTTTGTTCCCGCCGGGGCTGTTTCACCACTCCGCCTGTGCTGACAAGGCCGAGATTTATAAGGTTCGCAACCTCAGGATCCTTTATAATCTGAAGGTCTTGTGCTAAAGAAGGAGGCGGCGCCCGGCTTCTTGGTTGTTTGCTTCGGTGGAACATGTAGGGTGGTTTTGATCCGAGTTTTGTCGGTGGTGTGTAAGATGTTGCGCCGACCAATCGACCCCCGTCGCTCTGTCAAGATGATTTCTTGGTCGCTGCTGACCGTCGCTGACTGCAACTCTGACTGTTCGGCTTGTAGTCGTCACTTGCAATTGAAAGTGTCGTCGGAAAGGCTGTGGGCGTACGATTATACTCATGCGGTGAGTCGTCGGCGAGGTGAGAAGAGTTGATTGATCAGTGATCACAGTAAGGATTAAGTTGTTTGCGCTGCTGCCGGTGGGCATTAATTAGTACTTAATTATCAAAGCGGCGCCGCCAGAGTGTTTTTGGCTCTGGGGGATCAGCGATCCGTGATCCGTGCTCCAATGCGAGTGTGCTCGGGCTCTGTCCAGACTCTACTAGAGTCGCCGCGCCGGCGAGTGGACGGCTGTGCAGCAAGACAAGCCCAAAAAGAAAAGGCGAGGGTTCCGTGCCCACTGTCTCTGGCTCCCGTAGGTTTGGCCGAGGGTCTGCGTGCCAATGTTGCAGTGTGGGACAGGTGTGGTGGGTGGGAAGGCTGCCACACAAGCTCCTGGAAGGTTCTGGGACAGTGTTTCAAGTGGTTGTATCAACTATGCTCTGCCGGAAAAGGATGAAGTGGGATGTGCATGACGGTGAGCAGAGAGACGAGGAAATATTCCGAGCCAGAAAAAACGGTAACGAGACGAAGGGGGGGTAAAGGAGGGTCGAAAATGCAAAGGAAATGTTTCAATGGGGGGTTGTTTGGGAGAGGAAACAATTGTTGGATGGCAAGGGTTTGGAGTTGGGATTGAAGCTCGAAATGTTGCTGGATTTCACCTACCACGGGTGCCGTGTATCCCAATGTATCCGCTTTCGGAAATGCCAGTCGATACCGGGCTTAGATGAGGTGATGGTCTGCCGTCCGCCCAGGAAATCTAGCAGGTCGATGACATGTGCTGCCTGTCGCGTTGGTAAGCTGTCGAATGAGGCGTGTTCTCGCGTGCCTCCTGTGCCTCCTGAGCCTCGCCCGCGCGCTGCTGTACCGCTACCTCGAGATCTTCCAAGAGCCGGCAAGCCTTACTGGGTGGCAAGGCAAAGCGGAAGACCGGTAGAACCGTTGAATGGCTCCGATGGAATTTATAGAAAGGCAGATTGACAAAACGGCTACCAAATCCTTCCCGATCAAGGTCCTGTCCAGGCGAGAATCGGCTTGAAGCAGCACCCGGAAGCGTCGAGGGACCTGGAGCACTTTATGGCGAATATCGCAAGCCGGCGGTGCAAAGCAAGCAAATTGATTCCGGAAGCCGGGCAGGATTGGTCTTTGCGTTGGCTGGTGCGTAGAGACGAAGTGTCAGTCGATTTCCCCTGCTCCCTTGCTTCTGTCACTTTTCCCTTCCTCGCCCACGGGGTATGTGACAGTATCGGATCCACGCGGTTGATGTATCGCGACTCGTGCTCCGCCGACGCCGAAAAACTTTCCTTTGGTGTGTGATTCTAGACTACAGCCACGCTCCCTCCCGGCTGTTGGTCAGTTGATGCTGTTCCGTCTTGATCCGCAACCCGGAGCCGTTGTAGCGCTGCTCTTCGAAACCCTTTTGGCCAACTGTATCTTGCACGACTGGAATGGTAAAGGCGTCTGATAGACAACAGAGAGGGATCTCTCTGCCCAAACAATGGACAACCGTGCAGAGGACTTGTAAGTGGCTTAGAGACGCGAAGCGAAAATTGGGGTTACCAGCACTTTTATCATTTCATTTCACAGCCAGGCCTAGCTCTGGGCCTACTTCATAAATTGTCGCCACAAACTCGTTCTCGGTGCAGCACGTCAATTCCGCAATGCAGAGCACGACTAAGAAAAACGGGGATGCTGCTGGTGAATCTTCCCATGAGGGGGTGAATCGACATCCTTGCACCGCGATGAACCCGCCGAACCCAAAAATCGACCCAGGAAAAGGACCGTGCGTGCGAGGCAGGCGACGACTCCACACCCATGTACCTGGCCTGGCATGGACCAGG
>Ga0247774_1001867_pt1 | contig 10536 bp, 7 predicted proteins | sample UWRJL001104B6_FD_179933 | JGI IMG/M metagenome (GOLD analysis project Ga0247774, IMG submission 179933) | Plant litter microbial communities from Arlington Agricultural Research Station in Wisconsin, United States - UWRJ-L001-104B-6 | ecosystem: Environmental > Terrestrial > Plant litter >... | reverse complement strand
GCTTTGCGAAATGCTGATTCAATCTCTTTTTGGCGAAACAGTTCTAAAATCTGCTTGGGTTTGCCAGCGCCGTATTCTACTAAAGTATAAACATAAACTCCGCTAAAATCTGCGGGCGGAGCATCGGGGTCGAGGTTAAATCTTTTTAATAATTTGATGACAGTTTCGTTGCGCTGAAACTTGTCTTTGATAGTGCCGAAGGGAATTGCCGTCAGGAGGCTGATAACTAAGTCGATACTAATTGGGATCATGGAGGTCTTCCTGTTTATCCGCGGTCGTAATGCTCAAATCTAGAATCGGTAGGCTGTGTCCCTGAAATGTGTTGCGGGCGATCGCAAACTGCTCTATTTTTATGTTAACCCATCACTTAGACACTCCGACCAAAAAAACCGGGTTGTTACCAAAAGACGCGCTGTAGCCCGCAGATCCGGTAACAACCCGGTTTTTGGGTTCCCATGCCCTCAGAGTCCTCGAAACCGGGTTGCTACCAAAACACGCATTGCAGACCGCAGATTCGCTAAAAAACGCGGTTTATGAGCCATCATGCTATAACAACAGATATTAGCATTTTTTACTAAATATGACCGCTAAAATACCGAGAAAAAACCGACATATATTGTAGTAATAATAGCTCTCAGATTAGTGGTCATATCGTAGTTATCAAAGTTAAAATATAGATAACTAACAAATAAAACTTGCTATCTATGAAAATACAATCTTCTGTCTTAGTCCACCTGGGATTTGGCAAATATGTACGCTCCGATCGAGTAACAGCAGTAATACCAATTGAAGAAGAACGGGGGCCTGGTCGGCGCACTTTCGTGCACGTAGACGGCGAAGCAGACCCGATCGTTGCTTCGCGCGCGGAAGATACAATTGTTCGCGATTTGGTGCAGGAACCGCGCGAAATAACTCAAGCTAGGCAGCAACAAGAAATCCTGCAAGATTTGCTGGCAGATTTGAGCAATGTTAACGTCACCGTGCGCCGCATCAGTCGCGATGAAGGCGGACTCGACCTAGAACGTTTGGAACGCCGCATTCGCCAAATTTTAGACGCATAAAAATTAAAGACCGCCCGGGCGGTCTTTCTTATTGTTTGTGTCGCTAAACTTTTTAAGTTATATCGTTTCCGGTTGCATCGGAATGATAAAGTCAAGGTCAATAATCCCACATTCCCCGACTCCCGACTCCCGACTCCCGACTCCCCATCATTCCGGTGTTACCGGAATTGATATTACGGGTTTCAATGTAATTTCGATGTCCGCTAAACCAGTGAGTTTTTCCGCCAGGGGCTCTTCTTCAACTCGCGGTACAAAAATAGTTAAACCTCCCGGAACGCACTCAATAGAAACCGGAGTCATGCCGGTGATTTCGCCGTCTACCACCACTTTTTGAGGCGGATCGGCACTAATTGTTACTTTTTTTGCCCGCAAATAACCGATGTCGTCGCGATCCGTAGGATTGCCGCTCAAAGCTGTTTGCAATAGGTGATAAGAAGCTGCGATCGCCCCAGCTTTATTCTGAGGCGCCACCAGCGTTATGTCCAGCAAGCCGTCATCAAAAATAATCCCTGCCGGGCCTTGAGCTAAAATGGAAGTAGGCGGCGCTGCATTCGCCACTGTCACCGCCACAGCAGTAAGGCTGATAATTCTATCTTCGGTTTCGATTTCCGCTTCAAATCTTTCTAAATTGTTTAACTGTTTAATTCCCGACAAAATGTAAGCCAGCATTCCCCAGCGATTCTTCATTTCGCGATCGGCTAGTTCGACAGTTTCTGCCTCAAATCCCACTCCAGCTAACAAAACCATCGGCATTCCACCGTTGCAAATCGCCGCATCCACCACCCGCGTCAACCCTCCCAAAATATTTTCGCAGGCGGCATCAATTGTATTCGCAATGTCTAAAGCATTAGCAAAAGCATTAGCAGTTCCCCGCGAAATAATGCCTAAAGGAATATTTGTGCCCACAATCGCCCCAGCAACTGCGGATAATGTGCCGTCGCCCCCGCACGCAATAATTGCCTCAACTCCTCTATCAACTGCTTCGCGGGCGATTTGATCTGCGTCTAATTCTGGGGTTGTCAGGCGAATGTCTAAGTCAATAAGAGGCTCTAAAAGTTCCTGAATTCTAGCTAAGTCTTGCTCGGGGTCGCTGTTGCCGGCGACGGGATTGAAAATTAGGCAAGCTGAACGTTTCATATTTGGTAATTGGTAATGGGTAATTGGTAATTGGTAATTGCTCATTGATAATATTATCTCCGGTCAATCGGCAACTCTCAAATTGGTTTGTAGTGAGAACTTCAGTCCTCATAAAACACGCTCGGACTGAAGTTCTCGCTACAAACCTAGAACGGTGCAGTATTTGTGCTAGAGGTTTAATTAAGACTTGACAAAAGTCCACTCTAAGACTTCGCGCGGAGCTTTTTGCAGCGCTTCCTTGATTTCCTCGTTACTGTCGAACTTGACTTTATCCAAGCGGCACGCTTCGACGTTCACAGTAAATTTATCGTCTTCAAAAGGCCAAGGAGTTACAGTCACGAGTTCGTTGCTGTTCTGTACAATATCGTAGCGCTTGCCGTCCGGGCCGACACTAATTTCTAAAGCTCGTTCAGCAGCCGGTAACTCGCGGCAGCAAAGAATTAATGATAGCCGATCGCACCACTGGAAAAAAGCATAAGCTGCCTTAGCATCTTCCTCGGAAACTTGCAACTCTTTGCGCCATTTTTTTTGATTTTCCAGTTGCTCGTCCAAAAACTCGTCGAGTTCCTTCGACTCTCCCCGCTTTCCTTCATTGAGAAAGCTCATGTGCATAGAAATCAGCATTGCTACCCAGCGACCGCGATATAGGGCATTCTGCGCCATAACTTTAATTTTCGGCAGAGAAGTTTCCGTCTGCAAGGTAAAATCAAAGGGCGCACCCGCTTCAGTCAAAATATTTTCTTCCCACTCTTTCTCCAAATCGTCGTGATGAGAAATCGCCGCTATGGTTTCGTAGAGGCGAAGCGGAGATTTCGAGCGCTTCCACTGTCCGCCAAGTTGGGCGGCGAGCAAAGCGTGGGCGCGGTGGTAAATAATTTCCCAGCCGGTGGCGGTTAAGTTAGCAATCATTGAGTTTTTCTCCTGAATTAAGTTTAGTGCAAAGATGAGACGAGCAATTGCTTTAATCTTTGATTGATAGATCGACCGCAGATGCAAGGCAGATTAACGCTGATTAACGCAGATAATTTCCTGTTATGGCGATCGCATGAATGCAATGCTAGTCTATTGAAGATTTCCGGGTTTGAGAGAGAATCTTGAGAGTTTCAAGCTGAGGAATTAAGCCGTTTGCGGAGGCCTGCGCCAGATCGTGATGGCAACTTCATTCGTTAAATCACAAAAGGTTCGATCGATATCTCGTGCCATTTCCCCTCAAATCGTTCGACAACCAAAGGTCGGATGCGAAACTTGGGGGGGCACCCGTCGAGAACATCAATCCGCAAACACGAATAAGGACGGCGTTTGTGGGAACCTTGACCGCTGCGGCCGACAAATAGCAAAGATTCCGCTATCCGCCGATCGCCTTTTGGCGATCGCCCGCCCTCACGCGCCAACCGATAAGCTTCTGGACTCGATGGTTCGTACAACACCGGCCCTTCCGGGCGCTGGCGGCGGAGACTGTGGCCGCTTCCCCCGCAGACAATCCAATTAATCCCAGAGTCGCCGTGTCCGGTATCCCCAGTCCGCAGGTATTCCAAACAGTGAGCGTGGCCCGTCAGCACCAAATCTACTAGGGGACGCCCCCGCGCTACTTCCCCAACTGCATCGCCCACCCAGTCGAGCACCTCGCGCAATCGCAACCGCACCGCCAAAGTTTGAGCTTGATTCCACTTTGTCGCCTCGGTGACGTAGGGGGGGTGGTGCAGGTAAATTACCCGCCCCCGCACCTGGGAATCGCGCCAGGAGTCAATCAGCCTTTTTTTGAGCCATTCGAGCTGTTCAATGTCGGTGGCGGCTGTGTTGTCGGGCGACAGTTGTTTGTCAATATCCATGAGCATTTCGTCAACTTGCTCTAATTTGGCGGTCAAGTCGTCTAGCTGTTCGGCTTCCTCGGGAATTTGGGGGTTGAACCGATCGCACATTTCGAGCATTGCCAATTTTTCTTGTTCCAATTTCTGGCGATCTTGTTCCAAATTCTGGCGGCGGATGTCGCCTTGTTTGGTTTTCGGGATCGGTAACGGTTCGTTGAAGGTGTTGGAGTCGAGGGCGAAGAAGTCTATGCCACCGCTGCGGAAGGTGTAGTAGCGGTTGGGTAAGCGGGTAAAGCGTCCGGGTTGGTAGCGGAGGCAGCGGCCTGTGCTGGTGCTGGCGGTGTAGTGGGCGTCTAGGTGGCGATCGAGTTCTCCGGGCATTTTGTGAGCTTGCAGGTAGTCGAGAAAGGCTTTGGCGTAGGCATTTCCGCGATCGGAACCGTGCCAGCCGACATCGAAGTCCAACTTGGAACCCAACAGCCGGCGCAGCGGCAAAGCTGTCGCCGACAGAATGCCGTAGACTATCGGCAAGTCGTAATAGTCGTGGTTTCCCGGTACGGGCAAAAACGGAAAGTTAAACACCATGCGATCGTAGGCAATCCGGGAGGGATGCTCGCCGCCGACTATAAATTCTCGGTAGGGGCGAATAAAGTTTTGGAAGTAATATTCGCTGGAACCGACGAGATAAACTACATCGCCGGTGTGGAGGACGAAACGGCAAGTTTCGCGTTCGGAGAGCATCTGTTCGGCAATCTGCCGCTGGGGATTGTAGCCGCGGTGGTTGCCCGTGCCGCTGTCGCCTGCGACTAAAAACGAAAACTCTGGAGAGTCGGTGGTTTGAGTTTCTAAAACTATCCGAGTTTGGTCGATTCCCCGATTGACAATCGACTGTTCTTGCCACCGCACCCGCTCTTTCATTTTGCGGATTTTGACTGTTATTCGCGGGTCGGACACGAATTTCAATTCACCTAGTCTCCAAAATTGCTGAGTTTCTAGTTAATAGTGTAGCGATCGGGCGAGTTTTTACATCTCTCTAAAAGCTGAAAATCGACGCGCGGGTACTCCTCAACCGGGTTTTGGACGATAATACAGCGTTAAAACCAATAGCCACGACCAAAAACCCGGTTTCTTTGGTTTGACGCGCCCTTCCTCAGAAACCGGGTTTTTTACGAGAATATTTCGTTAAAACCGATCGCCACGACCAAAAACCCGGTTTCTTTGGTTTGACGCGCCCTTCCTCAGAAACCGGGTTTTTTACGAGAATATTTCGTTAAAACCAATAGCCACGACCAAAAACCCGGTTTCTTTGGAATCAATCAAGGACCTGGAAGATAACGCTAACAATGCAAGCCTTCTACACCGAACTAAAAGGCCTTTGGGAAGCAGCCGACCAACGAGGGGGCTAATTCTAAACTCAAGCCTTCGGAATATTCCGTCCCCGTTTTGGGGTTGGTTTTTCTGCTCTGCGCTGACTATAAGTTTGCCCTGGTTTCACAGGAAATAGCAGCGGGAAGCAGCAGGCGGCGCACGGTGGGTAAGACAGATTACCAGGCAAAAGGGGCCCTTTATTTGCTGGAAACTGCCCGCGCATGATTATTTGATCGATCGCCCGGAAGCAGAGGATATTGGCGGGGCGATTAATGCGGCGATGAAGGCGATCGTAGATGAAAATGAGGAACTCGGCGGCGCTTTGCCTAGAAAATATAACAGCTTGGAAAAACCGAACATTGAGCAGTATATTAAGGAAAATTTTGGTTCAGATGCTATGACTGTGAAATGAAAGAATAGGTTGGTTGAAAAGACGATTTTAAAAGGAGTGTTTTTCTGATGTCTGACAGTGACCTCGAACCAATCGATAAAGACAAACGCCAAGCTTACTGGCGTGCCAATACCGCTTTAATTCGGAATCTCTTGATAGTCTGGGCGCTAGTGTCACTCGTCTTCAGCATCCTGCTGGTTGAGCCGTTGAACGCCTTGCGTCTCGGCGGCTTGCCCCTCGGCTTTTGGATGGCACAGCAAGGCTCAATCTTGACTTTTGTGGTGCTGATTTTTATTTACGCCATCCAGATGGATAAGCTCGATCGCAAATACGGTATCAGAAAGTAAAGGTGTGTCATGTCAGTTGAAATTTGGACAATTCTCATAGTCGGTCTCACGTTTGCTCTATATATCTATATCGGTTGGCGATCGCGCGTGCGAGACAGTGCCGGTTTCTATGTAGCTGGGCAAGGTGTTCCCGCAATTGCCAACGGCGCGGCAACTGCTGCTGACTGGATGTCGGCAGCATCGTTTATCTCAATGGCGGGGTTAATTTCGGTATTGGGTTACGACGGTTCAATTTACTTGATGGGTTGGACTGGCGGTTACGTGCTGCTAGCGTTGCTGCTTGCTCCTTACTTGCGGAAGTTCGGTAAATATACGGTACCGGATTTTGTGGGCGATCGCTATTACTCCAACACCGCCCGTTTAGTCGCCGTTGTCGCAGCCCTGTTCGTTTCCCTGACTTATGTAGCGGGACAGATGCGCGGTGTGGGCATTGTCTTCAGCCGCTTTCTTCAGGTAGATATCAGCACTGGCGTGATTATCGGCATGGTGATTGTTGGCTTCTTCTCAGTGTTGGGAGGGATGAAAGGCATCACCTGGACGCAAGTAGCCCAGTATTGCATTTTGATTACTGCTTTCCTGATTCCCGCCGGCGCGATCGCATTTTTGCTCACGGGCAACCCCATTCCCCAGTTGGCATTCACCTTCAGCGATATTGTTCCCAAACTCAACCAACTTCAGGTTGACTTAGGTTTCAAGGAATACACTCAACCCTTTGCCAACAAGTCAATGCTGGACGTGCTGTTCATCACGATTTCCCTGATGGTGGGAACAGCCGGACTGCCTCATGTCATCGTGCGCTTTTATACCGTTCCTGACGTGCGAGCTGCACGGTTCTCTGCGGGTTGGGCGCTACTATTTATTGCGCTGCTTTACACCAGTGCCCCAGCGTTAGCCACGTTTGCTCGCTACAACCTGATTAACACCTTGCACGATCGACCGATCGAACAAGTACGTCAGCTAGATTGGGTAAACAAGTGGGAAAAAACCAAGTTGTTGACCTTTGAGGACAAGAACAATGATGGGCGCGTTGAGCTGACGCCGGATAAGGCAACTAGCGAGATTACCATCGACCCGGACATTATCGTCCTGTCAACGCCAGAAGTAGCAAAGTTGGCTCCTTGGGTAATTGCTCTGGTTGCCGCAGGTGGACTAGCGGCGGCGCTGTCTACAGCATCGGGTTTGCTATTGGTAATTTCCAGTGCCATTGCCCATGACGTTTACTATCGCATCATTCGTCCGGATGCCTCGGAGTCCCAACAGGTGTTTGTCGGTCGCATGATGGTGGGATTGGCTGTAGCGCTTGCTGGCTACTTGGGCATTAATCCACCAGGATTTGTGGCGCAGGTGGTTGCCTTTGCCTTTGGTTTAGCCGCCTCAAGCTTTTTCCCGATTATTGTTCTGGGTATCTTCGATAAGCGGACAAACCGGGAAGGTGCGATCGCGGGCATGATAACAGGTCTTGTCTTCACGCTCTTCTACATCATCGGGGTGAAGTTCGGCGGTATGCAACCCTGGTTCTTCGGTGTTTCCGCTGAAGGAATCGGCACGCTAGGCATGATTATCAACTTTATTGTCACCTTAGTTGTTTCTCGGCTCACCCCACCACCACCACCAGCAATTCAAGAGATGGTGGAATATCTGCGCGCGCCTGATGGAGAACGACCTGTTGAGGCGGTCCATTAATTGAAAATGAGGTTGACTGACACTGAGAGCGCGATCGGACTACAAGATAGGCGATCGCCACCTTCAAATTATCTCTATGAAGCAATTAGAAAACTTCGTAATATCATGTCCGGTCGATCGCCCATAATTAACTTTCCCCCCTCTCTCCCACTTCTATCAAATCCGGGTTGATTACCCCCCTGTATTGTCATTGCCCTGGAAGTGAAGGTCTTCGCTTAGACTCTTATTCCAAACACAGGATTTATAAAGGGGATACCTAACCTGGATTTAGTATTGCCGAGGAGTGTTCAGATTTTATTTGATAATCTTAATCAACACTCAAGGCATCGAACCACTGTAAAATCCGATTCCACGCCCACCACCGATCGCCATCAGCAAATTGATCCTGACAACGTTTACTACTAATATGCGCAACATGACCGCCGTAGGCTGTCACCACTACTTCTAAGGCAGGATTGTTCGCGCTAATGGCTTGCAACTCAGGGACAAGAATCGGGTCAAACATCGGATCGTCTGCTGCATAAAGCATGAAAGTGGGTTTTTTGAGGTGAGGCAAAATGTTTAGAGCGCTGCTAGCTTCATAGTATTCTTCCACAGAGGAGAAACCTAATCGGCCAATTACCAGTTCATGGTCAAAGCCCCAAATGCTGTTGGCGCGTTCAATAGCGGCAGGATCGATCGCCCCTGGATGCGATGCGGCGATGTTTTTTGCTAGTTTTTTTAACTGTCGCGTAATCGCCTTTTCTAAAAATTTCCCCCACTCATCTTTAACTAGATAAGACAGAGAACGGTTCGAGTCCAAGCTGGGGCAAATCACCGCCGCGCCTGCTAGTTCTGACTCTTCGATCCCTAAGTCAGGCCCCCAATCTGCGATCGTCTGAGCTGATTTTACGGCCCACAAGGCTAATTGTCCGCCCAGGGAATAACCCGTGAACCAAAAAGGCGCGGGACACCCCATTTCTTTAGCAGCGGCAGCAATCCGAACGAAATCTTCGCCTTCGTATAGGCCATCAGAAGTCAGGGTGGGAGAGAGTTGGGCAGTTTTGCCGTGAGCTCGCCAGTCAAATAATACCACTGCACAGCCTTGGGCATAGGCTTTACGGCCTAGTAGCTTGAGATACCATTGATTATCCAGATCGCCAGTAATGCCGTAAGTGCCGACAATGGTATATCGGGGATTTTCGGGGATGGCAACAATGCCGAAAATCGGGACTCCACAGGCACCAGTAAAGATGTGTTCTCGGTAAGGGGGCTCTGGGTAAGCGATCGTCTTTTCCCAACCGCGACTAGCCATTAATGCGGTGTACAACGTCATTAACATACCGTTGTTCAGCAGCCAAGGTGGAGTATAGGCAATGGTCATAAGCGGATATCGGCAATGTCTGTCTCGTTGTTGGGATGATTTTACTTGAGAGTTTGGCTATTCTACCGACTAACCCTGAAAACCGCAATATTTTTTGACCTCAAGCCGGAACCCCCAGCAAGTCCGCACTCACAGCAAGGGCTATTGGGCTAAAACAGAAACCAGTTGGGGCTCGACGAAAGCGAGGGGTATCGCTAACCCTCCCAACATAGAAAAAACTCAAAACTCTTGTGGTATCCCTCTTCTGTCACAAAGCGTCAGAGTATAATAGACTAAAATATCTCAAACCTGAGGGGGGTCTATTGTTAAGCCTCGCCAAGCTAATTCGACCTTGAAATTGATTGATGAGTATTGTAGCTATTACAGAAATCTGTTTCCAGAAGTCAGAAGCTTTGAAGCTTTTACCCACCTTCATGCTGATATAATTTCTGGCTCAAAGCCCAGTTTGCATCGGGTTACAAACACACCGAAACAGAGAAACTCAAAGGCCTAATTAGCAGCCAGCTAACCCAGATGCTACGCCTCAAAAAAAGCCGGATAAATTACTTAGAAAAGTTCCAGCAAATGATTGATGGATACAACAGCGGTTCTCGCAATTTCGAGATATTTTTTGCGTATTTGGTCGAGTTTGCACAAGAACTCAATATTGAGGATAAACGTACAATATCCAAAAAATTAACCTAGGAATAATTAGCAATTTTTGACTTGTTGACCCAAGCAGATATTACCTTAACCGAGAAAGAAAAGCTGGAAATCAAGAAAGTAGCAAAGGAACTTTTGTCAACCCTCAAGCAAGAAAAATTAGTCTTAGATTGGCGCAGGCGACAGCAAACCAAGGCAGCAGTTAAAGTGGCGATCGAGGAAATTTTAGCTCGACTGCCCGAAAGCTACTCAACAGAAGCGTATCAGCGCAAATGCCAAGAGGTTTACCAGCACGTCTACGAATGTTATTCGCTCGGCAGGGCGCAGTATTTACACCACAGCGGCTTGAAGCTGGTGTAAATGCCACCCACCCACAGCTTTTGTCAAAAAATCATCATAAATTCCTCAAAATTTCATCAAGGCTTTACCAACTCTTTGTCACCTTTACTGTAAGTTATGATACTGAGAGACAAAGTTGCCAGAATCTCCACAAATCCAGAATTATTAATATTTAATTTGCCTATCTCCCTCCCTCTCCCTCCCTGTTTCCTTCCCCCCTCTCCCTGTTTCCCTCCCCCCTCTCCCTGTTTCACCCTAAAATTTGCAATTTTAGGGTGACAAATCATGGCAGGATCGTAGCGTGTTTTGATACCATGCAATCAAACGCAAGACAATCAGGGACTGCACTGGAGGTGCGTAAATGGAGCTTTTCGTAGAACAAAAACGGTGCTTGGAT
>Ga0247774_1001866_pt1 | contig 10542 bp, 9 predicted proteins | sample UWRJL001104B6_FD_179933 | JGI IMG/M metagenome (GOLD analysis project Ga0247774, IMG submission 179933) | Plant litter microbial communities from Arlington Agricultural Research Station in Wisconsin, United States - UWRJ-L001-104B-6 | ecosystem: Environmental > Terrestrial > Plant litter >... | reverse complement strand
TAGACTATAGTCTGGACTCTCGGTACAAGTTCAGCCTACTGGAAATGAATATTGGATTTGCTCAACGCATGTCCTGGGCGGCATCGAGAGACACTACCCGAGACGAAGATACCGCATATTGTCTTCTCGGAATATTCGGCGTATCAATTCCCCTTCTTTATGGAGAAGGCCGAATTAGCGCCCTCCAGCGACTACAGGAAGAAGTCATCCGGCGGACGTCAGATTGGGGCGTCTTTGCATGGGGCGGCTGCAAGAAATGGGACCGCCTGAAGAGTCGCCTTACTGATGACGGGGAAAGCTACCACGTGCGCCACAACACTTCTCTCACGGGCGAGGATGCGACATCGACAAAAGATGGCCGGCTCTTCACAGGCTACTACCAGAGTCCTTTTGCCAGCCACGCCAAACAATTCTCTGGGAGCGCAGACATCCCGCGGCTGCACGTAAGCGATCTGAGTCTCCTCTTGGCTCATACCAACATTGGACTCGAGCTTGACATTCATTTAATCAACACGATGCATCCGCTATTCTATTTTGGTGTCCTTCCTCACGGCCCTGCCCGAAAAAACGATGAACAGGGCCGGCCCCAGATTGTGGAGTACTGGATGCCGTTGGTGGATCACCACTCTCCCGCGAACCATACCGCACTGCCGCCCTTAGCACGGAGCATACCTGGGGAAAAGCGGGGCGGAACAAGCGGCCGGCCAGCCTTATTTCTCCATCGAAGTGGCTTTCCGTCCGCTCTATTGTCGACAATGAGAGACCTACAAGTTGACGGTTTCCAAGGAGCCGAGAATCATATATACCTGCAATTGAGACAGTCGATGACCTGGCAATACAACATGCTCTATTTTCCGCCCAAGGGCAGTCAGTTCAGCAATCCTACAATAGATGGCGATTGCCGGGCTAGCATCTTGCTGGCTTTCCCAGGGCCGGTAACTGATGTGGAATTTATCGAGTTCTGGCCACCGATGGCTGCCAAAAACCAGCTCCTGTTTCATCTGTCGGCATCCAACGATGATAGTGACAACGCTAAGGACCATGAGGACCACGGGCACCACAAGCATCGCCTTTCTCTGGGAGGTGTTTCTCTGAGACACAGGCAGTCCGACAGTCTTGTCATTGTCTTGTTCGCCGTGCGCATCCACGGCGACGGCAAAGCCAAGCCACATTTCACCTGCAATGCGGCTCTGCTGGATCTTGACGACATGACGAATACGTCCTCTTTGGAGGCGAGAGTGAGCGAGTGGGGCAGTAAGGTGAAGGCCATGCTTATTGATGACCGTAAGAGGAGCAGATTGCCGACTGCTTCTGAGGTCAAAAGAGAAGATGGCGATGGTGTTGTTGTCCGTGTCTTGATGCATGATGAAACATACAAGGGGCGTCGAGAGACACAACTGGAAGGCCAAGAACTGCTTCAGCATGTAGGATACCACTACACAATAATATCCCAGTTCATTTTCCCCGGCTTCTAAGTGCAGAGAGGCCTGTGGGCGACCGAGGCTCTGAGCATGAAGGGTTTATGAGTGGGGATTGTTACGGTTGAGATACTGAAACGGCTAGGCTTGTTTACCAGAAGAGCGACAACCTCGATACGAGTCACGCGCATTATGCAGAGTACGGGCACCTGGGCAGGGCGGCACTATAAGAGGGGTGATCTCTAGCAATCATAATACAATGGACATGGTTTTGTCTTCTGTCAAATATACCCCTACTATCGATGTAACCGCGAACTCGCGACTAGAATTATTCTTTGCTACTTCAGCCAAACACCCTGATATAAACCCCCTGACAATACGCTGCTATGTCTTATCATCCTAGCTGCAAATTTAATTGACAATTGGATCTCCATGAAGTGCTCTCTCTGGACAGCGAATTACAGAAAACACCACGACGGATCCGCAAGTCAGTCTTGACGGTGTGGCCACTTTTCACGGCGTTGCTCTGCTGACGAAGAATGCGATCGAAATGAGACTCTTGGTTGCGTTCATTGACGCGGCTACGATGCGTTATGTGAGGCACTTGGTTCGATTTCTGATCCACGTCGTCCTGGAAATCTCCCCACGCGGACGATAAAAAGCGAAGTATTCGGTACTCGATAGGAGGGGAACCTGGTGCAAAAAACATTCGATGTCGTCGGTTTCATTCCCCGGCTCGATTGTAAGTAGTTGGAGATCGGCCCCGACGAGGCTCATGTACGGGAAGGCCGGACGAAAGCTTGTTCCTCTTGCGACGGACCCTATCCTATCTCGTAGCAGATTGGCGGCCGGTCAGGCCGCAAAGTACAAATATAGGTAGTCCGGTTGTCGGGACTTCAAAACACGGTTTGGTGGTCGCCCTGCCAAGGACTTCGGTCACTCAGCAACGAATAAGTACATCAATTCTCGATTTCGGCAGATCTATGGATTATTCAACTATTAATTGCGAGTCACAGGCAACTAATGGTGGTATCTCATCGTTCGGAATGTTAGGTGGCCTAGCAGCTGTGGATCCAAGATAAGTAGAGGGTCTCCGAGACAAAGGTTAGTGCGATACATAGACAGGGGTCCAACCAAGGGGCGCCCCGCCACTCCTCTTCCATTTTATTCTATTTATTTCGAAGTCACTATTCTAGCACTTTCTAGGAGAAAATACATACTCAAAAACAGCTCTCTGTAAGTGTTAGACCAAAACACCAAAGAGCAGTATCACGATGTCCGCCGCGAGAGGTCTTCGCATCGAAGACCTCATCCATGCTTCTAGGCCAAAGAAAAACAGGGCAGCTGAGCTTACACGCGACTAGAGGATCGAAATACGAGCTCTTCGTAAATATGCTCGATGGAGCTACAGAGAAATTACGCAACATACGCCGTACACATGGGAGCAAGTCCAAGCTACCTATCAAGAAGATGCTCCTCTTACGCCCCCAAAAAAGAAGCCGAGACGTAAAGCTATCGATACGCCAAAACGAACCCGGTTATAAGCTCGGCTGCTAGAAGATCCTATCTGCCGGCAGCTTCCATAGAGCGACCTGCGTTTCTATCATCCACCAGATCTCTCAATATATAGAGAAAGAGCTCTTACATCTGCCCCACGAACGCTTGGTTTTAAGCGTATTATTAGACCGCGAGGGATCAAGCGTACGGAAGCAAATAAGCGAGCCTGAATCCAGTTTGCAAACGAGCAGCTTCGCCTTCGCCCTGAAGATTGGGAGTCTGTAGCTTTCTCAGATGAGACCTGGGCAACTAACGATCCGATGTAGAAGAAGTGGATTACGATACACGATTCGGAAAACCTAGAGATATTTGCCTTACTTCGAAGGCGGCCAAACGGCTGGATGTTTTGGGGTCAATTTGCTAGTAGAAGGAAGGGTCCAGCATTCTCTGGGAGAATGAATGGGGCGGTATTTCTGCTTATAAATATATCTTCTTTATCTTACCATTAATTGCAAGCCTCTATCGGGAAAATAATATCTCGATATACTAGCAAGATAATGCCCCTTCACATCGCGCAAAAGAAACACAAGAAACATTTAGGATTCTTCAGATTTGTCGAGCCAATAGCCAGTATGCTCGCCAGATCTAAATCCAATAGAGATGGTATGAAATCGGATGAAGAACCGGATCGAATGTAGCTACGATATTCAGTCTCTTTCTTTACCGGCTCTGCGACGTTAGCAGCTTGGGAGGTGGTTCCAGAGGAACTACTTCTTGAATTGGCGCGCTCAATGGATTTGGCGTCTTCAGCAAGGAATTTTGAAAAATGGAGAGAGTATATATACTTAGGAATATAGGAGAATATGCACTGAAATAAGGTATTTACACTTAACTTATTATGGTTAGTGTGCGGCGTGAGAAGTCACGCACTAACCTTTGTAAACCCGAAGACCCTCTAAGAAAAACAGGGCTAGCGGCGCGTCCTGCCGACGGTATGCATGATTGCACGCCAGACTGTTCAAAAAGGGCTAAGTGGGGAGGCTTTCTATTCGACAGACGCACAGGCTACTTACGCGGAGCTCCAGCGGCATGTTGGTGGGGGCGCATCACATTGCAGAACCCCGGTCGATCGGTTGACGAAACCCCCTTGTACGTGTTATTTATTACTAAACGGGTCTGGCGCTGGAGGGCCCTCCGTGGGAATTTAAATAGTCGACGAAGTCGTGAGGACGAAACTGGATTAATTGCTATCCACTCTTTAGGTCCAAACTTACGCCAAGATAGGCGGGTGGGAGGTTTCAGTCGCTCTGGGACCATTTTGATTTGGCGGCTTAAGCCAGACTTTCTCGACAAGGGCTATTACTTTTACCGTTCCACAATACCCGCGATGGCAGAAGATGAAGCACCGCCGAAGCGGACCCCGCCCGCAGATGAGACATCGAAGTCTGCGGGCCCCCCCACAGTGACGGAAGCTGCACCTACCACCACGATAGAGGCCGACACAGTGGGTGCTCTTCTCGGAAGCCAGAAATTCTACAACCCGTCCGAATAACTTATTATTTGAGTTTCTAGATCACCGACGACGCTGATTCTGCTATTGATGACCGCACAATGTGAGACCATTCATGATTCCGGTCGGAAACGCATTGTCAAGGTCAGATCTGACAAGTATTACCCGTAGTTCCAACTTTACGGCCTCGATAACAAGTAGCGTCCTGAACTACCCTTTTGAGCATGGCCGGCGCTATCATGCGTACCGATCCGGTGGTAAGTAGCATATTTCTTAGATGCAAGTGCCATGAATTCGAAGCAGATGCACCAAAGTTATTGAACTGAACTGACAAACGTGCTCGTTAGCTTACCCGATGCCAAACGACGAGGTACTTTGCTCAAGCCTAATTTTTGTTTCACGTATGAAGGATTGAGGCTGACTAGAGCGGCAAAAGGGAGAAATCGAGCGCCTCGACCTTATGCACGCCATCATTACCAAGGCAATCGGGGATAAGTTGTACCTTGCGCCGCTTGACGATAAAAATATCGGCCGAGTTCTCGACATTGGGACTGGAACCGGAATTTGTACGCTAATAAATGACCTCGCCACTGCGCAGTCTACTCTGGCCAGATTTTGTTTGCTGATGCTTTCTTAGGGTCCATGGAAATGGGTGACACATACCCAAGCTCCGAAGAAAGTTCTATCTTTCGAGGCCCGGGATCCTAGGAGACAAACTAACGTTGGCTGCAGATTTTAGGAAACGATCTGAGCGCCATCCAATCAAAATGGGTGCCTCCCAACGTTAAGTTCGAAGTCGACGATGTCGAGAGTGACTGGTTGTACGAGGAAAAGTTTGACTTTATCTTCTCGCGCTACATGGCGGCCTCGATCCTCGACTGGCCCAAGCTCATCAAGCAGATGCACAAGTACGCCTCGCGCTAACTTACTCCCCCTTTCCCCGTCCAAGATTTTGCTGAACCAAATGTTTCAAATTTTTCCAGAAACCTCAAGCCCGGCGGCTGGGTTGAGTTGCAAGACTTCGACTTCACCTACTACTCTGAAGATGGTAGCATGGCTCCCGACTCGGCCACCGCCACCTACATCAAGGATCTTCTCGCCGCCTCACGCGCCGTGGGGCGCGAACCGAGCCCCGGGCCGGACCAAGAGAAGTGGGTTCGGGACGCGGGGTTTGTCAACGTCACACACAAGGTCGTCAAGCTGCCGGTGGGGCCGTGGCCCAAGAATCCGGCGCTCAAGGAGATTGGCATGCTGAACGTCACTCAGGCGCTCGAGGGGCTCGAGGGGTTCACCCTCAGGCTGTTTACGGGCGTGTTGGGCTGGAGCGTCGATGCGATTCGGGTCTTGTTGGCGAAGGTGAGGAAGGAAATGAAGGATCGGAGAATTCATATGATGTATAATCTGTAAGTTGAAGGCAGCGCCGTGGAAGAGACTGTACGAGGGTGGACGTTCGTAGCTGTCGTTTGTCTGCTAATATTGCATGAAGGCACGTTACGTATGCGCAGAAAGCAGAGGAGTAGATTGGCTCCTCCAGCTTTTAGTTCCGTGGGATAGGCTCGCAGGTTTTGTTCCTTTTCGAGCCTGTAGGGCCAAGACACTTAAGTAGGTAGCGTAAAAACTGAGACACCTATTCTGTAATCACTATAGGAATGAAATCAGCTCGTGCTGGGCCAACGTATGCGAAGCGGGATTCGATAACAACTGGATATGGGCCCCGCGTTACCTTCTCAACGCGTTATTTATTCACGGGTGTAGGATACCCATGAGTTTGGCGTCGGCAAGCTCTCTGCCACTCCAAGCACTGAACATGCAGTTACAGATTCTAGGGATATCTTCTCCTCGAGACTAATTGCCTGCCACTTGCTCAGCACCTCTGTCCGTGGCGTGGTGTCACTCTTACCCGTATATCCTTGCCTCTTGCCAGGCGCTAACCACCCATATTCCTCGTGAACGACCGGTTTCCCAGCCTTTCGGCCCGCCTCGCCATGGTCCCGGATCCACTGCTCTGTCCACCCCACCGTCTTGCTCCAGTAGTCGGGGTACGAATGAAAAGTCCCGAAGTCGGTGTTTGGCAGAGACAGCTCGTGGTCAAAGTCTCCGCCGTCCGCGCCCGCGTAAGCCCAGAGGTTTGATCGACGTCTGCAGGTATTATATGCGGGATGAGGCGCAGGAGTAGTACTCCTCAATGATGCAGGTCCAGCGAGAGTGGACATCTAGAATAAAGCCCTCGGGACGAGGCCGCCACCTTGGTAATGGCGGTGGAATGCCCGGATTCGTTGTTGGGACCTACTTCCGAGGTAGCGGTACTCGTCTCAGCTGACGAGGGTCCGTTGTTGGATTCTGCACCCGACGTGGCGGTCACGGCGTTCGCCTCGGCTTTGCTCGACTCAGCCGACGAGTTGTCGGGGATCTGAGCAGTTACATCAGGTTGCGTTGCGGCACTTGTAGAAGATCTCGTCATAGTGAAATTCGACGGCCTTGCGCGCCAACCAGGCCTCTTGGAAAGTCCAAGCCCGTTCTAATTCTTTCCGTGGACCAATGCTTTCCGGACGTGAACGGTCTCGGGAGCATTTTCCGCACCATTTCGTCGAACTATATCTAGAATAGCCCGTCCTCCGGCCTAGAGGCATGGAAGAAGTGTGCACGGCATCCTTGAACAGGAGCGGCAGATCGTTCTATGGAGCTTACCTACTCAAGCCACCGATTCACCGCAAGTGTAGCCAGCCTGGATCATTCGAACTAGATATATCCTCCACATTTCCATTTTCAATATCCGCCTTCCAGAGGATTGCAGAACGACTCCGACTTGTGCCCACCTCCGCTCCGCCTGCAGTGCCATCGAGGCCGGTAGTGGGCTTGGTTGGTCGCCTGCAACACCGCGATTACCGGATTCGATACGACGTTGCTCTCGACCCGTGCACAAGCGTCCAAAAGCGGTCGTCATCATTTTTGTTCTACAGTGTGAAAAGGCATATGCCACGGGCATCGAGTCTATCAACAGAAAAGCGGGCACCCATACTTGATGCATGATGCCCGGTACCCGTTGCCCGACTAGGTACCAACCTCACTGCGATGCTTATTCAACCCTGCTTCCTTCCCACATCTACCTGCTACTGCTAACGTGCTCTAGGACCTGCTAGCGCGCTCTGCAGAGAAGGCTGCTTGGCGGCTGTTCGTTTCTAAATGTGGACCATGGCGACAAACCCCAAATTAGAATCGTTACATCCCCTCCTCAAACCAAGTAGCGACACCCCAAATCCGAACAAGAGACCGGTCCCCACGTGGTCCACCAATATCGTGCGGAACGAGCCTGAGAACGCCCCCAAATGGTGGGGGCCAAATCATCTGGAAGTACCTAAATCAAGTTGACCCAAAACAACCGCCACCGAAGAACTCCCACCCTAACCATGACTAAGAACATGCGCTTACTTAGACTGCCTCCTCAATAACGTCTGCGGAGATGATCTCCATGTCTTCCATGTTAATACTCGGTCGAAGAAATATCATTAGATCCCATCATGCCCAATTCAACATCGTTGCTACGCAACTTCGGATCACCCTTCTCCGTCTCTTTATTCGCAACTATCATCGAGTCACTCGTTGTGGTCGTTGTAGTGGTCGTCGTTGTGTGGAACATCTGGGAAATAGACAGGCTCCGAAACCAAGAGCTTCTCGATTCCCTCGTATCGACGCCGCAAATGGTCAAATTTGGCCCATTCCCAGGCCCTTCGCTACTTTCAAGTGGGCTCGACACGACGGCAGAATGACTCCAACGGATTCGTGACGCCAAGGGTCTCAGTGTTACGATGCAGGGACTGATAATGGCCACGTTAAGCTCGACGATAGACCACTTCGCTATTGCAGGGTTATCAAAGGATGGATCCTTGGAGTGCTCGGCTTGGATAACGACCTTCAACCTGATGAAGGAAACGATGCAAACGCTTTTTCGGGGCCAAGTCAGCATCAATCTCGGAAATGGCTGGTAAGGTATTGCATGGATCAACCCACAAGAACCCAGCTGCAAACGCCACGAACACGCCAAGCTTTTGCGCTCTAGGCAAGTGCATCTTCGAAATGGCAGGAAGCGGCAGGGAGATGATCATCAAATCGGTGACGATATTGAGAGACGGACCCAGGTACCATCGCATTTTGCGGGGCAGGCACGACGACTCAATTGAAACGTCCCAGGAGGCCTCTATCGGCCAGCAGAAGAAGGCAACGGAACAGACGAGCCAGAGGCCAGACAAGGCTACGATGAGGAGGAAAGCGTACGACGTCTTACGGAGAGCTGGGTGGGCAAAACCGAACAGCCGGAGGTAAAGAAGTAATATCGATATCTTGGCGCATGCGAGACCAGCGTTGTAGGAAATCATCGTAAAGTATGCTTCCTGTCGCGGGTTACTATCAAATGCGTCTCCTCGAGATCGTCAGCGCTACCCTTACCTTGAAGAAAATGATGATTTCCTCCTTTGTCAAGTCTGCTATATGTCTGCCCAACGCGGCTTTAGCTTCTACAACGGTGGGCATATTGGTAAGCGGCATCCCGATTATTGGCTTCAGCAAATAGAGAGTAGGGACATACGAAGACTCATCCCAATAGAATTTCCCACAGAAAATATCTGCATCAGCGAAGGTTAGCAGCTACCTCGCTCATACACGTTGCGTAGAACCAACTAGTGAAACAATAATAGCCCAGTCGTCTTTCCCTACCCGCCGCAGGAGGAAACCGCGGCAATAAGTGCGAAGCCCAACGACAATGGCCGCCAGCGCGACAATGGCTACTGCAGACGCGATGACTTCCTTGGCGGGTCCAGGCAGTCCCTCCGCGCCATTGTCATCTGCTGGCAACTGGTTGCCATCTAGGCCCGTGAAGAACCTATCCTCCTCGCGCGAAACGACCGAGGATTCAATTGCAGTCGTGATATGCATGGCGTGCAACATTTAGGTGAAAATGCTCGCCAGTTGAAAGTCGAGGAAAGACCGCCAAAGGGGGTGATATATGGTTTTCCCCATCGCAATGATTGAGGGAAATATCAGCAGCGCACATCACCCATATCACGCAAGAACCAACACCGCAAAAAGTGTGACACTTGAACTGGCTCCTGGAAATCTGTGGCGATGTAGCTGCCACACCGAGTCAGATGGCGTCCAGCTGGTAGTGTAACATTCCGGGCTCCGCGAAAATCATGACTCGATCAACCCAAGCAGTCGCCAAGCCCAAAGCCTCATCTACGCCATATCACATCGAGCCAATTTCGACCGACCGACCGAAATCCTTGACTTTGTTTTCATGACCGGGAACCCCAGTGTTTTTCAGTCGCACACAATTGAATCATGTGCGGCCGGATTCAAGCACGTGGGGTTTTACACTGTTGCAAGGTGTTTGTTGCCTGGCTCTGCCGTGTGGTTGTGGAAACGCGTTACGGAGTAGCATCAAGCATCCTGACATAGAAGTGGGCCACCAGTTGCACGGTGCGGTGGCTGTCCTGGATTGCGATGCTGCTAGCGTCTCAAACAGCGACGGTCGCTTAGTCCAACACCCAATAATTTGACAGTTTATTGCCTCCCCAAAGTTAGCTTCGTTCCCCTTCTCCAATCCTAACAGCTCCCAGACATAACAACCGCGAATATCCTCTTCACCCTGCTGGATATCGACCACCTTGGGGAAGCTGAAATCTACCACTTGTTTGGACCGCCCGCCACAGAGGTGCTTGAAACCGAGTCCGGCGAGCCAACAGGTCCCGAGGAGCTTTGGCAGCAGTGCCTTCCGGCCAAATTCCACCTCACAAACGACGAGATGCTGTCGCTTGTCGAGAGAGAATGATACGCCCAGCATTTCCTGGTTCGGGGCCCATGACAACCCAGACACCCTGTTGGGTTTCTGTGCGACTTTCGTGACGTTTATGAACAAGGATCCAAGCGAGCTTGTTGCTTCGGTGGCGCTATTGCTGATACAGGGGACTAATACATGCTGGGATTCCGGAAATGGCTTCCGTCTCGAGATATATGGAGGGAGGTTTGAACAACGTAGGAGCCCTGATCCGGGAGTCATTGATGGTGGGGGTCCCGCGGCGAACAGACTGGAAAGGGTCGCACATCCTGGGGCTGCGGAGGTGG
>Ga0247774_1001865_pt1 | contig 10543 bp, 4 predicted proteins | sample UWRJL001104B6_FD_179933 | JGI IMG/M metagenome (GOLD analysis project Ga0247774, IMG submission 179933) | Plant litter microbial communities from Arlington Agricultural Research Station in Wisconsin, United States - UWRJ-L001-104B-6 | ecosystem: Environmental > Terrestrial > Plant litter >... | reverse complement strand
GTCGGCTGCGGGGTCGCCGGCGCCTGTGGGCATGGGGTGGATGTTGCTGGCGGGGATATTTACTCGATCGAGCCACGCGAGGCGCGCCATTTTTTGATTGCTGTCCGGGTGTTCTGGGGGAACGTAGCGTTCGTCGCCCCAGAAAACGTGAATTTTGTCCCAAGGCAGGTCTTGGCCCGAGAGCGCTCTGTAGAGCGGTTCGGGTGTGCTTCCGCCCGCGGCGACGATCGTACAAACTCCGCGTTCTGCTATGGCCGAGTGGATTTTTGACAGGACAATCCCGAGCGATCGATCTATTAATTCTTCCCGATTTGCTAATACTTCTACTATTTTTTTCATCAATTTCCTCTCTCTCTTTCCTTGGGTGTAGTTCTGAGCAATTGCCAATTTTGCCTTGACATTTTGCTTTCAGGTCCCTCGGCTGACACGCCCGGGAGACCGGGCACCGCGTCCCATCCAATTTTATCATCTTATCCCCCTTGATTTGAGGAAAGCAAGACATATTTCTACCAGTGCGTTAGGGATTTTCACCTGTTGCATTGATAAGGGGCAACTTTCAATCAAAAGTCCGATCGCACCAGAGAGCATCTGCGATCCGAGTAAAAAGCGTTTTTTGGGAGTGGTGCGACACAGCATTCGTTACATATAGGGAGACGAGCGCACAGGGACAGTAAAAGCAAAACCGATATGCTCCTCCGAGCACTTACCCCGGGAGAGCAAAAATAATCAAGCTCCCTGTGGTAGACTAGGAAAAATAGTTTTAAATCCGCAGGCTCGGATGGAAGCAAAACTATGTCAAGTTTTAAGCGATTTACATCTGTCCGCTATCTGATAGCGCGGTTGCGCCACTGGACGCAACCGGCGGTTTGGGCTCCGCTAGCCGTGCTCTGTGCGGGGGGGGTATTTATCTGGGAGGTCTCTGTAAATCCAGAAAGGTTGAGGATAGATGGCGAAGAAGAAGCAGCCTCAAACAATTCAGGTTCGCTGCCGGGGCTGTCTGCAGAAGATAGCGCCATTGCGGCGGAAATCGACAGCTTACCAGTGCTAGTCAATCAGTTAAATGGCTCTACTTCTTCGGGACTGAACTTGTTAAATTCATCAGTAGTAAAAAGCCAAGGTTTATTCGAGGAAATTAGCGATCGGGGTGCCGGAATTCCTCAGCCATCTTCAGCCCCCAAGCGGGTGGCAAGCAGCAGATTTTTGCCCTTGCCAAATTTAGCAAATCCTGCTGTGGGAACCGCAAACAATAACCCGCAAAATTCCAGCTTGCCAAGTTCAGACGCGACATCAGCTTTGAGTTTATTTGGCAGTGGGGGACTGATGTCCGGGATAAAAACGATCGAGCCTGAGTCTGGGGATAGATCGACAGCAACTTTATCCGATGCGTTGAGTGGTGCTAATTCAGGCAAACAAAACGAAAATTCTCTTCCTTTGAGTCCGCTGCAAGCAGCTATGAAACAATACGTCGTTACTAACACGAAGGCAACGGCGGCGGCGGCTCAGAAAACTGCCGACTCGGCTACATTGCTCGATCGACCGGCCCGGGAGCCGGCTGCGGCAAATTCGGCAAATTTGCTCCCAACGACCGCTACAGCTCAAGCTGGAGCAAATCCTGTGAATGTTCCCGCAGCACTTCCCCCACTTGCGGCTCCGACAAATACTGTACTCAAGGAATCTCAAGAATTATTAAACCCGACACCTACAGTCACTGAATCATTTGCTGGGTTAAATTCCAGAGTACCGAACCTCCCCGAAATTTATGCAGGGGCTGCAACGGTGGCTTTGCCGAAAAATCCCTACCAAACTAATTTATCTGGTTCCGGCTTCGCACCAGAAGTTCAACCTGCTGCACTTCCAGTCCCGACACCAAGGCCCTTACCTCTACTTCCCAATGTCGGACAGTCCCCCTTTCCGAGTGGGATTGGTGGAAGCAAGATAATTAGCCCTCAATACTCTCCTAATTCAGCGAATTCTGAATTTCAACCATCTCAACCGAGTCAGCTTAACTTGCCGGCTGCGCCTAACTTTGGAGTTGTTCCCCAAAACACAAATCAGGGCGTGCAGCCCATGCAACCCCAACCTTTTGCTACACCCCGCTCCCTGACTCCGGGACGCTACATTGGCGGCGGCGAAATCAATACTTTTGCTAATCCGTGAACTGCTTCTAGTATCGTCTCTGCAGGCGGTGAACTGATGAATTTCCCCCTTTTCCCCCTCGACATCTTCAAATGTCGGGGGTTTTATATTTTCTGTTCAATCTCATCCTAAAAAATGGAAACATCAGAAACATTGTGGAAACATTGAAAAATTTGCTTGACGCGCCAGTGAGAGGGGTGTCAGAATGGGTCAAACCTCACAAGGGGAGGAGAACCCCGTGAAAATCACAAAACACCGAGACAAAATCCTTGAGGTACTGCGAGAGTGGTTTCGCATCCACAAACAGGGGCCAACCCTGGAAGAGTTGTGTACAGAACTGGCAATGCAGCCCCGTCAGAAAGCAACGGTGCAACGCTGGTTGCAGACAATGCGAGGCATCGACGTGGAATGGGAGGACAATGCTGCCCGCAGTCTCCGCCTGCTTGCCCCTGAAGCTGAAGAACCCGAACTGCAAATATCCGTAACGGAAACCTTGCGGTATCTGGCGACGGGTCTGGCAGAGTGGGAACGAGAACCCAGCAAGCGATCGCACATCCCAACAGCCCTCCGGATCGGGATGTCCCGAATGTACTTAACATCTTTATTGCAAGGAGACGAACAAGTCCCCTCAAACCTGCCAGATTTTTTTGACTGGGCAAAAAATCCTGTTGTTGAGTGGAAACCAGCAGCAGAAATTAAACACCTTTCAACCGATGTCACCCTCATCGAAGAGGGGTTAGTTTCCCACTTTGCCGAACAGTGGCAGGTTAAAGGTGGCGATGTAGAAAGGCAGGTACAAGAGAAAGTCCTGCAAGATGTCCTCGAATACTGTCGGGCACACCAACTCGGAGATGCTTATCGAACCTATCGCAAACTAATTATCGATCGCCCCGTCCTCCCCTACCCCGAATACCGCCGCCTCCTATCTTCATCCCAACTCAGACCCCTGCGCGAATTCTTATCACAAACCTATGTCGATTTAGTCGATTTAGCAGAAGAAAACACCTATCATTTTTGTCCTCGCTGCAACTATTTAATGCGCCGCCGCCGAGATGGAATCCATAGCTGCCGAAACAAAAATTGCGAACAGCTAAGTGCCAAACTTCATCTCCCACCGCTGCCGCCAATTCCCAAACACGAGGCAGAAACTTGGAAAGCCGTTACCCCAGGCGTATATCGCTACGGAACAATCCCAGGAATTTGGGAAATTCAATTAGCAGAAAGTCTCACAAAATTGGGCATCCGCGTCACCCTGTGGCCGGAGATAGATGAATTTGACTTGCTGGTGGAATTTAGCAAGAAAATTCGCTGGGCGATCGATGTCAAAGATTGGGAATATCTCGACGAGGAACGCTTGCAGAAAGTGAAGTATCGGTCTGATGCAACTGAAACCTTTATTGTGTTCCCTGACGAGCGAGAAGACAAACTGCGGATTAAAGTGGTACGCCAACAAGTCGAACCAGAATTAGGTGGCCTGCGCTTAATGCTGATTGGCGAAATCATCTCCCAGGCTGAAAAGATTATGGAGGATAGAAAGCGTGCGCGATCTTGCTAAATGGAGTAAACAATTGCGGGAATCACTCCGCAATTCAGAGGACTTAAAAGCTTATGCGGCTTCTAGCCTTTCCGACGCTGATGCCAAGGTACAGCAGCGAGAAATTGTCCGTCTTGCCCAACTGATTGCCGAAGTGGAATTAGGGCTAACACTGCTGAGGGAAATAGCTCCTGAAGAACCCGCCGCCTCAGTCTCAGCTTTACTTTCGGGATATCGGTTTCCGGTTGAAGCACTCTTAAATGATGCTAACTGGGGGCTGGTAAAAAAAGCCCGTTTTTATCTCCTGCGACGGAAAGGGAATCAATGGGAGCGATCGCTCTGCGAATACATCAGCATTCCTGAAATTTTGAGAATATTCAGCTTAACAGACATCAGCGAAGTACCCCAATTAATTCCCTCAAGTACATACCCCCGCCGCTTGCAGCTATATCAGCAAACCCTATCAGCAACCCCGCAGCACAAAAAACGACAAACCCAACTGGCAAAGCCTGGGTATTGGTATGCCAAAATTTCCCACAAAGGTAACTCTCCCGCTGAAGTTCCTGTCAATATTCCTCAAGCTGTTGCTAATCTTGCACCCGCACCACAGGTATCTCTTCACCCCCGGCGCACTAAGAACAATCCCTCTCATACCGTCACCCTAGAAGAGTTGCTGATTTCAGCCCAGGAAATGGATAGTAAGCTGGCTGAATCGGGGTACAGCCCAGAAAACTATCACAGTCGCCTTCGAGGAATTGCCTTGCGGTTGTACGACGCATCAACTGATGATTTTTCCCCAGGTAGCGAACTGAAACTAGAGCAACTCGTCCACATTGTCGGTTTATTGAACGTTGGCAAATCCACACTGTTAGAAGTTCTGATTTACCATTTGGCAAAACAGGGATATCGCTGCGCCTTAATTGTTAATGATGTGGTTGCACAAGTGCGCCTCGCATCCTTGTTTTGGCACGGAATGGGGATTTCTGCGGCTCCCGTACTGGGGAGCGATCGCTCTCAACATTTGGAAAAAATTTACGAACCCATCCTCGCAACAATGGGCGAGGACATTGCACAAGGAGCCGTTCATCCTGCGTGGCGCTGGTTTAGTTTTGTTTGTCCCTTATTAGCTTTAGTAAAGTCAGAAGATAAGTGGGAATTTGGCGCGGAACCCTGTCACAATCTTTACCAAAAAGTGACCGTCAACCAAAAAGAAAAAGCAATAGACAGTGAAGACTTAGAAGATTGGGAAGAAAGGGATACAGAAGATAAATATACCTGTCCTTTTTATTACAAGTGTCCGCGCCACCAATTAGAACGAGACATCGCTCAATCTTTCGTGTGGGTGCTAACAACCGCCAGCTTCATTCATACCCGCGTTCCCCGTCAGGGCTTTGACGAAAATCTTACTTTTGCTGAAGCTGTTTACCGCGAATGCCACTTTCTCTTTGTTGACGAAGCTGACCGGGTACAGGTGCAATTTGACGAAGCTTTTGCACCGGATGAAGTGTTAGTCGATGCTTCGGGAAACTCCTTATTAAATAAACTCGGAATTAAATTTGCCAATGCTATTTACAATTCCGATCGCCGCAGCATGGCGGCTGAATTAGTTGCAGCAGCAAAAAAAGCGCACGACAACGCTCAAAGTGCTGCTGACATCATCCTTCCCAAGCTGCACAACCAATCCGAACTCGTTGAATGGTTGGGTTCAACTCCCTTCACGGGCCGTTCTGTATTTGCCCGCATTATCCGCGACATCTTGGAACCTCCACCGGAGACAGAAAATAGCGAACCCAAAACTAAACTTACCCGCAAAGAACGCAGTCAGCAGCGGCGGAACCGGATTGAGGCCGGTTTGCCACCTTTCGAGGAACGCCAGCGCCGCAAACAGGTTATGCAGACAATAGAGAATTTTTTGCAAGCACCTCTCAACCGCCGTCAAGGAGGAGAACTTTCAGATATTGCCTTTACCTTGTTGACTGCAGAAAGCGAGACTGTGGCATTAGCTGAAGTAGCTAATTGGCTAAACAGATGGCTTGAATCTTTGGGAATTTCTATTGCCGATAAAACTAAGTTTGGTGAAGTAGCGCGCCACTTGTACTTTGCAATTCTCGTGGCTGTGCTGAGTAATCGGTTAGCCTTTTTGGTTGACCATTTAAGCGCCTTAATGCGATCGCGCGTTATTGATTTGCACGACACCAGCCTTTCCCTAGTGTATCGCCCGCCCCGCGACTATCTGCCGGTGCTGCCATCTGCACCTGTGGGGAATATTTTGGGATTCAAATATACGCCGGACCGCAGCAGCAGAGGTGGCAAATTGGAGTATTTTCGCTACGTTGGAGTCGGTCGCGATTTACTCCTCAATTTCCCCACTATTTTTGCTGTTGACGATTGGGATGGCCCTCATACAGTGCTGATTTCCGGTACTAGCTACGCTCCGGGTGCTCCCGCTTATCACATTCGGAAAAGACCTACAGTATTGTTAGAACCTGCCTCTAACAATCACCAAGCTGGCGATGCTGGGATTGGCGAAAGTGAGTTTTTTTTCACACCGCAGCAGAATGGTGTTGGAAATGATATCGCCCTATCGGGATTGCCTCCTGCTGCGCGGAAAAAAGCAGCAAAGGAGATGGTTGAGGCTGTCTGTAAAAGAGCGGGACAAGCTAATAGCTTTCTCGATCGCCTATTTGAGACGTTAACAGATAAAGGACAGCAAGACTCGCAGCGTTGGGACGATCGCAAACGCCTTTTACTCATCGTTAACAGTTACGACGAAGCTGCACAGGTTGAGTCAGTTTTGAAACCAATTTACCCCGTTAAAAATATTGACGGAATTAAAGTTCTCCGTCGCGACAATGCTCCTGCTGACTTAAGCGGGATTCGCCGGGGTAAAATTCGGGATTTAAACAAACTTCCCACTGAGATTGTAATTGCACCTTTAATGGCTTTAGAACGGGGTCACAATATCCTCAACGATAAGCGGATAGCAGCATTTGGAGCAGCGGTATTTTTGAGCAGACCGATGCCAGTCCCCGATGACTGGCAAACCACTGTCCAGCAACTCAACAATTGGGCGCTGGAAAATTGCTCAAATTTCGCTTTGTACGAGCCAATTGGGCGGCGCGGCGACACTCTAACCCTGGCAAATGTTCACAGTGAATTTTACCGATATGCAGTAGACAAGATGCTCGATTTGAACTGTCGGGCGATGTCTTTCAAACAGTTGACTGATGATGAACGCTCTGTACTTTGTTGGACTCAATTAGTGAGTATCTGGCAAATCATCGGGCGTTTGGTGCGGGGCGGTGTTCCTTGCATTGTTCACTTCCTAGATGTCAAATTCGCGCCGAAATCAGCGGCAGGGGAACTCGACAGCGTTGTTACGTCACTTTTGGCGGGAATTATCAAAGAACTTCAAGATTCGGTTGAGGGGGAAGGAACACCACCCTGTGACAGAACCCTCGCGCGATCGCTCTACGGAGCTTTCTTAAACGCACTCAAAGAAACAAAGGAATTACGCTATGACATTTAATACCCTTCTTCCCGGAGCCTGGGAACTGACTGAGGACTTAGAATACAATCTCTTTTCCCTAATTGTTCCTACTGCATGGCAGCAAGTTGCTAAATCTCTGGCACAAAAGCGCGTCAAACTGCTTGGCAAAGGTTATCCGTCTGTGCCTGTATACTCGCTCGATCGCATCATAGCGGCAAGCTTCCCGCAAATTATCCAGACGGTGCGTTACGGCTGGCAGCATCCGGGTGCAACTTGGCTGTTTGCAACAGAAAAGGCTGAGCTTTATGGTTTGTCAGAATTTATCAAAGATTGGCTTCTAGAAGAATTTAGCGCAAGTTTGGGAGAGCCGGAAGTCGAGTCAAGTCTCAAAACTCTAGATAATCAAGCTTGGCAGTGGGAAGATCCTAAAACTTATTCTTTGCTGCGCCAGCCCGAAAATCAATATGATGATATCCGTTTCCAAGCAATTCCCGATTACCTAGCTGTTGAATTTCTCAAAAATTCTCAAGTCTGCTTTGGTGAAAACGATCGCTATCAACTAACCTTCTACCGAGTTGTCAGCCTCAATAAGGGTGCTGAACTGATGTCGTGGCCTCCCCATCCGGTGTCGCTGATTGAGAAAAACGAACAAGTCGGTACGGCAAATATCTCATTTGTCATCCGTTTTAAGCTGCAAACAGTTCCTTGGCGTCGGGAACCCATTATTTACCACCAACTTTCAATTCGGCGGTGGATTGTGGGACCTCTAGAGCGTTTGCCGAACCAAGGTGTCACTGCGTTTATTGGCGATAATCGCCGATGGTTAGATGGTGTGCGACAACCGTTCTGTTTTATGCCTTTGGCTGTGAAAAAACGTTCGGGTGGAGAACCGCTGTGGCCTAAAGCCGTCAGCGAGTTACTTCTGATCAATGACTCCCCACTTCCCGACCCAAAAGAGTTAGTTAAACAGCCAAAGCACGATTGGTCTGCGTTTGGTCAAGAACCGGAGGGAATACAAATAGCCATTGCCTACGACACTCGGCATCGTGGCGATGCACCTTGTTTGCCCGGTGTCAGCCCGCGGGATTTAGCAAGTATCGATCGGGCAATTCAAAATCAGATCGAGCAACATAACTTCCCTATTAAACGAGTGGGTGAAGCAAAAAAGATATCAGGCAGATCCTTGTCTTTCTGGGAGCCTGGACAACCCAAAAAGAGAGGCGATAAGTCACCTAAAAACCCTGATGATTTATCTACCCCTATGCTGCGACCCAAAATTGCTGCACCGGCTGTATTTAGTTCCGCCGAAAATCCTCTGCATACAATACTTATCCTCTGGGAAACCAAAGAATGTCGAGATACACTCATTTCTGAAATCTGTAAGCTACTTTCTTTATCACAAAAAGGGGATACTCAGATTTATAAACTCGAAGTTCAAGGGGAAAAAACTATCTATGAAAGCCCATTAGGTTCTCTGCAAATCAAAACTCAGCACGTCGAAGACTTGACGCAAAGACTCGATTTGGATAGTGCATCAGTCAAAACTAACAACCGCCAAAAACAGCGAGTTAATCTCATTGAAGAGCGCGTGTCACAGATTTTTTCATCCCTGCCAAAAGCGGAAGGAATCAGCGGTGCCTTAATTGAAATCAAGCCTAAAAAATCATTCTTTCCACGGGAGTCCGATCCAAAGTTAGCGTTAAGAATTGGAGCAATGCAAGCTGGCTATGTCAACCAACACATTCACGCAGTAACGGCTCACAATAAAAAGGGTGAAGAATATAAAATTAGAAATTTCCCCCATCGAGTACAAAAAGCTGTCTCGGACTTATTGCGACAATTCGGGATTCTGCCTGCTCCGATAATTGACCTAGAGAAGGATGGCATCGATCCGAATTTGTGGATCACGTGCTTCCAAGTTTTGCGCCGAACTCGAAAAACAACTGCTAGCAACACCCCTGCGACTGTGGCATTAATGGTGCGAGTTAATCCACTCACGGGAACCGTACAAGTTACCACTCCTTCTTTATTCCCTGCATGGGTATCGTATCCAGTCGGACTTGGATACCTGATTAATGAAAAATGGGACTCAGATTCCGATATTGGTGAAATCGCGAGCGATATCGGCGAAGGACAGCAGTCTAGCGACAAAAAAGGCGAACAACAGTTTCTCAATAAATTCGTTGCTGACTGTTTGAGAGATTGCCTAAAAACCCCCATAGAAAAGGATAAACTACCCCGCCTACTATTTCTAGCAGAAGCGCAAAATGCTCGAAAAATGCTGGCGTGGCTGCAAAACCCCAAATTACCTGCCAACAATTTACCAGATGAACTAAAACGGCACATGACAGAATCGGAACAAAATCGTCTGTGGGTTGTGCGGTTACGAATTGCAGGTGAGGGTGAAGTTCCTGTTTGTATTATCAAGGATTATCCTGGTAGCAGAACCAGCGGTTTATTCTGTTGGGATGGCGTGTGTGATGGCCCAGAAAATGCGCTTTACCTAAGCATGAGGAAGCTGTTAACTACTGAACAAGGTACAAGCACATTGCAGAAGAAGCAGTCTCGGCTCGATAATGGCAGCACACAAGCTGGAAACCCCAAACCTTTAGAGATAGCCGTTGTTCATTCGCCAGGAATTGAGGGCAGCAAATTAGCTTGTTTCGTCCACAATCTTAGAGACCGCTGGCCGTATTTTGCGGATGAAGTTTCTCTGCCGTTCCCCTTTCCCTTTGCCAGTTTAGCCAAAGAGTATGCGGTGAGTGCCAAAGATATTGTGAAATTAGAGGAATCCGAGGAATCTGAGGAGTCAGAAGACTTAGAAGACTCGGATTAATATCTGTTAATTCACTAGCGCGACGCGGCCCGCACCAACAACAATCCTCCGATTCCCAAGCCAAACACGATCGGCAGCCAAGCTGACAGAATCGGAGTCAAAACAGCTTTCACTCCCATAGAACTGGTGATGAAAGAAAATACGTAGTAAGCAAAAATCACAACTACGCTAATACCAAAACTCGTTCCTCGGCCGGAGCGGCGCGGTTGAGTTCCCAAAGCGGCTCCCACTATACCAAATACCATGCACACGAAAGGAAAAGCATATTTTTCTTGAATTCGCACCTGTAATTTGCGAATTTGCGGTTCGTCGCCACTGTTTTTAAGGATATCCAAACGCTCTAAAGCTTGGGCAATGTTCATTTCCTTAAAATCCCGCGCTCTAGCAGCTAAATCTAAGGGCGTGCGGGGGAGTTGCAACTGCTGGTGTTGAAACCTAACTATATTGCGGTAAGAGCCGTCAGGAGCAACTATATAAGCGGTTCCGTTGAAAAAATCCCAGGTATTTTCTGAGGGATTCCAAGTAGCTGATTCTGAAGAAACGATTT
>Ga0247774_1001864_pt1 | contig 10544 bp, 8 predicted proteins | sample UWRJL001104B6_FD_179933 | JGI IMG/M metagenome (GOLD analysis project Ga0247774, IMG submission 179933) | Plant litter microbial communities from Arlington Agricultural Research Station in Wisconsin, United States - UWRJ-L001-104B-6 | ecosystem: Environmental > Terrestrial > Plant litter >... | reverse complement strand
TGTATACCCCGTGTAGAGCCAATCATTGCTATTTGAAAGTAAATGCCCATACCTAATAACAAGTACCAGCCAAATATATGCCGAACTTTGATTCGAGAAAAAGGATTGTCTTCGGGAAAGCGGATGTTAGTCAGAGTCATGATTTTAATTAGTTACTTGGCTCGTTCGATTCAAAAAATGGGCGAGAATGAGCGTTAAATTCAACCCCTACTCCCCTTTTTAATGGGGATGCGAGGGGGCTCTCCGGGTTTGAAAACACGCCCTACTTTTGAGTAGGAACTTCAGCCGATCGCCTTTTACTGCAATACATCACCAACAGCGCAAACAATCCGATCCCGGCCAAATACTTCAACGGATCGGGAATTGCCGGATTTGGCGAGAAAAAACCCTCGATCGTACCAGCAATTACCAGCATCGGCACAATTCCAAATACCAATTGTGCAGCTTTAGTACCGTAAAAATTCATAGCATCAGCACGGCGATATTTGCCAGGAAAAAAGATGGCGCGGGCGATGATTAAACCAGCGCCACCAGCTAAAAAAATCGCCGGCAATTCCAGGGAACCGTGAGGAGATACAAACGCCCAAAAAGGGTAAGCTAAATTGTGCTGAGCTACTAAACTGGCGATCGCGCCGATGCTCACTCCATTAAATGCCATAATATAAACAGTGTAAAGACCGAAAACAATCCCTCCGCCAACAGCCGCAAAGCATACGGATAGATTGTTAGTCATAATACCGCTAGAAGCTAAAGGTTCCACTCCCACAATTGAACCCATCCACAATTTCCCCTCATCGCGTACCGTTTTAATCAAATGTCCAGGAACTACTAGGGACAAAAACGCCGGATCTTGCCAAGCAAACCACCAAGCAATCAACGCCATTACTAAAAAAATACCCGTCGCAGTCGCCGTATAACCAAACGTCTCCTGTACCGTAGCCGGAAAACCCCAGCGACAAAACTCCACCATAGCTTCCCAATCTTGGCGGCGCGAACCTTGGTAAATTTGGGTATAGCCGCGAGAAGTTAACCTTTGCAAATCTTGTAACAAAATATTACCGACTTCATTTGTTCTCGCCCTAGCCAAATCCGCCGACACAGAACGGTACAAACTCGCTAATTCCCTGATTTCAGACGCAGGTAGGGACTTTAGCCCCTTTTTTTCTACTTGCTGTAAAAGAGTGTCCAACCGTTCCCAGTTGGGTTGTCGCCGCGCGATCCAACGTTTAATATTCATAAAGTTTTCTCGAAATTATATTTAGATATAGCTTAAGATAGTTGTAAATTTTCCGCCGTACACAATTATACCCATCCAGTCATGCCTAAAAAAAATCTTAGTTCTTCTGGACAAACAGGCCCCTTGAGCGTCGGTAATGTTGTTAGTGCTAGTTTGCGGATTTACCGCGACCATTTTAAGTCATATTTTGGTTTGGCATTGGTAGCTTATCTGTGGTTGTTAGTTCCGATTTACGGTTGGGCTAAATATTCTGCGATCGCAGCACTCATTTCTCGTCTGGCTTTCGGTGAAGTTAGGGAAAAGCCAGAGACTGTCAGTGATGCTCGCCGTGAGGTAAATCCTCGGATGTGGAGTTTTTTATGGGCGGGTATATTGACATTTCTGATTTTCCTTGGCGTATCCTTGGTAGGTGGGCTCGCTATGGGAATATTGGCAGGGGGGGCGGCTGCTATTTTTGGGCAAAATTACGTAATTATTGGAGCTTTGGTAGTAGTTGCGGTCATTGCTTTCTTAATTATCTATATCCGAATTATCTCTCGCTTGCTGATTGTTGAGTTGCCGCTGGCGATCGAGGGCGATCTGTATGCTGGTGGAGCAATTGGTCGTAGTTGGCAGTTAACTAAGGGGTCGGTCGGACGCATTCAATGGATAGTTGTGGTTGCCTTTTTGATATCTGTCCCGGTCTACATTGTGTCGAATGTACTTACCGTGATCATTCAAAACGTTTTAACTAAAATTTTGGGTTCCGAATCTAGTCTTTTCTTCTTACTTTATATTATGTTACTTGTGGTAGTGAGCATTGTCTTTGGCGCTATTGTGATTCCTTTTTGGCAAGCTATTAAAGCGGTGATCTACTACGACCTCCGCAGCCGCAAAGAAGGTTTGGGTTTGCAAATGCGCGATCGCTAATTCAGCCTCAGTCCAAACATAAAATTTGCTCAAATTTATGCGACTTTTTAATCGATTCACTCTCCACACTCCCGAAAGTGTAGAACTCGAATTTACCTTAGCGGGAATTGGCAATCGAGCATACGCATTGCTGATAGACTATATCATTTTGGGTTTGATCGTAGTAGTATTTCTATTAGGTGCGCTGATATTTAATTCAGTGTTGCTTGAGACGATCGCCAAGTTTCTAGGAAGTACCAAGGGCTTAGAACTGTGGTTGATAGCAATTCAGGCATTAATTGGTTTTTTCATTTATGTAGGTTACTTTGTAGTTTTTGAAACGGTTTGGTCTGGTCAAACACCAGGCAAGCGTTATGTCAAAATCCGAGTAATTCGGGATGACGGTCGTCCAGTCAGGCTTCAGCAATCAACACTACGGGCTTTGCTGCGACCTTTTGACGACTTATTTTTTATAGGTGTATTTTTCATAGTTTTAAACCAGCGGGAAAAACGTTTAGGAGATTTGGTAGGAGGCACGATGGTAATTCAAGAAGAACAACCTCTGACAACTGCTGCATTGAAAGTATCAACATCGGCTCAATCCCTAGCAAATAAACTGCTGATAGAGGCAGATATTTCCAACTTGCTGCCAGAAGATTTTGCTGTAATTCGAGAGTATTTACAGCGGCGCGAAGCTATGATACCAAATGCCCGAAATGAAGTGAGCAAACAACTGGCTAGCCAGGTGAAACAAATCGTTGCTTTGGACAAACTGCCGATGAAAGTTGATGCTGATGTTTTTTTAGAGGCTGTCTACCAGGCTTATCAGCAGCAAGTTGACAATTAAAAGTGCGGTTAATTACTTCTAAATCCACGGGCATGGGGAATTGGGCATTGGTCATTAATCTGACTAAAGCAGGAATTATGCACTTACCCTCTGATTTGTCAGCGGCAACTCTACAATAAACTCAGTTCCTTCGCCAACCTGACTGACGCAACTGATCTTGCCACCGTGAGCTTGAACAATTACCTGATAGCACACTGAAAGTCCCAAACCCGTGCCTTTCCCGACAGGTTTAGTAGTAAAAAACGGGTCAAAAATCTTGTCTTGAATTTCTGCAGGAATGCCAGTTCCCGTGTCGCGGACAGAGATTGTTACCCAGTCCGGCTCGCTTTGCCAAGTGCGGATGGTTAATTCCCCCGGTTTGTTCGTTGACTGAAGCGCATCTAAAGCATTGTCAATCAAATTATAAAATACTTGGTTGATTTGACTGGCATGACATTGGACGGGCGGCAAACTGCCGTATTGCTTGTCTATTTTGATATGGGTTTTTAGCTTATTTTGCAGCATCAAGAAACTGCTTTCTAAACCTTCATTCAAATCTACTGGTTTTAATTCAGCGTGATCTAAACGAGAAAAATTTCGCAGCGTCATCACGATCGAGCGAATTCTCCCGCTTCCTTCCCGCATTGAATTGAGCAGTTTACCAAAGTCTTCTCTAATGTAATCGAGTTCTAGTTCTTCATTGATTCTGACAATTGCCTCCGCTGCTTCCGGGCAGGCATTCCCGGCTAGTTCTAGAGCTTCATTCAAGGCTTTAAAATATTCTTGAGCATGAAACAAGTTAGCGTGGATGAAATTGTTGGCGTTGTTAATTTCGTGAGCAATTCCCGCTACCATTTGCCCCAAACCTGACATTTTTTCGCTTTGAATCAATTGCTGTTGCGCCGATCGCAATTCTTCTAACGCAGCCTGCAATTGCTGGGTTTGAGCTTGAGATTTTACCGCAGCATCTTGGACTTGGCTGTAAAGTTCTGCTTGCTGAATGGCGATCGCCATTTGGTTGGCTATCTGGGATAGCAACTCCATTTCTTGTCGCTCCCAATTGCGGGTATCCCGGCACTCGTGAGCAATAAGCAAACCCCACAGCCTACCGGGAAATTTAGGATTATAGTTTCCGGCTGTTTCGGGGGAACTTTCTTCAGTTCTCGATGTAACAATCGGCACAATCAGATTAGCTTTTACCTGCAAACGGTCTAAGAAATCAACGTGACAAGGCTCTAAACCAGCATTAAAAATATCATTAATGGCTTTGACTCGTCCTTGCTGGTAAAGATCGGCGTAATCTCCCCGGAAACACTTATCCGCCCCCATGTCTCCTAAAATTGAAGGCCAAGGGATGACCATATCTTCAACAACAACTTTTCCTTGCCAGTTGTCTTGAAACTGATAGATGATTACTCGATCGCACTGCAACATTTGGCGGACTTCCCTCACCGCTGTTTGTAGGATAGTTTCCAGATCTAGGGTACTGCGAATTTGGTTGCCGATCAGCCGCAGCAGCGATTCTCGTTCGGCTTGGCGCCTGGTTTTGCTATAGAGTTTGGCTTGATTGATCGCGATCGCCAATTGCGATGCTACGCCTTCTAAAAGCTGCCGTTCCCAATCAGTCCATTCCCGTTCGCGATCGCACTGATGCAAGCCAATTATGCCATTCACTTGGCCTTGGTAGCGAGTAGCTACTGCCACCATTGACTTAATCTCCAAAGCTTCGGCAATTTTTCGGGTTTGTGGGTTTAATCCGGGAAAATCGAGAAACTTCGTCACTGCTAGCGACTCTTGCTGAGACACGACGGCAGCCAAATGCGGGTTGTCAGTCATCGGTACTTTCATACCAAGTTGAATCGGATAGTCCCCCGCGTTGTACTCTCCGCGCGTGACTAAAGTTTTTTCTGTATTTGATTCTTTGACTAAAATGCTCACGCGACTGCACTCTAACGCTTGCCCCAGCAATCGGCAGGCCGATGTCAAAATTTCTTCTATGTCAAGTGTACTGCGAATTTCGTTATTAATTTGGTTCAGCAAGTTCGATAACTGAACTTGCTGCTGCATCTGCACGATTATGGCTTTTTGTTGGTCTACTTCCGGCAGCGAAAGACTTTCTTCCTGCCTCCATTTTTCAGATTCAGGCAACCGCGAAGTTACTCTCTGCCAGGGGTTTTCGTGTTCTTGTATTTTTAAAGACATATTTACTCAAGAGTTCTACAGTATTTTGATTGAGTCGGGTTTTTTACACCTATGCTTACCCCGCCAACAGCCCCATCGCAGCTACCAGGACTTCTGGAATATCTTAAGACATTATAAAGGATGCAGCCTGAGCAAAGCAATTATTTGCTTTACAAATATTTATATTTAGCAAGTATGCGCTCTGAGGCCCACAATACTAACTGGCGCCCGCCATTGAACTTGGTTAGATGTCAAATAGAGTTAGCTTCCCGCTTAACCGAAGAAAATTCATTTAAAATCTATCTTTAGTTCAATGTTTGCGCGCGCTCGATCAACATGGAAAACTCAATTCCCGACACTTTTCGTTCGCCACCAAGAACCGACAACCTTATATCTGGATTAATAGGTAAAGACCAGATTAAAATAGCTTTGGCGATCGGCAATTCCCGGCTGCACTGGGGATTATTTGTGGGCAAAACCCTGGAGGAAACATGGGATACAGAGCATCTCAATGCTGATGCTGTTTCCCCGCTCTCCGAGGAGGAAAAGGCAGAATATTTGGTGCAAATAGTAATGAGGTCGATCGAGGAAGTATCTTCTCAAAATCTCCTTTCTCTTCCTGTTACTCCCGCTTTTTCTAGTCCTCACACACTTTCTTTAGTGCCGCTGCCTCTAATTGTGGCCTCAGTAGTTACCCAGCAAACAGCAATTTGGCAGAGTTATCCTAATGTCCGAATTATTACTTTAGACCAGTTGCCGCTCGGGGGACTCTATCCTACCCTGGGAATTGACAGAGCTTTGGCTGTACTGGGGGCTGGCAACCAATTCGGTTGGCCAGTTTTACTTATAGATGCTGGTACAGCTTTAACATTTACTGGGGCTGATGTCAATAGGTATTTAGTTGGGGGCGCAATCTTACCAGGTTTGGGTTTGCAGTTATCGTCGCTAAGTAAAAAAACCGCTGCATTACCTTTAATTAGTTTACCAGAAAATCTGCCGCACCGCTGGGCGAAAGACACTGCTGGGGCAATTCAAAGCGGAGTTGTGTATGCGGCGGTGGCAGGAGTTAGGGATTTTATTGAAGATTGGCGGTGTTTGTTTCCTGATAGCAAAATAGCGGTCACGGGGGGCGATCGCACTATGCTTTTAAAATACCTTACCGCAGCCTTTCCTGATACAGCTTCCGCAGTAATTGACGCACCCGAAGCCATTTTTTGGGGAATTACTCATGAGTTATGAGTCATAAGTTATGAGTCATTGTTAAGGGGGATGGGTAATGGCGAATTCTTCTTTTCTCTTCCCTCTTTCTTCCTTACCAATTCCCAATTCACTTAGCAAATTCCCGAATATACTTAGCAACAACATCCGGGACTTCCTCCGGCAAATTGCTTTCCCCCGGACTGACCAATTGCAGTTCGGCATTAGGAGCCAGAGCAGCATAGGATTGACACAGAGACGAAGCGGCGGCGGTATCTTCAGAACCCTGCAACAGCAAAACAGGCGCTTTCAGCAAAGGCAAATTCTCATCAACTAACTCCGCTGTAATTTCAGCCCGCCGCCGCCGGAACAGCAACTGCACGGCAACTCGGGACTGAATCAACTGCTGTCTGAACTTTAGCAATCCGTCAATCTTTTTTTGACTACCCAGCAACTTAGCAATTGGATAGATCGATCGCAGCCACCAAAAACCGAGGGGTGGTTGGCCGATCAGCCAGCTAGCCGTCTGCCACCGCCCCCGCCGGTTGCCAACCTTGAGACCTTCTGGGGCCAACAAAACCAAACCCTGAACTCGATCGGGATATTTGATAGCATAGCTGGTGGCCACCCAACCGCCCAGAGAGTGAGCGATTAAATAAACCTCTCGCAGCTTCAAAGTATCGAGGTATTGAGCCAGACATTCTACTTCCAGGTCGATCGAATAATGAAGATTCGGGCGTTCCGAGTCCCCAAACCCGAGCAAATCCGGTGCGAAGCAGTGGTAGTAGGGGCTCAAATGTTCGATCGTCCTCAGCCACTGACTGCTGTCGTGCCAAGAACCGTGCAAAAATACCAAATTAGGGCCTTGACCGACTTCGTGCCAAAAGATTTGCCCTACAGAGAGTTTGACCCGAGAATTGCGTAGCAGTGAGTACATCCGGTTAAATATTTAGTAATAAAAAGATGATTAATTTAATGTTCAGAGATTGTGAATAAAAGTAGGAAAACATTAAAAATTAATTCCACAGTCATCACAGACAATTTTTGACGGCGAGGTAATTTCCGACTTTTCTCAAATTTCGATGCCCCGCCGATTTATGCCAAAGTTGTCAGGCCTTGAAAATAGTCCTGTAAGTGCTGGTCGTTATCGTGGCTGAGCGCGCCCTCCGGCAGCGCTGCGGGCAAAAAAGCCTCAACTTCGCTGACTTCAAGCGTATCCTGAACTTGCATATTGCCCTGCACCTCTGCAGCCACCACGATACAAATCGAGTGCAGGCGAGGGTCTCGATCGGCAGCCGAATAAACACCCACCAAGCGGCGGATTTTGACTAAATCGAGTCCTGTTTCCTCCGCTAATTCCCGGCGCACTGTCGTCGGAATATCCTCTCCCCAATCCACCATACCTCCCGGCAGTGCCCAGCGACCGTTGTCGCGACGGCGAATTAACACAATTCGCCCGTCAGGCAATACGGGAATCACCGCAGTACCAGTGACGGGATGTCGAAAAATCAACCCCAGCACAGTTTGTAAAATTTGCCACAATCGACGCATAAACTCAAAAGCTTGTTTAGGAGATAGTAATTTCAGGCCTCCTAGCTTGCAGCTCCGGAGTCTTAATTTTTAATTTTTCATTCACGCCCGAGCTCTGGCAAGTCTGCTAGGATCTCCGCCGCGTGAGTTTCTGGTTTGACTTTCCGATAAACCTTTTCAATCCTACCATCTGGGTCGATCGCGAAAGTCGATCGAGTAATTCCCATAAATTCTTTTCCCATAAATTTTTTGAGTCCGTAACAGCCGTAGGCGGTAGCAACTTCGGCGTTTGAGTCGCACAGCAAGGGAAAAGGCAGTTGATATTTAGCTGCAAACTTGGCGTGGGACCCGGCCCCGTCTGTGCTCACACCCAGGACTGAAATATTGCGCGACTCGTACTCTAAGTAAATATCCCGAAAGCCGCAAGCTTCTTTAGTACAGCCTGGGGTATTGTCCCGAGGATAAAAGTAAAGTACAACTCGCCGCCCTCGAAAATCTCCAAGGCTGACGACATTGCCTTGCGCGTCGGGCAGGCTGAAGACAGGAGCTATGTCACCGGGATAAATAGTCATTTGTTGCATTTTGTCAATAGTTTATAGAAATATTCGACAAGAGCGAAAACCTTGCCTCCCATCGGGCCTGCATTCCCAGTGACTTGAATCCGGGTGTTCTTTTTTCTGGGTCTTGTACCGTGTGTGCTATGATCGTCATCGGTCTAAAATTGAGTATAACTAGCCAACGTAAAAACTTAACTGGATTAGTTGAGTGCGTAGTCACACCTAAGGGTGTTGCGGTTTAGGAAAGCTAAATTTGAAGAAAACCTAACTACATAAAGAGAACTGATCGAGTACGGTAGGGCATACCGGAATTTACGCTTGGGGAGAAGACACCTATATTTTGGCGGGAGCAATCCTGTCGCCAGTAAGTGACTTCGCTGAACCAAGAATCTCAGTCACCAAGAGTGCACGGAGTGTCAACCTTAAGAATCCCCGGGCGTGAAAGCCCGGGGACTGTCAATGTTTATTAGTGAGGTCAGAATGGCTAAGCGCCGCAATCTCAAGAAAGAGAAGGCACAACGAAATCAAGCATACGCTCGCAAGTTTCGCAAGCGGAGAAATCAAGATATGTTCTCCAACAAGAGAAGACGATTTGACGGCGGCAACGGCGGTGGCATGGGCGCCATGAGCGGCGGCAGAGACAAAGACATGGCTGCTGCTGAAGATTAATTGCTGAGGCTATCTGCCGAACTTAGAACCAGAGTGGAAAACACGATCGTTCTTTCGTAGAGATAGCCAGCCGGAATTTGTCCAATAATTCAACGATGTTTAGGCGAGTCGATCGCGCGCAGCGATAAGTGATTTTCTCACTTGTTCAAACCCGGTACCCCCGTAACTATTGCGAGCCGCCACCACTTGCTGAGGTGCGATCGCGCTGTAAATGTCTGTCTCAAAGGCTGGGTGCAAGTCTTTCCACTCCTCAAGTGTCAAATCTTTGAGGAGTTTGCCCCCCGAAAGGCAAGTTTTGACGACTTTGCCGACAAGGTTGTAAGCTTCCCGGAAGGGAACGCCTTTGGCGGCCAAGTAGTCGGCTACGTCTGTAGCGTTAGAAAAGTCTTCCGTAACAGCAGCAGCGAGGCGATCGCCGTTAAACGCGATTCCTTCCCGCAGCAAAATCGTCATTGCTTCCAAGCAACCCTGTACCGTTCTTACGGTATCAAACAAAGCCTCTTTATCTTCTTGTAAATCTTTGTTGTAGGCCAAAGGAAGTCCCTTCACTACTACCAACAAGGCTTGCAAGTTACCGAACACCCGCCCCGCTTTGCCCCGCACCAACTCCGGCACGTCGGGATTTTTTTTCTGGGGCATGATGCTAGAACCAGTAGCGCAGCTATCTTTGAGCGTAATAAATCCAAATTCGTGAGAAGACCACAAAATCATTTCTTCTGACAAGCGGCTCAGGTGTACCATAATCAAGCTGGCTGCGGCGAGAAATTCGATCGCAAAATCTCGATCGCTCACTCCATCTAAGCTATTAGCATAAACTTTGTCAAACTGCAATAGTTCTGCCGTATAATGTCGGTCGATCGGGAAAGTCGTTCCCGCCAGCGCGCCGCAACCCAAAGGCGAAACATTTACCCGCTTGCAGATATCGCCGAGACGTTCCCAATCGCGATCGGTCATTTCAAAATAAGCTAACAGATAATGAGCCAAACTGATCGGCTGAGCGCGCTGCAAATGAGTGTAACCGGGAATTAAAGTTTCCACGTTACGATCGGCAAGATCGAGCAAAACCCCTTGAAATTCCCGCAATTGCTCGCGAATTTCTGCGATGCGATCGCGCAAATACAAGCGAGTATCAGTGCCGGCTTGATCGTTGCGCGATCGGGCCGTGTGCAACTTTTTCCCCGCATCCCCCACGATCTCCGTCAGTCGCTTCTCTACAGCGAAGTGAACGTCTTCTGCATCAACTCCGGGAACAAAAAGTCCTTGGCGGTATTCGTGGCGGATCTGTTCCAAACCATTGACTAACTGTTCGCCTTCTGCTGCGGAAATAATCCCGGTTTTGGCCAGCATTTTAGCGTGAGCGACAGAACCCGTCAAGTCGTACTCAATCAATTCAATATCGAAGCCAATACTAGCATTGAATCGGGCGATCGCCGGGTGCAGCGCCGATTCAAATCTTTGA
>Ga0247774_1001863_pt1 | contig 10544 bp, 4 predicted proteins | sample UWRJL001104B6_FD_179933 | JGI IMG/M metagenome (GOLD analysis project Ga0247774, IMG submission 179933) | Plant litter microbial communities from Arlington Agricultural Research Station in Wisconsin, United States - UWRJ-L001-104B-6 | ecosystem: Environmental > Terrestrial > Plant litter >... | reverse complement strand
GTTGAAGATATGCAAATGAGTTTGGATTTGGCGATCGCCGGACATCCAACCGTATTCTGCCCCGAAGCCAAAGTCACAGGGTGTTTGCCGCAGCTGCAGCAAGCAGCTAAAAGTCAAAGAACCAGATGGGAACACGGTCACTTGCAGACGTTGCTAACTCAAACTCCCCGGCTGGCTACAGCTTCTGTCCAGCAAAAACGTTTTGACTTATTGGCGATCGCCCTCGACTTGTCAGTCCCTCCGCTATCGCTTTTAGTCGCTATCTGGGTAGCTGCTTTTGCCGCCTCCCTACTAGCAGCAACCTTTGGAACATCCCCGATTCCCGCCGTCTTTTTAGCAGTACAAGGACTGCTGATTTTAGTTTCAATTGTCGGCGCTTGGGCCAAATTCGGGCGTGCCGATATTTCGGGCTCAACTCTTTTATCTGTACCTTTTTACATCCTTTGGAAAATCCCTTTGTATCTGGGTTTTATCCTGAAGCGGCAAACCAAATGGGTGCGGACAGAACGCGATGTTTAATATTTAGATTGAGATTGTTTAACCGCAGATATCAGCAGATAAACACAGATGAACGCAGATAGAATTTTATCTGCGTTCATCTGCGTTCATCTGCTGTTAAAAACTTTTATATAAAAAGTTAACCAAAGTTCACCGATGCACCGGAATTTCAATCACAAACTCCGCCCCTTCGCCCGGTGCCGAAATGCAGATCAGCTTCCCACCGTGTTTCTCAACTACAATCTGATAACTGATACTCAACCCCAAACCCGTGCCTTTACCCACACCTTTTGTAGTAAAGAAAGGGTCAAATACCCTCGATCGCACTTCCTCAGTCATACCGGCGCCGTTGTTAGCAATAGAAATTCTCACCCAGTTTTTGTCGCATACCTCAGTCCGAATCACAATCTTTCGCTCAAATCTTGGAGATAAAGGATTTTCGAGGCTAGCAGTTATTTCCTCCAGCCCCACTCTTAACTCTACTGCATCGATCGCATTGCTCAAAATATTCATAAACACCTGATTTAACCCAGAAGCATAACAATTTACCTTCGGCAGTTGACCGTACTCTTTAACTACCTCAATGGCATGGCCGAGTGCATCCTTTTTCAACCTGTGCTGCAAAATTAGCAGAGTCGAATCAATCCCGGAGTGAATATCCACCGGTTTCATCTCGGCTTCATCAAGCCGTGAGAAATTCCGCAGCGACAGCACAATATTGCGAACGCGATCGACCCCAACCTGCATAGATTGCAGGATTTTCGGTAAATCTTCTTGAATAAAAGCGAGCTCAATATCTTCTGTTGTAGCAACAATCTCAGCAGTAGGATCCGGGTAAGACTCCTGGTAAAGCTTAATCAATCCCAGCAAATCCGAGCTATATTCGCTAGCGTGCATGACATTGCCATAGATGAAATTAATTGGATTATTAATTTCGTGAGCAACCCCCGCCACCAACAGCCCCAAAGAAGACATTTTTTCAGTTTGAATTAGTTGAGTCTGCGTCGAGCGTAATTCGGACAAAGTAACTTCCAATTGTGTCGCTTTTTCTCTCAAATGCCCCTCCGAGTGCCGCAAAGCATCCTCCGCTAACTTGCGATCCGTAATGTCTTGTATCGTCCCAAATAACTTAATCACCTTACCGCCATCAAAAATAGCTTGGGTCTTAACATAAATATATCTGACAGCTCCCTCAGGGCGCAAAATTCTAATCTCATAGTCGCCAGGATTTCCTAACTGACTAATCTCCTCTACTCGCTCTAACCACAACTGTACGTCATCTGGATGAATTTGCTTGCTGTGTTCTAAAAGAGTGGGTTCTGGTAGTTCAGGGTCAAGACCAAAAATTCGGAATACTTCCTCAGACCAAGTTAATTTATCCCCCTCCAAATCTAATTCCCAATTGCCGAGGTGCGCCAGTTTTTGAGCTTCTTGCAGCTTAGCTTCTTTAGTCTTCAATTCCTGCGTGCGCTCTTCAACTCTCACCTCCAGCGTCCGCGAATAATCCTCCAACTGTTCCTTAGCCTCCGACAAATTAGCAACAAGTACCGCATTTTCTAGAGAGATAGCCGCTTGGGAAGAAAGAATTTTCAAAACCTCCAACCTAGTTGGAGAAAATGCTTCAGTAGTTAAATTATTTTCTAGATAAAGGAGGCCTACGAGTTTGCTTTGATTCAGAATAGGAGTACAAAGCGCAGATTTCACTTGCTCCCTTTTAATATAGGGGTCATCTGTAAATAGACCTTCCCTAGCAGCCTGACTTAAAACTACATCATAGTGCGTTTTTTCAACATAATTAATCACCGTTATTGGCAAAACCTCTGCAGGAGATACTCTAGGGCATTGCTCAACTGCAATATCCGAATACTCCACCGCTGCCGCTGCTGTAATCAGCAATTTTCCTTCCTTGGGCATCAGGAGAAAACCTTTTTGCGCCCCAGCATTCTCAATCACCATTTTCATTAACTTTTCTAACAACTTATCCAGCACAATTTCGCTAGCTAGCGCTTGAGACGCTTTCACAACAGTTGTCAAATCTAATAAACTGCTGTGACTGCTGAACATGGTATAATTAGTGCTAGTAATAGTTCGAGCGCCACTAGATTTGACCGGCGATGCAGGGGGTAAAGACATCGGATACTCTGACTCCAAATGTTTGACCTTGGCGGTTGCTCCCCAGTGAATATAGCCGTAGTAAGCATCTCTCAGATAACTCTGAGCCATTTTGTTTCGACCCTTAGCCCAATAAAATTCTGCCGCCAGTTCATTTGCTAGCGCTGCTTCGTGGATGTATTCATTCTTCGAGGCTCCTTTCACCGCTCGATCGTAATACAGAGCAGCTTTTTCATCTTGTCCCAATACTCGCGCTTTCTCTGCCTCTACTAAGTCATATTTGTGCTGATAATTCTCCGGAGAGTTCAAAGCCCAATGCTTCATTTTTTTCTGAAGCGAAGCCACTTCTTTTAAATGTTTTTTCTGTTCATTTTTGGCAACTATAGGATACAAAGCTAATAGCGCTAGGGAATAGTAAAAATTGTGGATGGGAACATACATCATACCCATTGCAGCCTCAGAGTAATTTGAGGCTTTCCTGGCATATCCAGCCGAGTTAGCATAATCTTTAAATAGATAATTTAGCCAGGATTTACACAAAAATACTACAAATATTCCCAGATTATTTTGACTTTTTCTTAATGCTGGTAGCATCGTTTTTTCATTAAATTTCTCGCCAACTAACAGGCAAGAATTAGCTGTTTTACCTTGCAAATTTAAGACAACTTGCGCCCCCACTTTGGCTGTCTCCATCATAAATTCAATCTTATAATTCACTAACATTTGAATATATTGACTCTGCTTAATCTCCACAGACTCCAGAGGTTCGCCACTCAACAATATATAATTGCTGTAAAAACTAGCACAATAACAAGCATTGTTGACATCTCCCGTTTCTAGTCCACTCTGAATACCCTCAAGTAAACCGATAAGACTTTCCCTGACCTGCTCAGACCAGTGACGGATAAAACTATTAAAACTTAGCGAGATTTGAGACTTGTGCAAGTTAGTCTGAAATCTCTCTAAAAGTGCCTGAGCTAGTTGAGCGTATCGGTATCCAGAATCCATATCACCTAATACTGCACAGTGAATCACCCCGTAACTTACATACCCGTGACTAGACAGCGGCGCATTCCCGTATTTAAGAGAAAGGGTAACCATTTTAAATACCATCAGTGGGAACATATCGGGTGCTACTATAAAAGCAGCCGGAGTCATATTTGTTAAGAGTCGCAGCGCCGCAATTTTATTAGCATCAGTCATTGGTGGCAACTCAGCTAAATCCTCAATTCGTTTGTTTCCCACAGCTAATTTTGTCCGTAGTAGCCACATGAAAATCTTTAATTTATTAGGTTTTTGAGGAAGATCGACTCCCAGCATTTTCAAAGCTTTTAGAGCTATATCTATCGAAGCTTGGGCCTGATTTTGATTGAAGTAAAAAACAACTTTTAGCTCATAAACCTTGACTTTTTCTAATAAATTTTTTGCGCGGGCTATAATAACCTCTGATAGCTGGAACGCTAGCTCAAAATCGGTATTTATATAGGACGATTCCAGCGCTTCGGCATGAAGTTCCATGATTAAATCATAGTGACTCTGCCAAGCTCTATCGGGTAGAAGTTCTAGACCTGCATTAAAATATTTGAGCGCTGCTTCATAGGCGGCAGAACTCTTAGCTTTCTTACCAGCTATAAGATTAAAGTTAGCTAGTTCATCTCGCTTTTCTTGATTTGTGAGGAATTCCACCCCGATATTGAGTTGGTTGACAATATCAAAGATATTTTCTGCTATCTCCGAGGGCGGCGTTGAATTCAGCAGCAGGAAGCCGATTTTTAAGTGGGTTTGTTTTTTCTGGGAGTCAGGGATGAGAGAGTAGGCGGCTTGCTGTACGCGATCGTGCAAAAACCTGTAAGATATTGGGTGTTGAGGGCGACTCGCAACTCCCTCCCCTTGCCATCGCCGCCCGGAGCCGATTTCCTCAACTAGGGGGATTTTGTAAGCATCGCTCATTGGCAGAATTAAACCAGCTTGCAGCCCATCCCATAAATCAAGCGCTGTTTCTGAGCCTGTTTGTTCCGTAACAATTGCCAAATTGTCTAAATTAAAATGGTTGCCCATACAAGCAGCTAATTTTAATAGTTGCTGCGTCTGCTCCGGCAGTTTTTGAAGATTCCGAGCAACTAATTCAACGACACTGTAATCTGCAATGCCAGCAGCTTCAATTTCCATGAGGTTCCACTGCCACGCACCAACTGTGAAATTAAATGCTAACAGCTTTTCTGAGTGCATGGTTAAAAGCAGTTGAGTTAGAAAAAATGGATTTCCGCCAGTTTTATTAAAAATCAACTCTGCCAGGGAATTGAAATTTTTGGTTTCATTACCCAAAGTATCGCGCACTAGCTGCGTGACACTATTCAACTCTAAACATGGGAGAATAATGTGATGCACCTCAGCACCAGTCTCTTGAATTTTTTCTACAGTTTGAACCAAGGGATGAGTCGAATTGACTTCGTTATCTCGATAGGCTCCTATCAGTAAAAAATATCTGGTATCCAAGTCTGTTACCAGTTCCTGAATCAATTTTAAGGAAGCTAAATCTGCCCACTGCAAATCATCCAAAAAGAGAACTAGGGGGTGTTCGGATTGGGCAAACACATTCAAGAATTCTTTAAACAATCGATTAAAGCGATTTTGAAATTCTGTCGGTCCCAATTGTGGAACGGCAGGCTGCGAACCAATTATTAGTTCGACTGAAGGCACAACATCAATAATAATTTCACCGTTTTGACCTAGCCGCGATAAGAGCTTTTCTTTCCAAATTGCCAACTCCTCCGAGCTTTTTGTTAATAACTGCTGCATTAATGATTCAAACGCTTGAGTTATTGCAGCATAAGGAATATCCCGCTTAAATTGGTCAAACTTGCCAGCAATAAAATAACCCCGCTGCCGGACAATTGGTTTGTGAATTTCACTGACAACTGAGGTTTTACCGATGCCTGAGTAACCGCTTACCAACACCATCTCTGTTTTCCCAAAGCTGACTCGCTCGAATGATGCCATCAAATCAGCGACTTCTTGTGTCCGACCGTAGAGTTTTTGCGGAATCAAAAATTGACCTGATTTATCAAGGGTTCCCGGAATGAAATTTTCTATTTTGCCCGTAGTTTGAAGCTGAGTTAGACAATTTTCTAGGTCGGCTTTTACTCCAAAGGCGCTTTGATATCGGTCTTCCGCATTTTTAGCTAATAGTTTCATGACAATGGATGAAACTATCTGCGGGACTTGATTGTTTCGCTGATGGGGAGAAACTGGTATCACCGCAATGTGGCTGTGAATTAATTCTAGGGTGTCGGTGGAGTTAAAGGGCAACTCTCCTGTCAGCATTTCATAAAAGGTGATGCCAAGAGAGTACAAGTCAGTTCGGTAATCAAGGTCACGGTTCATTCTCCCAGTTTGCTCGGGGGACATATAGGCTAGAGTGCCTTCTAGCACAGTAGTATTGCTATTTTGGTGAACCTCTCTCGATAGGCGGGTCGCTATGCTAAAATCTGTAATTTTTAGTTGTTCAAAATCTGGTGTAATGATAATATGTGAGGGTTTAATATCTTTGTGAATAATCTGGTTTTGATGCACTTCTCCGAGAGTTTGAGCCACTTGAATAGTCAGCGGCAAGAATTTCTGAAGTTTCATACTTTTACCCCCGAGATGGTGGCTGAGAGATTGACCGCCACAATCTTCTAAGATCAGAGCGAAACTGTTTGTATATTTTTCTAAGCTATAGGGTTTGATAATCCCTTTGATTTTGAGATTTGAGCTAATTTTGTATTCATGTCTCAAGCGGGTAATTTGTTCTATTGTGGGATACTCGCTCAGGAGTGTTTTAATGATGACTGACGCTCCATCGGATTTCCTGACTGCGCGATAAATGATGGACTTCACACCAAGTTGAACAACTTCTGTGATTTTGTAACCGGGAAGTGTATTCATTGCTTTTATTCTATTACGAAGTGTTAAATAGCTAAAATCGCGCTTGATGTTGACAAGGGCACGAGCCGGCTATACGCAAGTATTTTTGGTAAGAACTCTAATTTTTTATACCTTCAGGTAGAGTTAATTACTCGTAGATTTTGTAGATGCGGGATACCTAAAGGTTGAGAGCGTCTAGATGGGCGGACAGCAGAACCTCAGATTTGAACTGCGACGTAATTATGTACGGTCTGGCACCTGACCGAGTAGATTGCCATAGTGTAACAAATTCTGTGAGGTAGAGGGCAAACAGGAGCGACAAATCCTTATGAATTCAAGGTTTAGCTCGATGTTTGAGCCTTGTCACCAAGAACGAATGAGACGCCCGGGGCTTGAAAACGCAGGTTTAGGTGATCGAGAACACAATTCACTATCACGTGGATCATAAATAAGTATGATTCAGATCATAGTAAACCTGTGATCAAATTGCTAGCATATTTTTATTATCAGGTGCATCACAATGGAAGAATTTCTAGCATTGATTGAAAAGAAGAAGCAAGAATTTGCTAAATCTGGGCTATTTGAGTTTATGCGAGACCAAAGTATAGACCCAAGACAACGCCTAGCTTTTGCTCCCTGCATTGCTCCTTTGGTAATGAGTTTTGGTGAATGTAACAAGTATGTCTTCCGAGAAGAGCCAACCAACGATCCTATTCAGGAACTAGTTAATAAGCACAGTTATGAAGACGACGATCACTGGTTGTGGTTTCTGGAAGATTTAGAAACGCTGGGTATTAACAAATCGTTGAAGTTCAGCGATGCTTTGAATTTTGTTTGGAGCGAAGAAACAAGAGCTTCGCGGTTGGTGTCACATCAAATTATGCGATACGCTTATGGAGCCAGTCCGATCATTAAGTTACTAATCCTTGAAGTCGTAGAAGCAACGGGAAATGTGTTTTTCTCAATGGCACAACCAATTGCCGAAGAACTGCGAACAATTACTCAAAAGGAGCTTGTTTATTTTGGCAACTTTCATTGGGAGGTGGAAAATAACCACAGTAAGGATTTACCTGAGCAGAGGCGATGGAGCGAAACAATACAACTGACTATTAAGATCCGTCGAGAGGCTTTTGAGGTACTTGAGAAGTTGTTTGAAGTTTTCACGGAACTGACGGATGAGCTTCTGGTTTATGCAAAAACGCATAGCTTCGATCAACCTTTTGCCAAACCCCGCGATATTTGGCAACCTTTAAAAGCTGCGTAACTTACCAGAGGTAAAGTTTTCAATTTTGAGGAGCAGAGAAATCTTTGAATCCGATAAGATTCATTACTTAGGAGGCTCATCATGTCAGAATTTAACGGCAATTCAACTGTAATCAATGAGCGAGAACCCACAAGGATTCACACTTGGACAGAGAATCTGGAGATTGCTCATACTTGGACAGAGAATCTGGAGATTGCTCATACTTGGACAGAGAATCTGGAGATTGCTCATACTTGGACAGAGAATCTGGATATTGCTCATATAGCAATTCTAAATGAGTCGTAAATTTTTTACCCCACCCCAGCCCTCCCCGAACCCGCGGGGAGGGAGTAAGAAATTCACAAATGATTTAGGATTGCTATACTTGGACAGAGAATTTGGAGATTTCCCACAGTTGTCACATACCTGAAGAGGATAAACTAACCGTCGGATAAAACGTTTTACAGTCGGAATTCAGCCTCGCTCATTCCGAGGCTGAATAATTAGTCGATCGCGGGAGAGTTCCTTCGATCGCATATCGCTTCATCTTGTGATTGGCTATTGGGGATTAAGCTTTGACTATCCATCTTTAATTTAGGTTAGGTACATTCCGAGTCTTTCTACTGTCGGAGTAGCGATCTCAACTTTTGGGAAATATAGTTTGCCGCGATCGCGCGATGTTTCGTCTGTGTCCAAATTCAGCATCTACTACCTTTATTTGATATGAGCCATTACGACGTTGTTATTGTCGGCGGCGGCCCCGCTGGGAGCACTGCAGGCACTCTGATCAAGAAATACCATCCGAATCTGAGCGTGCTAATCGTAGAGAAAGAAAAATTCCCTCGCGATCGCGTTGGGGAAAGCCAATTGCCTCAAATTAGTGATGTGCTTGAGGAAATGGGATGCTGGGATAAAGTAGAAGCAGCGGACTTCCCGATTAAAATCGGTGCAACCTATCGCTGGGGAACAGATCCAAATCCTTGGGATTTTAATTTCATTAAGCCTGAACAGTTTAAAGATGAACAGCGTCCTGCTAAATTTGAGGGACACAGACGGCAAACTGCTTTCCAAGTCGATCGAGCAAAATATGACGAAATTTTGCTGCGCCACGCCGAAGAAATGGGATGCTTAGTCAGAGAAGAAACGGCGGTGGTTAAGGTAGATGTGGTGGGCGATCGCATTACGGCCCTGCACTTGCGATCGCCAGAACAAATAACCGCCCGGTACTACATCGACGCCTCCGGGCACATCGGCGTGCTGCGGCGAGTTTTAGGCATCGAGACACACTGCCCGACGCGGTTGCAAAACATTGCTATCTGGGACTACTGGACAAACGCTGAATGGGCCGATGAAATTGGCATTGGCGGCACCCGCGTACAGGTGATGAGTTTGAGTCATGGGTGGATTTGGTTCATTCCCTTAGGGCCAACTCGCACCAGTATCGGATTCATTTGTCCTGCGGAACATTACAAGGAGATGAAAAAGCGACCAGAGGAGATATATTCCGAAGCGCTCAACAGCGAACCCCGCATCAGCAAGTTAATCGCTAATGCTACCAGTAGGGGAAAGATTGAGACTACAAAAGATTGGTCATTTTTGGCCGATCGAACAGTAGGAGAAAATTGGTTTTTGGTGGGTGAAGCTGCTGGTTTTGCTGACCCGATTTTAGCGGCGGGCATGACTTTAGCTCATACCGGCGCTCGTGAATTGGCTTACACGATTTTGGCATTAGAGGAGGAGAAACACGACGGCAACTGGCTTAAATCTCAATACGACCACAATCAGCGCAGCCGAGTTAAAAAGCACATTCGGTTCGCCGATTACTGGTACGCTGCTAACGGTCAATTCACTGATTTACAAGAGTATTCAAGGGAAATTGCGCGGGATTCGGGGTTGAATTTAAGCCCGGAAAAAGCTTTTCAGTGGTTGGCTCAAGGGGGATTTACGAATGATATTTTGGGTCAAGCTGTGATTGCTGGATTTGATTTGGGTTCTATGAAACAGGTGATGCAGCGCTTCTCGCAGCAGGAGGTTCCTTGGCTACTTTCGGCGTACAATGTGTTTCAGTTAGACCTAGGGTCGGCTGATGTTGAGTTTGTAGCTGTTTATAATGCTGGTGAAATTAACAGGATCAAGTGTTATGTGAAGAACGGTCAGCGGTTGCCTGTTACAGGTTTCTATGGTTTGCTGATTGACATTTTGAGCCGCACTGAGTACATCGAACAAATTTATCGGCAGTTGGTGCTGGTGTTTGGGGAGCGTTTTTCTGTGCAACACGCTCGAGTAGCTCTTCATCAAGCCCTTGGCTGTTTGGAGGTGATGGTGAGTTCTGGTATTGTCAAGGCGATACTGAACCCGGAGTTGTCTAAGTTGAATATTTCCATACCTATGGAAGGTGAGTTAATTCACACTCACAGGGATGCGAATTAAGGGGCTAGAAGAAAGCTTGACCCCAAAGCATCTCAAATCTTAAAAACAAAAAGTCTGAAGCTGGAAAATTCCAACTTCAGACTTTTACTAACTCCCCGGGTAGGATTTGAACCTACGACCAATCGGTTACACTTATCCCAACGTTTCCGAAGGGCGCGGACTATTTCATCATCCCTATAAAGCAGACTTATCATCTGTCGCGGGATGTCGGGCGCTGTGAGATTTATTGGTTAGGCTCCTCATCTCTAGTCTCTGCACCTTTCCGGCTACTTGCGATCGCAACCGCTGCCTTTCGCCAGACTTGGCTCAAGATTGCCGCCACCCGAAGTGCTGCGGTTTCCTTGAATTCACCCGA
>Ga0247774_1001862_pt1 | contig 10547 bp, 5 predicted proteins | sample UWRJL001104B6_FD_179933 | JGI IMG/M metagenome (GOLD analysis project Ga0247774, IMG submission 179933) | Plant litter microbial communities from Arlington Agricultural Research Station in Wisconsin, United States - UWRJ-L001-104B-6 | ecosystem: Environmental > Terrestrial > Plant litter >... | reverse complement strand
CAAATCCTTTTTTGTGCATTGTTTCTAGAATGTCACCAGGGACGCGTGGGCATCAAGAGAGAAAAGATGTATATTTGCCAACTTGAAAGAGATTGACCTCTCAGAGGGGAGCAATTGGTAATGTGCAAAGAAGTCCACAGCCGAGGCCAGCATGCGCAGGCTCGGTTGATTTTCGACTTTGTCTCTGATGGAACCTGAATTTCACGGTGAGGCGGCCCACGGTTTTGACCATGAACGTCAATTGAGGTGATATGGAAGCCCGCAACCCTCCTCTTCTAGCGCTCGACTCAATTAACAAGGCTATTCAATCACGGGAGCAACTGTCGGGCGTGTAGCCACGGTCACAACCTCATGCTTTCACTGCAGTTAGGTCCTAGTAGGTGAAACAACAAAGCCGCACCGACTTACCGACCGACACCACGATCTCAGCTGACGTAGTCCCCCAATATGGAAACTAAATGAAGACTTAATATTTCATGCATCAAGGTCGACCAGAATCCGCAATGCACTATCAAGGAGCACCAGGAGATTCGGCTAGCGGTGGCCAATCGGCTGCTAGCCGTCTATGGTGAGTCGCGGCTACTATTCAAGATTTCCGAGACTGCGTTGTTACCAGAAGCTGGACGTTCTTGATACTTTTGCGTGATATCACTTCTCGTCTAAAGGTATCATAGCTTTTCCTAACCCCCAGGCCGATACGGGACTCTTAGAATATCCGACCATTATCAATCGATGTTACAACAGGTATAACTTAGAGTAAAGGGGGACAATAGAACGGATTAGAGCTAACAAGCAGTTGATATGAGACAACAAGCCACCCTATTTAATAAAAGACAAGCCTTAGCAAAACTTACGCAATAGCAACAAGAGCCTCCTAGTCCTCAGACAATGGGAAATCTGGGCTATGCCGACATATCTCGAAACTCACTTAAGTGTCTCGGACGCAATTCCGTCAAGTGGTTCCTCGACTTAGATCACGTCAGAGTATTCGGTAAATTCATCATCCATCAACTGTTCTCCATACTCCTGCAAATGGACAATGGGATAACAAGTCCCTCCAGACCTCCAGAAACGGCGTTCCTGCACCTTCTTCCCGCACAAGCCACCTCGAACTTCCTTGATGCTCTGCGCCATCTCCAACAACGACCGGTCAAACCGCCTGAGGTCTTTTAGCCCGGGAGTTCTAGTCGTGTCCTAGAGTCTAGCGCCGTCGAGCCTCTCTGACAATGCGATCGAGGACACCGGCTGGCACTCGTCGCAGCGCCACTTGAGAAAGTGGATGATTCGGTAGCGCTTCATGCTGGGATCGAAGCCGTTCTCGAGGTCACAGTTGACATCGATCATGACCGCGATGGCCTTGAGGAAACAGAATCGCTTGTTGATGTTGACGCGATAGTTTATATCTAGGTGCCAGGTCAGCAAGCTAAGTTGAGAAGGTAAAGGGCAGATGACCAAGACCTACCAAGGTACTCCTTAATTGCAGAGTCGTACAAGCCAGTCTCCGCTGGGCTGCTGAGAGGTCGGCCTTCGGGCCCCACCCAATCTTGAAATAACCTCCGGGTGCACTCATTCTGGAGAATGATTGAGACTCGGTTCTTGACGGGAATGACTCGCAGACACTTGTGCTGGAAGATCACCCCGATGATCCACCAGTTATGGATGGTGGTTATGTCCCCATTCTTCCGGCCCCCGAGAAGGTGTCGAATCCACCGATTGGCGTAGTCCTCGGTGAAAATGCTCCGATCGCCACCGAGCCTGTCCATCACTTTGGCGGCCGGTGCCTTCGCCAAACATCTCCTTGACGATCCGATTGCGCGTCTTCCAGTGCAATGCGTGTGCCACTCGCAGGAGGTGCTCGAGCGCAGTCTCGGCGTTGGAGGTCCAGTAGATGTCGAGTTCTCCGAGCATGGTGGTGTTATCGCGCTGGACGTTTCGCCAGTTGGTGAAGAAATCCTCCATGCGTGCCGAATTGACCTTGTAGCGGATAGCAGGACCGAGGGACGAGACCAGGTGGACGAAAGCATCGCTATGGAGAGCGAGGGTGCGGACGATTGGCTGACGCCTGGCATTCTGGAAAACCCCGGACGACATCATGTTCGTTTCCAGGGGTTGAGGAGATGGAAGGATGCAATCGAGTTATAGACGGGCAGTGAAGGCTGATAGAGAGACGTTTGAGCTATGATGGTGTCTGATCGATGTACTATGCCTTTTGATTCGTGAAGAACGAACGCGGTTAACTTGTCGCCATATTGAGAACAGGAACATTGCTTTGGGAAAGTTGAACTGAAGCGTAACGTAATAGGCTTAGCGCCGTTCAAAGAGTATCTCCCCATATTCAATGCCGATTGACCTGCACAGAGTGGCGGATACAGAGTGGTAGATACAGAGTGGTAGATACGGGAAAGCCACTGTAGAAGGATTGTTCTGGTGGCATTAGCGTATATTATCGTTTCAGACATCAAGCCGGATAATCAATGTGAACTGGCGCCCTTGTGCAGGCGTTCTGAATGCATCAGCCGCACAATGAAGTCGGATTGACGGGAAAGAATGAGACTGGAGATAAAGGAAAGGAAGACAGTGGAAGCAATGGAGAATGGCAGAAGCAGAAAGCTGCGGAATAGCGAATCTCTCAAGCCATCATCTATAACTGATGCGACTTCAGGTCACTCTCTTGGGAGGTTGGCAGGAGATAGGCGAAGCAGAAGGGTTGGTGAGGCAGAAATCAATCTCGTGGACGTGTGTCTCCCAAGTCACGGCTTCTAGATTTTGGAGGTGCACCATGCTAAAATTGAATGAGCAATCTCTGTAAACATTCTTATTAGGATATCAAGCAACTAATCTACTCCATAACCAGATTGCTATCTCATATGCCAATCTTGCCCTATTATTTCCATATTTCTCTTCGCTTCTCTTCACTTCTCGTCTTTCACCTCCCTTAATGCCGCATCCGTGTGGAGGGACGTGTTTCAAGAGTCTAAGGATTCAGTGCGAACTTAGAAATATCCGCTAGAGGCTAGCCGTACTGGCATCTCTCTGCGGAGAATCGCCGGTTCAAACACCGGCAACGGTTCTGAATAGCAGCGCCGAATGACGACGTGCGCCCCCCTCTCAGATACGTCGGAGCAATCGTCGTCGCGTCTCTTCCGATTCTGGCAGCGATGGCGGGCATGCTTGAGAAGAGGGTCTCTTAGCTCGACAAGATCTTGTAGCCGAGCTCTTTTGCGCGAGGAGTCTTCATATGGTCGTTGATCGTTGTATGAAACCTTGCTCGTACCAGGGATGCTGGAATTGATGGAGGTCGACGCCGTGGGTTCTTCCTGCAAACCCGGAATCTGCCCTACGTGTGGCTGGTCGTGCGTCTCCTCATCTTCGTCTCGAGCTCTTGTCATCTGACCGAAATCAGGCGTGTTGTCCTCGCCGTCTCGCGTCTGCTCCGTAGGCCTGCTCCACATGACCCCCCGCAAGAAACTCGCCAGATGCGAGAAAGGTGAACACTCCATTCTTATCTCTCTCTTTCTTCTTTCTCCAATACGTTTCGTTAAATCCTCAAGCGCAGAGACGAAGTCCCAAACCGTCGCAGGCTGTCCAAATCGCTTCGAAAGCTTAACAATGAATTTCGTTGCCGTGTCGTGGTCTTGCGAGCGTTCTGAAGAGGCATTTGGTCGGGATTGCTGCTGCGTCTTCGGGTTAACACTCAATCTTCTCCACTTTCGCTTATAATCAAAAGAAAGTGTTATGCCCATGAGTTCTTCTACGTCGCGGTGAATGTCTCTATATCGCATCGATCTGCAGTCCGGACAGGCAAGCGGCGCCGGAATAAGGGTGGTTTTCCTGAGCATCGCGAAGTCAACAAGGCCCCGTTCGGCCAAATACAGGTTATTTTCAGACCCTTGGTTCATCTTCGTGTCCTTAGTATATCCATAGCGGATGCAGGCGAGAAGGGACCCGAAGACTTGCCTGAGCAGCCCTATTGTTTTGATTTGGATATCTCCTTGCTCTTCTAATTCGTTTGTATCCGCCGGATTAGCCTCTCCATATGCAAAAGTGAGAATACTCCGGGTAGATGGGGTTTTGCATAGATTAACAAAGAACATACTACTGAACTGTCCAATTTCCATCTCCATTTGGCTCGGGGGCACATAATTTACGGTTCCAGCAACGTCGTAGTGCACGTTGACGACCCCCGATTCGTCAGGGTCTCCCCACTTGTCCGTCCATCGGTCAAAGGAAGTATCCACAGGCAAGTCATCATCCTCTATTCGCACTTCCTCGTAGGTAAGAAAGTCATGCAACATCCTCGCCGCCTCGTCCGCCGTCTTCGCTACCCCGAGCATGCGTGCCGCGGCGCCGAGACGCAGCAGTTCTTCTGCTCGACCATGCATCGCCCGATTCGGATATTCCTTAAAGGCGCCCTCGTCAAACTTGTCGAACACACTGAGGTAGTGGTTACTAAACGACTCCATGAGCCCATTCCTAACCCATCTAAGGAGCCTTTCGTGTGTCCGGCCGACCTCCTTGACAAGCTTGGCCAGTGCGTACCAGGACCGCGGCGTCTGCGCCCCGACAAAGGTGTCGAATGCAGCCTTTTCGTACTTGACAGGCGCGTGCATGAGGTTGAAGAGGTGGGTGAGAGTGATGTCAAAGTCTTCGATCCACACGGGCGGGTCGTATATGTCGCCAACGATAAATTCTTTTTCAAGGTTGATGTCGAAGTACAGCGCCACTACTTCATGCCTAACGATCCAGCGGATGACTTTCATTCTGAGGGGGTGATACCCGTAGTGAAGCTGTAGTATAGTGTCTCCGTCCTGGTCAATGACTTTCGACTCAAGCTGGCCCTTCCTTCGAAAGATGACGTACTCCTCATACGAGGGCGGAGAATTTGTTGTTGACAAGACCCTGAACATGATGGGGGATTAGTCAAGAGGTGCAAAAGGTGTCGGATTTCGGTAGGTCTTTGGAGATTGAGGTTAATAAGAGGCTTTGTTTTCATCAGGGGGTACATGATGGAATCAAGATGAATATATATGAATGCAGCCCTTTTAGGCATTGTGAACGAGTTCTTTGGCTCTCCTTGCCTGTCCCAAGTCATGTTGCTCGTGAGACGACATCTAGAATACAAGATGTTGCAGTTGCCACGATTCTACGAGGTTGGATCGGTTCGAGTGGATCGTGAGAGAAGTAGCCAAAGGAGGCTGAGTAGGATTAAAGAACATCGTGACCACGTGCCGGAGGTGTGGGTAGAATATTGTTCCCGGTCTACATGAACAGCGAGCATGAGATTCTAAAACAAAGCATTGTTGTCTATCCCAAATAGACCTCAGGTTGAGCAAGCACAATTCCATTTCCTCTCGTAAAACACTGTCCGTCCTCTTTGGAACAACGACGAAGAAACCTGGGAGCGGTGGGAAATAGCCCAGCCCTAAATGTTTTGTTGCCAGTGGAGATCTTAATTCTACCAAGGGTAATTTCGAGTAGTACGAGATCAGTAGTAGCGAAGATTCTACAAGGGAGAACAGCTACATCTGTGCTTTTCGACGTCAAAGGCAACCGTCGGGTACAGCAGGCACTGGTACCTTGACTTTTGTTGGCCTGATTAAGATTGATGATCCCGGACCACTGGCTTGTGAAACACTGCGAGGGAATCAAAGAAGCCCATTACTCTTTGTGCCCTTCACAATGATTCAAGCGTGCTTTGCCCTGCTTCTTCGGAACCAATAGGCGAACTCGGGTTACTGGCGTCGATTCTTCCCCGATATCATGTGACGACCCTACGAAGTTGAGGGAGCTGCACTCTGCAAACATGTGGAGGGCGAAGCAAAAACAGCCCCGCCGAACGGCATCCTACTTTGAAGCGGCCGCCGGCAGCTTAAAATAAATGGTATCCTACCCGGGGTCAACGCGGTGCCGAGAGTTGATTCCTCGTCGAGTTTGTTCCGCCATGTCGGCAAATTCCGCATCATTCGCGAAGGCGCCTCGGGCAGGGAAATTTACCGAGGTACGGAATGCAGAGGTGCACCAAGTCTCTGTCGAGTTTTGCGACGTCACTGCACACTGCTCGTGTTGAGAACGGAGCCAAGGCCCGGCTGAACACCGAAGCGGATTGCGCATGCAGCGCCCACCGGCACCAATCACGGTCCCGAGTTGAAGACCTTTTAATCTTATCAGGAAATCGCTTTCAATTGGATTCTTAGTCAGGGGCGAACTTTTTGCATTGTGTTTGGTCGCCTGGTATTCCGGAGGAGTTGAGGAGACGGAATAAAATGGTGCCTTCCGCCCCACCCGCACCAGGACCCATCCTGCCGGACATCCCCACGGGGATGTGCGGGGGTGTGCGGGGACCGAAACGACACCCCTCTCCGAAACAACTGGCCATAGCAGAAAGCATTTTGCGTGCTCTCTCGCCTTTTGATTGATCTTCTTCGCGTCGTGGGCTTTTCAAGGCATGCCCAGCTGGCCTGGTGTAATTGCGAGGTGGGGCCTGGATGAATTTATAGGCAGCAAGAGGCCCGTCCGACCTGGCCTGCAGCGGACGTTTTGCAGAAGCATTGATCCCTCTCTGTCGCTAGGGCCATGCGGTGCACCGTGGGGATACAAAATTCTCCGTCAACTTATTTCGAGGATTCTCTCCCTTTTTCTCTGGCATCCATGGCCCTGTCTAAATTTATGAAAATGGTTGGAATGCCCCGAAATTGGATGCCAAACCGCATTAGAAGATTTCCGTCGATGTGTATTTTGTTGCAACAGCATTCGTTGCTTGGGTAGCTGCTCAAAACAGTTCCACCTCAGGTTGCATGAAGAACGGCAGGTACAACACGCCTTGGCACTGGGGCTTGCAGTGCGGAGCGACGGAGTAAGCACCAATTAGCCGGACATCGTTTTACCTACTGTACCCAGAACTGCAGGGGTTCGAAGGAACCTAACAACAAGGCGGCAAGCTCGACCAAGCAGGCTCGAATTGTGAGTCCGAAAACGCTGGCTTTGCACTCGAGCTGGACTTCCGTCTGAGAAAGAATTCTCCCTCGTTGGGGCATTCTCATGCTTCGAGTCCACAATCGCGTTGCACATAGTTGACCTTTGAAGGTGCCGCATCAGCAGGGGTGACAAAAATAACGAAATCATGGTCTTATACATTCCGCGACCCAGGTCCCGTCAACCTGGTCCGTCGTGACCCGATTCGCTTGCAAGTTCCGGAAAAGCTAAGCCCAGCTGGGACGGAACTCTACACGCCATCCAATCCACGCACACCATCAGACCAGGCGCCGGACATTCTGACAAGTCCAGTACCGATGCTCGGGTTCGACGCTCGGTTCAGTGCGAAGACGATGCTTACCGCAGGACGATCGCGCTGGAACGAGTTCTAAGCAGGTAAGAACGGACCTCCTGAAGTAGAGTAGGTAGCCAGGCTTCCGGAACCTACTACGCCTTCCATGCGCAAGGCTTTAGACTTGCCCCACACCGCACTCCGGACTCTGATGCCGCCTGTTCCCCATGGACCTCCTACTTAAATGTGAATCCCGGTCACGGAAGTGCCTGCTGCAGGACGGGATTCATATGGGTCTGTCGCGTTCCTATATCTCCCTCGCCAGCCCATATCCCGCGCTTCTGCCCTGGTGCACACTTGAGTTCCTGTTAATCCTAGTCTCCCCATTCATTTCCAGAGTGTAGAAATTTCCTCGCCTAGGATTTTCACAAGGCTGGGTTGGGAACAGCTACCCTTCGCCATCTAGCTACAAGACAGACTCCGAGACAGATTCTTGAATCGAACTGGTCGTCACCGTCGTCAAGATGGAGTCTTTCTCGATGATTATCTTCTACCTGGGCATCCTCCTCATGCCCGGGCTCATCTTCCAGACTCTCAAGAAGTACACATCCTCCTGGAACAAGAGCAGTAAGGGCTCGGAGAAGAAGTTCCCTGGTCCCAAGCAGTACCCCATCGTCGGCCGAGTCCATGATCTCCCTCGGTTTGCCATGTGGCGCAAGTTCAAGGAGTGGGCCGACGAATTCGGCCCCATCTACCAGACGAGCATGCTGGGGCAGAAGTTTGTCATCATTTCGGACGAGAAGCTGGCGCAGGAGCTGCTCATCAAGAACGGCAACAAGTTTGCGGGCCGGCCGCAGATTCGGGCCTTAATCAACCACAAGGCTGGCCCTGTGTACTCGGCACTGATGGATCGACACGGTAAGTCTTTCAGAAGGCGGCCGATGGAGATGAGGAGACGACTCAAAACACGCTTGCTAACTCGCACGTCCAGACACGTGGAAGTATCAGCGGAAATGGGTGCACGCTGCCATGGCCGCGGCTCATCAGAACCACTTTTACGGCCACATCGAAGAGGAAGTCAAGCGCTTCCTGATGACGCTCGTCCTCGACCCCGAAAAGTTCCACCCCAACACGCGCGAGATGACGGGCCGAATCATGAGCCGCCTCGCCTGGGATGACGCCACCCAGGGCAAAGCCAACGGCGACACGGCCATCATAACCCTGACGCAAATGTCCGTCTCGGGCCCCATCGTCAACACCATGACGCCCATCTGGTCCCTCGCCGATCTGATCCACTACAACCCGTGGCGCAACTTTGAGGTCGACCGCGAGCGCAAGCTCAAGGAGTGGTGGCTGACGCTGCTCAGGGTCGGCAAGGCCCGGTTTTTGCGAGGCGAGCTCCCCGAGGACACCTGGATCTACCGGTACTTTGACTCTGTCGTCAAGCACGGCAACCCGACGCTGGAGCAGTCGGCAAAGGAAGAGGAGATGACCAGCTGCATGCTCGGCTTCCAGTGCCTGGTTGGCGTCGTCACCATTTCGGGTCCGATGCAATTCTTCTTTATGTGCATGGCGCTGCACCCCGAATGGCTCAAGAAGTGCCAGGTCGAGATTGACCGCGTATGCGGCGATCGCATGCCTTCCGTTTCCGATATGCCCAACCTTCCGACGGTGCGAGCTTGCCTCAAGGAGACGCTCCGATGGCGCTCTGGCGTGCCCCTCGGTGAGTATTTGTTGTCCCAACCACGAAGTTTGACATCATTCCTAACGAAAAAACAACAGGTGTTCCCCACCAATGCGAGGAAACTTCCGATTTCAAGGGCGTCACAATCGAAAAGGGAACCATCGTCATGGCGTGCGAATGGTATGTCCCCTCAACCGTAGCTATGCTACGCTTCCCACGAGTTCTAGATGCTGACCCTATCATAGGAACCTCAACCGAGTTCCCAGCGAGTATCCGGACCCCGAAAACTACCACCCCGAACGGTGGCTCGAGCCCGGCTGGCCCACTTACATGGAGCCCCTCACCCGCTACCCCAACTTCCGCGAGGGCAAGGGCATGCACACGTTTGGCTGGGGCCGTCGCCAGTGCCTCGGCCAGCGCATCGTCGACGATGAGATGTTCGTGGCCGGCGCCGGCATCTGCTGGGGTTTCGACCTGTCGACGAAGCGCTGTGAGTGCACTGGCGAGGAGGTCAAGTTTGACACGCAGGCCACCAACTCGAATGTCATTCTCGAGCCGCTGCCGTTCCCCATCGAAATCAAGCCGCGGTCCGAGGCGAGGGCCAAGCTGATTATGGAGAACTACTACGCTGTTCGGCCTACGCTCAGGGTGTAGTTATTCTGGTATCGCGGTGTGTGTGGGGGAGGGAACGGGAGAGTCTGTATGGTAGAAGATGAAGCTGCCACAAGATGGCGCAATAGCAATGGGAGCTTGGCGTTGATGGCGTAGCTGTTTGGTATTTCTATTAAGAGGCGTGAGTTGGATATACAGCCTTTTTGGACGTAGCAACTGCATGAGGTCATGAATTCCACGACTGAAGTGACATGGCCGGCCTCTTCGTGGAGACGACGCAGGTGGGTAATGGGAGCTTGACATTTGCATCATACCACCAAAATTGACTAGATTTAATATTCTCCCCAGGTCCCCCAGTTAGTGATTGGAATGGCGTGTGTGGAAGCGACTCGACGATATAAGCTGCTCGCTCTCTGTTAAGTTGACACCGCGGAACCGCGAAAGATGGACAGGCCCATCGTGAATGGTGGAACGAACAGAGTTGGCTAACGGCCTGGCCCGGGCGGCGCCAAACTGCGCTACGTTTCTGTGGACTTGTGACAGAGGCGCCTGGATATGATGAGCCTCAAGGCAGCAGCACTGCAATTTTAGCGTCGCCCGGGCAGGCCATTGACAAACCCTATTCACTGAACAATTGTCTAGGGTTAGGGTTTTACTTTCTCGCGCTGCTGCCCGACATCTTGAAATACTGCCCTCTGACATCTTGAAGTGCTCAAAAGCTCCTGGTATCCGAGATTTGAGACATCTTTGAACCCACAAGAGAGATAGTTAACCAATAAAATAAGCATTACAAGAGGAAGCGTCGCCAGGTGGTTCCAGCTGCGCACAGGGTATGCTGATGTGAGCTCAACTTTTTCTCTCTACCAAGGCTGAGGTCAAGCACCACACCCCTCCATTGCAGTTTATCCAGACGGTTTCAACATCCCCTCCTTCGTAACGCACTACAGTTCTAGCCCTCAATTGGGTGTTATTCGTTACTACTTCTCA
>Ga0247774_1001861_pt1 | contig 10550 bp, 12 predicted proteins | sample UWRJL001104B6_FD_179933 | JGI IMG/M metagenome (GOLD analysis project Ga0247774, IMG submission 179933) | Plant litter microbial communities from Arlington Agricultural Research Station in Wisconsin, United States - UWRJ-L001-104B-6 | ecosystem: Environmental > Terrestrial > Plant litter >... | reverse complement strand
TACCGTTTCCCCTTTTACGGGATTTTAACTCGCACACATCCCGAAAGCGCGGAATATCGTATTTAAGGTGCATACGACGACGTTCCTACCACATGTTTTATAATCTTAGCCACCTGGACAACGATCTGGTGTGGGATCACTTCGAAGAAACCTTGAGCTACTTCCCCGCCATGATAAAGCTGAGAATTGTTCGGTCGTTGTCAGATACATCGTCTTCTGGCCGACGCAGGAAGTGTCGTCATCACGGCGCTATCTGGCAAATGGCGCGCGGCCCGCTTCCTTTCCCGTCGAATTCATAGGCTATCAATTATACGACGGAATGCTATGAACGGCTGGTGCCCGAGACGTATTATGACCGGGATCTGAGGACAGCGGTTGCGGGAATTTTACCCAAAGACTGAGTGCGTATAGAGTATCCGTAGGCTATTAGGCAGACCCATAGCACCTGGCGACAGCGTTGCATATGACGGGCTGATAACGATGACGGCGGAGAGGAAGAAAGGTAGAATGCTAGTGAGGTTGTAATCTCTTAATTGGCACGTTCGATACCAAATTTCATTCTCCCGAAATGCGTGCGCGTCGTCTCTCATACTTCGGTCAATTGGATTAGGACTGTGAGTGCCGAAAATGGATTTAGCGGAGTCTCGATGGCTGATGCTCAAAGGGCAGGTCCTGGGATGGGCTTGGCCGAATTGGAATTGGGATGTGAGAGCGGGTTGATTCGGATGCGCACGAAGCAGGATGCAAGATTCCGTAGCATACGAGACAGAGTCAAGTGAAAGAGAACTCAAGCTAAAGCAAGCATGACAATAAGTCACTCTAGCGCCTACAAGATAATGAGACTAATGAAAGAACCCCTCCAATTTCAGACACGTCCGCAAGAACCCCTAATACCGTGATCCTGGGAGCACCGTGTACTTCTCAGTCGTAAATCGCAGGATGTTTTTCCTTCGCTGTTCCTCGGGATCGATGTGAACCTTGAGCCCCATGGAATCGTTGCTAAGACCGAAAACTCGGAAGATCGTATAAATCTCGTCCTGACGACCCGTCTCCGCCGGCCCATTCGTGGTCTTCTGCATCTACAAGATATGTCAGAGCTAATGCGCATCTACAGGATAGCAAGGCCAATACATACCCTGTCATATTGAACGCCGCTAACAAAAAATGGCGTGGTGCAAACATCCGTCGTGGTCTTGACCTCGATGAAGTACTTGGGTGTCTTTCCCTCCCAGTGGGCCCTCGGCAAGTACCCCTTTTCTATCAGGAGAGTCGTAAGCGACCCGGATGCATCATCGTAAACAATATCGGAAGGCTCTGTCTCCCTCATCGGGGACAAATCGGCATATTCCGGATGCGCCGTGGCAAAGTGCCGAATTGAGCTCAACCAATTGGCGCGGTTGAACGCGGGCAGTCGCGGTTGGAGATTTGACAGTAGCTCAAACACCTGTACCAAGACAATTTACGATTAATACTTTTGTCGCTCAACGTTGTTTTGGGGTTGGGGGGAAGGATTGCCGAAATAACTTACAAAGAGCTCACCGGCCACACCGATCTTCATGCGCCTCTCCCACTCACTTGCATACGTCACGGAGACGGGTCCCGCAGAATCTGCCGTAGTCGCAGAGGGGGGGGAACCACCAACGCGGTCGGTCAAACCAGTGGCTCCAAAGTTTGGAAATTCTGAGCGCCTTCCCATACTGACCACCCTTTCTAGGAGCCGTCGGTACTGCGCCTCCTGCGTCGCAGACGGGACTAATGGCGGGGGTCGAGTGTACACAGGCGTTTGCACACTAGAGTCGTCGTCGCTGTAGTCACCAGGGTCTGTTAGTGGCGTGGGATAGTCCGAAGCATAGCCGGTTGACGAAGCCGTCCTGGGAGTCGAAGTGTCGGGAGTGGAAGAGCCAGTGCCAATAAGATGCGGGGAAGAAATGCGTCGACTTGTCGGAGTGGCTGGCGTTGCTGATATTCGCTCGGTCATTCTAGGCTCTTCTGCCCGCCCCGGGGAAGTTATCGGCACATCGGGAATTTGGATTCCGGGAACGCCCTCTCTTTCCAGTATCGTGGCCATGGCTGAGACTCGGCAGTTCAGGATGCTGTTAATAATGGTGACAGCAGTTTCCTCGATTCGCTTTGGGCCATCTTCGCCAGGAGCCGCCATCAACCAAGCAAGTAGACGACGAGGCAACAGAGACCCAAAACAGACATCCTGTTCATCCTCGTCTCTTGGAACGTATACCTTGAGGAGGTTCCCGCTCTCCTCAATGTGAAGCTCGCTTCTGCCAATCTCGTGTTCGTATTCTTGGTTGTCTTGCTTGAGCATAAGCCTGGACGAGATGCCCTCGATTTCCACCGTAACCGCGTTGCGTAGGAGGTCGTACAAGCCCTGAGGGTCATCCTGGAATCTGGGACTGTTGTATTTGGCCGAAATTCTTCAATAGAAGTGTCAGCATAATTGCACATTCGTTGTTAACTGGCGGGTGTTGCGGCTTACCGAAGCAACGCGTGAGCCTTTGTCTTCAAGTCTCGTCGTGTCTCGGAGATCGGCATTTCGATGCCACTCTCGATGCGAGAGAATTCTTCAACACACCGTGACAAATATCTTGCCTCCAAACCGGCCCAGGCAATGAAAGGTTGTAGGCGACAAACATCCTGGAGAGAAAAGTCGAGGCATTTGACCTTATTCTTGAATGAGCCGAACGGCCCTTCCCGGTCCACGATGACAAATTCTTCCTGAGACGAATAGAGAATTACATTGCCATTTGGTTTTCTGACAGGAAATACGCGCCGTCTCAGCAATTCACTGGGCTTTGGTGGGTTGTTTTCCTTGGCCACGAAAGAGCTGAAATCCTGCAAGAGGTCCTTAACCCTACTCACAGGTGTCTGTTTCGAGCTCACTTCCAACAATGAATCGTAAATCATCTGCAGGTCGACCGGCTGGACGCGAAGAGTCTCGACGAAGAATTGGCGAAGGTCGTCGTACTCGGAGGCGATAGAAATCCTCCCTTCAATTTTAGTTCCGCTTGCCCAAACACACTCGCTTAGTGAGTGCCAGGTCACAGATCCATTCCGACCGACGCAGACGAGTTCATGGTCTTCGAAATCATCTCTAGAATAAAGTTAGTTCCAATCTGTGGGCGTTAATTGATGGATGCATTTAAGACATGCCTTATATCGTCTACAATATCTTCTTCTTGGGCGATCGTCTGATGAAGTAACCGGTAAAGCTGACGAGCTTTTTGACGCAAGGTTGTAGTATCAGAGCTTCTTCTCATGTATTTCAGCTCTTCTATCACATGGCTGTATGAGACATCTGGTACGCGAAGGGTGACACGGAAGAAATTTTCGAGTCCGCTGATGTCGAAAGCTGAATTGGTGGACACCTTGTACTCTCGATAGAGTTCCTTCAACGGCTTCATGGTTTTCATACTAGCTGGTGCGTTCCAGAGACACTCGCTAGGTAACATCCATTCCGTCTGGAGACTCGACTCGCCGCTGGAGCGCGGTGCCCATATCCCACCTTCTTCCTCGAAGAAATTGCTATCCTGTATGTTAGAGCGGGGCTGTTCTGGGTGGCAGGTGACATCTTTTTCCTTGGCTTACTAGGTTTTCTCCCTGAGCTGTTGCGGATGTAAAGCCTGCATGCAGCTGGCCTCAATATATGAATAGAGCCCTATGACCCTTGTCCCAGGGTCATCATCCGCTTCCTGGATATGACTAAGAAGGCTTAGTCGAAAGTCGAGATTATCTTCATTGCCGACGCCCAAGTCGTTAACCAAAAACGCCCAATCCAGCATGATTGTGATCTCGTTGGAAGCCGCCGGCAATCGAAGAAAAGGGAGATCATCCCCGCCCGTGAATCGCCTTGCAACCTCCATCAGACGGGGAAGAGGAAGATAGCAATTCTCGAGAGCGACGTTTTTCCCCTTCAGGCACAAAACCTCGACTCCGCGAAGGCTATCCAGTGCATTTTGGTTGGATAATACCAAAGATCCCTGCTCAGGCCACACATGTTGTAAATAGCCGAGGAAATGCCTTGGGTGATGCTCCGCAATGTAGTTACATTCCCGAGACAGAGAATGAGTGCTCTCATCAAAGAGGCGGACCTGGCGCCTTACCCCGAGGATTTTATGCATCCAATCAGCCCAGGTCATGTCTGAGCCTTCGGGCTTCGCTGGGGGGGTTTCGAAGTATTTGGGACTGATGAAAGAGACATCGAGAGCGATAGCTCCGTCATCGCCCAGTAGTTGCTTCGCTCCGTATAGGTGGTTATCCTCCGTGTAGAAGGTTGAGGTTTTAAGGGGAAGGATTGATCCAAGACTATCATAGATCCTGAGATTGGAGCCCAGAAGGCTGCTCATCGAGTCTCCAGCGCTGTGGGAAAGGTATAAGAACCGCAGGTGCTGCAATGATGTGGAAAGGCTGATGAAGTGGTTGGAGTTATACTGACGAAGAATCAAACCTCGAACAGTCGTACCATCAGCAGTTCTGACTCCGAGGCTATCAAAAAGTGATCTTCGAGCGGTGTCCTCCACAGCCTCGGGTCGAACAAGTCGCAGGCTCAAGTCTGTTGGAATGGGGACGCCTTGGATATGGGGATAATGAATTCCCCCGGTGTCCGCTGCAACCCAAGATCCACCCGTAAGGGGAATTATACCCATTGCACGGACTTCATCCATATGGTGCTTCCAGCTATTGACGAAAGGTATCCTCAGTAACTTTGCCACTCTACGATGCCAATCATCAGTCGTGCCTGGATGTCTGACCCGTGAGGCAGATGAGCTCCCCAAGTCGCTCCTAGCCAAGTCTAAGTACTGGTTAATGGCCAGGTTTTTTAGGCCGACTGTCCTAAGTATTTCGATGTCGTCGTTTGAGTATGCGTCGGATAAGTATATCTCCGGGTTGAGGTCCTCGAAAAGTGGATTTCCGTCTTGATCATTGGAATGGGGCTGGCGAACTCTCAGATCTACGATGCGACGAAGGACGGCCCGCCCACGCGTACGCAGGACGGGCTTTCGGCCCAGCAGTTGCTCGATCTGCTCCACTACCTTCCGCCAAAATGGGTCCCAGTGATGAGCATTCTTCAGCGGGAGGAATCTCATCCACGTGTACTGAAGAGCGTCATGATTACAAAACTGCAATACAGCCTCGAGGAATGCTTCAGCAACGCCCTGAGCCAGTCCTTGGTTTCTGCGCGAGTCGGCGACGAGATCTTCTCGGTTTGCTTGGGTGACGAAGTCTGCTTGAATGAGGAACTACAGGTAAAGATTAGTCAAATTCGATCTGCTTCAGATCTCGAATAACTTACGTTGAAGCCCATCTGTCTCATCGGCAAAAACGCAAATACCTTCTGCGGTTTCACGATAGGCTCAGAATTCGCCGTGAGGGGAAATGCCAACAAAATCTCTGATTTTGCGTAGGATCTACTGGCCTCCTCGTCCGCTGACAACGTCCTATTTTCGTTTCTTGGCAGGTCCGTCACGGTGTGCTTTTGGACGTGGTAGATTTGACTTTCCGAAGAGACGATTGTGGCGTCGCCACTGGCTTCGGTTGTTTCTAGAATTTTCTGGTTCTGCAATTTGCCGTTCTGAAGCCTAAACGACGCCATGTGCTCTTGTCTAGCGTCGTCATCATAAATCCTGACGTCAATGGCTTTGATATGCCTAAAGAAAAGTAGCATCGGAGCCTGAATTTCCCGAAACTCCTTTCGAATGGCTGCTCGCATGTCTCTATGCTGGGTGGGATCTTCGTAATCGTGGAGGAATAGCGTGATCCTTGTAAGAGGATGCGGCAGGTCTTCTTTGGCTTCCTCCCACATTGGCCGCACCATGCCCATCCCGGAGTCCCCCTTCCGGTGAACAAAGCTGAAGGAGAAGTAGCCCGACTGGATATGAACCTTCCAGGCGGCCATGAAGACAGACTTGAACCCAATCCCCTTCTCGCCAATGTACACTTGAGATCCTGTCTTAGAGCTTTTGCCGATATCGCATATCGCCCGCAGATTTCTTTCAGTGAAGCCATCTTCGTTGCAATCAACGACGACTCTATCCGGATGGACTTTGAACGATATGTATGGCGCTTGTCCAGATGCAGTGGCAGTCGAGTACTTGTTGTCATCGGCATTCTGAAGAAGCTCGAATACGAACCGGGCGTTGCTTGTGTAAAGGTTCTTTGCGAGACTGGGTATTAGGTTAGCAAGTGGTCAACTTGGTGGCAGCTGCATCCGTTTGGCTATACATACGTGAGAACCGCTGCACCGATTTTCTTGTCCTTAGCTAAGAGAGCTTCTTCAACCTCCCTCCGAACCTCCTGAGACATTGTCTCCAGACTGCTCTCTCTCACAAAGCCGGCATCTTTCACTATTTCGTCCACGACTATTCGCGCCCGGGCTCTTGTCACCTGATTGGAGACCATGATGAGCGAATAGAACGGAACTTGAGGACTTGTAGGAATTCGCCAGCTCCAGCTAGCCAGCGGAATAGTTTGAGGCAAGAGATGTAAATCAAGAACGAGATGACTGACCAGTTCAATACTGAGGGAGCAACTTCGGAGTCCGAATTACTTTATAAGTGCGAGTCGTTGACCCGGCGTTTAAGGTGAGCGTCGTAGCTTGTACTGTCTGTGTGGGGGCAGAAACCCCCCTGATCTCCTCTTGCCGCGTGGCGTGGCGGCCAGTGGTCTGTGCACTTTCTGCTGCTCTGTTGGTGATTTCAAACGGGAGTACTCTTGCGGCACCGAAAGTGCGGGATTGACTTCTTCATGACCCCGCCAACACCGAACATACGCTTTGCCGCCTGGTCGGTTTCAAAACGGTCAAGTTGGCGACTGTACCATGCTCTCTACATGCACATTTCTTGCCTGGAATGTTTGAGCCTGCCCAGGCCAGCCCCCCCCGGCGCGCGAAGGGCCCGCAGCTTTCTGGGTGGTCCGGGCGACAGCCGGATCGTCCCAGTTGCAGCAGTCGCCTTACCGCTGGTGATAAAATTTCAGGAGAACCGGCCTACCTGTCGGCCAATACAACAATCTCATCAGCCAACAGGCGCCGAGGCACACTAGCTCAACTTGAAAGGGGAAATGTTGACATTGTGCGCTCAGTAAAAGTCGCGTTCCATCCCGCAACACCCTAACCCTAGAGTGTGACTTTGAAGAATCCGGAGATGGTCTAACAGCACTGGTGGGCTTCTTATGGCCGCGTGAGTCGGCTCGGATCAAGGTTTGAGGCGAGTAGCCGAGTACTGCTTCCGACTTCACTATAGTCCCATCTACGTGACCACCTGGGGGTCGTACAGCTTCTCCGAAGGCTTATCCGCTATCGTTAAAGAATCTCAGTACCTCCTTTGGAAAATTCAAGCCCGGCTCCGACTCCGGCATAGACAGACGTTAGACCACGAGTTTTCGATGGAGTACGGGGCCAATCGGCATGCTCCCAAACCACCCTGAACTCAACTTCCGGCAACGATATGTTAATCATAGAAGCTTAGTGACATGAATCCAGCATAGAAAGCCAGGTCACTATGGGCCTCTGTTATGTTTGATACAAGAAAGCGGGATCTAACCAGGTCAGAAAAGTAGGCAAGTTACGAGGAACGTATACGGCATTCATCCACCTCAAGCCTCTTTATTTTCATGTCGAGTAGGTGATGGTGGCTTCATTCTTCAAAGGTTGCTTTTTCATGTCGCTTTTTCTTCGAGAAACGCACACGCACGGTCTAGCTCGCCAAAAAAAGATTCTTGAAATCTTACCGTGTTTGGCTACTGCTTCCACGCAGCGGCGGCGCTCTGTCTAGGTTGTCTGCTGCACCACCAAAGCTATTCTCGAGCTCGGCAGTCAGCACACTTTCCTGAATGTCAAAATTTCCACCTGCGTCTTGAGAGTGCCGATATCCCGAAAGCGTTTGGAATGCCCCTCCCTCCACGGGCGCGTAGGGAGTGGAGCATGCGCGAACGCAAGAAATGCGACCCAAAAGCGGCCGCAAGTGTCATAACTCCCCATGCGCCGCGGTACTTCAGCGAATAAGCTCTCGGTTGCGGGGTCCGTCCAGAATCGGATAGCAAATACCAAGATGAGAATGAGTGGATCATCCCGGTGAAGGAGGCCTACACTACCACGAATCCGGGCATCCCGTTGACTATCAACGACGTCGCATCCAAGAACTTCCCCGCATGGACTCCGCAGTGAGGGGACGCTCCACCTGTGCCGTTCGGCAATGGACTCTCAAGGATTACCGCGCAACCCGGCTTGAGGTTATCTTAATGAGTGACCCCGAAACCAAGTTTGTGATGTCTACACCCGAGTTGGTCTGCTGAGATTTTTGACGGGCCCTGACGAACCGGGAAACATTGAAGGGTTTCTTTGACGTGGAGATTAACAATTGGCCATGGAGAACAAACGCGAGGAACCGCATGCCGTCCACGTTCCAGAAGGCGGAGCGGCCGCAGAGGATCGACGTCATCAGCACCGCCGCTACTATGATGAGAGGAAAGTGATTCCCATTGAAGAGGAGGCCGTGACGGATGCCGTGCATATTGACCTCAGCTGGCGTTCGTGGGTAAGAAATTCATCCCGCCGCAGAACGGTGGTTTGCTGACGTGATTCTCGCATAGGTGGTTGTTTTGATAACATGCTTTGCGTACGTTCCCGTCAAACTCCCTCGGAGGGATGCCGCGCTTCTAACACACATCGACAGTGTCACATCTCAAGTCTTCGTCGTAGTCGCTGCAGGCTCAGTCATCGCGTTCATCATCCGCGATCTCGGTGACGCAGAGCTTGCAGGCTGGATCATCCAGGGTCCTCTGCTCATGCAAGGCGTCCTGTCGCCCATCCTCGGCCGCCTCTCTGACATCACAAGCAAGAAATATTTGGCCGCCTTTCCACCTCTAATCGCCTTTGCCGGTGCCGTCCTCAGTGCCAAAGCAACTTCGATGCACCATCTTATTGCGGGCGGCATCCTAATTGGGTGCTCCCTGTCGACAATTTCCATCATCCAATCCATCCCGTCTGAGATTTTGCCCCTGAAATATCGTGCCTTGGCACAAGGTTTCTGCGGTATGGGAGGAACCGTCGGAGGGCTGTACGATTCCCTCTCGTTATTTCCCTCCGTGGTTATTGAAGACCAATGACTAACTTCCAGAATCTTTGAAATAGTGTTGGACAACTCGGAGCCGGACGCGTGACGGCGATCGACGCCGGCGGCTGGCGCTGGATCTTCTGGATACAAGCTATCTTCCACGGGCTTGTCTCCATCGGCTTCTTCCTCTTCTACTGGCCCCCGAAGAACATTGAATACCCCAAGATGTCTGTGTCTGAATACCTATGGGTTGCCGACCCCATTGGCTCGGCGCTCTTTATTCCTGGAGCGACGTTGACGTTGCTGGCCATGAACTGGGGAGGCGGGTCGTACGAGTGGTCTGACGCTCATATCGTTGCACCATTGACGATTGGATTGGTCATGCTTGTCGGATTCTGTCTCTATGGTGAGGGCATCAGCAACTCCAAGGAGCTTGGGCAAACGTGCGGCTAACGGGAAATTACAGAATGGAAAGGTAGAGCAGATGGTCTGGTTGCGCACGTCTTCTTCCGCAGAAACGCAAACTTCGCCCTGGCCACCTTTGCATTCGCCATCGAGGGTTGGATCTTCTACAGTGCAGTCAACTCCGTCGTGCCCCAGATTGTGCTGCACCTGGGCTGGGAAGATAATTCGTGGGACATTTCCATCCGCCAACTCTCGTTCCAGCTCGCCATCCTGCTCGCGCCTCTTCTCCTCTCCGGCTACGCGACCCTCTTCAAGGACCTAAAGTCGCCACTTCTGGCCACTTTTTCCATCTTCTTAGCAGTGTGAGTTACCACCTGAACTTTCCAGCCCAGAACTCTGCGCCCGAGAAGGCGTTTTCGGGAAGTAGTATACTGACTACATTTTTTGTCAAGGACAATCTTCTACGCATGTGTAAAGCCATCGCTGGACAAGGGCCAAATTGCAATCAACGTCTTCGGAGGAATCGGCCAGGCAGGTCCGCTGACGCTCTTCCCGGCCGCGATCCAGTACACGGCACCCCACGCGTTCCTCTCCACCGCCACCGGCCTTGCGTTTTCGGCCCGCGCCATCGGCGGCGCCTTCGGGTCCGCAGTCCTGGATGCCATCATCAACGAGCGCTTGTCGAAGCACTATGCACCGGCCGTCTCAGCCGCGGCCATGGGCGCTGGTCTTCCAGAGGAGAGCGTCGCGGCCCTCCTCGAAGCCATCGCGGAGGGGACCGTGGCCCACGGCAACATTCCCGGCGCGAGCGGCGAGGTGGTGAGCGCGGCGATGAAGGCTAGCCATGACGAGTATGCGGCGGCGTATCGCCTTGCGTGGGCGAGTATCATCCCGTTTGTGGTGATGGCCATTGTAGCGCTCGTGTTCTTGAAAGGTGTTAAGGAGCTGATGACGGAGAAGGTGGAAGCGACGGTTGAGAAGGTGGGCAAGGATGAGGAGAAGGGGGTTACATCGAAGATTGCGAGGATCCATCTGTAGCTTCGTTGTCTGGGGATTTCCAATGAGTCCTTAGACAGTCAT
>Ga0247774_1001860_pt1 | contig 10552 bp, 7 predicted proteins | sample UWRJL001104B6_FD_179933 | JGI IMG/M metagenome (GOLD analysis project Ga0247774, IMG submission 179933) | Plant litter microbial communities from Arlington Agricultural Research Station in Wisconsin, United States - UWRJ-L001-104B-6 | ecosystem: Environmental > Terrestrial > Plant litter >... | reverse complement strand
AACAGCGGGAATCTGGGTGGTTTCACCCGAAAGATGCACGATCTTTGTGCCGGTGATCTCTAGGTCTTTCGAATTGAGGACGATGGACGTGGTTTGGTGAAATACTTCCAGATGGACGACGACAGAACCTTGGAAGACCAAGCCATCTAAGTCCAGATTGAGATCCAGCCCATAATGACTTGGTTTCACACCCTTGGGGAGACGCGCCATGGCCAAAAATACGTCGAGAATAGGGTGGAATGTTTTTAAGCAGAATCAAGACGAGATTAGGCGTATCACACCAGGGAAACCAAAAGCTTAAGTATCCGATGGCAGGTCTGACACACTAATATACAAAGGGGCGGGGTTCTTATCTCATACCTATAAGGCCGAGCGGCCACGCCCCACAACGTGTCAGAGGGGCGGGCGATAAATTGGGGTCACGGCCCCTGAAATTATCAACGCTGGCTACGCCGCTCCTTGTTGAATGCAATCCACCACAGCTAAGGGGTCACCCCCGCTACATGCCAGGATATTTTCAGTATATGTCCAATGTAACACTCTCAGGCGTGCCCCTAGCTAGCGCAACAGACAGCAATAAGAACTGCAGCGAATTGAGCCGAATTAATAATGATTTTCAATCAACTGAATTGACGTCCCTGCGTCTAATCAGCTTATTAGGTACTAAGCACTACTTCTCTCCTACGGTAGTAACAGTGTGTGTGCCTCACAACGCGCCATCTACTGTATGCGCCTAAAAGAAGAAGAAAGATAAAGTTATATATAAAAAGCCTAACATGAACCACTACACTGCCTGTAGCCTGTGGAGTTTCTTCTCAAGGCAAATTCGAAAATATGCCCTCGAACTTCGAGTATATTGGGTCCCAGCTCTGTGACAGAATCCCATCCAGGCCGAGCTTGAAAGCCTTAATTATACAGCCCGGGTTCTTCCCTCGGTCATATCATTAAAAGCTCCTGGTTGCGCGCAGAGGGTCGGATTCAAGGATCCAAATTGGCTCTTTCCCTGGCGCGATTTACGCTTCACTCAGTAGAGTGACGGTGCCCGTGATGATAGGGGTCGACGCGCTCGTGCCGCCTGCGATCTGGAATTTGCCCTTTAGCACGACCGAGACGTTGAGTGCTCTGGCTGAGATTTTCCGGGTATGCGTGGCTGGCGTTGTTGTTGTAGATATCTGCCCTGTACGGAGGAGGGTATTTAGTCATGTAGTGAGACACGGCGTCAGCTTGGTAGGCAGGCCGCGCAAAGACGTTGGAGATACCACCACCGGAATAGTAGTCCAGCTTCAGGTTCGGCTCGTGGGGGAGAGTAAGCACAAATTCGCTGTCGCTAGTATTACGTCTTTTTGAGGAAAGTTCCCAGACTCCTTCGCAAAGTTGTCAACCTGAGTGGTGGAACGGGGGACTGTGATCAAGAGAAAGGGAGATGACGGGCTTACCGGTGGTGACTCAGGGACATTTCGCTAGGAATAAGGGTGAAAATCGAGTCCCATTGGCATCGACGTATGGCTCTACGTCTGAAGGTGTCAAGCAGCTGTTGTCAAACCCGGCATTATAGCGATATGCGACACCAGAATCACCACTCGCAAAAAAGACGCTGACGTCCTACAGTCTGAGCTTCATCCACTCATGGCATTACCGAGTTTGGTACGAACCCGGAATTCCTACTTCAATCTGGAGGTAGGACAGCGAGAGGACGTTGCTGAGCGGTGCGCCACCGCACTGGAGGGGACTAGTGTAGCCGCCTGTGGCTGGCATGGATAGATAGCGTCCAGGTAAGGAGCGTCGCCGCCGAAATAGGTGCAGTATGAGCCGTCCAACAACTCTAAAGATTTATTGAGACTGCCACTGAAACGACATTCAGGTAGCCGACCTGGTAAAAACGCACTCCTTGGGGTTAGATGATTGGATATGCAGCTTGGACGTCAAGGGCCGCCACCGCCCTACCAGAGGGGAAGAATTCATTCCATCGCAAGCCGCCGTCAATTAAAATAACTCTAGAACGCTGGAATTGGGGCCAGGTTGCGTCGTGTAGTTTGTACAGTAAATTGCAAGGTCTAGAGGTGCAAGGTCTAGAGGATGAAGGTAGGATCCCCATGATGGAATTCTGAATCGATTTTCAGGTGCACCTTTTGCTAAAAGTCGGCCAATTTAGAGAGAAGAGATAAGACTTGGATGTAAAAAAAACCAGAAATGCCGCACACTTGTGTTTCCAAGCCCGAATAGATAGATTTAGGTAGGCACTGGATGGTAATTAGCTCATAACAGTTTGCAAGCCCCGTTAACCCGTGTATGGGAGGCGTGACGGCCTGGTCTTTAGAAATGCAAAACCTTTGAGCTTTTCAAGTATACAACCACGTGTACTAGAAGAATGTGGTATCAATACCTTATTTTGGGGTTGAGTAAAAAGAATGAGACAGAATTCGACTAAATGTTCACTTGCCAAAGAGAAGCTACCTACTTGTCGAGTAAGCATATGTCTCAGCACCAATGCCTTATTCAACAAGCCACTACCTATCCCATCAATCGCTTCTCTTGACGGCGCAAATGTATTTGCAACCCTCTCAGCTGCCCAGTTCTTGCCTATGACTTCAAAATATTTAGAATTCTATTTCCCAAAGCAAGAACAAGCTTCTATGGGCTTCAATACCAAGGTTAGGCGGTCTTGGATCCGACATATTGAGCATCTATTCCTCCGCCAGGTGCATTTTGCTCTGGGTTAGGCCAATGCTAACGGGGAGAAGCTCGCCAGGATGGGCGTGTGAGCGTTTCGTTATCTTGTACTGGACTCTGGGTTCTACTTAGTGAGATACCGATGCCTTCCAAAAACCATACCTCTATACTTTAACTTAGGGGGCCCTTTTTCGTATCCTCCCTCGGGTTCTCTCATTATTGCCGCTATTTTGGTATAATATCAGCTATTACATGATTTTTTTTGAATTCATCTCTAATTTATTCACAGCGTTTCTCCAATAATTCAAATATCCTATTAATATTCTACTCCCCCTTTAGGGTCTACTCGTTCTCAGATTTCTAATCCTACTATTAACTCGGGGTAGCCATATGCTAGTAGAAGGTAATGCAGAAGGGAGCAGGGAATATCACTGCAGTTACTTCACTAGTTATTAGTCTCTCTATTTCGTGCTTCCGAAGAAGCTTAGATTAAGCACCATCATACAATAATTTAACCAGATTCCAGAAAAAATAACATTTTTATGTCACAGTAATCACTGACGCCTAAGAAGAGATTGGGCGCCCTGGTGATATCCGAAACCTGTTGAGGAACAGCGGCGAAATCGACGGCGAGGTCGAGAATGCTCCATCGTCGTCTTCGAGTACAGCCAGGACTCCGGAAGATTCAGGTTACGATTATCTTTGCGAAGGATATTGAGTTACGATATGGACCGCCTTGCGGCTTTCACTATCCTCAATGAGCGCTTTCATATATTCAGCGATTATTTCTATTGTATGGTATAGCATAACATCCTCGATACGTATCTTTCTATTAAGATAGCATATCTCGTTCCGATGCTCCGTCTGTTTGGCTTTAGAGGCACGCTCTGCTCGTAGGGGCTGAGAATCAACGAACTGGTAGTTTAAACATGCATTATGCCGGCGGTGAGGATATGATTGTTCCGCAAAAAGGTACCTGAGAAAAACGACGCGATAATGGGAAATCAGTAGTTAATCGGTAATTTTCGAGATTAAGGGCGTTGAAATAATCCCAAAATCGCGACCAGAAGCAAATTGTACGAGGTGTTCTGCTACACTAAAGGAGGAGCCAGGCGTGAACAAAGTGGTTGGCGAGTGTTGGCCACGGACGTCTAGGTCTGCACACAGGCCGTAGGCCTTGCACTTTAGACGCATCATCTAGTACGACCACACGAGAGACAGAACTTCCAGAAATCATCAATCTTACATGTACATATCTGCGTCACTACTTGACATATGATTTAGGATAGGCGGATTTCTGTAAGTGCTACTCGTACTAAAAACCCAGTAGAAAGGGAGCACGCGGACCATGGCGTAGCTTGAACTTGTGGTACTATTATTAAAACCCTCTAGATACACAAGCAGCATTGCTCATTCTCATGACCCGATTTGTCTGGTGGCGCAGTGATCTTCCCTAATAAGAAAATGACTCGAGATCTGGCAGCTGTTGCGGCTCTGGGATTGTGCACAGCTCGCCCACCACCGTCAGGGACGTTTCATTCCGCGGTAGCACATGATCGATCAATAGCTTGGAGCAGTGTCTCGAATGCTCAGGATCGGCTAGCGATTCGACCAGCGGGCGGCCGTTGTGGAATGCTAGCAGCTGCATGTCCCATGTATACGCGCAGTGGATGTAATGGAACTCGGGCTGGACGAATATGTGACGGTGATCGCCCCGGCGAATGACGTCCTCCGGGACTATGTTGGTGAAGCTCGTGTCGCTAGACCACGTAAAGTTGTGTGCGGCGAGGTACGACTCCATCAAATCCTCGTAGAAGCAATCCTCGTGCAGCCACGTGGTCAGCATCACGTCGAAACGGCAACCCTTGGCGCGTGCGGTGGTAGAATTTCTTCCGCAGTACCATCTGTCGTTTTGCTGGACCGCGTGCTCGTCCGGGAGGCGTAACAGGAGGGAATGAGTTTCGCGCAGGATAAGGAGGAGTATTATGAAAGAAGCGAAGCCAACGAGAGCCTTGAGGACTGAGAAAAGGGTAAAAAAAAGGGATTGTGTTCGGGTGCGTCTGGTCGATGTGTGTTGATAAGACGTTTCGAGTTCGAACTCCTTGACAGTTGCTTCGAGATCACTACCAGTGAGGCTGCGATCATCGAAGTCTTTGAGTAGTTCTGCTTGATATGAAGCCATCGCGAGTCTTGGGGCATACGAGTTCCGGGGAAGGAGATGCAGCGTCTTGAACGACCTCAAAGCACAAACTTGGTCCTCAGGAGAAATATATCAGGAGACCCCAAGATCCTTTGGGCAAGGGAGAAAACGATCAGACATTATTATTTAGCCCGAAAAATATGGTGACTGACTAGGCTATAATTCGCATTATGCCCTGGCAGCGTGCAATTTAGATCCTTGTCAAGGCCAAGGATCTGTGCCACCCCCACTAGTCGACAGATTAGGCATGCGTGGGACTTTTGTGTCGGGCCTGTCCAGCCGATCTGTACCTTTGTCAAGCATGGTGCGACATGTAATAGGCATGGCTCTTGAGGCTCTGTAAGTTGAGAAGTTTACGGGTGCTTGGCGCGATCTGGTAAAGGCAGGTTCTTGAGGAGTTGCAGCCTGTTGGCATTCCCGTATTACCCGTCTTGTTTCTCCTCAGCATACACAAGCGCAGATTTGTGGGCGAGCCTGTCGCAGATATCCCTTTACTTAATACGTGGATTCATTCTGATGGGTACGACTTATGCCGTTTGTCATCGCTGAGACCAGAGAGAGCGCTCTCTTGATCTCTATCTAGAATAGAGACGTCTGGAGGTTCTCCACCCGTTTGGCTTTAAAATACATGTAACTTAGTAAGCTAAGAAACACGTAGCGTTGAAATCATTATTACTCTATTTTAACGAAGTAGAGGCTATCTCATATGATGGTCAGAGTGCCATTCGCCTGCGTGCTTTTGTGCCCACGCGCGCATCCTAGGCGGTGCCTCCTCCATTTGCTGGCCTTCCGGTTTCTGTACTCCCATATCAAGATACCTCTGACGATCAATGGAGTTTTCCTTGTTCCACCGAGTCAAGCGGTCAAATGCAATACACTGCCTATTCAAACTAAAATCTGGATGCGGGAATGGCTGCGTCTCGTACCAGTGTAGGGTAATGAGGTTGACGTTGCCGCTGCACTGCAAGGCCTGCATGAGGATGTCGACACAGTGGTTTATGTGCACCTCGTAGATTTCTTCCTTGTCGGCGTTAGCCATCGACGCGTTATAGTAGTTTCCATACGCGATCTCCCGCAGTGTATTGAGACAATGCAGTTGGTGGAACACGTCAAGATGGGCCGCGTAAGCATCGTCTCCGAGTCCCCAGACAGAGTTTTCGAGCTTGAATGCTGTCTTCGGGTCTTTTCCGAGTCTTAAAATATCCGCCCTCGTTACGGGAATGATTCGGGCGCCTTCCCATTCCTGCCATGCTGCGTCGGCGGTCGGGTTGGGCATTTCCCGCGCGATAGACGCATTGTCTGCGGGGAAAATGGTTCCCTCAACAAGACGCGGTCTCATTTCCAGGTCAATAAGGTCGTGTATCGGGCCTGAAACTAGATGTTAGCACGTAGGAACACATTTGCTCGAGGTAGCTGTGAGACCATACTCCATGTTGATGTCCGCCTCAGCTCGCTGTTGAGCGTGAAATACCTGTCGCCAACCCAGACGGACATGACCGTCAGGGAGACTAGGAACATGATCGCGTTGGCCAACAAGAGCGCCCTTTGAAAGCGAATTCGAGGAGCATTTTCGAGGAAGCCTTTTGGCTCATCCTGTTGTAGCGCACTATAGCCATGTTTGAAAAAGTGACGCATGGTGGAACTGAGTGCTCTCTGTCCGAGCTCAAACACGCATCTTTCCTGATGAAGAGTTGAAAAGGACTCCTTTATTGGGCTTTCGAACTTGGTTGAGCAGCGAATGCGTCGTGCGTATCACTATTCACTGGCGGCAACGACCGGAATGTCGCGACCGACCTACAAATAGGTTCCCCTGACGTTGGGAACCTAATAACTATGCATCCCCAATGCAGGTTGCAAGTGGTCAAAGCGGCGGCGTTGTGATCCTGAAGGATTCGGCAAGGCCCGCAAGGGGGGGGATGCGGACTAAGCCGCGGAATACCCAGCCCGTGGGCGTTCATGAGTAATGGATATAAACAACCCTTTTTATGTGGAACTGCCCACGAAATTACCCACAGTCCGTAGGCGCCTATGGGTTGTTTGCCGTATGGGGCGGGCAGTTTATGGCTATCTATGGGTAGGCCCGTTTCGGATTTGACTTCTGAAAGCGGCATTTCGCCTCCCAAAGAAATCGAGAAATTTCGGCTCCTACAGCACGCAACGGCGGGCCGCATTACGTGGCGTCCCGCTTAGCGTTCCGCGAAAATGTAAGATATACAGCTAAACATAACATAGGTCTTTCATTTTACGGAACGCTATGCGAGACGCAACGAGAGACACCACGCAAGACGATACGACCTTCGAGCATGGAGGCCACCTCGCGCGCCATGCGTTTAGATGACATGGGTTACCCACGGGTAGGATACCTACGCATAAGTTAAAACCCCACGAAAAATGGGTAGTTACCCATTGGGTAAAAGCCCATGGACTTCATTCTCTGGGTCGACAAATACCCTGGCCCCATAGGCGCCAATTAGCTTTTTGGAGCTCATGATATGGGTATTCCGAGGCCTAATGCGGAAATCTCGGGAAGCCAACCGATAAGAGCTAATGTCGCAACGCATATCCACAATGGCAAGATAGCAGCAAACCCCGGCATCCTTAAGGGGACTTTATAAAGCACTTTTGTTACCGCGAAGACGGCTTGCTATACAAAAGTTCTCAATGACTTTCTCCGGCACATTTGACTGTCCGATTGGCTAGTTGAGCGAGCAGATTAAAATGCCGAACTCTTGTGGGTGGTCAAATGTGATAGGGTGCCTAATGGCAGAATTCAACCTGCTAAGCTATACGAAACACAGATGTGGTGGGCAGTTTATCCTTGACGATCTTGGGAAGGAGATGCCTCCTCACGGGATGGTGGAAACACTTTGAGCATCGTGTGGTAGGAGTGCCAAGACGATAAAATCTCTAATAGACCAAACACTGCGGCAGGCCCAGTGTATAAATTCTCTCTCAATTCTTCCTTGCCGGACCCTTCCTGTTTCTGCGAGTGTATCCAAGCATACCAGTCCACCACTCGCTACGATATTGAATCAACCTTAACTTTACTCTCTCAGTATCACTTTCTTCAAGATGCGTTTTGTTGCTCTGGTCGTCGCTCTCATGAGCACAATGGCACTTGCTACTCCCATTGAGCTGGTAGGCAATGATACTCTCCAACCAACCATGATATGAATGCTCCATCTAACAGCGACTGTCAGCCGGAAACCGGCCCTATCTCGCCTCTCTACGACTGGCAGAGGTCTCCCCAGAGAGGATTCAAGATCATCAAGAAGTCAGAGTGAAAGGGATATCACTATATGGACGCGTGAATGGAGGAGAGCTTCGATGCAGCGGTGTCACGGAAACAAATTCAATGAATCATTGTGTTGGACGGACTGTAGAGTAACATTTTACTTAGTATCTGTCCGAGTCGTGCGGACCTAAGACATGCAAAATGATTCATTCTGAGAAAAAAACATACACAGACCAAAATTTCCATTCTCAATTAGTCCGGTTTCTGAACGGTGTCCGAGCACTTGATTGCTAAACATACAACCAAGGGCCCAGGACGGTGATCCGTCCAAACAATGCAAGAACCACACTCTGCAGATTTAATACACCCTTCCCACCTTAGAAAATGGGGCCGTTAATTTTGCCTCCTTGTGTTCGCTAGTCGGGTGTATATCGCAAGTGGTGGTTGTTTCGTTACAGCCGCATAATGGATGGTTACCCCACTGGGGCACAGCAAACAATGTTGAGCATACCTTGTCGTTTTGCGTCATGGAATAGATACCGCCCAGCAAATTCTGAGGCACAGACTTCACCCTCCATTAGATTTGCAACGGCTCGGGTGTATACAGACTATCCCTAAACCATACGTGATCTATTGCATTGGCTAAACGACAAAAGTCCCTCCCACGCATAATTGTCCGACCAAGATGTACCCTGCCCATGTACGTGTGCTCGGAGACAGCAGATCCATACTTATCTCAAGACCAATGCGTTAAAGTTACCAAAGCAGGTGCAACAAAAATGCACATGATGCCATCGCGACGCACAAATTTCTGGCACCAAATGTTTAATTCGAGTGATCGAACCTCTTTTTTGGCAAATTTGTCTTTCCGAACGCGTTGGTTTGCATCAGGCAGCATGGAAGCGGAAAAGGACTACGGGAATGCAACGCCTCTCCTCGAGTCTGATCTACCATTTCCTGCGTCTCGGCCGGCCAAATTTGGGAGAACAGAGTCTCGAAAGCACCTTCTCGGCATACTGGTTGTATTCAACATATGCTGGAGCCTTACACTGTTGTACCTGACCGGGTCAAGCTTGACGGCGTCTTCTTCCCTCAGACCAGACTGCAAACCGATTTCAGTGCCTTGTGAGTGGCGAGCTTGATTTTATGATTCCATGATGCCCGTGCTGATCGACCATAAGCCCCACTTCTCCAGACTATCGATCTTCGGCTTGAGATGCGAACACTGAATGGGAGTATTCAGGACGATGGCAGCATATTTCGGCAGGGGCCATCCGATGAAGTTGACGAGGCGTGGTCGCGGGTTGCCTTCGACGACTACGAACTCATCAATGTGACAAAAGCCGACATCATTGCCTCCGGGAAAGATCCAACAACGCGTGTGCGGTGGGATCAATCGGTCGATGCGTACCCGGCTCAGGTCGAGTTTGCGCATCAAATCCACTGCCTCGACATGGTCCGGAAGGAAATATGGGGTGAGAGGTACTTTGGAAACCTAAGCATTGCGGCCGACGATGCTGCCATAGCGAGAAACGACTACGATCCCAACAGTGGAGACGGTTACTACGTCGATGGGGACCAAAAGAAACTTACGCTGAAGGGGTTGAGACGACTTCATCGACAACACACGATGCATTGTCTGCACATCCTCCTTCAAAATATCATGTGCAATGTTGACGTCGGCATCATCACACATGACTGGGTTCCGGGGAATACCAAGATGGAAACACCCCTTCCACACCCTTTGGCTGACTTTAGTACGAATAAGATGTGTCGAAGCTTTGACGCCGCCGCAGACTGGGTGCATAAGAACGCTGTAAAGAAGGGCAGTGACAGGTTTTCGAAGCTGACTGGCTCACCCGACGTCCGGGTCGCCCAGAGAAACGATTCATATTGGCCATAGGGTACTGAGGCTGGGAAGCAGGTTTTAGTATCTTAGTCATCCAGTCATCTTTCTCAATTATTTTAGAGTCTTCGAGTAGCTTCAGGCTAAGAGGGAGGAAGATTAATATATACCTCTTTGAAATATTTTTGTTTTTTTTCTTATTCTTTTTCGGATTTCCCAGTGACATTCGGGCCTACTTGCCTTCTTACTTTGTCCATACACTGATCCGCGGGCTCTCTTTTGGTAGCGGCAGCCTTTCAATGTTCCATAGGATTTCATGTCCAGGACCTTCGTCACTTTCATCATGCCTCCGAGTCTAGGAGGCGGCCTCCTGCGTCTTCAGATGTATTGCGGAGCCGCTCCTTCGTCAACTCCATAGGCGGCTGTGGCAGGCATGCGCAAAGCGCCCATCCGGCTTTTCAGTATCATGCTGTCGCATCCACTTGCACTGTGCTGCGCGGCGATTTCAAAAGGCCCCTCGACGCACCGTGTCACGCTACCATAGTGTTTGTTCGAGGCCAACCCCGCCATCGTCGGATCCGGCCTTGCCCTCTTCTTCTCG
>Ga0247774_1001859_pt1 | contig 10555 bp, 7 predicted proteins | sample UWRJL001104B6_FD_179933 | JGI IMG/M metagenome (GOLD analysis project Ga0247774, IMG submission 179933) | Plant litter microbial communities from Arlington Agricultural Research Station in Wisconsin, United States - UWRJ-L001-104B-6 | ecosystem: Environmental > Terrestrial > Plant litter >... | reverse complement strand
CGGGCGCGGGCGCCACGCGAAAGACGCTTGTGGTGTCGGTGTCAGCCGTGCGCTCCTGCATCGCTGCGAGCTGCTCGCGGCGATGCCGTTGCTCCGGACCCATCAAGCGATCGAGCTCTGCTTGCACGGCTTCAGGCTCGGCGATCAAGCGCGGATCGAGCGCCGCCAGCCCGCGCGCAAACGCGGCCAGCGTGTCGGCGCCGGTGCCCCGATTGATGGCACTCGTCAGCAGCTCGCTGAGCTCTTGGGGAAGCTCGGGCGTTTGCCAGGAAGCCGGGTTGCCGTTCATCAGCCGGCCGCACGCCAAGCGCGCCAGTTCCACCGCAGCCGCGCGCACGTCGGTGGCTTGCGCGCTCATGCCGGGTGTCACCGTGACGTAGGAAGCGCCGATCGAGATGCGCGCAAGCACTGGAGCCACCACGAGCTCGGAGACGAAGACATTGCCCGAGTCCGAGATCCAAATGCTTTCAGGGTACAGGCAGCGCGAAGCGCGCACATGCTCGCCGAGCTGCTGCTCTGCTTCCGCCGTCACGGTCAGCGCGTCGAGCATGATTCGCACAGCAACCGATGTAGCGACGGGTGTGCGTCGGCGCACCGCGGTCTGCCCGAGCTCGAACAGCGTGACGCCGGAGACGTATTCGCTTGCGAGATACCAGGCGTCTTCGTGTTGATAGCTGCCGAGCACTTTGCTCAATCGCGGGTGTACGACGCGCTGCCCGAGAGCGATCGCGGCCTCGAGCTCGCGCGTCGGCAGATTCGCGAGCCGACGCAGTGCGACGAGCTGCGGCGCGTGCCCACCGTCCCGCAAGCGCCCGAGGAGCACGGCGCCAGCACCGCCGCGGAACAGCTCGAACAGCGGCTCACACTTCACCGGCGCGGGCGCAGGTAGCGTTTTGGAGCCAGCCGGAGCCGACGTGCGACGCGGACGTGCGCCTACATCGTCTTCTTGCACGTCCTTGCTCCGAACCATTTCATTCTTCACTCGTTACTCGCTGCAAACTACTGAACGGCCAACGGCGGGCCGAGCTTAGTGTCCATAAGAGTGCTTGATCGTCGCGGGCCAAGCGGGCAAACTACGCGATTAATCATGCTCGTGAACTTCGCTCGTGTCAGTGGCTTGGGTGTTGGGTTGTGCTTGGCGCTTTCGGCTGGGAGCGCTTGGGCCCAGGCTGAATCGCCCGCACCGTCAAGCGCGCCGAGCGCGCCTGTCTCAGCCGAGGTCTTGAAAGAGGCCGGCGAACGCTACGCCCGCGGCCTCACGCTGTACGGAGACGGCGAGTTCTTGTTGGCCTTGGTGGAGTTCGAGCGCGCCTATCAGTTGTCCAATAACTACAAGGTTTTGTACAATATCGGCCAAGTTCGCATGCAACTCGCTCGCTACGCGAAGGCCAAGGAAGCGCTCGAAGAGTACTTGAAGTTGGGCGGCACGAGCCTCAGCGCCGAGCGCACGCAAGCGGTGAACAAGGACTTGGCGACGTTGGCCGAACGCACCGCCAGCTTGAGCATCGTGAGCAGCGAAGTCGGCGCAGACATTTCGCTCGACGGCAAAGTGATCGCCACTTCTCCGTTGACGGCGCCGTTGATCGTCGATGCGGGCGAGCACAACTTGGTGCTGCACAAGTCTGGCTTCTACGACGCGACGCAATCGGTCACGCTCGCTGGACACGATCAGCTCGAGCTCAAGGTCGAGTTGAAGCCGATCCCTCTGGCGATGCAGCCCAAGGCCGGGGACGTGCGGACCGACGTCGCTCCGGCCAAGCCAGCGCGCACCGCGATGTGGGCGGCCTGGGCGGGCACGGGCGCGCTCGCGGCCACCGCCGGTGTGGTCGGCTACTTCGGTATTTCCAAGGCCAATGAGCTGGAGTCGATGCGCACGGATTCGCCGGCCGACGCCGCCGAGCTAGAGAAGGCCAAGAAGTCCGCGCGCACGCTGCTCGCGATCTCCGACGTCGCCGCGGGCCTAGCTGTCGTCACGGGTGGCGTGGCTCTGTACCTCACGCTGAGCCATCCGAGTGAGAAGCCCGCGCCGTCGGTTGCGCTGGGCATCGCGCCCAACGGCTTGCGGCTACGCGGCTCGTTCTAAGCTCGCGTAGAACAACTCGAGCACCCGACGCAGCGCACCGAATCGCTAGACTCGGTGCGCTGTTTGCGTCTCGATTACTCTCAGGGGCAGACGCAGCGGGCGGTGACGTTGTCGTCCACGCTGGAGGTGCTGTCGGCGTCGTCGCAGGTCCACGCGCAAAGCTCGTCTTCGCAAACCGTACCCGCAACCGGGGACCAGCCATTGATGGCCGGACCTGCCGCGCAGGCGTACTGAGCCGTGTTGGGGAGATGAGCCGCCATGCAGCTGATCGACGTCAGATATTTAGAGTTCAGGCCCGCCGCCTCGGCGGCGTCGGTGACAAAGACTTCCACCAGGTCGGTATAGGACTCGCAGGTCGTGATACAGGCCGCCAATGCGGTCCCACAGGTGGCTAGACTGTGCGCGGGATTGCAAGCCGCAGTGCACGCTTCAGCGAGGGTTAGCGTCGGCGGCGGGCTCGCCGCGCCACCCTCGCCGCCGGCACCGGGTCCAGTGTCGCCGCCGCTTCCGCCGGGACCGGGTCCAGTATCGCCGCCGACTCCGCCGCTATCACCGGCTCCGGCTTCGCCGATCGCGCCGCCTTCGCCCGCCGTGATGCCGCCGCCCGCCGTACCGCCCTTGCCGGCCGTGCCGCCCTTGCCGCTGCTGCCGCCGCTGCCGCCGCTGCCGCCTTTACCGGCGCCGCCGCCTTTGCCGCTGCCACCGGCCGCGCCGGCTCCGCCACCTGGGTTGCTGTCGTCGTCGTCTCCGCACGCGTAAAGAGAAGCGGAGAGCCCCAAAACCATCGCGATCGCCAGTAGTTTATTTCTGTTCATGTAAAATTTCCCTCAGTCTGCCCGCGACGTTACGCGAGGCCGGTTAGAGCATCAAGCATCTGAGGGACATTCGATGCGTGAATGTATGCGCGAGTGGGTGTCTTCACGCCAGCGCACCGACATCGCGACCTAGCCACACCACCACGTTTTCGGAACCAACTTCCCGAGCGGGTTTTGCGCCGCGCTCGATCGCCCCGCCACGTCGCTCGAGCGCGATGTCGAACGTGTCGGAGGAACAGCGAACGCTGACGACGAGCCATGAGGGGGATCGCGTTGTGCAAGGTTGCACAACGCGTTTGCACGATTCGTACGCACGAGTTGTGCAACTCAGGTTACCGCCGGTGGCCGCGACACCGAAGTTTCCATGCAAACACGCACAGCGGCAGCCTGCGGCGCACCTATCATGTTTGCGCGGAAAACAGCAGCTTCTGTGCGACAGCCCGCGCGCCGTCGGAATCCGACGCCCCTGGCACGCCCGCTGCATCGGTCAGCGTTCGAAGGTCACTAAAAGGAACATCCATTTTGAAGAAGATGATTGCGGCTGGCTTGATGGGATTGGGATTCGTTGCTGCACAGGGCTGTATGGCTGAGCAAGGCACGGATGAACAAGCCGGCGTCGCCACCGGTGAGCTGGCCGCGGCGTGCAATTCGATGCAGGGCATCAATACGACCAAGGCATCGCTCGCAGTTGCCATGGGCATCGAGCTGGGACGCTGGGATACGATCAACGATCTCCAGGTCACCAATAACAAGGTGACTTTGAAGTCGACCGCCGTGTGCGTCAAAAACAACTGCGCCAACACCAAGGCAATCCTCGGTCAGCAGGACTTCACCGCTGACCAGAACGTCTTTCAAAATTCTTCATACTCCGGCGATCTCGTGGCCTCCTTCGGTCGCCAACAAAATCTGTACACCAACTACAAGCAGAACAGCCCGCAATACCTGTGGCCGGCTCACAAGCTGACGCTTGTCGGCGGCCCGAAGGATCTCGGCGTCGGCGCTTGCGGTCCCCACTACATCTTCCAGGTCAATCACCTCGATGGCACGCCGCTCACCACTTGGGAAGGCTACACCATCGCGAACACCCTGTGTTACTTCGGGTTCAACGCGCTCGGCGTGGGCTGTGGCTCGAACCCCTTCATCAACCCGAGGATCACCACCAACAGCTGCGCCGCGGGCCAAACGTGCATCGCCATCGACCCGTCTGACGGCGACAACGGCTCCGTCACGACCACCACCGCTGGCAGCGCTCCGACGTATTCGAACAACCGCGTCTACAACCCGGACAACAGCATGCTCAATAGCTCGTGTACGACCAGCTCGGGCAAGGCGACAAAGCTCACTTCCAGGTGCAGCCTGCAGCCGTCGACTTGCGGCTACCTGTACTGCCTGTGACAGCAATCCCGGGGAATTTCGCTCCCAAATGACGTGACCTTCAAACGAGGTCGGCACCAGCAAGTGTCGGCCTCGTTGCTCATTTCGTGGCTGCATGGAACGGAAGGCGCGGCCCGACCGACGAACGCAGGGGAGGGCGGGGGAACGGGGTAACCCCGCAGGCTTACGCTGCTCGCATACAAGGTAGCTCCGTGTGGTCGCAAGGAAGGAAAGATCACACCTCGCGAGCGAGAAGAACGAGACGCGCGAGACGCGCGAGACGAGCGGCTCTAAAATCGCCGTCACTCGTGCCGTACCAGAAGCAATGCAGTTTGCGAGCGCCGGCGTGTGGTGGGCAGGCAGAGCGCCTTGGCAAGCGGCACCGATTGCGGTCGGACGGCTGACGGAGCCGAGCGCTCAGTGCGCGTTACACGACCTTGGCACGCGGCCCCGTGTCGCACCAAAAGCAGCTGGCTCTCCGAATGAGAAGTCGAGCATGCTAGGCTCAAAGATCTTCCACCAGAGTATCTCATGAAGCCGCACTTCACTTGGTCACGCGCTCTAGCTGGGCTCACCTTCTCGGGCCTGCTGCTTTCACTCAATGGTTGTTCGTTTCTGTACAATCTGAACACGAACCAATGCAACAGCGACACTGACTGCCAGAAATTTGGCACCACGTGCTCGATTGAAGAACACGTGTGCAAGGCGGTCGCTGTCAGCGGTGGCGGGAGCGCTGGCCTGGATGGCTCTGGCGGCGCGAGTGCCAGCAGCGGCGCGAATGCCCACGGCGGTAGCAAGCCCAATGGCGGCGCGAGCGCCAACGGCGGCAGCGCGGCGGAAGGCGGCGAAGCCGGCAGCGGTGCTTGTTCGACCAATGCCGATTGCATCGCCCAGGCGCTCGATCAGCCGGCCATCTGCCGGATCAAGTCGACCGGCAACGAGTGCGTCGTGCTGACCAGCGATCAGTGCCCGATATTGCTGCCAACCTCGGTCTCCGGCACGAGCACGCTCGAGCTGCTCAAGACGAACTCACCGGTGATTCTGGGTGGCTTCGCCAGCATGTTGAACGCCGGTGATCCGCACGACACTCTGGCCGTCATCAACTGGGACATGGCGTTCCAAGAGTTCAACGAGGGCGCTGCCAAGAACTCGAACAAGTCGGCGTTTCAACCGATGCTGGGCGTGATCTGCAACGGCCTGTTTCCGAAGGCGGGCGATTTCCAGGCAGCGATCTCCCACCTCACCGAAGAAATCGGCACTCCTGGCATCCTGAGCACGCTCTCCTCTACGAACCTGCTTGCCGCCTGGGACTATACCCAGTCGGAATCGTACAACGGCGACTCGGTGATGTTCCTGAGCACGAGCAGCGCCACGTTGCAGCTCGCGAACCTGGATGATTCCGGTTACGTGTGGCATCTGCTCGGCGATCCCCGATTGCTCGCCGCAACCGTGGCCGGCATCGTGCGGCACATGGAACCGTACGTTGCGGCCCAGCCCGACACGACCGCTCCGCTCAAGCTGGCGCTGGTATTCAACGAGAACCAAACGTTGAGCGACATCGCGACCGTGCTCACCAATGCGCCGCCGGTGGACCAAGCCGACGATGACCCGCATCGCTTCGATTACCTGAGCATCAACGGCGATCTGGCGATTCATCAAAGCGCCAACTTCTATCAAGTGCAGATCGAGTCGGACAATCTGCCGGCCAACCAATCGCCGGTGCGGACTTCTGCGCAAAAGGCCGGTGAAGCGATCTTGCTGAACCCTCCACAATTCATCATCGGCCTCGCTGGCAACGAGTTCGTCGAGCTGATCAAGGAAGTCGAGTCGAACTGGGGCAAGAGCGAAACGCCTTCGGCGGGCTTGCCTCGACCGTACTACGTGCTTTCCCAGTACTTGGCGACGTCGCACGACGCGTTGGTTGCCCCTCTCGCCACTTACGGCACTTCTACGACGAAACCGACGCTCGACACGCGCCTCGTGGGCGTGAACTACGCGCTCGCGCAAGACACACACTCGAAGAATCTGTACGATTCCTATCTCAATCGTCTGAAGCGCTTTTATGGCAGCGGCGCGCTGACGCTCGACGGTACCGAGAATTACTACGACGGCGCGTATTCGATGCTGTACGCCAGCAGCGTGACCAATCGCAAGGCGCCGATCGGCGCAGACGTGCGCGATGCGCTCGAAAATCGCGTGCTCAACCCGGATGGCACCGGCATCGACATCGGGCCGACACCCGTGGAGACCGAGGTGCCGCGTCTGATCTCGAACTCCAAGGCGAAGGTCTCGCTCTGGGGCACTGACGGGCCGCCGAATTTCGATCGCGTGAGCGGCACCCGGCTCAGCCCCACTTCGGCGTGGTGTATGACCGCCGCTGGGAACTTCGTTTACAATTTCGCGCCCGACGGCTTGCTCTACGACGCCAACGCCGGCACGTTCTCCGCGCCGGGCGGGGGAGCACCGGTTTGCCTGTCCAAGTTCAAGCCATGAGCTTCGTCCGCGCGCTTTCATGCGCTGTATTTTTGGCCGGCGCAGCCGGCTGTGGGCAAGCCGGGCCGGAATTGGTGGCTCAGGATTCGCAGGCGATTTACGACGGTTATGCGTCGGGAATCGAAGACGACGGCGTCGTCAAGGTGACGAACGTCGACGCCAATGGCGTGATGAACTCTTGTACCGGCGCGCTGGTCGCACCGAACGTGGTGTTGACCGCGCGCCACTGCGTCGCGAACCTAATCCGAGGCGCGTTCACCTGCACCGACGCGGGTGAGCTCACTCCGGAAAGCAAGGGCGGACGCTTCGGGCCGCTGATCGATCCAGCCAACCTCAAGATCTACGTGGGCGCCGCTTTCAACGAGCCGCTGGCAGCGCTCGGCGCCAAGGTGTTCGCCACTCAGACGCCATCGATCTGTCGCAACGACATGGCCGCCATCGTGCTCGATCGCGAGATCAGCGGAGCGCCCCTGATGCCGATCCGAATCGACCGCGGCGACGAGCACGGCGAGGTGCTGAGGGTGGTCGGTTTCGGTGAAACGGAGCTGGCGATGAGCGGCGTTCGTCGCGCCAAGGACGGTCTGCGCGTCAGTCTGGTCGGAGCCAGCCAATTTCGCGCAGACGGCGATCCCATCCCGCCGCGCACCTTTCTGACCTTGGGCCCCGCGCTCTGTATCGGCGACAGCGGCGGTCCGGCGCTGACTCCGGATGGTGCAGTGACCGGCATTTACTCGCAGTTGGTCGGTGCTTGCGACTCGCCGAATGCGCGCCAGTACTTCACGCAGGTCGCGCCTTTCGTGGCTGAGGTGGTGATGCCGGCCTTCGAGCTCGCTGGCTATCAGCCGATCAGCGAAGGCGCGGCGCCCAGCGATGGCGGCGCGGGCAGCGACGGCACGGGTGCGGCCGGGGATGCAAACGCGGGCGCGAAAGCTAGCTCGGCCGGAGGCAGCGACAACGGAGCGGCCGGCTCGCCCACGTACCACGCCCCACCGGGCAAGGGCGGTTGCGCGTGCTCGAGCAGCGCGACCCCGCGAGCGGGCTGGGTCGGTCGGCTGGCGATGGCCCTGGTCTTCGGCGCAGCCGCCGCCGGCGTATCCCGGCGACGACGACGAGGCAGCGAGCGCGCCGCGTGAAGACACTGTTTTTGGCAATCACAGGCGCGTCACTACTCTGGGGTTGCGGCCCAACCGAACCGGAAGTGCTCGGCCAGCAGGGCGAGGCGCTGTATTACGCCAAGCCCTCCGCTCCCGATGACGACGCGGTCGTGAAGCTCCGTGCACTCAAGAACGACGGCGACACGCTGTGGTGCACGGCGACGTTGATCGCGCCGAACCTGGTGCTCACGGCCATGCATTGCGTGGCGATGGTCTCGGACAGCGCCAATTGCATGACCGATGGCGAGCTCGCTCCGGGCAGCAGCGACGGTGTCTTCGGCGAGCCGTTCCTGCCGTCGAACATCACCATTCACGTCGGCGCGGGTGCCGAGGAGCCGGTAGCCGCAATCGGCCAGAAGATCTTCACCACGGGTGCACGCACCGTCTGTAAAGACGACATGGCGGTGGTGGCGCTCGATCGTGAGCTCACGAACGTGCCCGTGGCGGCGCTGCGGCTCGGCGTGGGCAATCAGCGCGGTGAAGCGATCCGGATCGTCGGATTCGGCAGGACCGAAGACGGCAGCACGGGCGCGCGCAAGGTTCGTGACGACTTGAAGGTGCAGCTGCTCGGAAAAAGCGCCTACGTCGACTCGAACGATCCGATCCCTCCCGATACGTTCGCGACGATCGGAGTTTCGGTGTGCAACGGTGACAGTGGCGGCCCGGTCTTCACGACCAAGAATGCCGTGACCGGCGTCGTGTCGCACGGTGCGAGTTGCGCATCGACGACCGCACGGCGCATCTTCACCCAGGTCGCGTCGTACGAAGACGTGCTGTTGAAGCCCGCCTTCAGAGCCGCCGGTTACGAGCCAATCCGGGAAGCGGGCGAGGCCAGCGGTGCGGGCGGACAGAGCGGCGAAGATACCGAAGTCGGTGAGGCGGGTGCCGAGGCAGGCGGTGTAGCCAACGGCGCGGCCGGCCAGAGCGCGACTGACGGCCCAAAGCTCTCTCCCGAGCCGCCAGAAAAAGGCGGCTGCGTCTGCAGCTCGACTGCCAGTAGCCAGCGCGGCTTGCCGAGCGCGCCCGGCATCGCTGCCATCGGGCTCGGCGCGCTGCTGGTACTGCGTCGTCGCTCGAAAGCCGACTCGCGCTGATGGCTTCGGCCCGGAGCGCGCCCGCAAGCGCCGAGCTTCGACGGCTCAGCGCTGGCTGAGCAAGAACAACGAGCACAGCGCGACGGCGACCGCGGTCAGCGCCACCCACCAAAGAACGGTGTTCGTTCGCGCGCCTGCCAGGCTCGAGGACGCTTCGCTGGTCGCGAGTGGCGCTTGCGCGCCGCGGTCGGCATCGCCGAGCAGCGTGGGGTCGTCCTCCCCAGGGCGTGGGGTCGGGGTAGGGGTGGGCGCCGACAGCTTGTCTTTGTTGAAGCGTGCCAGTGCCGCGGGTTGGATCACGATACCGCTGGTGGCAGTCGGGGTCGCAGTCTTGTCGGCAGAGGTGATGAAACGATTGGTCAGCGCCTCCGGAATGGCGCGGCTCACGTTCGTCAGCGCGTCGATCATTTTGCGCCGATCGTCGCTGATGCGTTCGCGCACCAGGCGGGCAACGTCACCGTGCTGCGTCGGGCGTGGCCGAGTGAGCAGCCACTGCTCGAGCTCGAAGCGCATTTCTTCGGCGGTTTGGTAGCGCAATTCGCGATCGCTCGCCAACGCGCGCATCACGATCCGCTCCAGCTCTTCCGGATAGGCGGCGTCGATCTCGCGCGGCTTCTTGTACAGGCCGCGTACGATCTTGCCGAGCGCTTCACCACCGCTGCCGAATGGACGACGGCCGAGCGTGCACACGTACAGCACACAACCCATGGCATACACGTCGACCCGGCGGTCGATGCCGTGCCCCAGGACTTGCTCCGGTGGAATGTAGGCTAACTTGCCTTTGATTTCGCCGGTGCGGGTACGCGCGTGCAGCTGATTTTTAGCCTTGGCGATGCCGAAGTCGCTGACCTTGACGTGGCCATTCACGGACACCAGGATGTTCGGCGGCGAGACGTCACGGTGCACGATGCCGAGGTTGTTGCCATCGGTGCCGTTGGCCTCGTGCGCGGCGTGTAAGCCGGCGCAAGCTTCCGAGCAAATGCGCACCGCGACCTCGAGCGGCAAGGCGCTCAGCGCGTTGCCGCGCATCAAGCCACTCAGTGTGTCGCCTGCCACCCACTCCATCACCATGAACAGCAGGTTCTCGTCGCGACCGAGCTCGTAGGTCTCACAGATGTTCGGATGGCGAATCGACGACGCTACGACGGCCTCGTCGATGAACATGCGGGCATACTCCGCTTCGATCGCAAACTCTGGTCTGACCAGCTTGAGCGCGACCGCGCGCGAGATGCCGGAGCCTTCGGGCTTGGCCGCCCAGACTTCGGCCATACCGCCCGCTGCGATTGGAAACAGCAATCGATAGCGGCCAATCAACTGCCCCGCCTGAACGCGTGCGGACTCCTCCCCGCTAGCCACATCCCCGGCGCTCGTGGGAGTCGGCGCATTGACTGCGTGCTCAGTTCTGACGCCCCGGCGGTCCATATAAACAGCTACGTTAACCGCATCTCCATCCGTCCGCCACGGATTCCTTCACGGGGCGAATGTAGGTCCGGTGGTTTACGGGCTCAGGGCGCCGCGAATGGATTGTCGGGATCGAGAACT
>Ga0247774_1001857_pt1 | contig 10560 bp, 5 predicted proteins | sample UWRJL001104B6_FD_179933 | JGI IMG/M metagenome (GOLD analysis project Ga0247774, IMG submission 179933) | Plant litter microbial communities from Arlington Agricultural Research Station in Wisconsin, United States - UWRJ-L001-104B-6 | ecosystem: Environmental > Terrestrial > Plant litter >... | reverse complement strand
CGCCTTGATCTTTCTTGTTTTGCACAGCTGGCATCCCTTCCTCGACTTTGGATGCGACCGTCTGGAGATGCCGGTTGGCTCGGCTGGCGAACTAGCCATGCCGATTGTCTCTCTGTGTAAGCTAGATGGCCCGGAAGATCTGATCTATGTAAATCCAACCTGCTTCTAGAAGGCTGCACAAGGAAGGCTAGAAGAGCTTCCACAGAGTGGCCGGCCTCGGGTTCGGGTTCCTACTCGGGACGTTCGGATGCGTCGAGGCGCTCAGGTGAGCAGGAAGCGTGTGCGTTGGGCAGTAATCTAGAAGACGATAGATCCATCCACTTCCGAATGAGTAATAAGACTCTGAATTCAAAAGGCTTCTAGATTCTTTTGCGTTTCTTCCAATTTCTTGTTGAATTTTCCTTGGGTGAACCGAGAATGAAATGATTTTCGCGCCTCCAATGCCCGTCGTTCCGGTAGAGGCGGGGTCACCCTCGTACTCGGGTTTATATAAGACCCCGTTGGCTGCGCGTCCGACGACCCGAGAAATCCGAGTCCACTCGGCCGAGTCAACTGGGATCCTTCATTTCTGTCCTTTCATAGGAATAATGGCAAATGTCATTGGAAAGATACAAGCTCTGGGCCGCTCCGGTATATATTTTGCCATGGGCCTTCAATCCGCTTGGATTCTCTGGTTGGGAGGACCATGATTCAAACGAGGTAGGGGTATTGAACGCATGAATATATGAACACAGAATTAACAAGAAAGATATATCCAGTTGGCATTTATTCACAGGACTTGATGAATTCCGAGAAAGTATATGGGAGACATACTGAGGAATAAAAGTTTCCTAGAGAATCATTATATAGAAAAACAGCGCAGTCCCAGACTTTGTTTCAACGAATATAGATATGCTATATGCTCCGGCGCCTTCCTTTCCTACAGCTGGCTGCCGAAGCTATTGTGGAGGCGTATTGTGTCTTTCTTCACGGAAATTATTGAAGCCTGTGCTATGGGCTGAGTGTAAGATAGAAACTCAGGGAAATAATTGCCAAGTCGAAATCCAGGTCTCAGAGCATATGAGGTAGGGTATCACGGTAAGCACCGAATTCCTACTAGTCTGGAATTTGCGACTGAAGAGGTATATTACCATCATCCTCTTTTCCTCAGATACGAATGCGTCACAGCTGCAATCTGAAGGGAGGAGCTTCTCAACCTCGTACAGTCACTCACCCTCCTACCTTCCCAAGCAAACGCAAGACCTTCCATTACCAAATAATTCCCCTAGTATATCATTAAATAAAAATAGTCCCATCCCATATGGTGTAGGGGTTAGCATGGGGCCCTCTCAAGAGTGAGTGAGGCCTTGACCTGGGTTCGAATCCCAGTATGGGAGTTTTTTAGTCCATTTTCGCACCACCTTCATCCTGATAGATATCTAAAACAAAGAAGAAACCGGCATACTCCGATTTTTTTCTACCTTGGAATGGGGAGACAAAGGGAAAATTGCTATGAAAAGATATATGCCTGGTGGGGGGTTCGAACCCCCGACCTCCCACCGCCTACGATGATAGTATAGGGGGAATTTTAGAAAATTTACTCGGTGAGCGCGCTAAAGCGTCGAGAAACTAGGCTTGGTTCTGATTGATGTTAGCATTAGAGGGTTTATTGTCCAACTATCTTTCATTCACTACAACTAACTCCAGATTTTGTCGGGCATTGAGCCCACCCAGTAAGTCTCTAAGTAATAGTGACACAAAACAAATACTCCAGAACACAGCAGGGTATTCCCTCTGAGTTTTTCTGAGTAGTCCGTCGCCCAACTCCCCCTCATGAAACCCCATTCCTTCATCTCCAAGATGCCCAGGAACGAATTATGCAGATGTACAAATCCGGGGAAATGCAATCCTTCGACATGCTACTTTTCTTGGGTTGGGTCCCATTCTTGTTCTCGTCCATCACTCACTCTCTCAGGACTCACTAGTTGGTGTGCAGTGAGAGACGTCAGCGCTTCCGTGTTGGGAGGAGTTGCATTAACGTCGGCAGTATCTGGCTTTGGCGAATGAATTTCAGGCGGGAGATTAACGAATTGTGGAGGCTCCGTGCCCTTCTCTTCATATTGCTCGACGCTTGGGGGCTCTTGTATCAGCGAAGGTTCTGAGTCGATTAGCATCGCATCGTTTACTAGTGGTGGCTCTGGTGCCGTCACTACTGCCCCTGCCCCAACTGGTGGCGCTGGCGCTGCTAATGCTTCTGTCGCTGCTAATGCCTCTGTCGCTGCTAATGCCTCTGTCGCTGCTGGTACCTCTGTCGCTGCTGGTACCTCTGCCACTGCTGGTACGTCTACCACTGCTAGTACGTCTGCCACTGCTGGTACGTCTACCACTGCTGGTACCTCTGCCGCTGCTGGTATCGCTAATGGTGATGCAGCTACCGATGCAACTGGTGCTGGGGGTGCTGCTACTGGTGCTGGGGGTGCTGCTACTGGTGCTGGTGCTGAGGACTCGGGTGTGGCATCTGGCCCTAAGCTTCCCATCGGAGAATCGTTTGGAGTAGACCCCAGCACCGTTGTTCCTTCCTTGCCCATAGCAAGGTGCTCTTCCAGCATATTTATCTCCTGCATGAATCCCCTTACTTCGGTTGACGGATTCTGGACTTCGGATTCAATGGCGCCGAGTGTTCGCTCGGGTTCCGGATCGCCGCTCGGCTCTGATATGCTCGGCTCAACCATGGCCTCGGGCGTCCCTCCCATTGGCTCAACCACGTCCGCATTCGGATCCTTGCTCTCCTCGTGCCCAGTATCCCCCGTCTCCCCCATGGTGACATCCGTCTCGAAGCTCAATCTGGAGTCCGGCCCGATCGTCTTCTCCCCACTCGTCGCTTCGCTCCTGGTCTCATCATATACTTGCATCCTTTCCTCCTCTGCCGCCTCTTCTTCCATAGCCGCCAGCTCCTCCGCTGTCGGCTTCCTTCCCCTTATAACCCGAATCTTGGTCGCCAGCCCCTTCCCCTTTTCCGGATTCCTCGCAATCTTGGCAATGGCCATGGCCAGGTCCTCGCAGCACTTTTGTGCATACTCGGGATCCCACCCCATTTGCTCGGTCAGCGGGCGGAGACACAAGGCTTCCATACCGTCCACAACAGTCATGAGCCACAGCTTCCCCGCCGCGCCTGTTTCGGCGGTGATGGGCAGGGCATAGTCCGTCGTTGTAACATCTACAAAGCCGGCCTCGATCCAGAACTTGGCGTCGAAGTGGGCCATGTTTCGAGGGCGGCCGGATTTGGCGCAGCCGATATGCATGTCCCTGGCGACGGCGTGTGCGGTGCTATTTGGCGGAAAAGTGGGCAAGAAACGTGCCCACGCGGCGTCGTTGTCGATTTCTTGCATCTCGAGATACCCGCCTGGTTTCAAACACTCAAAGGCCTGCTCGAAGATGAATCTCCAGTCCCGAAAGGCACCGCCCATCTGCCGAAGGTGCACAAGATCCAACGAGTCTGGGTGGCGCAGCCAGGGGAGCTCAGCGTCTTCGATTTCGAAGAAGACATTGATGGGCGGGCATTTTGGTTGGATGGCCGAGATGTCGGTCCCGATAATCTCGCACAAGGGATACCTTTCGCCCATCATGGTGGCCCAGTCGCCGGTGCCGGTCCCGATGTCGATGATCTTGGTCGGGTTGTTGAGGGGTATGGTGGTGGGTTCGCCGTTGAGGAGGTTGAGGAAGACTTGATGAAGGAAGTATTGTCGTGTTTGCTCGAGCTCGTCGTTGGGCATGAAGTATTCGCCGCAGTAGCGCCGGCCGTGGATGTCACGGTAGTCAAGGTATCTTTCCATAAGGGACCGGGTCGACGCGTTTCTATATGCGAGTGTTCAGCAAACAGCCGGGCTGGCAGCCAGATTTTCACGTACAGGTCTATGCTCTCATCCTCACCACCCTCTCCAACTATCCGTATTAGAACTTGAGGCTGTCCTGGCCCTCTCGTAAAAGCGGTTGGTGCATAAATCGATGCGCCGCCACTGAAGACTCTCTCTTCTTCTTCCCCTCCCTGTTTGTCCTCGTTCATGCCTGCCATAACCACATCCGCCTCCGACACGCTTGTCATCTCGGTGAGGACGCCTTCGCTTCCCTCCAGTTCACTTGACATCCTATCCTCTGGTCGCAAGGAATTTACCGATGACATGGTACCGACATTTTCGCTTGTCCCAAGGCCTGGTGCCGAGTCAGGCGCCTCCCATTTCAGCCTCTTGGTTTCCCTTTCTGCTTCCATTCCCTTATATAGTTAGATGGTTATCACCTGGGAATGCCGCGCTCCATAGGAGGCAAGCAAATGCTCTCTCGCTTTGTAACTTGTAAAAATCGTCGCGGGAGGGAGGAACTTTCGGGTCCGAACCGTCGGGGCCTGGAGATTATAAACTGCACACCAGGCTTCCCGCTTGCGGTTGAGGGGATAAGCTGCACTGCTGCACCCCCTATCGATAAACGCGGAAACGGGATCCACTCGCCTTGAAGACCATCCGCGGGTAAAGGCAGGTACTCTCCAAGCACGTCGGCAGCGTTCGATTGTCTTGGACAAACAGTTCCTGACGTGCCGGCCGCGATTCGTGATGGCGCGTGTTAGTGAAAACTTGGTGGGACGACAAGATTCGACCAAGAACCGGCTACAGCCTCGTAAAACATGACAAGTTCAGAAGAAGGAAAATACTGGCGAGGCACGAAAGTAGGGGTCCATCAGTGTTTATTGATGCCGCCCAGGGCCATGTTTCCACCGTTCAAACAGATGGTACAGGAACCTCTGCAACGCACGGGCATCCCGCGCCCTCTCGTCGCGCTAGTTTCTTCCCAACTAATTTAATCCAACGCAGGGCAGGAACACTGGCAGTTGATCGGTGATCAGGCTTGTGCAGCACACATTCATCGGTGGTTACATGCAAGAAAGCTACGGGCTAGCCCATCAGGTGTTGCCAAAGCTCGCTAGCGCAGAATGCACCTCGAGCCGCGAATAAGTGCCCCTCCAAGAAGCTTAGCGCGGGCGTCAGTCACTCGATTTCGCACCAGTTTCGGCAGCGCCTTGACCTACAAACGCGGGAAGGATGCGGTGCTGGCACTGGACTGGCCTGACCTGCCCTGGCCTATCCAAGTGGCAGGCAACCAGGCTAGGGGGGTTCTTGCCGTCCACGGATCGCGGCTTGATTCTTCATGCTGTCACCCGCTGTCACCCGCTGTCGAGCCTCGGTGAAGAAACTCTTGAAGAAAATACCGATGAAGTGTTTGTCCAGAGATTTGGGAATTGCTTTGTTGGTTTGCTCTGGGACGAAACGTCTGCTGGCGGCTGGATCCTTCCAAAAAAAAAAAGTACCAGTCCACACAAACACACACACACGAGGCTTGAAATTGGTGATTGTCGAATTTGGTCAACTAGCTTGCGCGGTTATGATTCATAGTCATCAGCAGGGATTCCAAGTTGAGCTGGGGGGCCTCTGCTACAGGTTCGCAACCTGCTAGAGCTAGTCTTGAACGTTCGAGCCGCAAAAATTATCAACCTACTTTTGGCGGACATTCCCTCTCCTTCGCTCGCCTGAACAGGAGGCGGCTCGGCCGTCGGGCTTTGAACTGGCATCTTCCGACGACCTTCGGCGAATCGGCGCCATTTCATGACCTCTGTGCCGCCTAAGGTCCCCGACTGCAAGGTCATGACTGGTCCCGCATCGTAGAATCTCCATCGGGCATAGACCCACGCTCCGCGTAGTCCACGCCATGTTCCCACGAGGTCTGCTTTCCCCCTGCGTGAAGCATTAACGCGTCCGGGAAGCGGGGACTAAATATCTGAACTAATCGACTGGCGTCTCGGCGAGTGCCTCGATGCTGGGTCGGCGGACCTTTGGTCCATTGATGAGTAATACTGGCACTCGTACGGATAGTTAGATTGTGGCGGCTTGGAAAGTAGAGGGGTACTGCACTGTTGCAATCGAGTTATTGGGTCGCGGAGATTTGCCGACTTTGCGAATTTAATTCTCGCCAGTTCCTTGGTAGGGCAATGCTTTGGACCAGCGGAGGTTGAACAACACGGGATACGTGCGTGGAGTAGTGGTCTTGTGACGAGTCTTACCAGGTAGTGGTGTGTAAAGCCAAGCTTTTTTTGACGAGTTTCAAGCTAGTCTAGTCCAGATGTACTCGGCGACAAATTGTATTCGCATTCGGCGAATACAAGCTCAAGAATATGCGGTGTGGTGTTCGTAATGGAGAGGTTAGTCTCGTTCATAGATCTCGCATGTCACTTGGTTGAGAGCATCCGGCGCACCAATGAGACTCGCGTCTCGTCTATTTGTAAAGTCTTCTACCCTCAAAGTAGACTAGATATATCATACAACTCCGCGAGTATAAAAGCCTCGATCAGGAGCCAATAGGTACCCATCATCTCCCATTAATCCGTGTCCATCCCTTCAGAGATATCCAAGGAAAATAATCCAACCACGGCGACCAATTTGGGTAGGCAGAGGGCGGCTTCTGCACTACGGGGCTACTCAGGCTCCGATGAGACCTTCGAGATGCCGGTATAAACCACAAGAACAAGGCCAATTGCAAATTGCATAACGGCCCGTGCTACCTAAGCAGTGGGCTGAAATGCCATGGAAGCAGCGTCCACCATGAGATCGAGCTTCCTCTTCTTCATTGTCGACCCGTTGACTTGAACCTCGTTGGGGGTCGCCGGCGGCGAGCTGGTGATGGACTCGTCATCGGCCACTACCTCCAACCCGCTGACGATGGGAAAGGGAGCCAGCACGTGGCTGATGTCCCCCCACCAATGCTCGCCGAAGCGGCGGTACCAGTCGACCGTGATGCGCAGGCCGGCGGCCAGGCTTGTTTTCTGCTCCCACCCGAGCTGGCGCAGCTTGGTGCCGTCGACGGCGTAGCGGTGGTCGTTGAAGGGCCGGTCGTGCGTGTACTTGACCCACTTCTTGAAGTCCTCGGGCGCGTCGTGGGGGATGTCCATCTCGCGCAGCAGCAATCGGCAGAGTTCGATGTTGGACACCTCGTCGCAGGAACCGACGTTGTAGATTTGGCCCAGCTGACCGCGGTGCAGGATGGTGTCGAACGCGTCCGCAGCGTCCCCTGCGTACAGGTACCGCCGTGTCGGGCTGCCGTCGCCATGCAGGACAACCGGCTTCCCTCGGTTCAGCAAGCAGGTGAACTTGGGGATGATCTCTAAAATAAGCGAAGCAGTTGGTTAGCGCAATGCGACAGTGCGACTTTAACAGGGCGGTCGATAACGATAATGGTAGGTGGCGGGGTGTGCCACCATGGTGGGGTGGGGGAGGGGTTGGAGGATAGGAGGGGTAAGCGCTGGAGCTACTCTATTGGAGGGGAAGGCTCCAGGCCACAGTCACGGGCGACTCACTTTCTGGAAACTGATGCGGCCCGTAAACGTTGTTGCTGCGAACGATGATGGCGGGAAGCTTAAAGCTTTTCTGGTAAGAATGCACCATCATCTCAGCTGCAGCCTTGCTGGCCGCGTATGGGTTGGTTGGCTTAAGTATGCTGGTTTCCGGAAGGTCGTCCTCATCGTCCCTCACCTCTCCGTAGACCTCGTCGGTCGACACGTGGATGAAGCGCTTGATGCGGCATTCTTTGGCGCACTCGAGCATCACATGTGTGCCGAACGCATTGGCGATGGTGAACTTGTACGAGTTGCCAAAGCTCAGGTCGACGTGCGACTGGGCCGCAAAGTGGAAGACTGTGTCGATGTTATGCCGCTGCATGCATTGGAGCACCTCCTTCGGGTTCGTGACGTCGCCTTGGTAGAAGGTGAAGTTGTTCCTGTCGTTGAGGACCCGGGTGTTGTTCAACGAGGAACAGTAGTCGAGTTTGTCGAAAGAAACGATGTTGTAGGCTTTCGGGTATGTCAGGGAGAGGTGTCGCGCGACCCAGCAAGCACTTGTGTTTGGACCATTAGCATGAAGTTCTCTCACAGAGACTCACACCGAATGAAATGCGCCAGGAAAATTACGTACATGAAGCCCGCAGCGCCGGTAATCATGATGTTCTTGACATCAGGCAGAGGCTCGAATTTGGTTGAGCCTTTCAGGACGGGCGCTTCTTTCCACACCCCCAGATCTTCAAAAAACCGGGTATGGTCTTTGCCATTGCCATTGGCATGAGGAACTACAGGACCATCAGCGTTATGAGCTCCTCCGACAGCAAATGAGGGTAGCCAAACCACCATTCTGACAGTTAGTCGTTCTCTGTTGCGATTCGTCAATCATGTTGGAGTTCTCGGCCGTCCCTGGGTTGCGAGAGCACAACGCAGAACTGTTCGTGTGGTCTTGGGACGACGTTCGTTTTCTGCTTTTCTATATCTCCTCAAATGGTCGCGCCGCTTTTGTGGATGGTAAAGGTGCGTAATGGAATTTGCGTCGCGGTGGTGTTGGAATTTCCAGTTGTAAGTATTGCCTGGAAACGTCCAACTGCCTAGTGTCAGTTTTGCCGTTCGGGTCGTGCTGCGCGTTTTGATGCTCGCAGACCAGGTGAACAATCCGGATGACCCGCGCTTGGTTGAGTCAATACTGGAGGAAGAGCTGGCTTGAATGGCAAATGGAACGAATTTCCCAATTGTCCAAATACAAATAACTGGCCTCCTCCTGTTCACCTAAACACATTTGCAAATATTAAAATAGTTCTAGGTTTACTTTCTTTCCCGCGGCACTTATTAACTGCAGACAGGTTACGAAGGGCGAAGAGTTCACTGGGGTGCCCGTCTCAATGTTGCTGGGGAAGGTCAGCAAGCCGGGAAATTTTACCTCTGTTTCGTACACACCCCCTTCCTCGCCTGGATTCCTTGCTGGGATACCGTCTCCGCGATATCCTTGCCTCGAATTGGCCCAAGCTTGGAGAGCTATTTTGCATGGTCATCCGTCCTGCCCATCCCGTCCACGACGAGGATGGAGCTTCAGGGACAGGGAACACCTGATACAGCACGCTCCCCGCCAGACCACGCCAGACCACGCCACTGCCGGTGACTTGTCGATCATCTCGATAGAAACTTACAACCAGGCAGGCAGGCAGGCAGAGTGGCAGGTTGGCCGGTTGGCAGGCTGCCAAGGGCAAAACGGGTAGTTGTGTGTGAATTTGTCCGTACAGCGACTCGTTGGACAGCGGAATCGCAAAACGATGCACGACATCGCCAAAGGAAATTAGCAGGCGATTCAGGTTTGTTTGTCAAGTATCGGTGTTTCCTAGTCACCGTGCCTTTCGGATCCGCCAACTTCATTAGGAATTGGCCCGTCGGATGGCTGCAGGTGACTGAGGGCTGACAAAGTCCCAAAGAGCTTGCGAATTACGTTCCGCCATCGACAACTGCTGGGCTTTCAGGCGCCCCATTCGACCAGGGCGGGAAAAGAAAGTTCGGATGCATAAAAAGCTGCAGCCTCTATCAAGGCCTTGTGCTGAGTCTAGTTCAAATTCACAAATGGCAGTGTCTTCTCTGGAGTCCCTCTGCAGGGCTGCTGACTCTCCCGGTGGCAAGCACCCGTCGAGTCGAGTGGGTTGCTGCGTATTTTAAAAGTCCAGGTCATCCTCGAATGCCATCATCTGGACTGATGGAGGTGATACTTGCGGCTTCCAGGGCACACCGCCTCGACCGCCACGCACTATTAACTGCCACATTAAAAGGTCGAGTTGTCTCTCCATCCGAAACAAGCTGCTCCGAAATAATCCGGCCTGAAATGGAGCGTGGAATACGAGACAACCACAATATCTTCAGTCATCGATCTATCAAGGAGGGCAGCCATGAGCTGACGCGTGTGCAACATCTGTACAGAGTGCAGAAGACCCTTTTATTTCCGTCCACTATGAAGAATCCGAGATATGACTCAAATTGGGTGCAAATGTCTCGGTCGAGATAAGCTGGCCAGCGCCACTGGGGCGGCTCGACGACTTCTACCGCTATTGGTTATCCGGCAAAAAACCCTTTCTAGGGCGGCTCGACCTTCACAGGCCATTGGGCAGTTGTTCATGGCATCAGAATTCCGAAGTGTTAGCAACCGATGCAAGGCAACCACGCAGGACTTCCTACCCCTAGATGTCCATGATGTATCAAGGCTTTCTTTTCAACCCCGTGTCTGCATGATTGGCGCCCCCACAAAGACAAAAAGGCGCCAATGTTGCGCAAACATCTCTACTCTTCAACGGGATTCCACGGCCGGGGTGCAGAAGTCGGTCTTCTTGCAATACTAGGCATAGAGCCGAGATATCAGGTAGCACTTATGCACTGTATCTTCGCATGTCCCTACTTGCTCTGGAGCGGAGAGCTGAGATGATTGCTCTAGCGAGTCTTCTACTTGCGACCGAGGTGTGAGGGTAGTGGATCACACAAGGGCACGTCACTATATCATAGCTCAATCATCACGACTCAGGCATATAGCAGGCTAGAAAGCCATCACGGCACCAAAAATATAAGACTGGCGGAGTGTACTAAGTTGAAGGCATAATTAGGTTGTTGTAAGCTCGGAGATGGCCTCGAAATTGCGCCCCGTGGTGAACCAGACAACCCAGAATCTCGACTGGAAGGATCCGTGGCAGCCCAAG
>Ga0247774_1001855_pt1 | contig 10582 bp, 11 predicted proteins | sample UWRJL001104B6_FD_179933 | JGI IMG/M metagenome (GOLD analysis project Ga0247774, IMG submission 179933) | Plant litter microbial communities from Arlington Agricultural Research Station in Wisconsin, United States - UWRJ-L001-104B-6 | ecosystem: Environmental > Terrestrial > Plant litter >... | reverse complement strand
AGTCTTAGATGGCGATATACATCCTCTCATATAATATCCGCTGGCAATTGATGAATCATATAATACCCGCTGGCTATTGATAAAACTCTTCATTAAATCTGGGAGGAGATGGCATTGCAGCAGCAAGCGCGCATCCAAAGCACGTCTAGATGGCCGCTGTCCCAGCGATTCCCGGTCGGACAACCGCGACTATGTCTCGACTTGGGTCGATAGTCCCTCCATCCTAGCTGTATCATTTAAACACACCAAGCGACGTGTGTTCCCAACTATTCCAGGCATTTGTTTTCTCAGTCTTTAGACGTGTCGTGTATTCAAAGGGCAAATAGCCTTACCAATCAGGTTCTCGCTGGACTAGCCGCCCTCACGCCAAGATGAGACTCTCCGAAACTATTTGGTGCCTGCCACTACTGTTGCTGACTTCGGCGACCGCGACCGGGACCACGCGTGTCGATGCGTCTTTGATTGTGCCGAGGCAGGGCTCTGAACCCGTTGATGAGTCTCCGGCAACGCTTGATGACTCTTGCAACGTGGGCTTTTGTTCGATCTATGGCGCGTGAGTCTTAGGAGCTCTCCAATCTTCACACATAGTCAAGAGGCTTACCGAATCGTAGCGCTATTGGAGGATGGGGAGGGAACAAGTCAATCGTCTCGACTCTCGATGACTTCGCCGCCGCCGTGTCTGCTCCCGGCTCGGCTGTCATTGTTCTAGACGCTCAACTCACTGGGAACTCAACCGTTAGCATTGGGTCGGGAAAGACGGTCGTCGGAGCCCCTGGCAGCTGTGAGCACTGCTTAGACCTACTGCTACTTGCTTCGCTCGACACGCTGACGCTTGCTATGTTGAAGCCCTCACTGGGGTCGGCCTCGTGATCGGAGGCAGCCGCAATGTCATTGTCCGCAACTTCAAGATCTCGGGCGTTCTGGCGGCCCACGGTGCTGCCATTACAATTGCCAACTCGAGCAACGTCTGGGTTGACCACTGCGACCTATCGTCGGACCTCGATCACGGCGAGGACCACTACGCTGACCTGCTAGACATCGCTCACGGGGCAGATTACACCACCGTGACGTACAACCTATTCCATAATCACTTCCAGGCATCCCTAGTCGGTCTCTCGGACCAAGACTCTCAAGAGAATTCCGAGAAGCTACACGTCACGTTCGCCAATAATCACTGGCTGAATGTCAGGTCGAGCGCGCCGTCGTACCGCTTTGGAACAGGGCATGTTTTCAAGTAGGCCGCTCGCAGTGCTTTTCTTGATGGTCATCTTGCCATATTGAGAACTTGTGTCTAACAAAGAATCCAGCTCCGTCTTCCAAAACGTCAGCAACGGCATCAGCACAGGCATGGGTGCCAATCTCCTCGTCGAGTCAAGCGTATTTGAAGGTTCTGGCAAGGCCATCTATAGCGCTGACGGGACCGGCTCCGTGACGGCTGTCGATGTTGTGCTTGGCGACAGCTCGAACACGGCCCCCAAGGGGAATATGACGGTCGAGAGCCTGCCTTATCCGTACGATGTGATGGGAAGCAAGACTGTAAAGGATAGGATTGTTGGCCAGGCTGGACAGACGTTGAAGTATACCGAAGGTAGCTTCGACGAGTCTATTTCTGCCTGAGTCTCTAACTAGTTGGCGCGTCGACTCAGATGCAAATCCGAGATTGGTGAGGTTTTTAGTCCCTAATATTATCGGCGTTTCGGGCAAAAGCTGGGACAGACTACAACCTATACACGTGACAAAATCTGGAAGAATCAGATGTTGGCATGCTGGGTGGCGGGACATGAATTTCAAAACTGCTACAAAAGTAGTTGTGGCCGGATTTGGAAATGCCACGGTCCGGTCGGGTTAGGCTCCCTTCTTCTCATCAAAGTCGTCCCACGGCTGCGCCTCAGAAGGTTGATCATAAGATTTACAGTTTGTGGCAAGCCTACATGCGGAGAGGGGGGAGGGTTCCGAGTTGAGCCTTATAAACTCGAAAAGTTCTTTGATCTTCGGTTCTTACTGGGTATGCCATTGTGTCTGGCTAGCGGGGCCTTTTATTACCCCACAGCCACACCGCCGCCAGGGATGAGGCGTGCCGCTTGAGAGTGGCGACAGTGCTTCGCGAGGAACAATATTTCTTCACCGAAGGCTCTCAGGTATTGTTCGAGAATCCTAGAGCCTAGATGCTGCATATTCGCATTTCATCCTTGCCACGTAGTTAAGCGGCCACCCGGCCGTTCTGGAACACCTCCTAAGCCATTGTCCTTTCCCTTTCCGAGTCGTTCCAAATCTTCGTATGTTGCGTCTTTTCGGTCCGGCTCCCGGTCCGGCTCCGGCTCCCCGCTCTCCGGTAGCAGCATCCGCGGCAATAGAACCGCTGCAACACCGCCGTCGTGGATCCCACGAGCGCTAGCCCTTGCTGCTCCACGTCACTCACAGTCTTGCCTCGGATAACGAAGACGGCGGGGGGCAGTGCTCCGACAAGTCCTCCAAATCCATCGACCCGGCGTTAACGCGCCGGCTCTACGTCTCTCACATCCTCTCAACCTGGAATTCTCGCCTATTCAACTTTGGCTCCGTCCTCTTCCTCGCGTCCATATGCCCGCACACGCTGGGTCCCATATCCGTCTAGCGCCGTGGCGGGCCGTCATCACCATCCTCTTCGCCCCCGCCGTCGGCCGGTGGATCGACCACGGCGACCGCCTCGTGGTCGTGCGCGACTTCATCGTCGGTGAACGTCTTGCCACTGCCGCCCCGTGCCTCCTCCTGCTGGCGCTAACCCGCCAGAGGAACTCTAGTGTGTCGTGGCTCGCAAGCGGCCTGTTTGCTGCCGTCATAATCCTGGCTGGCGCTGAGAAGCTCTGCTCGGTCATGAATTCGGTGGCCGTTACCAAGGATTGGGTGCGGCCTCTTGTGTGAAGTTTTGATTTCGATTCTGCAAAGGAAAGTGGGTTGACGCTGTGTGTAGGTTGTCGTTATTACGGAGGGAAACGAACATGCTCGCCGAGGTGAGATAGCTTCCACGGATTACGAAGCTAAGGTTCCGGAGTGGTCGAGGGCAGACTGCTGACAACTCCCGAGCACAACTCTTAATGCGCATATTCGTCGGATAAATCTTGCGTGTAAGCTCCTCAGCCCGTTTCTCATTTCCGTCGTTGATGAAATATCCACGGTTGTCGCCATCTGGGTCACCCTCGCTATGACTCTCTGCTCCGTAGTTACAGAGTATATTTGTATATTTTTATTGTCAAGGTAAGCGGCCTATCGATACTTTCCTTCCATGAAACTCAACTTACCCGCGCCGAGATAGAGCTACGAACTTGTTACCGAACTCCGACGGCAACCTTGTGAGATGTGCATTCTCTTCGACGAACTCGACGATCTTGACAACCTCAAGCGCAACCCAGTTGACCACGCACCATGTTCCTCCATGTAGCAGGCAACCACAATCAGGCTCAAATCGACACTACACCAAATCTTCTCCTAGTCCTCCGTCTCGCTATACGTCTTCCATCTAGCATTTTCCCCTTCATTCTCGTACGCACTCGTACACCTCATGGTTCTGTCTTTCTCTGGGCGCATGGTCGTCTTCCTGCTCGCCTTTGGGCTACGACTCCTCCCAGATCGGCGTTGTCTACTTCCTAGTTGACTGGTGTAACCCGGCCAGAGGTAGCAACGCCGCCGTCCACGGGCTGGTGGCGGGTGTGGTTGTAAGCCGCACCGGCCTGTGGGACTTCGCCTTGGCCGTCCAGAATATCGTGGAGGATGTAAGTCTCTTTTTCAGTGTCTTCGGCTTAAATTTCTTGGTTCTTGAACTCTGTCTGTGGTCGTCCGCGCTTCTCTTTAGGAATTCTGCCCATAGTTGATATTCCGTCTCGAACTTAGGAGGTTGAGGGTGAGAGGCGTGGGGCTTTCTCGACCGTCGAAGCCTCGGCGCAGATGTCTTCGAGATGATCTCATACTTTTCGACGATTGTATTTTCTCGCCCCGACCAGTTTAAGTGGCCTATGTTTATGACTATTGTCGCCATGTACGCCGCGTGTGCAACCTACACGGTCTTCCTCCGCCGACAACGCAGTCGCAGGCCTCCGAGCCCGAAGTGACGATGATTTCGAGCATCCAACGCCTCTTACTCCGTATGCCAAGCAGCTGGTTATTTATTTTCTCAACACAATTGAATGTTACGTATAGATTGGGTATCTGGATGCAGATTGTCCATACGTTCATTCTTCTCAGCCGAGACACACCACATCACGTACGTGCCATTACAGTCACTGCAGGTAAAAGTAGAAGTAAAGGTAAAATATATCACTACGGTGTCCCGGGAATGGTACACCTTTGTAGAAGAAAAGAGAACGCCTTACACCTGGTATTTTCCGCTCTCCCTTCCTGAAAATATCGCCACAATCCACCAACAGCACGCTAAACGCCCTCCCGAACCTCAAAAAAGCCGTTGCATATAATCACGTCCCTGTATCCTCCCCGTAACCATGTTACATCTCCTCCTTATCTAAGCAAGATCTTTTCCCACCTCTGGTCGGTTTCCGCCACCTTGTCCCCCCATACCCGTCTTGTCGGCGCATCAAATGCAACCAACAAGTTGGTATAATCAGGTGCCATCCGAGGACCTGCGTTATCCTGCGTCCTCTTCATCACTATGTCATTGATCGCCTTGATCCAATACGCGACATACATATTAGCATCAGGTAACCCTACAATGTAAAGCCGACTAACGAAGCGTGGCCATTACGAAGTATCATGTGGCGCTCTATCGTATGCAGCTAAGATATTAATGGAGTCTATGAACCTCACTTTTTTCACCATTGCGTATGCGTGCGAGGCAACTGCTCCTTGTCATGACTTTGTAGATTGCAAGGGCTTTTGCCTGGGGCTGCATTCTATCAAAGCCTCCTTGAAAGGTAACGGCAGAATCACCAGTTCCTTGATACCCATAGCGAAGATAGCGAAGTGCGATACTGCCGATGGATGGGTTTGGGGGTTGATTCCGATTTCCAAAAATGGGTCTTCCCATTATGTCTCGTTGGACCTACTTGTCAACGTTACTAGAATGTTGCTAACGATTACTTGTACGTTGACCACATTGGAGATAGTCATTTCGACAAACTGTGGGTACTATGGGGAGTCAGGCATTGCGAGGGAATGTATTCTGTCTCAATGCCACTCGACTCTACGAGCCACGTGACCAGCATCTTGATACCCACTCATAACCTAGGGATGCGATATGCCCTAAGAATTTAGGACAAGATTCATGCCATTCAATTACTTCGGCACCACCCCTACTGTATTAGAAACAACTGGGCATAATCCCAACTCCGACGACTCTAGACCTATTTCAACACCCCCTCGACTCAGGCCCCTAAAATGGATATCCAGTTCACAGCACCAGTTTCTCACTGGCAGATTGGATTTTTGGACATTATGTTCCAGTCGTTGTCGCAGGACTACACAGGATCCTTTGGGAATCCATATATTTGAAATGCAGGCTCGTGGCACTATTTTTCCGGATTACTCGCCACAATGCTAGCACACGATCAAACGGCCTTGTTCTTGGTGATTATGCCTCTTCCGGCCTGAGGCCTGGATAAATAAAACAACGCTAAGCGGAGGCTGGCTGGTATTCGAGTTATCTCTTGCTTACCTGATAGTTGGAGCTGCCGTATCGCTGGCGCCGGAAGTATTAGTAGGTCGATACCAAAACGGGTTGCGTCAATAGAACTGGGCCAAATCCCTGTCCTCTTCGTCTCATCGTTCATGAGACAGCTACTCGACTGATTACCATTGCCCAGTGGCTGTAAGACTTCTCATTATATTCCTAATAGCCATCCTACACTGGAGCAAAGGCGGCACCGTTGTCGATCTAAACAACCTAGCAACAGCGGTATCGCTGCTCCATCATCCCCGAGCTGTAGCCGACTTCCGTCACATTCACCCTGCTGCCTCGAAGACTGTGTTTTCCTCATCACTGGGAAATAAAGCTTACCGACTGGACTATACGAACCAAATCGGGAGGCGCGTTTCTACGGAGTCGTCAGCGGGCACCAGCAGGCAATTAGAACCGACTATTGCCAACGACAAAGCAACTATGTCTAGCCACGATGCTGTTCACATAAAATACGAGCCACAGCGTGTCGGGATGCTTCGATCCCACCACCCTTTCCCTCGTCTCTGTCACTTGCACAAATAGATCCTCGGTCTCTCTGAGGGGGAACCTGGCCTAAATGTCATACGAACTGGTCACGAAGTATCTGGGACATGTACTTGGTTTCGTCATTCTTAGAGCAATATTGATTGCAGCTGGATACCCTGTGGAATGTCGGGACAACGGGGTTTAACAGGTTTATTAGTAGCCAATTCTTTGGTCCGCGATATTTGATGAGTGTAGTTGGGACTCTTCTCGACGGTCACTAGAAAGAGTCGAGCGAGGTATATACTCCTACTTGTTTCTGTGAATAGCTTACACTGATGGTTAGTAGCAGAAACACAGATTTTATAGCCATTTCTTTGTCTTTCTGCCGGAGACGCTGAACAGCGCGATACAATTCTTCGAACCACCAAGTCTCTTCCTATGACGACCTTTGCCTATTCGCTGCGCCGCCGCGAGGACACTCGTTCTCATCAATTTCACAGGTATTCTCTCGGAAGTCCCGTTCATATTCTTAGTGGTGTCCCGCATTCTTCTACCAAGCTCTGGAAAGCTTTTTCCCCCGTGTCGTCATATGCTTCCATCGCTATCCCGTCGTTCATGTTCTATTGGTGGGGGGGGATCCACATCTCCCCTGGAATCCAGCTACCCTCAGAGTTTTGGGCTTACTTGTGCTGGAGTGATACGCTATTGGATTTATCCAAGGATGTATCTACATTGAGAGAGAGGGAGAGAGGCCAGGTAGTAATGAAGAGAGCCAAGCGATATATGTCAAGGGAGATGGATTGCGTGGAAATGTCAATAAATATAGGTAATAGACACTGAGGAGGCAGATGCGGGTGGTCAAGGCCGGCCATAAAATCCACTTCTCCTGCCCTGGTGCTAAGATGCTATTTCGGAAAAAGAGGCCGGCCTGCAGTGACGCATCCGGGCCCTCTGGGAAAGATGCTCTGTCCTCGGCTGCGAGGTTGTGTATTAAAACACCTCGCTTACATTACTCGCCTTATGGATTGTTGATCGATATTCGCTTGCGTGTTTATACATGTGCTAAGATCCGAGATGACATACTCAACAGGCAGATTTTTGCACTATTGCAGCGACGAGCTCTGGTTCCTCAGTGTCGTCAACTAAGCTACTTCACAAACCGGCATCAAGATGACAAGAAAACAAATACTGGCGACATTTGTCGGCTGAGACGAACCAGGAGACTCCTCCTTGGGGGATCCAACAGAATGCACCGACATTTACTTGCTATAACCACTGCCAAGTTCGCCTGGCACATCGATCCGATGCCTTCTGGTCGGAGTTGAAAACGGCAGGAGATAGCGTAGGATGCGGTATGGAATTGCTGGGCCGAAACGCGTGCACAAGAGGAAATTTTCTAGAACGGAGGGCAGTTGAGCATTCCGTCGAGTCCGGCGCGAGTGCTAGATAGCCTCGACACGACAACAGACTGCGCTTCCCCTAGGTAGATGCCGTCTACATTGATCAGGCGGATACTGTGTAGCGGGGTGCGCAGGTGCGGTGGATGAAGGTCATTTATGGTGGCGCTCAGCGGACTGTGGTTTGGGCTGGGAAATCTGGCGACAAAGATACTCCGGTGATATCCGTTTCGACACATATTATCGCTCGCTTTAGCCTAGGTTGCCGCTCCTAGTTGATAAACGAGCTCACAAGTTAGCAGAGGGAGCGATTGAGTCCTCGACAGTGGGCTCCTTGGATATTTGGCCGGGCGCTAACCAGACCCTGGGCGTCTTCTCAGGAGATTTTTAACTGCATATTGCCCAAATCCTTCAACGGCCATGACTTCGATGAGCATGAGTGGCTTATGAAGTGGCCGTGGCGCGGAATGTCACGCCTCTTCGACGACGAGTACGACTGGGATTAGGTCTACAAAGCCTTGAAGTACATGGCCGTTACCAAGTTCCGCTACCAACTTCCGCTAGCATTCTTGGGCTCACCACAGCATATTTCTGCCATCCACTATGAGCGGGATCAGCAGCGAGAAAGCGGCAACAACCTCCCCGGGATTCTTATCCGCTATCAGAGGTGCCAGGCGTCGGACGCCAAGGACAAGGTCTCTGCACTTGTTGGCCTCCTCGATCCCATTTCGGCCAAGGGGGATATTCAGCTGGTAACAAGAATTCGGTTTCCACAGTCTACAGAAAACTAGCGCTTCGAGTGATGAGAGAAGACGACATTCTCGATATTCGTAGCCGGCAGCCGATACTACGGGACTCAATATTGTCCGAGTTACCATCGTGGATTCCGGACTAGGGCGTCAGTGCTGAAGGAAATTCGGGGGAAACTTGGGGCTCTGGACTACGGCCACTCATGGGCACCGAATCGCGGCAAGACACTCGTTCCCAATCCTCATTTGCGGCTTCAAGAGGGACGAAGAATGTATAGTATGCATTGCTGTCCAGAGAGCAATGTCATCGAACATGAGCTGCGATCGTGATCTCGTCGACTCACAGTGACAAATTTTGAACGGTTGGTAGCATGGAATGAGGTTCTCTTTGCAGACCTGATAAAGTCTCTTTGAGATGCTTGTTCCTTCTTCTCTTTGCCAACAAATTCTATGATGTATTTCTACTGGCCAAGCTTGGGAATAACTCTACTCGTATCCGGCCTATTGTTGCGGATGCATATCTAAAAGATCACCTAGAAATTGATTCAAGGTTACGCAGGAACGAAGGCTTCGCGCCTAGACACGCCCTGGTTGTCATGAAAGCGGATGAAAAGAGTACATCGCTGTGCGTTCTAGTTGTAATGGTTCGAGTGGGATTAGAGGGCAGGTCGGACCGGCTGGCAGCGGCTGGTAGATCTAGATCCGGAGACCAACCTTTTTGAACGAGCAGATCCCTTAGTATCAATCCAGATTTAGTCTCGAAGCTAATGTATCCCTGTGGCCGGCCGAGTCGAATACCACGAAGCATTTATGAGACGCAGATGTTCAAAGACTGCTTAGGTTTAGATCCTGGTCTCTAGTTATAGTCGAGATCTTTGAGCCCCAACCTCAAAGATGCGTTGTCGTTATTGTCAGAACCTCTCCATCGAGCACCTTGTTGATTTGGCAAAGGAAGAATTTGAGGCTGAACGATTCCCATCGAGAGCATTCTACCAGCACCATGTTTCGGTGACCGCCCTTGAAGAGTCGGCCGAGCAAGGTTGCGATCTCTGCCGACTCATAGTTAAGGGTTTGGATACGGAAATGATGACAATCTGGGATGAGGAGACTTTTTCCTACAAGCGATCTGAATTCACAACCGTGCTGGGTCACGCTCGAAGTTGCACCGACGCGTACGATATCCGAGTCTCCATCAACACACAACATGTTGACACGCATTCCTCTCTTGCCGACGTCCTTATGCTGGATATCCTCTACGTCAAGCTCGGAATGGCTTCAAGTCATGATGAAACGTCAGCAAGCCCGAGAATTGGCAGTGACTACTCCGACTCACTAGTCGACCTGTTCCCGGTTGTATTATTTCTCCTAACAAGCCCTCGTGGTAAGTATGCTCTGCTTGACATTGAAGAAGTAGACGAGTAGCCACTAACGGCGACAAACCAGGGAAACCTATACACTTGCAGCAATTTAGGATAGGGCGAAGTGAGGTTGGGGAGTTGGATTCGCCGATGAGCTTTGATGTCGCTAGGAGCTGGATTGCGACTTGCGTCGAAGAGCACGGCGACAGCTGCGCAACAGCTTCCGCCGATCCTCTTCTCCCCACGCGTGTGATCGATGTCGGCAATGCAGGGACTGTCAAGTTGTTCATTTCGGACGGAGCAAGAGCAAAGTATATCGCCCTTAGCCATTGCTGGGGCGGCCCTATTGCGACTGTCCTGCGACGCGAAAACTTGACTCAGTTTTCCGAGGATATCCAGGAGGACCAATTGGCGCTGAATTTTCGAGATGCAGTCGATGTGGCTCGGAAGCTTGGAATCCAGTATCTTTGGATCGATTCACTCTGCATCATCCAGAACGACAGTGACGACTGGGCCCGGGAGTCTGAGAAGATGGCAGAGGTTTACCAAAACGCACACGTGACTATCTGCGTCTTGACATCTCCCAAAAGTGCACATGGCATCTTTTCTCGACTTCCTGCCACCAATGAGCTGATGAACCACGGGGTTGCAATCCCGGTCGGTGGTAACGATGTTGTTACAGCTCAGCTATATAAGCCCAAAGCCACCGAAAGCCTCTTCAATCTGGATCGCGAGGCTCCGCTAAACATGCGGGCATGGTGTCTTCAGGAATCCGTTATGTCCCGCCGTATCATCTATTTCGGTTCTACCCAGATATACTGGGGATGCTGCCAAGGCTTCAAGGCTGCCGACGAAGTACCTGGCCCTTCTCTATTCCTCAATGCAGGGTCTGGCCCTACCACGCTCAACGATGCTTTTATTGCTTCCCAGAGGCAACCGTTGCCATTC
>Ga0247774_1001854_pt1 | contig 10582 bp, 12 predicted proteins | sample UWRJL001104B6_FD_179933 | JGI IMG/M metagenome (GOLD analysis project Ga0247774, IMG submission 179933) | Plant litter microbial communities from Arlington Agricultural Research Station in Wisconsin, United States - UWRJ-L001-104B-6 | ecosystem: Environmental > Terrestrial > Plant litter >... | reverse complement strand
TGTCAAAAGGACAGCTGTAAGCTGATGTCTCCGGCTGCAGACTAAGGCACAACTCCAAAGAATACTGGGTTGCAACTCCGGAGCGGGGTTAGAAACTTGATGAGATCATGGAACCATGCGCAAGAGCAACAATCATCAGGAATGAGCTTCATCAGACAGACATCAGAAAATTGACTGAATTTGTCGTCTCTTGACTTGTCCTGACTTTCGGACCGTACTTCTGACAAATGTCGTTCGCGGGTGCTAGTGGCCTGCACCATTGCGGGGCGGATCAGCCTACCATTCCTGTCAGAAGTACGGCGCCAAAAGATAACTGCAAGATTTAGAGAGCAAAAGTCGTCGAATTCTCGATCTTCTTGATGATTCTGATTAGCGTCCTGCGCTGCTTCCTTCTTGATTCTTTCTAAGTCTTCCTGTTTCAACTCCAAGATTTGGAGTTTCAACTCCGCGCTACGGGGGCGCTCAGCTGTCCACATCAGATTACAGTTGTTCTTTTCACAGGAGGGGTATGTTACGGCAGCCAATGGTCAAATCGACACAGGGCTGCCCCGCAACGCTAGATCCTAAGTCTCCACACCAACTTCGCCAAGCAGTCAAGTAGAAAATTCCTAGGAAGAGGTTAAATTTTCGACTCACAGACAGCCTGTCACGTACGACCATAGGTAGCAGAATACTCGGGATCCCGTCCGCTCTCCCTTAGATAAGCTGCTAACCGCCGGACCAGTACTACGGTGGGTGACCACGTGGGAATCCCCGGTGTTGTACGTTTTCTTTTTCTAATTTTTTCTTCGCTCTTTCTTTTGGCTATTGGGTAGAATTAGATCTCGACTTGACTAGCATAACAAATCTGCGATCGCAATTTTTCTATCAGCCTAGGTCGCAATCCTTTATTACTCAGACTCTTTATCCTGGTTTCGAATCCCGTCTTCCGGCCCGCGGGGCAAGAGCTGGTCCATATAATGCGAGAGGCGAACAATCTTGCTTACCGTAAAAGCCATTCCAGGCGGTATTCTGGCTTCATCACAGTCTGACAAATGTTCTTCGAAACCCAAACCTCCACGCATTAGCCATCTGCCAGTGCACCTAGATGACCAGCTTTTTTCCATTTCTGCAACGACAACTAGCGACAGATATCTAGCTTAACGTTTCGATGCTATCTGGAGAACTATCATCTCAGACGTCAACCCCAAAGACCGCTTCACGCCCACGACGAATGCCCCGGCTCATTTCGCCCAGGACTTCGAGGCGTACATCCGCCTAGATAAGTCCCTTGCTAAATGGGAAGCTATTAACGCATTCCCTCCGCCAACCGCACCTCCCTGGCTACAGCCACCAAAGGTGGATTCCGCCGTAGTGGCAGCGTATGAAGAGGAGAAGTATCTAGACATCTCTAGCTCAGACGACCACCATAGTGGACAAAACGTGTTCAGTTCGCTTCAAGGTCGTGACATAGGGGATATGGATCAACAAGGCAACAAGTATCGTGACGTTGTCCTGCATGCGGGAAACCTCTACCGCCGAGTTTTCGTCACTGCAAGGGGCTATATGGGGGTAGCCGTCGAGGAGATAGTAGTCGGGGATTCCGTAGCACTCGTGCATGGCGCTCTAGTTCCTTTCATCGTTCGTGATGCAGAGGAAACATCTAGATATTCCCTGATAAGCGACTGTTATGTGCACGGGCTCATGAGTGGAGAGGGGTTCCGTGGCGGGAGTGGAGACATTGGAATTTTGACACTGGTATGAACTGAGCGATGTACACGGCGAGAATTATTTATTGGCGGACTTTTCAACCAGAATGTTCAATAGTCTTTGCAGTTTACGGTACAGGCACCCGGGAACTACCCAGGAAGGGTGATGCTGAAAGAATCCCAAGGGCCACGAAGACGAGATCGGTCTTTGGCGCCCCCGACTCGTGGCCTAGACGTAGTGGCCACAGGCCACCACTTGAAGGCTTTGTCTCCACAATTCCATAACCCCCCCCCAAGGCAAGCCAAACAGAATATTCCGGAAGAGATTAATAAATTTTCGACGTGGAGTCAGCCTGTCACATACGACCATGGATAGCAGAAGACTCGTCGTCCCGCCTGCTCTTTGGGGAACCTTTTTTGTGGGCTTTATAAACCAGGCCTTGATCTCGGCCTTGACAAACCCCGATGATGAAGCCGTCCTTGATCCCGGATCTGGACCTTGATAAGCCTAGATGATGGAGTTGTCCGGAATCCCGGATCTGGGTGAAGGCTTGGCGCAGTTGGGCCTCCTGGTATTGGGTTTGCGATTTGCTGCGTGCTTTTCTATTGTCTTTCACTTTAGTGCAAAGGATGTCGAATATGGAAGCTTATATGAGTCTAGAGAATGGGATATAATGTCTAGATGGAAAGGACCGCCCGCACACCCAAAACGGGGTGCGAAAAAATACAAAAAGGCGGAGCCTATGTTGGCAGCCTCCTTTTCCCGAACACCGTTACTTGAAGAGATGGAGAGAAGAACCGGTCTTCTCGGACCTCCCTATCTACCTCGTCGGCTCCCCGACCAATCCCAATCATCCCACATCATGGCCGGATTCCTTATTTTCACCCTACCGTAGGCCGCTAACGCAAAGGAAAACTCTCCTAGGGAACTAGAAGTGAAGCACAAAGTTGTCTTAAATTACGCAAGATTACCCTATTCTCTAATCCTCCCTTCACTTACTCTCCACTCTCTTTTTCCTATACTTATTTACCTCTTAGCACTGTACGATGAGGAATCAGGTCATAGGCGAACCTCAGAATAGCTAGTTGTGTCCACCGGAGTCAGTAAAGTTAAGTCTGGCCACTTCCGATAGAATGAGCCGTTATCAGGTGCAGTGGCTCGCCTTCCATACGCAAGGCTCGCAAGGCTCTCAACGACGAAGGAATATCGGTATATTCTAGCCTCCGTCAGCGATGTTCAGTGACGTCATCGAACTCCCTGACCGCAACAGCTGCCCCGACGGCCTAGAAAAGGATCGCCATTAACCCTCCCAAGCATTACTAGGGTTTACGTCCTACTTCATATTTCAGTCTTAACTGTAAACCGCCAAATGGAGGCCCGCTTCAAGCCGGGCAGCCAGTTGAGCGGCCATGGGGCCCAATACAGCGACGGGGCGCCCGGCGGCTGATATAAAGCTAGGTTCCACAAGTCATTGTGTACATTTCGACGCAATTTGGACGCTTTCTCGGGCCAAGCCATCTGTGTTGATGTCAATGAAGTCGAGTATGTGCATCAGGCTCGAGAGGGTGGGCAGTCGGGACACGTTGGAGAGTTGAGGGAAGAAAGCAGCTGCTGGAGAGAGGCGTCGTGATCGACGTCGTAGTGATTCTTGGTTAACCCCGAGTCGAAATTAGAGGATAGAAGATGCTAATTTTACTCCGTTATTCTCCCCAAATGGCTCGATTCCGTATTTCTCTTAGGTTGGTGGCCCTTGGATATGAAGGAGGTCTTCCGTACCGTTTGATATGGGGCGAAGAGGCTGTAGGATAGCAGGAAGAACAATCAATTACGTGAGGCTCAGCTAGCGGATCTCATTGCGAACGCCGTTCGATTTGCTCTCCATAACAGGCATGTCGTTGGGGATGCTCCTCTTCAGACATATATCTCGGGAACCTCGCTAGTTGGCCTCTTTTCTGTTGCATCTCTGATCTATGCACTAATTGCTGAAGGGAGGGGTGACTGAGTTTCAGCAGATCGTATGCGATCAACATCCCAACAAGCTGGTGCTTTTTATATATGGAGATGGACCCTTCAACGCAGCTTTCCTCATATGTCCTGTTCATGTATTTCGCTAACCTGGGCTGGCTACTGCAGACACGGCGAATACGCTATTCGTCAATAGAAACAGTGACACTGTACGGCGCATGTCAGCTGATGGTAAGGCCTCGGCGACCGCGAGTCATATTACTCTAGATTACTTCAAATATCTCGTAGTCGCAATCCAAAGAGAGGGGGGAATTGACCTATGCCTGAGTCCGCTGCTCGTCCTCGTCATCCTCGGCTATAGTGAACCCTCAATTTGCGTTTCTCGCAACCTCAATTGAAAACTCAAGCTAAAATGGGGCACTACCAGCCTGAGAAAGGATGGCGAACGAAGTTGGTTGGGCGGAGGCTAGACTGTGGCTTGTCGCGCTTACATACATGTACGGTTTGAGACCAGCGCCGACCAGTTGTCCCGAAGTCCCCTTGGGCAAAGCCCCCTCCAACGACCGAAGGACATGTCCACAAGGGAACAAGTTGACTTACTCAGCTTCAATCTAAATTGCTAGAATGTACATGACCTATTCGGTACCATGTGTTTGCCGGTCGATAGGCAGATCGACTACAGTGGCAGATAATATGGCCGAGGCATACTTAGTTGCCAAGCGCGGGAAATTGATAACTTTTAAACTTGCGGCTGCTCCACTTTGCCGTGGCTCCCATGGTTCCTGCCTCCGGGACCGCCTCGAGAAGAGACCACCTATCCCCCCTCCTCGTTTACGGTACGAGACAGAGTAAACGGGTCATGGACTATGCATGTTTCCCAGCCTCAGCCTATGGCCAGGAATACCCACTAGGCTCACAGAGCCTGTAGACCCAGATTACTTACCTACCGTCTCAAGGTTGTCCGAGACTGTCGCCAGGAGCAATACATCAAGGGCATCAATATCCCGCCGCACAGCACTAGTCTCATACACACATAAAATCTTAAGCTGTTGAGCGGCGGCTAGGCGTACACTGGCTGGAGGTGTTAAGTGATTTCTTAGAGACCATGCAGCAGAACAGGCGGGCAGCAACGGCGGAACCTACCACTTACACGTTAAGGCTGGAATGGAGGCTGGGATGATGCAGGAAGCGTTAAGACAGTAGGCGATCGTCGGATTGATTTGGATACGAGCCTTACTTATTTTTTAAGAGAAAATGAAGGGGAAGGGAAGCGATTCTTATGGCTACCTGAAGAAAGCCGATCATCGCGTGCTTCACAGTAAAAATTGGCCAGGCCAAGGAGCACACGAAGTCTGGAGGTGGTAGTGGAGTTCAGGGGATCGGTTTACTGGCCCTCCCATCAGAAAGTCCAACGCAGCCTTCAGCCTCGAGTTACTACTAAACGCGAGACGTCGAAATAGCCAGAAGAACTACAGCCAAGTTGACACTACAGCAGCTGGCGCGAAAACGGGCCACCCTACGTCAAAGGATGAAGACCACATCGAGCGACTGGAGCAGGAAGTTGTAGAGCTAAAGCTGACAAATCAAAGATAGTGCATTCTCTTATGGCACAGAACAAGGCATTGAGGGTAAAATCCGATGAATAAGAGCTTCCGATGCCCGCCAAATCCAGAAGAAGCCTACTCATTCTTCATTTCCGATGAGGCGACAACGGAAGAAGCCATGACGTGGCCCGTTATGAGCCAAAGCTCCTCCCATTATCCCAATGACGGGTTACAGAACCGACAGCAGGTATTCTACAAGCTCAATTCCCCCGGATCCTCCGCACCCCCGTCTTTCTACCAACACCGCTCTAGACCAAAGCACTTAGAACATTCGCCGGCTGTCTGATCCCCAACTAAACATATCGGAAATATCGCTGGAGAAGGCGCCCGTGTGGCACCGCCAAATGCCCCGTCTCAGGGAGTGGGTGTCTTTATAGCCGAGCACGCGAACGCGGTAATAGTGGTGGTAGTGCTGATCGGAGGTTTGCCGTGGCCCCAGCCGCCGTCTGCCTGGACGGTTTTTGTGACGAGCTTGAGGTCACAGCCATGACAGGGCACGAAGCTTAGGATCGTTGTGGTGATGACGATAACGCTGGTCGGCGGGATTGTGACGGTCCGGGTCACGCGCGTGGTGCAGTCCGCCGCCGCCGCCGCCACCGCCGCCATTGCGTCCGGGTGGCCGTTATCGCGGGGGAGGAGGGTTTCGGCCGCCGCGTGGCGGCCGAAGACGCAGAGGGCAAGGAACCAGGGAGTCTGGAGGAGCATCTTGTTTGGGGACTAGAAAGCTGGTGTAGCGAATATGGAAACAGAGTGGGAGAGTTATGGTGAGAAAGAAGGGGTGATTGGTGCCTTGGCCAAATGGGTCGTCGCACTCAATCGGGCTCTTTTATAAACATATTGGCCGTTCTTTCAGTAAGACCAACTTTGAACTCTGCCCTAGCCTTATTGTCTGAGTCAAATAGAAAACACCCCTTTGGTGGTTATTGATCCATGTAGATTACGCTGAGGTTCATGCAAACACACATATTTTTTTCAGCGGAAGCAAAAAGCTCTCTAGGCTTCATTTCCGCTTTGCAAGTTGGGTATGAAGGCCGAATATTCCAGGGTGTTATGCCGCCCGTCTTCACGGTTAAAGTGAAAAATAGATGGGGTTTCTCAGTTGTTCCCCGTTCTAGACACCAGTGCGATGCGATTGAAATGGGGCTGAGGTTGGCAGACTTACCCGGCCTGCCCCGCTGATGAGAATACCAACGATCTACACACAATCGGACATAATACCGCGGCACACGAAACTTCTCACTCTCACGGACCCGGCGCGACCCTGATAAATGGGGAGGCGCGTACTCCGCCTCGCGGCCGCGGTCCTTGGCAAGCTTGATTTGGATGAGGCAGAGGAACTCGAGTCGACTGATGTGCTTCTGCCCGTGATGGTCCAAATTAGACAGTAGTTATCGTCCATAGGCCCGCCATACACTAATTTTATGAGGTATTGTTGAGCCTAAAACGGCCGGCTTGGTATATTCGGCTTCGCTGCTTCGTCCTGGGCCTGCGGGTGGCCGAGGTGCTGTAATTGGGCCCCACTAGTACCACCCGGAACCATCCCTGCGGGTGGCTACCACTTCTCGTCATTGAAACTACACGAGGATTTTGATTGGTCAGGACCCAAAGCGTGATGGCCCCACCACCTTGCCTTTCAGCGCCAGGCTGTCAAAGTAATTCTGAAGTAATCCCGATTCGAGGTTGAGATCCTTTTTTCGCGTCCTCTACAGGAGAGGCAAACCGTCGGCGGTTTGTCTAAAAGAGAAGAGGTTGGCTTTGTGCTGTTTCGGACCATCCTCTGGTTTTAGTCGTTCGAATGACAACTCCCAGGTGGCGAAAACGTTGAGCATGTTTGCAATCTCATGACCGCTTAAGTTGAGCGAATATTCTATGGCGGCATCCAGGGTTAAAATTTCCTTAATGTGATTCACAAGATAGTCCGTAAATAAAGGGAGAGGGAATATTTTCCTGTGAAGGAGGGCCCCGGCCTGGCGAATGGCCAACCGATGACGGGACAGGCAATCGACAACTGCGACACTGTGATATTGAATCGCTGTGTTGCAATTTGGCCGACATTAGTAAGTGTTCCATGGCTTCCGGCGCAGACAGAGTCAAGACAGGTGTGAGCGTGTCCAGGAGCAGCTAGCTTGGACTTGGTGGCTGGTGCTGACACGGTGATCAGTCTATATCGCTCTTAGAGGATGCTATCGTCTCCTTGTCCATTGTGGTGTATCCAGCTTATCGCGGGTTATATGTCATTCGCCAACGCCTAAGAGATTGGACCTTCTGGCGGTTCGACGCCAAGAGCAACAAGCCACGGCAGCGGCGTCTCTTTGGAAGCAAGGTCTGGCGGTCAAAATCCATTCCCACTCCGTACTCTCCCCTTTGTAGGCCCAGAGAAGTCGTTCGTCAAATTCCGGCACTGGCGGGAGCTGCAACTTACGATTTTCGCGCCTCGTCTTTCCGGTTTCCTTGTCTTCATCGCTCTCTGGGTTTTTTCGTTGAATCCCTTCATTTGACCATAGCCGCGACGCAAAAATACGACCATAGGAACACGAGTCCTCAGGGGCATCCCTCTCGCCGCTCTTAGCTGTGGCGTGATGGATGGCAGGATGGCATCGGAAGGGTTCTCTGAGACAGGGTGTAGTAATGGACAAGACGCGTCCCGAGCCGGCCGATGAGACAGGGCTATACGCGGCAGAAACTCTTGTTATATACGTTGCGGCTTGAGCGTCTGTTGGATGACCATACCTGTCGTCAATGTTCTTGCGAGTGGCCCTACGATCTAGACATCAAGATCATCCACTTCGGTAGGCTAGCTCAAGTACCTCGTTTCGCCAAGATCATGGCAGCGCTGAGATGTAGCCCTTGCCAACACTCAGTTAGCGGAGACGTTGCCTTTCAGTCGTGCCAGCACTCCGGGCATACGCCCATCCCAATACCAGCAAAGCAACACCATTTTTCTGCGCACCCTCCCAAGCTGGGAGGATTCTGGTCTTGTTGGACTAGTTGTGAAGATCTCTTAGATCATATCTCGGTCCTAGAACAAGATATGGAGGGCGACATACTGCAGACTTTGTTTTCCTGAGACGGAACTCGGCTGCCCGATTCTTGAGGGCGTCCTAGGTGCGTTCCGATGTGTTTACTGGATACGGCGATGGCTACGATGATAGATACAACTAAAGTGAAAAGCTTTCCGCATTCGCTTCGAGGCGGGCTTTCTTTTATTTAGGATGTGGGGCAAGATTTGGGACGCGGGACAATATTCAGGACGTAGGGCAAGTACTGACCACAACGAAAAACGAGCTTTTTCCTGCATGTGGCAATTCTAGCCACCGTAATGGCTAGAGGCGAGGTCAACCCGGGCGGTCGGGTCAACACCATTGGAAAAGGTAGTATCCGGCAGGGCGACTACATCAAGAGGTGGACATGTTGTGGGATGAATATGCTGAAAAACTTAGCATCAACGACATCTGTGCGCTCTTCGGGTGGCTCATCCGCCAGCTGTCGGATGAGCGCACGCTCTTCTGCATCGTGGATGGTGTCAAATCGTACGAACGGGATAAGTATTACCAGGATTTTGTCGAGGTGCTAGCGTTTATTAGCAAGTCGGCTGCGGTGGGCTGCTCCGTTCTCAAGATGTAGTCAAAGCTAATTTTTAGTGTGGTAAAGACACTTGCGGGCTGCGATATCTTCAAGGTCGCATTGTTAGCTGAATGTTTTTTTTTTTTGGGAAATACTGCGATGATACCTTGAGCTCGACGTGTTTCTGATAGTCCCACCCTGCGGCGTATTGAGGACCACATGACAGCATGTCTTTGTACGCAACATTGTAGTAGGACATATATACTCCGTCATGTCCCCTTTTAGAGCCTTAGAAATAAAGGCACCGGCCTGGTTGATGAGAAGAGCCAGAAGCCCAGCCTCTTCGCAATCCGTACCTCCTGTTCGTCGTCATAGCCTCCGTTGTCATTCACCACCCACTTTGACAACAGCTCTGTGGCATCCTCGGGGAATAATGCAGGTATCGCAACGAGCTTTGAGTCGCGTGAGCTTGGATCCCAAGTAACAATTCGGGTTGTGAGAATAACATGACCAAGAGGCGCATCCGGTATTCAGCTCGCAACCTGCTTCATGTACGGCGGATATACTCTTAACGGGCCGTACACTGTTCCCGCACCCGAGGACGTTGGCATTTCGGGCAAAGCTTGCTCCAGAGTGAGCATGCTAAATCCGTCCACTTAGAGGATGAGCGATAGTCTTTGCAATAGTCGTTTGCGTATTTTGCGGCAATCTGTGTCTTCCCCTAGTCACCGATTCCGTGGAGAATAGCTACTTTCTTGTGGCTCCCGAACGACCCTGAATTCAGCTGCATAATCGTTTGTTGGTGGCCAACAAAACGACGCGATACAGGCTTTGCTCAAGTTAAAAATACTACTACCAACTTCAGTTTACTTTAGGTTAGACAATGTTTTGCCTTACACTATGTCAACCTCTCTGCAGGTTGCCGACCCAGCCAGACCATATGTCTCTTTCAAATGATTCGATGTAGGCACTGAGTTTAAAGTCTCGTCAATCTCCTTCCGAAGTCGCCGCATCGCCCTTTCACTCTCCTCGCCGTATATGAGCGGGATAAAGAATCCGAAAATACCTAAGAGGCAGTAAGCTAAATCTTCCGCGCGCGTGGGTTGGCGCGTCTTTGTCCACGCCAGTCGCTCATCAACCCCGAACCGAGAAAGGAGGGTTCCCTGAAGCGCCGGAATCGGTATCCCCGTTATGGTGTGTGAATTTGCTGCTCTAGGGATCTCTTGTCACCGAGTTGCGCGCCCTCCCGCGTGAAGAATTCAACCGATGTCGGGGCAAGAAGCTCTTGAAGCGTCCAGTCTCAGGTGAACTATCGACTAGCCTGAAAGGCCGATTCCTGGGAGCACTGATGTTGTTGTTCGGCGTGCCGATCGCAGATAGTGCTGAAAACATCGGACAAGTACACGTAGCATCGGGCTGCATTTGGTACCATCGAAATATGGAACTTATCGCTTAATAGAGCTCAACCTTGTTCGACTTGTCAATATAGCATCTGTTATCCTCGCCGAGGTACCCGGGCCGATTTGTTCCACCGTATTTCCTGTTTACACGGACAGTGGTCTGCGAAACGGACGTGAAGGAAGGTTGCTTTCGCCGCTGTCGAACTGCGTCCCGGAATTGGGCCCCCCCACCCCGGCCACGCTGCTTCATATGCTTCATATGCCAACGCCCGAAGTTCGGGACCTTCGTTAATGGCCTCACGGCATGGAGAAGGAAAGGCAGCTTCTCTCTGCCTCCTTCTCTCTCTCTTTTTTTTTTTT
>Ga0247774_1001852_pt1 | contig 10589 bp, 11 predicted proteins | sample UWRJL001104B6_FD_179933 | JGI IMG/M metagenome (GOLD analysis project Ga0247774, IMG submission 179933) | Plant litter microbial communities from Arlington Agricultural Research Station in Wisconsin, United States - UWRJ-L001-104B-6 | ecosystem: Environmental > Terrestrial > Plant litter >... | reverse complement strand
AACAGGACACCCCGGCGAAGTCATGTGCCCGGCTCGGCGCCCTGGCGGGGCGGATCGGGCTGTTGGGGTTCGGGCGACGGCGGCGCCTGCCGGACCGCGCTTCATCGGAGGGCTCCTCGCCACGAGGCGCCGTACGGCGTGGGGTGTCTCGTCGCGAGGTGGAGCGGTGACTAGGGCCGGCGGCCCTCCTCGCCCCACTTGCCGGCCGTCTTCTTCGCCTGCTCCTGGGCCTTGTCGACCTTGTCGGCGTACTTGCCGCCGGTCCGGTCGTCGACCATGTTCCCGGCCTTCTCGACGGCCTTGTCGACCTTGTCGCCGTGCTTGCCGAGGAACTGCTTCATCTTGTCCATCATGGACATTGGATCCTCCTTGGTCCGTCAGGGTGTCGGGCTTTAATGCCCGCTGTGCGGAGCCATACCCGGGGTGGGGCCAGAATTAAGCCTGTGAGCGCAACGATCGGGCACGCCGACCTGGCCGGGACGAACATCGTCGCGGTCGTGGGGCCGACCGCCGCGGGAAAGTCCGACCTGGCGGTCGAGCTCGCGCTGCGCCTCGGCGGGGAGATCGTCAACGCCGACTCGATGCAGCTCTACCGGGGCATGGACGTCGGCACGGCCAAGCTCGGCCTGGCCGAGCGACGGGGCGTTCCGCACCACCTGCTGGACATCTGGGACGTCACCGAGACCGCGAGCGTCGCGGACTACCAGCGGGCGGCACGGGAGGCGATCGTGGCGATCCGCGAGCGTGGCCGGGTGCCGCTGCTGGTCGGCGGCTCCGGCCTCTACATCCGCGCGGTCATCGACGACCTGGACTTTCCCGGCACCGATCCGGAGCTGCGGGCGCGCCTGGCGGATGAGCTCGCCGAGGCGGGCCCGGCGGCCCTGCACGCGCGGCTCGCCGAGCGCGACCCGGTGGCGGCCGCCTCGATCCTGGCCGGCAACGGGCGGCGGATCGTCCGCGCGCTGGAGGTGATCGAGATGACCGGGCGGCCGTTCAGCGCGTCGATGCCGTCCTATGACGACGCGAAGGAGTACGCGACCCAGCTGGGTCTGGTCGTTCCGCGCCCCGAGCTGGACGAGCGGATCGCGCTGCGGGTGGAGCGGATGTGGTCGGCGGGGCTGGTGGAGGAGGTGCGGCGCCTGGAGTCGCGGGGACTGCGCGACGGGCTCACGGCGAGCCGCGCGCTCGGGTACGCGCAGGTCCTGAGGTTCCTGTCCGGGGAGTGGAGCGAGGAGCGCGCACGGGAGGAGACCGTACGGCTCACGCGGAGGTTCGCGCGCCGCCAGGAGTCGTGGTTCCGGCGTGACCCGCGCGTGCGCTGGATCGACTACCGCGCGACGGCCGGCCAGGCCCTGGATACGATCGGTCCATGCGATTCGTGAAGGGGCACGGCACCGAGAACGACTTCGTGATCCTGCCCGACCCCGACGGGTCGCTGGAGCTCACTCCGGCTCTCGTCGCCGCGGTCTGCGACCGGCGGGCGGGCATCGGCGCGGACGGCGTGCTGCGGGTCGTACGGTCCAAGGCGCTCGGGTACGACGGCGCCCCGGAATGGTTCATGGACTACCGCAACGCCGACGGCAGCGTCGCCGAGATGTGCGGCAACGGTGCGCGGGTGTTCGCCCGCTACCTGGTCGAGACCGGGCTGGCGAGCCCCGGCGACCTGCCGATCGCCACCCGCGGCGGCGTGCGCGCCGTGCGCCTGGGTCCGAGCGGCGACGTCACGGTCGACATGGGCACGCCGGCGGTGCTGGGCGAGAGCCGGGCCGTCCTGGACGGGCGGTCGTATGAGGGATTGGGCGTCTCCGTGGGCAACCCGCACCTCGCCTGCGTGATCACCGAACCCGTCGCCGGGCTCGACCTGACCCGCGCGCCCGGGATCGACGCGGCCCTGTTCCCCGACGGCGTCAACCTGGAGCTGTTCCGCCGTCTGGGCGACGGCCGGGTCGAGATGCGGGTGTACGAACGCGGGGTGGGGGAGACCCGCTCGTGCGGCACCGGAGCCGTCGCGACCGCGGTCGCCGCGGCGCACGCGGAGGGCCGGACCGAGGGCACCTGGGAGATCGCCGTGCCCGGCGGCGTCGTCACCGTGATCCTGGACGGGCGGACGAGCTTCCTGCGCGGCCCGGCGGTGCTGGTCGCCGAGGGCGAGCTGCACATCCGCTGAGGGTCAGCGCGCCCCGGCGAGCGCGTGGAACCCCGCGCGCATGGTGCGGGCGTCGAGGTCCCCGATCAGCATCCGCTGCAGGACGAAACCGGGCATCGTGCACATCATGGTCGCGCCGAAGGCCTCCGGGTCGGCGTCCTCGGGCAGCCGCCCGGCGTCGCGCATGCGGCGGGCGAGTTCGGTCCACCGGGACCGTACGCCGGCGAACAGCTCGGCGATGATCGCCTGGTAGACCGGGTCGTGCAGGGCCTCGGCCCAGACCTGGGGTGCCACACGGAGAGCGCCGTCCTCGTCGAGGATCGCCTGGACGAAGGCGAAGAACCGCTCGATGATCTCGTCGTACGGCGGGAGGGGGTCCTCCTTGATGATCTCTTCCAGGAGCTTGACGGCGCCGCTCTGCTTCTCGGTGGCGATCGCGTGGATGATCTCGTTCTTGCTCTTGAAGTAGCGGTAGACGGCTCCGGCCGACAATCCCGACTCCGCGAAGACGTCCTGCATCGACGTCAGGTGGAAGCCCTTGCGGAGGAAGCAGACCCGGGCGGCGTCGAGGATCTGCTGCCGGCGGCGTTCGAGGTGCTCGTCGCTGACTCGGGGCATGTCCCCAAAACTAAAACGAATGTCCGTTCTTGACAAGTCGGCGCACCGATGCGAGCGTTCTGCAAATAGAACGAACATCCGATTTTATGGAGGCTCCGTCGTGGAGAACACGACCCCGACCGTCGAGCGAGCCCCGGCCGGCCCGGCCGTACGCCGCCCCTGGATCGCCCTGCTCTTCATCTGCCTGGCCCAGCTGATGATCGTCCTGGACGCCACGATCGTGAACATCGCGCTGCCCTCGGCCCAGCACGCGCTCGGCGTCTCCGACGGCGACCGCCAGTGGGTGATCACCGCGTACACGCTGGCGTTCGGCGGCCTGCTCCTGCTGGGCGGGCGGATCGCCGACTACACCGGGCGCCGCCGCGCCTTCCTCATCGGCCTGTTCGGCTTCGCCGGCGCCTCCGCCCTGGGCGGCGCGGCGCCCGGCTTCGGGGTGCTGCTCGCGGCGCGCGCCTGCCAGGGCGCGTTCGGCGCGCTGCTCGCCCCCGCCGCGCTGTCGCTGCTCTCGGTGAGCTTCACCCGGCCCGGCGACCGCGCCAAGGCGTTCGGCGTCTTCGGCGCCATCGCCGCCGGTGGAGGCGCGATCGGCCTGATCCTCGGCGGGCTGCTGACGGAGTACCTCGACTGGCGCTGGTGCCTGTACGTCAACGTGCCGATCGCCGTGATCTCCGCGTTCGGCTGGTACTTCCTGCCCGGCGACCGTCGTTCCGGCACCGGGGCGCGGTTCGACGTCCCTGGTGTGATCCTGGCCGGGGCCGGCCTCGTTTCCATCGTGTACGGGTGCAGCAGGGCCGAGTCCGACGGCTGGAGCTCCGGGCCGGTCCTCGGCCTGCTCATCGGAGGCGTCGTCCTGCTCGCGGTCTTCGCCGTCGTAGAGAGCCGCGTGGCGAGCCCGCTGCTCCCGCCGCGCGTCGTGCTGAACCGCACGCGCGGCGGCGCGTACCTCGCCGTGGCCATCGCGGTCCTCGCGATGTTCGGGATGCTCCTCCTGCTCACCTACGACCTGCAGGTCGTCAAGGGCTACTCCCCGGTGCGCACCGGCGCCGCCTTCCTGCCGCTGACCGCGTGCGTGCTCGTGTCCGGTGGTGGTGTCGCCGCACGGTTGCTGCCCCGGGTGCCGCCGCGCGTGCTCGTGGCGCCCGGCCTGCTTCTGGCCGCCGCCGGTCTGGCCTGGCTGGCCCGCCTGGACATCGGCAGCTCGTACGTCTCCGGGGTCCTGCCCGCCCAGATTCTGCTCGGTCTCGGTATGGGCGTGGTGATGGCGCCGGCGATGAGCTACGCGACGCATGAGGTGGATCCGCGCGACGCCGGCGTCGCCTCGGCCACCGCCAACACCGCCCAGCAGATCGGCGGCTCGATCGGTGTCGCGCTGCTCAACACGATCGCCACGGGTGCGACCGCCGACTACCTGGCCACGCGGCCGCGGTCCGCTCTGCATGAGGGGCTCGTACGGGGGTTCACCCACGGGTTCGCCATGGCGGCGGTGATCCTCGCGCTGGGCGCGATCGTCGTCGGAGTGCTGATGAACACGGGCCGTCCGGAGCGGGGCTGAGCACTCGGGACTCCTCTGGATGATGACCGAATCGGTTTCGGTTACGATGTCACGGTGACCCAGGTAAGGCGGCAGGCCCGAGCGGAGCGGACGCGAGGCGCCCTCCTGCGCGGCGCCCGCGAGGTGTTCGAGGAGCGCGGGTTCCTCGACGCCAAGATCAGCGAGATCTGCGACCGGGCCGGAGTCGCGTACGGCAGCTTCTACACGCACTTCGCCGACAAGGACGCGGTCTTCGCCGAGCTGATCGACGAGATGCTGCGGGGGCTGCTCGCCGTGATGCGTGCCGAGCCGCTGGACGGCGACGGGCCCGAGGCGCGCATCGCGCGGGCCAACCGCGCCTACCTGCGCGCGTACCAGACGAATGCCCGCCTGATGGCGGTGTTCGAGCAGGTCGCGACGTTCTCCCCGGCCATGCGGCAGACGTACCTCCGGGCCTGGGGGATCTTCTACGACCGCCAGGAACGCGCGATCCGCGGCTGGCAGGAGGCCGGTCTCGTCCCGGCCGACGTCGATCCCCGTACGGCCGCGGTGGCTCTCGCGACGATGATCGGGCGCACCGCGTACACCTGGTTCGTGCTCGACCGGCCCCATGACGACGGCGACGTGGAACAGCTCACCCGGCTGTACTGCCGGGCGATCGGCATCTAGTCCGTTCTTTCTCAGGAGGCACGTGTGGACTTTCACGACACGCCGGAGGAGGCCGCGTTCCGTGCGGAGCTTCGTTCCTGGCTCTCGGAACACTGGGCCGGCCGGCCGATCGAAGGAGGCCGGGGCGACTTCGACGCGTTGCGCCGCTGGGGCGGCGAACTCTACGACGCGGGGTACGTCGGGCTGACCTGGCCCTCGGAGTACGGCGGTCGCGCGCTGCCCCCGACCTACCAGGCGATCTACCTGGAGGAGATGTCCCGCGCCAACGCCCCGGGCCACCCGGGTGTCATCGGTCTCAACATGGCCGGGCCGACGATCATCGCGTGGGGCACCGACGAGCAGAAGCAGCGCTACCTCAAACCGCTGCTGGACGGTACGGAGATCTGGTGTCAGGGCTTCTCCGAGCCCGGCTCGGGCTCGGACCTGGCCGCCGGCCGTACGAGCGCGGTGCTGGACGGCGACCACTGGGTGGTGAACGGGCAGAAGGTCTGGTCCTCCTACGCGCACAAGGCCGACTTCTGCATCCTCGTGGTCCGTACGGACCCGTCGGTGCCCAAGCACGCCGGGCTGTCCTACCTCATCGCGGACATGCACGCGCCCGGAGTGACCGTACGGCCGCTGCACCAGATCACCGGCGACCCGGAGTTCAACGAGATCTTCTTCGACGACGTACGGGTGCCGCGGTCATCGATCCTGGGCGCGCCCGGCGACGGCTGGAAGGTCGCGATGACCACGCTGCTGCACGAGCGCGGCACGCTCGGCTTCGCTCTGTCGGCCGAGCTGGAGCGAATGGTCAACCAGCTGATCAACCTGGTCAAGGAGCCGGGCCCCGACGGGCGCCGTCCCGCCGACGACCCGGTGATCCGCGACGCCGTCGCGCGCGAGTGGATCGAGATGCAGTCGCTGCGCTTCACCAACTACCGGTCGCTGACCACACTGCTGGAGACCGGCATCCCGGGCCCGGAGGGTTCGGGCGTCAAGCTGGCCTGGAGTGAGGCGAACCAGCGGCTGACCTCGCTGGCCCAGTCGGTGTTCGGCCTGCACGCGCAGGTCACCGGCGCGGAGGCGCCGTGGAACGGTTTCTGGCAGTACTGGCAGCTGCGCTCGCGCGGCAACACCATCGAGGCCGGGACGTCCGAGATCCTGCGCAATATCATCGCCGAGCGTGTCCTCGGCCTGCCGAAGGGACGTTGACATGGATTTCGCGTTCTCCGAGGAGCAGTCGGAGCTGCGTGGTTTCGCGCGCTCGTTCCTCGCCTCGCGGTACGACGACGTGTCGCTGGCGTCTTTCGCCGACTCCGGGGGCGACCCCTCGGTGTGGGCCAACCTCGCCTCGATGGGCTGGCTCGATGCCGAGCTGACCTTCCTCGACCAGGCCGTGCTGTTCGAGGAGACCGGGTACCGGCCGTTGCCGGCGCCGTTCTTCTCCACCGTCGCGCTGGCGGTCCCGGCCTTGGACTCCTCGACGGCCAAGGGGGTCGCCTCGGGCTCGCTGAAGGCCACGCTCGCGTGGGCCGAGCCGGGGCGGCCGCAGTCTCTTCTGGACCCCGTCGGCACGTCGGTCTCCGAGGGGCGGCTCAGCGGCACGAAGGTGCTGGTGCCCGACGGGGCGTCGGCCGACCTGTTCGTGGTCGTGGCGGAGTCCGGCCTGTACGCGGTCGACGCCGGGGACGCCGTCGTGACGCCTCGCGAGACGCTCGATGGCACCCGGCGGGTCGCTGACGTGGACTTCTCGGCGGCTCCGGCGCGGGCGCTGGCCACGGGGGAGGAGGCACGTGCGCTGCTGGGACGCATCCGCGACCGGGCGTACGCCGCCCTGGCACTGGAGGGCGTCGGCGTCGCCCAGCGGGCGCTGGACCTGCTTGTCGCCTATGCGAAGGAGCGTGAGCAGTTCGGCCGGCCGATCGGCGTCTACCAGGCGGTGTCGCACAAGGCGTCGAACGTCTATGTGCGGCTGCAGGAGGCGCGTTCGCTGGCGTACTGGGCGGCGTGGTGCGTGTCGGAGGACGACGAGATGGCGCGCCAGGCGTGCCTGGCCGCCAAGGCGTTCGCGGGGGAGACGGCCGTTTTCGCCTGCGAGGAGGCCATCCAGGGGCATGGCGGGATCGGCTTCACCTGGGAGCACGTGCTGCATCGCTACTACAAGCGCGCCCAGTGGCTCGCGGCGTTCGACGGTCCGGCACGTAACCAGCGGGCGGAGGTCGCGGCGTTCCTGCTGGATTGATATCCACAGGTGTTCGCACACCCCTGGTTACCCGACGTGACTTTGCGATAACTTTCCGCAGTCGTCGTTCTGGCTGTGGAGGGTTGCCGCATGGTCGTGCTCGGGCGGGTCCTGCTCGCCGTGGCGGGGGCGAGTCTCGCCTACCTCCTGGCCGCCGTGGCCCTCGATCCGCGTGCCGCGCTGGCGGACCGAAGCCCGCGCCCGCCGCCGGCCGCCGTCGACGCCCGGCTCGGTGAGCTCGGCCTGTCCGGGTCTCTTCCCCGTCGCTATGTGATGTGGGCCGAGGGCGTCTCGCGCGGTGACTTCGGCGAGACGCTCTCGGGCGCGCCGGTGGGCGGCGAGCTCTGGCGGCGGGCGGGGGCGAGCCTGCGGCTGGTCCTGGCGGGCTTCGTGCTCGGCACGGCCGGCGGCGTGCTGCTGGGGTCGCTGGGGGCGCTCTCGCGGTACGGATGGGCCGACCGGCTGCTCACGGTGGGCACCCTCACGCTTTTGTCGGTCCCGGTCTTCGCCGTGGCGGTCCTGCTCCAGACCGCTGCCCTGTGGGCGAACGCCCGCTCGGGCCTGCGGCTCTTCGAATGGACCGGCGAATACACGCCGGGCACACCGGACGGACCGCTCGGCCGGCTGCGGCACCTGCTGCTGCCGACCGTCACGCTCGCCCTGGGCCAGCTGGCGGTCTGCGCCCGCTACCAGCGCGGCGTGATGCTCGATGTGCTGGGCGCGGGCTACGTACGCACGGCGATGGCCAAGGGCCTGCGCCGGCGGCAGGCGTTATGGCGGCATGGCCTGCGCGTCGCCGTCCTCCCGATGCCGACGTTCGCGTCCTACAGCTTCGCGGGGTTGCTGACGGGCGCGGCCATCACGGAGAAGGCCTTCGCCTGGCACGGCCTGGGGGAGTGGCTGATCGACTCGATCTACGCCGACGACGTGAACGCCGTGGCCGCGTGCGGCTGCGCCGTCGCGGCGGCGACGGCCACCGCCGGCCTGCTCGCCGGCCTGTCCCGCGCCGCCCTGGACCCTCGGGCGCGCTCATGATCCCCGTCCCGCACCCGGTCGCCGGGGCTGTGAGCCGGCGGGCCGGCGTCGCCCCACTGCGGCTGATCCATGGCCGCCACCGGCGGAGCGTGGGACGTCACGCCGCGCCACGGGCCGGTCGTCCACGCCGCGCGGGCGCCCCGCCGCGGCGGCCCACCGGCCTTCGGAACGTCCGCGAGCGCCCACGTGTCCGCTCAAGCCGCCGGTCCGCACCACCGGCTCGTGGCCGGGGGCGGATCATCACGGGGCTCGGGGGTCTCGTGGCGTTGCTGGTCCTCGCGTTCGCCGGGCCGTACCTCACGACGTGGAGCTGGAGCGGCGTCGACCTCGGCGCGTTCCGGCAGCCGCCGTCGGCGCGGCACTGGCTCGGTACGACGCAGACCGGACGCGACATGTACGCGATCACGCTGCGCGGCATGCGGGAGTCGCTCGTGACCGGGCTGCTCGTCGCGGTGGGCGCCACCGGCCTGGCCACGGTCACCGGCACCGTCGCCGGCTACTTCGGCGGCTGGGCCGACCGTGGCGTGATGGGCGTCGCCGACGTCCTGCTGGTCCTGCCGCCGCTCCTCGCCGTCGCGACCGTGTCACCGCTGCTCCACGACGCGGACCTGCCCGTCCTGGCCCCGCTGCTCGCCGCGTTCATGTGGATGGTGACCGCCCGGGTCGTACGGACCATGACCGCGACCCTGCGCCACCGGGAGTACGTCCTCGCTGCGCGATACCTCGGGGTACGCCCCGCGACGATCATCGTCCGTCACATCATCCCGAACCTCGCCTCACTCCTGATCGTCGACGCGACCCTCAACGTGAGCACGGCCGTCATCGGCGAGACGAGCCTGTCCTACCTCGGCTTCGGCGTACACCCGCCGGACGTCTCCCTCGGCACGATCATCGCCGAAGGAGCCTCGTCCGCGACGGCGTTCCCCTGGCTGTTCGCGCCACCGGTGACCGCCCTGGTCCTCATCCTCCTCACCGTCAACCTGGCCGGCGACGGCCTACGCGACGCCCTCGATCGGCCTCCGTCATGAGCCGGCCCATCGTCCCGCAGCCGGCCGAATCCGGGCCGCGCGTCACCTCCCTGGGCGGCGAGTGGGTGGTCCGTCTGGCTGGTGACGGTTTGCGTGATGCTCTCGATCGGTTTCTGTCGTGAGCCCGGCCGTTGTTCCGTTGCTTGCGGTGTCCGGGTTGTGCGCCTCTTTCTTGGGTGGCGTGTGGGTGGCCCGCCTGGCTGGTGACGGTTTGCGTGATGGCTCTCGATCGGTTTTGGTCATGAGCCGGGCCGGTCTTCCGCTGCTTGCGGTGTTCGGGTTGCGCGCCTCTTTCTTGGGTGGCATGTGGGCGGTCTGGCTGGGTGGCGGCGGTTTGCGCGGTGTTCTTGATGGGTTTCCGTCGTGAGCCGGGCCGTCGTTCCGCTGCTTGCGGTGTTCGGGTTGTGCGTTTCTTCGTGGGCGGTCTGGCTGGGTGGCGGCGGTTTGCGTGGTGTTCTTGATCGGTTTCCGTCGTGAGCCCGGCCGTTGTTCCGCTGCTGGCCGTGTCCGGGTTGCGCGTCACCTTTCCGGGCGGTGTACGGGCCGTCCGAGGGGTCGACTTCACGCTCATGCCGGGCGAGGCACTCGCGGTCGTGGGCGAGTCCGGTGCCGGAAAGTCGGCCACCGCCCTGGCGGTGACGGGGCTGTTGCCCGCCGCCCACGTTGAGGGCTCCGTACGCCTCCGAGACCGCGAACTGCTCGGCCTCGGCGACAAGGCGCTCGCGGCGGTCCGCGGCAACGACCTCGCGATGATCGGCCAGGACTCGGCGTTCACCCCCGTCTACCGGGTCGGCGCCCAGATCGCCGAGGCGGTCCGGCTCCACGTCCGGATGTCGCGACGCGAGGCGGCCGGGCACGCGATCGAACTGCTACGCCTGGCCGGGATCCCGGACGCCCCCCGCGTCGCCCGCGCCTTCCCCCACCAGCTCTCCGGTGGCCTCCGCCGGAGAGCGATGGTCGCGATGGCGGTGGCCGGCGAGCCGTCGGTGCTCCTCGCCGACGAGCCGACCGCCGGCCTGGACCCACTCGTGCAGGCGAACGTCCTGGACGCCCTCCAGGCCTACCAGAGCCGTACGGGAGCCGCCTTGGTCCTGATCACCCACGACCTGGGCGTCGCCGCGACCCGCGCCGACCGGGTCCTGGTGATGTACGCCGGCCGCCCGGTCGAGACCGGCCCGACCGAGCAGGTCTTCACCCGCCCGCGCATGCCGTACACCATCGCCCTGCTCAACTCCGCCCCCCGCCTCGCCCCTCCGCGCGTACACCCGTCGCCGATCAGCGGCCCACCGCGACCGATGACCGACCCGCACCAGCGCTGCCCTTCCGCACCCCGCTGCC
>Ga0247774_1001850_pt1 | contig 10595 bp, 8 predicted proteins | sample UWRJL001104B6_FD_179933 | JGI IMG/M metagenome (GOLD analysis project Ga0247774, IMG submission 179933) | Plant litter microbial communities from Arlington Agricultural Research Station in Wisconsin, United States - UWRJ-L001-104B-6 | ecosystem: Environmental > Terrestrial > Plant litter >... | reverse complement strand
CCGTGCCCGCCGAGCTGCGGATGCACCCGGACCTGGTAGACGTACTGGCCCGCCCGGGTCTCCGGCGCGTGGTAGACGACCGCACTGTCGTCGCCGCGGAACGGCCCGGCCGCAGACCCCGCCAGGTAGGCGAGGACGGCGCCGTCGCCGAGGTCGGCCGAGGGCCGCCGGGTCACCAGCGCGTACCGCCCGCCGACCCGTACGAGCCCGAACCCGCTGTCGACGCGGGTGGGCAGCTCCGCCGCCTGCGCCGGATCCGAGGACCAGCCCCCACCGGTGGCGTACTGCCAGGCCGGCAGGTCCGCGACGTGCCCGCGCGGTGTACGCGCGACGTACAGCCACTTGGGACGGTCGGGCTGGTCCAGGTGCCCGCGGTAGCCGTAGACGTAGGTCCACGGCCCGTCGTCGTACAGCGCGGAGCCCCACATGACCGGGGTGCGGGCCGGCAGGGGCCAGCCGCCCGGCAGCTCGCGTACGTTCTCCAGCCGCAGATCGGGCAGGGAGAACGTCGCCAGCGCCACACTCTGCTCGGTGAAGTCCCACTCGGCCCCGGAGCCGTTCAGCCGGTGGTAGAACTCCACCAGCTTGCCACCCTCGACGTGGCCGGCGCCGACCCAGTACCAGCCGGGCAGGCCCGCCGGGGGATGCACCGGGGTGCCATCGGCCACGGTGGTCAGCCGGCCGCCGTCCTGCACGACCAGCGAGTTGTGCACGAAGCCGACGCCGTTCTCCCGTGATCCGTCCGCGTTCACCGGGCCGAGGTAGGTGTCGGAGAAGAACCACGCGGTCCGTCCGTCGGGCAGCGGCACCGAACTCGTGCCGTCGGCGCCGCTCCACTGCCCCGGCCCGGCCGCGTCTCCGGCCCGGGTCCAGCGCTGGTTCATCGCCGAGTCGGGGGCCGCCGTGGTGTGCCGCGCGGGAGAGGAGCACGCGACCGCCGCGCCGAACAGGGTCGCGCACGCGAGGAGGCGCGCGGGGTTACGGAAATTGCCCATCGATACCCGGCCTATGTTATTCGACCCCGGTGACGTGGCCTTTCAGGAGTTCGGCCGGGCTGAGTCCGAGGGTGGCCACCGCGTCCCCGCGTACGGCGCGCGCGACCAGCGTCTCGTGCAGTTCGGCGGAGGTCTTCTCGGCCTGGTCGGCGAGGAGCACCGGAATTCCGGTCTCGACCCGGTAGCGGCGGCGCAGGCGCGGGTTGTAAAGCACGTCGTCGTCGGGGAAGTGCAGCAGCGCCTCCTTGTCGATCGGACACGCCAGCAGAAGGAGCAGCCGATCGTCGAGGGGCACGGGGAGATCTTCCCTTTCCGTCATGTCTCACGCCGGAGGATCAGCAGGAGATTCCAGGTCAGCAGCTCGCGCAGTCCGGGCACCCGGACGAGGAAACCGCACCAGCGCGGGTAGTAGCGAGGCCGTGCCTCCAGCACCGTGACGTCGCCGCGCTCCTCGATCAGGCGCAGGACCCGCCCCGCGCGGAGCGCGAACAGGCTCTCGCCGTACCGGTTCTTCGGCGGGTGCCCGTGCTTGCGGGCGTAACGGCGGGCGGCGTACGAGCCGCCGAGGAAGTGCCACGGCGAGGTCTCATGGCCGCCCCACGGTGACAGCCAGAGCGTGTAGGCGACGTAGACCACGCCGCCGGGCCGGGTCACCCGCACCATCTCGTCGATGAACCCGCCGGGGTCCGGGACGTGTTCGAGGACGTTGGAGGAGAAGCTGACGTCCACGCTCGCGTCTTTCAGCGGAAGCCCGTAGCCGTCGCCGACCACGGAGTTGGGCCGCAGCTCGCCCCGGCTGCGCAGCTCGTCCGGGTCCGGCTCGACCAGGAGGCACTGCGCGCCGCGGTCGCCGAAGGCCGCGGAGAAGTAGCCCCCGCCACCGCCGACGTCCACGACCGTACGGTCCGCGAGGTCGACGTGGCGCTCGATCTGGCGTACGGCGTCGCCGGCCAGCAGCGTGTAGAAGCCCTCGGGGTCGGTCTGCTCGGCCCGGAAGGCGCGGAACAGGCGCAGCGAACGGAACCGGGGTGCCGGGAGCGAGGAGGCACGGGGGACCATTCGACGTCTCCTCGTGTGGGGGGCTCTTGACCGATCGACAATAGCCTGGCAGCGACGTTGACAGTCCATCAATAACAGTCACAGAATGTCGCGAAAGATCTTCCACCGGCTCGTGTATCCCCTGGTGACGGTGGCACTACGGAAGGAAACCGTCCGTGACCACGACCGGAGCGCCTCCTGCCGGTGACCGCGCGCTGCGCGACTTCTACGAGGACCCGAACGTCCCGGTCAGCTCCGGTTCCGGCCGTGCGCGGCGGCAGCTGCGGATGCTGACGGCCCTGCTCGCGGACACGGACGGACCACAGGTGATCGTGGACGTCGGCTGCGGCGACGGCGCGGCCACCGGCATGGTGCGCCGGCTCGGCCACACGGTGGTGGGCATCGACTGGTCGATCAGGGCGCTGCGTCACGCCAAGGAGCAGGGCCTGCTGCTGATCCGGGGCGCGGTCGACGCGCCCGGCCTCCCGCTCGCGACCGGCAGCGTGGACGTGGTCATCCTGAGCGAGGTGATCGAGCACATCGTGGACACCGACTCCGCGATCGACGAGATCCACCGGGTGCTGCGGCCGGGCGGCCGCCTGCTGCTGTCCACGCCGAACCTCGCCGCCTGGTACAACCGCGGCCTGCTGGCGCTCGGCATCCAGCCGATCTTCACCGAGGTCAGCCTGCGCGGGATCTACGGACGTCCGGGCAGTCAGGTGGCGGGCCACCTGCACATGTTCACCAAACGGGCGCTCACCGGGTTCCTCACCGCGCGCGGCTTCACCTGCGAGCGCGTCGAGGGCGCGCCGTACCAGGACGTGCCGCACGTGCTGCGACCGCTGGACCACCTGCTCTGCCGGTGGCCGTCCGCCGCCAGCATCCTGCTGGTCCAGGCGCGGCGCGCGTGAGCCCGGGCGAAGCGCGGTGATCCTCGGCGTCGTGTTAGCGCTGGTGACCACGCTCGCCTTCAACGCGGGCTTCGTCCTGGAGAAGGGCGCCCTGACCGCGCTGCCACCGCTGAACGCCCGGCTCCCGTTCACCCTGGTCCGGATGCTGATCACGACCCCCCGCTGGCTGGCCGGCTTCACGCTGATCATGACGGGCCTGGCGTGCCAGCTGTTCACCCTGACGCGGATCCCGCTGACGGTCGCCCAGCCGGTGTTCGCCTCGGGGATCGTGTTCCTCCTGCTGCTGACCATGACGATCCTGGGCGAACGCCTCACCTCGCACGAGTGGACCGGCCTGGCCGGGATCACGGCCGGGGTGATCTGCGTGGTGACGTCGCTGGACTCCCGTACGGACGTGGTGGGCACGGGTGGCCACGTGCTGCGGGTCCTGCTGGTCGCCATCCCGTCGACCGCGGCCGGCCTGGCGGTCTTCGTGGCGGCGAGCCGCAGCGGCCGGCCCGGCGGACGTGGCCGCCCGGCCGGCGACGCGACGTACGGCGCGGCGGCCGGCCTCGTGTACGGCGTGGCCGGCATGATCACCAAGGGCCTGTCGGCGTCGATCGACTTCGACGGCCCGGTGGCCATCGTGACGTCGGCCCTGGTCTCGCCGTACCTGTACCTGCTGGCCCCGGTGACCGTGGCCGGCTTCCTGGTCTTCCAGACGGCGTTGCAACGCGGCCGCGCGTCGATCGTCGCCCCGGTCTCGAGCGTGATCTCGACCCTCTACACGGTCGTGGCCGGCACCCTGATGTTCGGCGAACGCCTCCCGTCCGACCCGACCCGGCTGACCCTCCGCCTGACCGGCCTGGCGACCATCACCCTGGCCTTGCTCTGGCTCCCCCGCAGGAGCCGCGACGACTCCCGCGAGGTCCTGCTGGACCGTCGCGAGGAGTCACCGCTGTGATGGGTCACTTGCCGGGCTCGGGGTCGCGCGGCAGGCCGAGCATGCGTTCGGCGATGACGTTCAGCTGGACCTCCGTCGTGCCGCCGTAGATGGTCATCGAGCGGCTGAACAGCATGTAACGGGCCCACATGCCGGTCGGGTTCGCGAGGTCCTCCAGCGCGCCGGCGGCGCCCTGGGACTCCCAGATGAAGTCGGCGACCTGCTGGTTGAACTGGACGCCCAGCAGCTTCCGTACGCTCGCCTCCGCGCCCGGCTCGTGGCCCGAGATCTGCTTCAGCGTCAGCCGCAGGCCCAGGAGGTCGATCGCCTGGCCCTCGCAGAGGAACTCCCCCAGCTCGGCCCGCTTGACCTGGTCCAGGTCGCCGGCCGCGAAGAAGCCCAGCAGTTCCTTGGTGCCCGCGCCGAGTGAGCCCGAGCCGCTGGACAGTTGCACCCGCTCGTTGCTCAGGGTGTTGCGGGCGACCTTCCAGCCCTGGCCGACCTCCCCCACGACGCGGTCGTCGGGGACGAAGACGCCGTCGAGGAAGACCTCGTTGAACATCGCCTCACCGGTGAGCTCGCGCAGCGGCCGTACGTCGACGCCCTCGGCCTTCATGTCGACGATGAAGTAGGTGATGCCGTCGTGCTTCTTCGGCTCGGTGGAGCTGCGCGCGATGCAGATCGCCCACTCGGCCTGCTTGGCGATCGAGGTCCAGATCTTCTGGCCGGTGAGCTTCCAGCCGCCTTCGACCCGCTCGGCCTTCATCTGCAGGGACGCCAGGTCCGAGCCCGCGCCCGGCTCGCTGAACAGCTGGCACCACACGATCTCACCGCGCAGCGTCGGGGCCAGGAAGCGCTCCTGCTGCTCCGGCGTGCCGTACGTCACCAGGGACGGGATCACCCACGCGCCGATCGCCAGCTGCGGGCCCTTGACCCCCGCGGCGCGCAGCTCCTGCAGGATCAGCACCTGCTCCATCGGCGAGGCGGCCTTGCCCCACGGCTTGGGCAGATGCGGGAAGACCCAGCCCTCGTCGCCCATCCTGGCGAACCGCGCCTTGTTGTCCCCGATCGCGGCGAGTTCGGCGACCTCGGTGCGGATGCGGTTGCGCAGCGGCTCGGTGTCCTCGTCCAGCTCGACCTCGACCGCGCGGCGTACGCCGTCGAGGGCGAGCGTCGCGACCGAGCCCGCCCAGTCTTTGGCCGGTCCAAGCAGCACCCGCAGCGTCGAGGCGCGGCGCAGGTAGAGGCCGGCCTCGTGTTCCCAGGTGAAGCCGATGCCGCCGAGCACCTGGATGCAGTCGCGCGCACACTGGACCGCGGCGTCCGGGGCGATCACCGCGGCCACGCCGGCGGCGAAGCCCGACTCGCCGGCGGCGTCGTCGGAGGCACGGGCGGCGTCCCAGACGACGGCGCGCGCCTTCTCCAGCGCGATGAGCATCCGGGCGCACTTGTGCTTGATGCCCTGGAACTGCCCGATCGGGCGGCCGAACTGCTCGCGCACCTTGGCGTACGAGGCCGCCGTGTCGACGCACCACGCGGCGATGCCGGCCGCCTCGGCGCCGAGCAGCAGCGCGGCGAGGTCGAGGACCTCCTCGCCCTCCAGCCCGGTCAGGACCCGGTCCGCCGGCACGGCCACGTCCGCCGCCTCGACGCGGGCCATCCGTCGCGTACGGTCCAGGCTCTTCAGGGGGGTCACCGTGAGCGCGCCGGCGTCGACGGCCACCCATTCCTCTCCGTCGTCGGTGCTCACCGGCAGGACGATCACGTCCGCCAGCGCCGCGCCGAGCACCGGCTCGGCAGTACCGGTGACGGTCAGGCCGTCGTCGGTACGGCGGCCGGTCAGGCCGGTGGCCAGGGAGAGCGCGCCGATGGTGCCGCCGTCGGCGAGGCCGGGCAGCAGTTCCGTACGTGCCTTGGCCGACTCGTCGGCCCGCAGCAGGGCGGCGCTGGCCAGGACGGTCGGCAGGAACGGGCCGGGCACGACCGCGCGGCCGAGGGTCTCCAGGGCCACCGCGAGCTCCAGCAGGCCCGCGCCCTGGCCGCCGTACTCCTCCGGCACGTGCAGACCGAGCAGACCCTGGTCGGCGAGGCCGGCCCAGAACGGGGGGCGGCTCTCCTCTTCGGCGTCGAGCGTCGCGCGTACGACGCTGACGGGCGCGTTGCGCTCCGCCCATCCGCGCACCGCGTCGGCCAGCGCGTCGTGCTCCTCGGTCAGCCCGATGCCCATCCCAAACACCCCATTCGCGACGTCCTCTTGCGGCCTACCCTAGAGGCCGCCGGAGGCCGATTGGAATGGGATTCGGTGTGATTCCTACCCCTCGGTAGGTTCTCGTCGGACGACGACCGTCCCAGCGGTCACCCGCGCACCACGGGGACGGCGCCGCCGGACGAAGTCAGGACACGCGGAGCGAGCGCACCACGAAGTTGATGTCCGGCCAGAGCTTCTTGCTGGTGTTGGGCACCGTCACGAACAGCACGCCGGGCGCCGCCTTGCCGGTGTTGACCAGCGCCAGCGCGACCACGTCGCCGGTCGCCTTGGTACCCGGGCGGCGATACGTGACGTAGTCGCTGACCAGCCACCCCTTGTGACCGTCGACGGTGAGCGGCTGCGAGGCGAGGACGCGCTTCTTGTTGCGGAAGTTGAACATCCGCTCCTCGTACATCTTCACGACCTCGGTCGCGGCGGCACGCTCGGTGCCGGGCCCGTCGTAGGCGGCCTTCGCCGCCCCGGCGAGCTGGGTGCTCATCAGCCGGGCCCAGTACTTGGGCGCCGCGCCGGCCTTCTCCGTCACCGCGAACTGGCTCGTGTTGAAGCCGAGCTCGGTCATCGGGCTCTTCTTCTGCGGGAGCGCCCACGGCCGGTTGAACCGGGCGTACGAGAGGCCGGCCCGCGCGTCGGTGACCCGCCCGATCGCCTTGGTGTGCACGCCCTTGAACTTCGGCAGCGCCTTGACCGGCGTCTGCGGGACCTTGGCGGGCTGCGTGGCGGACGAAGAGGACGTCCGCGACGGCTTGGTGGGGACGTCGGAGGCCTGGCCGTCGTCCTTGCCCTTCATGAGGTAGACGCCGGCCACCGCGACGAGACCCGCGAGCAGGAGGCCGACACCGAGGTACAGCGGGCGCTTGGACCGGCCCTCCTCGTGGTACTGGTCGCCGCTCCGGCCGCCCGGCGGTCCGCCGGCGGCGCCTGCCTCGGCGTTGTGCTCGTCCCGCATCCACTCGGGGAGCCGCAGGTTGCCGCTGCTCGGCTTGCCCGGCTTGGGGGGCGGACCGGCGGGCGCGACGACCTTGTCCCACATCGGCGGGTGATCGTCGGAGGCGAAGAACTCGTTCTCCTCGGCCTGCGCCTCGGAGGTCACGCCCTTGTCCGGGGCGGGCGGCGGGGGCGGCGTCGCGAAGGCGCCGGTGGAGGACGAACCGCCCTTCTCCTCGGACTCCGAAGAGAAGGAACCCGGCCGGTAGGAGGACTCCTGCGGCTCGTACGGCTTGTCGTCGAAACCGCGCTTGTCGTCGAAACCGCCGGACCCGAAGGAGGAGTCGCGGAAGGACCCGTAGGAGGACGCGCGCTCGCCCGAGTCATAGGACGACTCACCGAACGAGCCCGAACCGTAGGAGGACGAGGAACCGAAGGAACCCGACCCTGAGGAGCCGAAGGAGGAGCTCGATCCGAACGACGGCTCCTCCGGCTCCGGATCCGGCACGTCCGTGCCGAAGCGCGGCGTGGTCCCGTTGGGCCCGGGGTCGGCCTCCGGCGACCCGAACGACGCGTCCGCACGGTCGACCGGATCGAAGACGGAGCGCTCGGGCGGAGCCGGCGGCTCCTCGCCCGGGTCCGACGAGACGGCCGGAAAACCGCCGGTCGGCGCGTCGTCGTCATCGTCCACGGACCACGGCCTCCGGGGCGGCTCGCTCACGGACGGAAAGCCCGGCGCGTCGGCCTCATCTCCCGAGATCGCCGGAAGCGGACCGGTCGTCTCCTCTGGTGCGGAGTGCTGGTCGTTCTGGTTTGTGGCCGGGCGCCACTGCCCGGCGTCCCCCTGATCCGACATGCCGCACAGGGTACGTGAAGATCAACATTTCTCGCTTACGCCACTAATTACGCTCAGGCCACAGCTTGTTATCCACGGTATGGCGGCGAGGTTACCGGCGTCTCAGCGCACGTCCACCGATGCAACGCCGTGACCTGGGGAAATTCCCTGATCAGCGAGACGTTCACGGGCGAGCAGGGTGCCACCCGCCACGGCGCCCGGCATGGCCAGCACCGCACCCAGGGGAATGAGGAAGACCACAAAAACAGAGGCGCCGAACCCCACGGCCAGCCCCCGGTTACGCCGTAGCAGGGCGAACCGGTCCCGGCGGCGCAGGCCACGCCGTTCGAGCGCGATGGAGGTGAGTTCGAGCGTCAGGAAGTAACCGGAGAAACACGCCGCGACGACCGGGACGACGGTCTGCCCGACGACCGGCAGGAACCCCAGCGCGAAGAAGACAACCGCGAACAGCCCGGTGACCAACCCGACGATGAGGGCGTCGCCCAGCCCTCGCATCAGCTGCCGCCACAGCGAGACGTGCGCCTCGGGCGGCAGGCCGCCGGCGGACTCCTCCACCCGGCCGGAGATGCCCTCGTAGAAGGGCTCGCCGACGACCAGGGTGACGCCGGTGAACGTGACGATCGAGATCATGAGTGCGGCGGCGAAGACGAGAACGCCCATCAGCGCCCGTGTCGCGTCGCGCAGCCCACTCGACCAGTGGTCGGCGAACGGGCTCGCCGCCCGGACCAGGTCGCCGAGGTAGAGGCCGAGCACGGTCAGCGCCGCGACGTAGAGCACCAGCACGATCAGGGCCGGCAGCAGGCCGAACAACCACTGTTTCGGCCGTCGCGCCGTCCACCCGAGGCCGCGGGCGAAGTAGCGCACGCCGGCGAGGAAATTCTTCACGCGCCAAGAGTAGGAGTCCGCGGCGTGCGCGCACAGCCCTCACGGGCCTCGGCGGCACGGCGGATGTTGTGCTGCATGCGGCCGAAGATGATGCCGTGGAAGGGCCGCACCCCCCACCAGTAGAGCCGGCCGGGCAGCCCGCGCGGGTGGAACAGCGCCCGCTGCCGGAACCAGGTCGTGCCGTCCCGCTGGTCCACGGAGAGGTCGAGCCAGGCGAGGCCGGGCAGCCGCATCTCCGCGCGCAGCCGCAGCAGCCGGCCCGGATCGAGCTCCTCGACCCGCCAGAAGTCCAGGGACTCGCCCGTACGCAGGCGATAGGGATCGCGCCGGCCGCGCCGCAGCCCGACCCCGCCGACCATACGGTCGAACAGTCCTCTCGCCGCCCAGGCCAGCGGCCAGGAGTACCAGCCGTTCTCGCCGCCGATGCCCTCGATGACCTGCCACAGCGCCTCGGGCGACGCGCCGACCGGCGACTCGCGCAGGTCGACGTAGAGGCTGCCGCCGGCCCAGTCCGGATCGGTCGGCAGCGGGTCGCTCGGCGCACCCGGGAACGACGCGGACGACCAGCGGGTGGCCACGTCGTCGGTGCCGATGCGCTTGAGCGCCAGGCGTACCGCGTCCTCGAAGCCGACCAGACCCTCCGGCGGATCCGGGACGAACGCGGCGATGTCGTGTTCGTGGCAGACGACCTCGTGGCGCAGGGAGTCGACGAGCGGGCGGGCGATGCTGTTCGGCACGGGCGTGACGAGGCCGATCCACAGGCTCGACAGGCGGGGCGTGAGCACGCCGAGCGGCTTGATCCGGCGTCTGCGCAGGCCCGCGATTGACGCGTACGTGCGCATCATGTGCTCGTACGTGAGCACGTCCGGGCCGCCGATGTCGAAGGAGCGGTTCACCTCGGGCGGCAGGGCGGCGCAGCCGGCGAGGTAGCGCAGCGCGTCGCGTACGGCGATGGGCTGGATGCGCGAGCGCACCCACCGTGGCGTCACCATCACCGGCAACCGCTCGGTGAGGTGGCGCATCATCTCGAACGACACCGAACCCGAGCCGATGACCACCGCGGCCCGCAGTGTCGCGGTCGGGACGCCCGAGGCCAGCAGGATCCCGCCGACCTCGCCACGCGAGCGCAGGTGTTCGGAGATGGTCCCGCCTTCGGAGGGCGCGAGTCCGCCGAGGTAGACGATGCGCCCCACGCCGGCCTCCTTGGCCGCCGTCGCGAACGTGACGGCCGTACGACGGTCGGTCTCGCCGAAGTCCGGGCCGCTGCCGAGCGCGTGGATCAGGTAGTACGCGACGTCGACGCCGTCGAGGGCGTGGCGGGCCTCCCCGGCGTCGCTCAGGTCGGCGCGGACCACCTCGACCTGACCGCTCCAGGGGTAGTCGCGCAACCGCTCGGGCGACCGGGCGGCGCAGCGTACGCGGTAGCCCCTGGCGAGCAGTTCGGGTACGAGCCGGCCGCCGATGTAGCCGGTCGCCCCGGTGACCAGGCATAGCGCGCCTTCATTCGCCACGTGCCCTCCGGAATCTCGCGAGCCCCTCGGCGAGGTCCACGATCGGGTCGGGATAGTCGAGTCGTCGCCGTACGTCGCCGGGCAGGAGCCACGGGCGGTGTACGGCCGCCCCGCTGATCTCCGCCAGCTCCGGCACCCAGCGGCGTACGTAGTCGCCGCGCGCGTCGAAGCGCCGCGCCTGGACGAGCGGGTTGAACACCTGGTTGGGGCGCGTGCTGGCGCCGGTGCCGGCCACCCACTGCCAGTTGAGCTGGTTGCTGGCCACGTCGCCGTCGACGAGCAGG
>Ga0247774_1001849_pt1 | contig 10602 bp, 8 predicted proteins | sample UWRJL001104B6_FD_179933 | JGI IMG/M metagenome (GOLD analysis project Ga0247774, IMG submission 179933) | Plant litter microbial communities from Arlington Agricultural Research Station in Wisconsin, United States - UWRJ-L001-104B-6 | ecosystem: Environmental > Terrestrial > Plant litter >... | reverse complement strand
GGCCTTAAGCTGCTGGAACTGCTTCTCCCGCTCCTTCTCGGCCTGCTTGTCGCGCTGGAGCTGCTCCCAGTCCTCGTCACTGACGCCGGCGTCTCGACACACGTGGTTGAGTCGCGACGGGTTTTGAGGGGGTAGAGGTTCGGGCTCGTCATCGTCGTCGTCATCGTCGTGGTTTTCCGCCGTTGCGGTGGCAGTCGCGGTCTGGGACTGTCGGGACGCCGGGAGAGGTGGGTCGAGAGTCCTCATCAAGTCCTCGAGGTCTGGTTGTTTGGAGGAACGAGATCGAGCCTGTGCCCTCTTGGTCCTTTCCTTGAGCATGTCGGACAGTTGGTTCTGGACCATCGTTTCGTCAATGACCAAGACTTGCTGGCCCTTCTGGGCGTTCTTGATGCAGTGGCCAAACACGGACTTCGCCAGAGTCTCCACATCTCTTGCATTCGCCCAGCCATCCAGACTTGCCAAGGTCTTAAACGCGTCCAGAAGGTTCCCAATCAGAGAATCCGATGGGTTTTCAAGACGCGAAATGTCCAAGGAACTGTTCACCATTTCCTTCCCTTGCTGAGATAGCCGAAGGACTAGAAGCGCCATGCAATCCATCGGCTTTAATGATGCAAAATCGACAACTTCAGGGAAACGACTCGACATGCCAGGATTAACCGTCAAGAGCCTGTTGATATCTTCGTCGTAGCCCGCGAGGATGATAATCATCTTGCCCTGGTATTTTGGCTTGGTAACGCAGTCAACAAGTTCGTCCACAGCTTCCTTTGCGAAATGACCCTCGCCTAGGCGATATGCCTCGTCTATGAAGAGCACCCGGCCCAGCGCCTTGTCGAGAAGCTGTTGCACCTTTGGTCCCGTTTGCCCCACATGCTGGCCGATGAGGTCGGTTGCGGAACAGTCAACTACCTCGACGGTGGAGAGAAAGCCCATGTCGTAGTACAGCTTTCCCATCTTCCTTGCTGTCGACGTTTTGCCTGTTCCAGGAGGGCCCCTGAAAAGGAAATTGAATGGGATACCCTTCTTCGGATCCATGCCGTGTTCCTTGAAGGCTCGTACCGTCCCCTGGTATTCTTCCAGTTTGGCTACCAATGCTTCGCAGCCAACAGTATCCTGGAATAGTTGTCGCGCGTTTGTGTCTTCTCGAATAGCTCTGTCGAAGTCCTCGTCAAAGTCCACGGGCTCAAGGAGGCTGCGTTGCGTTGCACTCCCTTGTGAGAGACGCTTCTGATGTCGCGCCTTGGCATCGTTGAGCAGTATATCGACTTCGCCAGCATTTCCAAAGTTTGGACGATTCCGGGCTCTCTCGAGTACTTCAAGCGCGACTTTCTTCCCGTCATCTGTGACCTTATACCCGGCTACATTGAGCTTGAGGTTGAGAATTTTTGAGAGTTCAGCCTCATCAAAGTCCTCAAATGTGAATGCAGACGCGATGGGAAACCGACGGCTGAGTCCCGGGTTGACATTCTGAAACATTTCCTCCATTTGGGTTTTGTACCCAAGAAGCAACACGCACCGATCCTCACCCGGGGTACTCTGCACTTCGGCAACGATTGTGTCTACGACGGCTTGCCTGAACGGGTCTGAGGAGGCCCCACTACCGGTGCCAGCCGATCCGCCGTAAAGACCGTATGCTTCGTCGATAACGAGGACTTTGCCTTGGGTGGCGGCGAGAATGCCCTTTGTCTGCTGTTCTGATCCGCCAATAACACTCCCCACAAAGTCTGATGGGTTCTTGACGATAACTACACAAGTCAGTAATGTGCGGGACTGTTCTAGACATCGATCTTACCTTCGCCGTTTGAGAGAAGTCCCAAGTCCACCAAAATCTGTCCGTACAGCTTTGCCACGGTCGTCTTTCCGGTTCCCGGTGACCCCAAAAATACCTTGTTCAGCGAAAAGCCAATAAGCGGTTCCTCTGCCAACTCTCTCAGATAATTCGCCTGTATGCTGTCGACCAGAGATTTGACGGCCTCCTTCACCGATCGGAGGCCAATGAGGCACTGAAGCTCTCTCCACGCCTTACTCTCCAGGAGCGCTGGACCCGGCTCTGGGCCAATTAGATCCTCCTTCGTAAGGAGGAAGTATTCTGGCTGCTTCCCCGCGCGTCTGGTCTTAGTCAAACGATCTGTCTGCCGAGGCAATATCGCCTTGTCCAAAGTATTCTCCACATCTCGGGCGTTACCAAACCCTTCCCGGCCCCGGCCCCGGCCTACGCGTCGGGCAACAATACGGCAGAACAAGCCGTCGAGGCCATCTTGCGCCTTCATGCTTCCTTTGAATTTCTTCTCAATCTTCAAGGCTAGAATTTGGAGCAGTTCGTCGTCGGTGTAGTCCTCAAATTTCATCTCAATGGGGAAGCGACTAGGTAAGCCTGGATTGTGGGCGAAGAACGTCTCCATCTGCTTCGTGTAGCCGGCTAGGACAAAGACGATTTTTCCTCTCAAATTCTCGACCTCGGCGAGGAGGAAGTCGAGCACAGCTTTTCCGCCGGGGTTGTTGCCTGAAGACAATTGGTATGCTTCGTCGATAAAAATGACGCCGCCCCCATCGTTCAGCAAATCATCGATGAGGCTCTGACATCCTTGCACTCCCATTGTGGCAACCTTGGAACCTGTCGTCTCCACAAACTTGCTCCCCGGTATCACACCTACTGAGGTGAGGAAATCTGCCCATTTCCTCGCTACGGTCGTTTTCCCTAAGAGCGCCAAGCCATCAGTTCCACATCGCCTTCATGATACAGAATGTAGATAAGGGCAAGGAAGTAGAAAACCTGGGGGGATAAGCAGATGCGACAGCCTTACCTGTACCAGGATTCCCAAGGAGCGTACAGCTGAATCGCTCCTCCGAAAGACTAACCTCTTGCCGAATGGCCGTGTCGACTCGATCCACAATTGAAAGGAAAATCTCTTTCACCGACTCCAGCCCAATCATTTCCATTAAAGAATCGACCGCAGGAATTTCTACATGGTCATGCTCCTTCATCTGTTCCCATCGCTCCGCGGCGTTTTGAGGTTCTCCCAGAGGACCATTGCGTGATTTGGTCAAAGGCGTTTTCTTAGGGTCAGCTGCCGTCGTCGTTGCCGAGCCCGCCGCTGCTTTGGCCTCCTCTGCAGCCAACTTCTGCGCTTCAGCGCGCTTTCGTCTCGCCTGCAACGATTTCAGCTCCGCCTGTTGCTGCGCCAGCGTCGTCTTGTGCTGTTCCTGTGCTTGGGCATCGTTCAAGAGGCGCTTCTCGTGATCCAGATCATCCTGGATTTTCTGGAGTTCGCGCTCATACTGTGCCTGTTTCGCCTGTCGAGCCTTCTCCAAGTCTATATTCCGTTGTAGCCGCCGCCTGGCGTCGTCATTTATTTTCTTGCACGTTCCGCATGACTTCTGTCTCTCGGTACACACGACTTTGGTGCTGTGGCCCCGGTCACAAGTTTTCTTAACGATTTGGTGGCAACCCATGGCGGAATGGTCTTTCAATCTATGGCAGCGAAGGACGCAATTGTGCTGGCCACAGGAAAGTTGGACGCCACTGATAAATATTTAGTTCGCGTGCACTAAGAAGTGGCTTGTCGGGACTAAGAACTTACCAGAGTTCGGAGCATCCACCGTCAGGACAATGTTTTTCAAAGTCACCCGGCTCTTTTAAAATAGCGGTGGTCGATGGATGTTGCTCGCATCTCACGGGGAACCCATCATGCAAGGAGTCGGTCTCCTTCAGAAGATCGAAGAACTTGGTCCATAACCCTTTTCCCTTCCGGCTAGCCATAAACGTCTCCATGTTGCCAATGAGTACTGTGGCATCTCTAGCTCGAGTTAGAAGTACATTGAGCCTCTCGGGGGCCCAGAGGAATCCGATGTCCCCTCTGTTGTTGCTCCTAGTAAGAGAAACAAGCACTATGTCGCTTTCCTCGCCCTGATAATTATCTGGAAACATCAGCCTATTTGGCTCTAGGCTGACCAATTAAGCCTCACTTACCAACGGTGGAAAGCCTCAAATTGCCCTTGCCAAGCTTAGAAGCGGCGTTCCCCAGCAGTCCGGCGTGTCGCAGTTCGAAGGCATCCAAGTCATTCAGCACCGGATCAAACGACGTTCGCAGTTGCTCTCGGAGCATTCGCAGCTGGCCTAAATATGGCGTCAAGACCACCACGTTCTCGGTCTTGTACCCCTGTTGTGCAAGATACTTGACCATGCTGAGGACCACGAGAGCTTCGGACTTGTTGTGTTTGCTGGACTTGGAGCCTGCGTCGCGTCGATCTGTCACGCCGTCCAGATCATCTTCTTGACTCTCGTGGTTGATAAATATCACCCTACCCTGGATGCCCCTCGGTGGTGGCCGCTCCAAGGTTCGCTTTCCGTCCTCAAGATCAGGGTATGTCAATGCTCGAGCCAGACGAGAAATATCGGGGTGCATTCTGTGTTGCGTCGCAAGGACTTTGTAGGGATACCCAGCTAGGATCAGCCTTTCGAAGAGTGACCTGTTCAGGTCGTAACCTTCCCCACTCTCAACCGTGAGACTATAGTTGTTGATTTTCGGACGTAGTTGCTTGTGGTCTCCAATGAGAACGAGCTGCTTCACAGTGGGAGACAGCGCAGCCAAGATATGGGCCTCAAGAATCTCGCCAGCTTCCTCGACAATCATGATGTCCAGATCAGCAGCCTTTATCAGATCCTGGTATTGTGCTGCCGCGGTGGTCGTGCATGCAATGAGTTTTTTCTGCTGCAATGTGTGCTGATTGTTGTCAGAGACAAGCTTCTCCAAGCGAGTCTTGGTGTTCTGGAATTTATGCCCCAGCTCCACAATCTCGTCTAGCTGTGTTTCCCGGACGGCCTCAACCCACTCTCCTATCTTCTTAAGCCGGTGGTCCAAAGGAAGCTTCCATATCGCGTCTGCTCCGTCAACTTCGAGGCGCTCCGGAAATCCTTTCGGTCCGTTGCCCAGCTTCCACTGCTGGATGAGATAATCCTCCTCCAATTTCTTCCCTTTCGCTCCAATGTACTGGAATCCCCCTTCGGATTCAACGGGTACTCTGAAAGCTTCATAGAAGGTTGGCTCGTTGAACTCCAGATGCTCCAATATGTCTTGGTCGCTGACGCATCTCCTGTATGCCTCCCCGGCAGTCTCCAGCTCAGACATTGTAGTTGAGATGTCGTTTTTCAGAAACTGCATGGTGCTTTTAACAAATGTGGAGCGGCTACACCTCATTCTTTGATTCTTGAGTGATAAGTGTGCAGTTTTCTCCGACGGCTTTGATCCGAGGCGAACCATTGATTCTGCCTCGACGCCGATTTTCGTGAGATGGATCAAGAAATCGTCGAGCGAGTGGTTTGTGTAGGTGAGAAGGAGAACTCGCTTTCCAGCTCCCAATACCGTCTTCACGAAGAGTGAACCAACGTACGACTTTCCAGTACCTTGGAGGCTGTCAGATAGTGACACTCGGTAGGGCAGATGATGAAAAGAAAGAAATAAGATCAGACATACCAGGGGGTCCTTGGATGACGGATAGTGAGATTTTCAAGGCGTAAATAAGAGCCAGCAACTGGTTCCTGTCGAGGGGGTTTGTATCGATGTCAAATTTCCCCATGTGCAGCTTCCGCTCTAGGTTATCAATGATGGACTTCATGGCCGGACAATGCTCGAGATTGGTGGGTTCTGACCTCAGGAGAGGCTTTTCGAGCGGAAGATCCACCATCTCCTTGAGTCTCTCGAGAATGGACTCGTAAGCGAAGACCGGCGTGCCAACAGCAGAAAACCGAATCCGTGCTCCCGAGGTGAGCGCCGCCAACACAGCCCTCAAAGATTTCATGTCAGTCATTTCTACCTCCACAGTTGGCCAGTCTCCTTTCAGCCGCCCAGTACTCTTGACGGATCCGAACGCGACGACGTCGTTATCGGAGAGAAAGGCTCCTAATGCGTTGCGTTTGACGAGGTCGTTGTTAGCTTCCGGATTTGACTCTGGCACTCTCTTGAGTCCAGTGCCGACACTGAAGAGCAGAGACAGACGGCCACGGGCGTTCGCATATTTGGCCTCCACAATACCGAGGAATTTCAGGTTTCCGAGCATCAAGGGTTGTCGCCTGCTGCCCTTTAGCCGTCCAGTGCTCACTTGGAGATCCTCGCGGAATTCCCAGACCATTTCTTCTCGCAAGATCCTGAACTGGTTCTCGATATGGGCTCTTGCTCGTGTCTCAATACTGGCCTCGAATGTTTCCTCTAGTGTTTGGTAAAACGGCTTCTCGGTGGAATTGAGCTCATCTCGCGTGGGATATAACGATATTAGACGAAAGTCGGCAAAGTCGTTGTCGTGTCTTCCTCCAGGACCATCCCTCACGTCTACATGGTCGCTTCCCAGCAGTTGGAGAGCCTTTTGGATCCGGTACGCATAAGTTCGCGTCTGAGTTTGTGGGGACTTGAGCAATGAGCCGTTGTTCAACTTGGATCGAATATCTTTCGTGATAGTATCGGAGATTGGAGGCACCTGGGAAATAAGTTCCAATCCCAGCCAGGCGAGGGCTTGGACACCGCCATCGGTAAGCTTATTATCCTCGTAGCATTTCAAGAATGCAACCCAGAAAGTTGGCGGCTCGACAATGGCCTCGATAATTTGGCGCAGAAATGATCCATCGAAGAGAGCCTTGACGGAAGGATGAGAGAGGTATAGGAGGAACGGCACTACAAAGTCTTGGGTAAACGACACGGCGAAATCGATTCGAAAAGCGCCACGAATCGCTGCGATGCCCTCGTGGGTAGAAACAACGCGCTCGACGGCGGTGCTTGGGGAAGATTGGAGGCAAAAGGCCTGCAGGAAATGCTGGCCATCGAGTCTAGTATTGATATTTCGATCTCCCTTGATGAAGAGAGGGAACTGTTTCAGCAACTGGCCCTCCCTCTTTGCCAAAGCTGGGTTTCCCGACATTGTTCCGTCAGTTGTCGCGTTTAGAGTGGTGGGGTTGACTTCTGTGGAAGTAAGATATTCGAATTACGCGCGAAGGTAAAGATCAATAGAGACATGAATAATAGAGAGACCAGGCGACGACTTGAAATTTGAAGGATAATGGTGGCTTAGAGATGCCTCATATTAATCCTGGGTACCCTCCCTGTTGCCTGGAGCCTTGCCTGTCCTCTCGAAGGCCTGCATGAGGCGATTTTCTCATTGCATCTAATCTGACCAACAAAGGAGCGGTGGCCTACGTGGGTGACCATGGTTGGGCCGCAGAACGATGGGCCTCAGAGACCACGACCATCCTGTGGCGGTCGAGAGGATCATGATAAGACAGCGGCCAAGCGCATTTGTTATTTGCACCGAGAAAAATATGATTCCAAGGCATGACAACAGCATGCACATGGGAATCGTTGATGATTGGTCGATGAGGACAAGGCTACAAAGGCGACCCTTTCCTGGTTGGTTGTCCTGTGGGCTTGTGTGCACATGCAGTGGGCCTCCAGCAGAAGGCCGACCGTTTAGGGCTGCCTGCTTATCGTCTTACTTTGCATTCGTCCGGGACATCGCCACTACTTCCCCGGTGCGTTAGGTCGTAGTTGGTGAATGACCGGACCTAAGGCGGTGGCGCCCTCGTATTGAATAGGCATGATTTTTTTTTTCATCTTTCTGAACCAAGAGAACGCAGGCTTAAGCACAAAAATTAGATAGGTTCATATAAAGCAATCTTGTTTACACGCATATCCAACCCTAAAATAACGAAAGCAGACCACAACAGCCTCCGTGCAAGATTCCAAGGGGACTTGGACAACTACAATGCCAAGAGGGCTGCGACCAGCAGTGAACTCACTTACTTCATTGGCGCCGACCCCATCTCTGAGGAGCCCCGAATGCGTCCAAAATTTGCCATGGTTAATGTTCCACTATATGTCCTTCCGCCGGAGGGGGGGGGGGGGGGGGGGGGCCCCATGGGACGTTAAACGAGAGAGTAGGCCTCAATGGACCGATAACTAGAGCCCGATCTCTCCAATATTATATTCAAAATGTCTCTGTAGCTCATTCGACACCCTCGCTGCAAGGCACTCAGGTCAGATAGACATGAACTAGCAAGCCCATTGAATAAAAACCAAGTCGAAGAGAAGAAGAAGAGACTGGCTCACCTGCTCCGACATTCTCTCCCTCGCCATGTATGTCCATGAAGAAACTGACCAGTCGGCCGCAAACTACAATCCGGGGCACAATTGGCTAGGAGACTGTCGAGCTTAAGCCGCCGCCCTCAGCTTCCAAACCTTCCCGTAGACATCGGATCGGAGATAAACAGTGCTTTTTAAAACTTTCTTCTTTTTTCACATCAAAAAGTAAGATAAAACAATCTTGTAATTAAACTGCAATTCAAGAGGTATCGATTGATGGACGCCTAGTATAACGAGAAAAACTAAAGGAATTAGGTATCCAACGACGACGAACGCAGACAACCGCTCCAGCTTCCTTGTCCCGCTTGGCAATCCCAGTGCTCAAGCCTTTTCAACATCCGGGTCCTCCGGTGGAGGCTGTAGCGAATCCAAGTGCGAGGCATTGGGCATCACCTTGCCCAAATACTTGGACTTCTTGATCATATTCCAGTGATCCTCCTCGGCGTCAAGGTGCTTAAAAGTGAACCAGAAGGCAGTACCACCGATAAAAGCAATGATGGCGATAACGCCATAATTCCAAACCAGCTTCGGATCCTCAGAAAGCGGCGTGAAGGCCTGGCCGACGGCCGACGCAAAGGCCGACATGAAGAGGTTGGTGGCCATGACGAGCGACTTCATGTTGTCGGGCGCCTTGGAGAAGGCGTACTCATACGAAGTAACGTTGGTGAAGATTTCAGATATGCCAATTAGGACGTACGGCAAACACTGGGCCCACACGTTGATGGGGGCCTTTCCTTCCTCGCATTCGGTAGCGTGGTCCCCGCAAGGGGAGAGCTTGTAGATGTAGTACTGCATCACACAGGCGGCAATCATGGACGCAGCCGAGAAAAAGAAGCCCAGGGCCATGCGCTTGATTGGGGTGAAGTGGAAGCCGATCTTCTCGAGCCCGGGGTAAAGGAAGCGGTCGAAGATAGGAATCAGGATGACGATGGAGATGGGGTTGAGGTTCTGGATAATATCGTTGGGAACGCCGTGCAGCTCCATGGAGCCGGCCTGCGATGTCAAGTTGCCGGTCATCTGGTTGTAGGCGAGGTGGAAGATGGGCAGGAACAGGAACACCTTGCAGGCCATGAGGCCGCGGCGTACCTGGTCGACCCAGGCATCATCGTATGTCATCCAAGATGGCCGTTGCTCTGCAGGTATCTGGCTCGGACGGGCGTGGTCCCAGTTCAACTTCTTGAACCATCCAGACTTGTTGACCGTGTGGAAGAACATGTGCATAAACTTGCCCAGCACCGAGCCCGTGGGTGGGGTGAGATGGTACTTCTTCTTCTGGGACCAGAGGACCAAAGGCGCCAAGAGGAAGAGGCCAGTCGGAAGCAAGAAAGCGAGCCAGAAGCCGACGTACTTCTCGGCCCAGACCATGGACACCTGGCCGACGACAGCACCGATGTTGATGGCGAAGTAGAAGTAGAGGAAGATGCGTGCGTTGGTAAGGGCGGGGTCGAGAATGACGCGCTCTCCCTTCTTCACTACGACTCGGATGCGGTCCCGGTTCTGCTCGGCAAGGAGAGGCGAGATGTTGGCCTTGAAGAAGCCCGTACCAACACAGAGGGTGAGGAGGCCGACGATGAAAACGCCGAACGCCGTATCCGTCTTTTTGATGACAGAAGGGATCGAGGCAATGACGAGAATAACGTGGGCAAGGGTGGAAATGGCGATGGCGAGGTGGATGGTCTTGTACCGGCCGAGTCTGCTATCGGCAATCCAAGCACTACGCGTCCATGTTAGTGACTGTTCGGAAGCATGGAATGGAATTATTGTTGTCCACTTACCCGACCAGGGGCATCAGATAGGCAAAGAACTGATTGAACAAGACAATACCGTTGGCGGCAGCTTGGCCCTTTCCAAGGGCTCCGGGAACACCCTCAGAGCTCGGGTTGGCACCAGTCGGCTGGCCCTCAGGGAGCGCGTGGAAGACAAAGTTGGTGTAGAGCACCGACGAGCCATAGTACGAGAAACGCTCGCACAGCTCGGCAAATGCGATGGTGAAAACGCTCCACCTTATAGGCCCGGAGATGCGCTTGAGCGTGTGAAGCTCCTCTTCAGTTGGCTTGTCGTCGTACTCGTCATCTGACGAGTAGTAGGTAGGCAGGTGGCCATTTTTCTCCCCGTCCATGGAGCCCTTGACGTCTATTCTCTCCTTCTCGGTCCCCTGGAGGGCAGCAGAAGGGACATGGGCCTTCGCAATCTCGGCGACGTCCTGGGTGGTAGCGTTGCTCATGGTTGCGGCTTTATCTCATACGAGCAAAGAGATACTTTGAAGCCCGTGGTGGAACAATAATAAGAGGGTCCCTGAGAGCTCGGGTCGAGTGAAGACCTTGAAGATCTGGGTGAGGGGATCCCGCAGGTCTTATATCCGGATAATGGGGTCCCGGCGGGAGGGGCGCCTTGATACCGACCGAATGTAGTGTTCCCGTTCCCGTCGCACTTTAAAACGTGGGACAAGCCAAAGGGAGATGTCGGCAAATACCCACTC
>Ga0247774_1001848_pt1 | contig 10602 bp, 10 predicted proteins | sample UWRJL001104B6_FD_179933 | JGI IMG/M metagenome (GOLD analysis project Ga0247774, IMG submission 179933) | Plant litter microbial communities from Arlington Agricultural Research Station in Wisconsin, United States - UWRJ-L001-104B-6 | ecosystem: Environmental > Terrestrial > Plant litter >... | reverse complement strand
AAACTCCTATAACGTTGCAACCGAAACAAATGCTTCGCCTTCGCACGACTTCTCGCACAGGCGCCGTGCTTCTGAATGGAAGCAAGAAAAAAAGAAGCAAAGGAAGAAATGGAAGAGGAAGAAACAGAAAAGGAAGAAAAAGAGGCCGCCTTGGCGCCGTCAAATGCGATGCTTCATCTTCAGGAAAGATAAAATAATCTCCATCCCTAGGGTATCAAACCTGTGTTCTTGCCCTTTCGTTGACACCGAAAATCAAGGCACAAACGCCTAATCCTGGTTCCGCGGTTCCACCCTGGTTGGGAACATGGCGTTGAAGATGCGGAAAGCCTAGTTCATAACGACAAAATTCCTCTGTGGCGATGCATCCGGCTGCGTATATGTTTGGGGATGTGGTGGAGGCTGATGTAGCGGTTGAGGAGCTACATGACGAGGATCCCGTGGAGGGAAAGGAGTGGGTTGAAGGGCAAATGGCTGCGGAGCTTGCCTGTCGTCATGGTATCTGTAAAAGAGGTGAGAAACAATTAGGAGACGAACAAGACTCTACAAACACATACGGCTCTACGGGGCGAGTCCGTAAGGGTGCGCTGATCAAGCCTGGACGATACGCATCCCTATTGAGTGATGTTGCCGGTGCCCTCTCCACTGCTGGCCCCATGTACTCCCGTACACTTCCTCGAGGCTCTACAGTCCTAATGTAAATGGGCTCGGGAGTAGGCTGCGGCCGTGGTTGCCCTTCGCCGTCACTGTAGTAGTAAACTGTCGGCCTGGATTCCCGTGGACGATCTACGGCGAACGTTTCGTGTGCAGGAACCCGTGGTGAGATGCCCTGCGCTGACGCCGCTCCCCAAGCTTCACCATAATAGTTGTCATTTGGGACCGGGCGGCGGATTTCGACGATATCATAGTCGTCCTGGATCCGTCTGCTTGGTCCACGATTCACGTCAGGGATTCGCGTGACGATAACTGGTTCAGAACGTGGCTCGTAGCTGTCCACAATGATGGGATTGCCTCTCGACCTAGGAGGGCCTCGAATCTCCGTGAACGTTCTATCACGTTCACATGCCTCAACAATCATCCGAGGAGACTGTCGGTGGATCAGCTCTACCCCAGGTGGGCCAATTCTGTGGTTAATGCTCTCAGTCGCGCTCAGACCCTGATACGACTTCGCAACCGTCGACGGTCCGGAATAGTTCTGTTGGCCCGAAGGTACTCGGTAGTCTGTCCAGCCCTTCGTCCTCACATTGTCATTCATGGCCACACGGTGCCGCTTCGAGACGACATCATGGTACACTGGAGTGGGTGGCGAGGCTGGGGAAATGTTGTGCTGCATCATTGGGCGGTATTCGATGCTTTCTTCACGCGCATGCTTCCGCGGTGGCAGAGTGCGAATGAACTGAGGCTGATGAGATGCTGAACCTGGCGATAGCGGCTCGATGGATGGGACAAGCAAATCTTGATATCTGTTCCTCACCGGAGACGCTGGCCCAAGCGATGATGGACGGGGCCGTTCATGGGCGAGAGAGGCTACTTTTCTCTCTGTCAGTGAAGCTTGGTTCACGCCAAAGGCACCATTGCGAGGCTCAAGTGGCAAAAAATCCTCAGGCACGCCGCCATGGCCGCGAGCCCAGGCTGGCTTGGCAAGGTTGTTCTTCGGTCTCGGCTGAGGGACCACTTGTACAAGTTCATGAGCAGCGCCAACGTAAGCGGGCTGTCCTGGAGCTTGACCAGGCTCAGCTGCAACATAGGATCCATGACTGATAGATCTCGCCATGGGAGCGGCCGACGACGGAGGAACAGCGCCGTTTTCCCTATTGCGGTCGACTGCTTGCTTCCAAGCCGCTTTGTACCTCTGAAAGCCTCTCTGAGAACGTTTGGCGAGCTTGGCCGCCTTTCGTTCAGCGCGGCGCTGACGCTTCAGTGCCTTTTTCGACATGCCCTTCGGCTTCTCGCCGGCGACAACCTTCCTTTTCGGCCCTGCTTTTGGGCCTGTTGGAACCGAGACCGGCACCACAGCGTCCACGAGAGGCGGTTGCCTTGACGCCTTCGAAGCCTCGGCGCCAGCTCCGGTAGTCGGTGCGTCGGCTTCTTCGACCGACAGAGATGAATCTTCTGACTCCTCACCGTCTGACTCGTCTCCGTCCTCGTCATCATCTTCAGAGTCCGATATGACAACAATCTCACGCAGTATGGTTTCCAAGTCGTCTCTTCCATTCTCTTCATCGCCTCGCCACTTGACGAGAATATCGAGACAAACCCTTTCCACCGTCTTCCTGGCATTCGCCCAGTTGGTCTGTCTGAGTAGGTCATCGTAGCGAGTGTGATTATGGCGAATGTGCGCCAGGACGGCAAGCTGAACTCTGCGAGAGAGCGGAAGGTTGGCAACGAGACCAACAACAGGGGCACCGTTGAATAACTTTCCCTGCGACATGAGCGTTAGAACGACGTTGGGGCGCATAGAAGAGAAGAGAAAAAAAAAAAGGGATTCGAGCCAAACCTTTTGAAAGGCGTGATCAATAATCTGCTGTCTGTCGGTATTTGGTATTCTTGGGAAAAGATCTCGAATCGCAGCATCGGCCTGGGCGTTGATCTCTTCTTGTGTGTTGGGAATCGGCTCTACAACACCGTGAGCAGCTCCAGGCGCGGGATAATATCCTAGCTCCATCTGCGCTTCCTCTATGATATATGTCGAGAAGTGGTGGCCGACTCGAGTCATTTGCACTGCTACTTGGCTTGCCATCTCATTCGTCGCCTGCGCCGCCGACCATCAGCATGCTCTCCACAGAGAAGCGGGAGATCCCAACATACCGACACCATGTATATCTTGACTCCATTTTCGCGGGACAAGTCCTTGCACAGAGTCGTCAATTCCGGGTTGCCAATGGGGACGAATTCGTAGCTTTCGGGCGGATTTCGATCGCCCGTGACCTGTCATATTTGTCAGTAAACACCCATCATCCTAGGCGGATGCGACGGCTTCGCCGCTCTACCTCAAATTCCAGCTTCTTCTTCCTGTTATCCGCCTCGATAAGTTCGTAGTACACCTGGTGTTTCAGTTTTGGTTGCGGTTTAGGATTCACTGCGTTCAGTTGATGCGTGGAGGCGGAGGCGCTGCGGCCGTATGGCAACCTCATCGCCCCATCGCGGCCATCCACAGCGCTGCCTGCCACAGCAATCTTCCATCCATCTTTGTCCATGATCCTTGGCAGGTTATCCCCTATGCCTTCGACGAGTCCTGTTACGTTAATAGAAACGTACGAGAGACCAGTACCATGGAGCCATTGGAGCCAGTGAAGAATGGACCCGATTGAAAACGTTGGGAAAAGGCCTAACAAATCTGAACAGTCCGAGGGTTATACAATGGTAATCGAAAGATGACAAGGTGCGGAGAGAGTACGGCGGCACCGACAAGGGAGCAGAAACCCAAGAGCAAGGTGGTCCTTTCGGTGATTTTGGTAACTGCGGAGTGGCGTCGAGGACGACCGACACTCGCGTCCAAATTTGGAGGACTCTCGTCGAAAATCACACACCAACTTCTCAAAGAAAAAGAAACAAATATCCTGTCGCGCCCTCGGATGCTAGACAATAAATGTCTGAGAATCACGCTTGCTCACAGGCCAGATTTGTTCTGAGGCTGTGGCAGATTTGGGCAGCAGTGGCTGGGAGTTTGTTGGGATGGATTTAATTAGTTGCGCAGGCGATGGTTCGGTGAGCGGCAAGCGGAAGTGGAGCAGCTTTAAAGGTCAGGCAGCGACCAGTCGCCCAGCAAGCCACGTGACCTCCCACTTCGGCGCTTGGACCAATTTCTTCCACACTGGCCTGAATTCTGGCGAGTGTCGCCCGAAACAAAATCGGTTTAGGCAACATTTGCCCGGTCAATCGCATGTTTAATAAGCAGTCCCAGTTGAGGATTCCAAGTCATGGCGAATCGGTTCAGGTCGTTGGAAGTAGAAACATCGAACCCACCAAATTATAGGTCCTTTTACGTACCCCGAGATGCGATATTTTGTTTGCTCAGAGGATTGCAGGGGCTTCACCTCTCCCAAGAAGAGGAAGTCTCCATTTACTTGAGCTACCGTGTCCATCTCCCTCCCCCCAGGCGGGTGTCAATAAGCCTCATCCAGGGGGTGAATTCGGAAGTAAAGCCTTCGCAGGTTCCCCTCCCCTGGTAGCTCGTGCAAGTTCTGTTATATGTCATTACATGCCCAATCTGAAGTGCCTCGCCATGCCAAAACGCCATCCGCGGAAGTATCCCTGTCCCCAAAGCCGACCGATGCATGCAAAGCCTGTATCTGTTTCTGAAACAGCCGTATTATGGTACATCCCGTGACCTTCTTTATCTTGACAAAAACATATCATCACGCTATCGGTTTCTCCTCTTTGAGGTTGAGGAGGCTATTCTTGACGAACTCGAAGGACGAGAAGAAGATGGCATTTACCGCGCACGATCGGGTCATCGAAACGCCAAGACCGCGATACATATGCCGCTTGAAGAATTCAATCTTCGGTCTTGGCTCCACCTTCTGGCCTCGGGAGTACATGAGCGAATTCCTCTGGTATATGCTCTTCGCCGAGTCGATAGGATCTGGACAACAGGTCAGGAAAATCGCCGCAGCCAAATGACTAGTTAGGTAAACTTACAAATCATGGCCCAGGAGACGATGCCGCAGAGACCCCCCGACATGAGCACGGCCAGTTTGTTGGCGATTGGGTGATCACCCCCTAGGGTATTGACCAGTTGCTTGCCGCTCTCGTAGACGACAAAATAAATTGCCGTGCCAAGTGTATCACGGACTATTCCTGTTAGCGCATGCGCAGAGGTAGGAGCTGCCGTTGGTCAGACTCACGTAGATGGAGATTGAACCCCGTGTAGAGACCCATCAAACCCCGGTGCTTCACAATATTGGCCATCGTCTTCAGCGTCCCCTTGTTCTGATAGCTTGCCGCAACCGCGTGACTCTGGCCCTTGCTGAAATTTTTCTTCTTGTCCGCTAGCAGGACCGAAACCTGAGCGCTGAGCTTGGCAAACTCGAAGGGACATGCCAGGACTGTGATAAACGACCCAGCAAGGGCTCCGGCCACGCCAAAACAGCCTACCGTGTACAGGTTGGGATAGGTCCCCTTCTTGTTCACATGGGACATGACGTCGAACCCACATTGTCTCTTGATTGATCGCGAACACTCGAACACGCTGGACTGGTAAATGGAGAAGGAGACGGTTCGTACGAGTGTAACACTGGCCATTGGGGCAAGAACGCCTGGAGGAAGGATTCGAGTCAGCGATTGTCCTTTTGTCAAGGCAGACAAAGAGCACCAATGGTTCATACCTCGAAAAAAGCCCCGGAGATGTTCTGTCCTGTAGGTGTGCCGTACGCAGTCAACGAAGCCATTGTACTGATACGTTTGCATCCGAGTCTTGACGCTATCTAGTGGGAAAGCTGCCAAAGTGGAAAGTACGCTCGCACCGCTCGCAGCAATCTCGGTGTGGTACTGCTTCGCCAGCCTCACGGGCCGTTGCCGTCCCCAATCCTCAAACATGTTATCGAAGGATACGCGACTCGTTGGTACATATCGGGGACGGTCGATGTCTGGACCCGCGGGCATGGCGGTCTGGCGAGGCGGAGGTGGTTTGCCGGCGACGATCGTGGGTTTGGTGCGTGCTTGGTGGTACTGGGCTACGCTCTAGACGGTGGTCTCTCGCGAGACCAGAGTCTTTTGCGCGGTCGCAGTACGGCCTGTTAACGGTTCGCAATCGTCCATCCACGGAGATTCGGATAGACACCGTGGGGATTTTGTTCCCTTCCGCGGGAAAATAAAAGTGGGAGAAGCAAAAAAATTAAGGGCGTCTCTAAGACCAAACCTGTCGAGACTTTCGGGCTGGTGATCAACTCTTCACCACTGATCAACTCTCCCCGTCCACGACGCGTGGTGGTTATGCCAATGAGATTCCTCGTCTATCTCGGGAGATAGAAACGGCGATTGCCTCGGCCTGGGAGTGTGTTACACCGAGGGCACATGAAGAGAAGCTGGTGGTAGGAGTAATCAGTCGTCTCTCGTGAAATTGGGAAGATGTTGCTATCTACGTTATTCATCGAGGAGGAAGAGGGTGATATTGCGGGGTTGAAGAAGGTTTGCATCGAGAACAGTGTATGAGGTGCGCTACACTAAAGACGGGAGCTTGTTCCAGGTTGCTTTTGAAAATGCTGCTGGAAGTCCCCATCAACGGACGATAGGTCGAGTCGATCAGCAGCCCAAACTACCAAAGGGAGCTCCTTCTCTGAGGAGAGAAGGGATCGGAGCCCAAATTGCCCCACTATTCTAATGATTGGCACTGTTTTTCACTGTGTGAGGAAGTGACCATCGCCGCCGCTTCTGCGCTGCTGACCTTGTTTTGACAGTGTCCGCATATTTTCTCGCACCGTACAAATGACCCCGCCTTCCTTCAGTTCCCCTCACCATCACAAGCCAAGTGCTCGCTTCTTGGCGACTTACGAGTGTGTACGATGGCGTGTAGATTGCTCTCGAGAGATTCTGGGTGCCTTTGCTCGTCAATCTCCGGGTTCTCTAGCACTCATTGGCTGGAATACCTAGTTTGTAGATTGGAGGCGTCGGGGTGCCTTGTTCGTCTTTCACGGATCTGAATGTTAGATGAGGGGCAGCTGTGATCATCGTTCCATAAAGTATTACGTAGCTCCTTACAGGAGTGATGTGCCAGGTGCTGCCATGCTAGCACAGGATATGCACGTTGAGCGTGCAGAATTTAGTCTGGGTTTTCAACCCGTCTGCTTTGCATTTTCGACGCTGTGACGTTATTTCCATTCCGCCGTCTTAATCCGCACTATGCACATGTTGACAGGTCAATGTCGGACCTAGATTTCCATCTCCGACTGCTAAGAACACGTCACTATACTCTGATATCTCGAATCTTTGGTGCCACCTACAAGCACTCCCCCAATAAGCGGCGATCCGGCGGGATCCTCGATAGCTCCTCCAACAATGTCGTGGCACACCAATCTATCCCGCCGCCGGCATCCTGCTTCCCTTCTTTGTCCAGTTGGGTTGCTGGAGTTATGTCGTAAGGCGGCTTGAATGTCGAAGAGTTTTGTCCAACATGTATCAGAGTAAGATCGACCGCGTAGTTCCGAACCATTGTGGCGCAAACGACTAGAATAACATGAGAGGCGCTTTTGAACGACGATAGGCCACAATCCCATTCAGATCGTCGTGCAGGGAAGTGCTTCAAGCGGAAAGCAGCACCGCCGGTTCCTTTGGACGGTTATTACTCAATACTAGGTGGTGCCTTGCCTTCGTCGCGCTGGATTCAGGGTCCACGATTCTGGGACGAGTCTCGATAACATCCTGATCGACTGTGCTGCAGTAGACCAGCCCTGCCTGTTCTCGAAGCAGCAGATTGCCTCACAAGACAGGTTTCGGGAAATTCAACCACAGACACATGCCCATAGTCTTATTCAACATCGCTAGTGTGATATCGAAGTGCCGAAATTGAAGATCCAGATCCGTCACCGTTCCATAGTTTCTTTCCAGCGCGCTTTACTCTCATGTCAGGTCAGAAACAAAAGAGAAACAGAGAAGAGACAAGACAAGAATTTTCAATAGATGCTCACCTTGCTGACATGGACTTGGAAATGAGTACCTTTCTCCACCCCCGAATGCCTAGCCTGCCGTGAAACTCGCGATGCGTCGCAACGCGAATGAGATTCTTGAGCACCCGATGCTCCAGCCCGCATTCCCTGGCTGCCGCCTTGAGGAACCACATTGTCCGCTTGACCGCGTCGGCGTCGAGTTCGGACCCTGGCCTTCGGAAAGCGCGTCGGATCTGGGTCTGGATTACTCGCCTCGCCCTCGGCGCGTAGCACACTGCCTCCAGAAGACCACGGTAGAGATGCCGGTAGGCGTGTATCACGTCTTGGTTGGCCATTAATCCGCCTTTTCCGGCAACTGCGCCGTGTGTGTATCAATTGATGTTTGGCCCGATGAGGAGTCTGTCAGCCTAGATGGGACTAAGATTTTGTCTTCGGCTGAAGATTCAGAATTCTTTTGATGGGTTATGGGACCAAAATTAAGCACGGACCAACAGATCCTGGTCACACTGCGGTGGGAACCGGCAACCAAAATCGAAATAGAAGGGCCATAGTGAATGGCAGGCATTGCCGCGAGTACAGTGGTACGAGAAACAATAACTCGGCTGCCGCTCGAAAGTCTAGAGTCTAAACATGTTTGTGTACAATTATGTGAAGCCGATCGCCACGCATGTGCCATCGACACAGCAAATCCTTCATGCCTCCTACATCCTCCCCCTAAAGCAAGTCCTGTCGTACACCTTCGTTGAGAGTTTTGCCAGAAGCAAGTCGTAGCTAGCTTCGATATCAGGCGCCCTCGTTGCGCTTTACTACCTCTTGGGTTTATCGCTGAAGTTTTCCAGATCACCGTCCCAAGATTCACCCAACGACGCCGTCTATACGCGACAAACATGGACACCCAATTAGCACCATCATAATGGCAACTATTCGCCACCCCTCTCCTCTTCGTCGCCTTGCCGCAGAGGCGCGTACCTTGTACCACTGCCGCTGGTACTGGCCTCTCTACCCCGACTTGCAACCACGCGAGAAATCCATCCGCTAATACCACTACCATGTGGACTTGATGACAACGCAGCATTCCCCTTGTTGTCTTCCTCTTCACCGATCTCGGGTGGATCCAAGCTGAGGCCCGGGATGGCAGCAGAGGGTCCAAAGTTTGGTCGCACGCGGTAGTCGGAACCGATGGGAGAGCCAGGCCGCATGAGGGAGCCCGTCTCGGTTCGAAGGGATGGGGTGCCCATGACAGTGCTAGCGTCGCCGAAGATGGAATCCATGTCCTCAAGCCGGACACCGCACGTCTCGGGATAGATAAAGTACACTGGCGCTGGTAAGCATCCGATCAAACGTGAGTGTGAGTGAGAGGGTCAAAACGTACCAACAACAAAGCTGGTGGCGCAGAAGAAAGCATGTACAAGATACAGCCGCCACTCGATCAATTCCTGCAAGATGGGCGTCATCTCACCAACGAGCCAGTTGCAAGCCCAGTTAGTTGCAGTCGACAAACTCGCGCCCTTGGACCGAATGCTCAGGGGTAGAATCTCTGGCGGGTAGAGCCATGGAATCGGGCCCCACGAGTATCCAAATGCCGCGTTGTAGATCATGACAAAGACAACAACCATGGAGGGCGTCCACGGAACGTCCAGGTAGAGGAAGTAGGAGATGGCGCACAGCGATATGACCATAGCTACTGCACCACTCAGGAGAATGATGCGCCGACCCCACCTGTCCACGATGTACCAGGGCGGGATGGTTGAGAGGAAATAGGTGATTCCGTTGATACCGGCCATCAGAACTGCGTCGTGGCCCTTCCACCCGGCCGATTCGAACACATAAGGAGCGTAGTACGAGATGACGTTGATGCCGTTGAGCTGAGCTAGTGCCTGCGCCGACATGGCGATGAAGACTCGGGTGCTGTACTTCCTGAACATTTCCTTGTATGTGCGCTCGCCTTCTTGGCGCTGCAGCAGAACGTTCATCTTGATCTCTCGGAATTCGTCGCGTGCCTTCTGGTTGTGAATGTCTCCACCCCCGTAAAGGTTGGCAATAACGACGATACCTTCTTCGTCATGATCGTTATCTAGGAGCCATCTGCTCGCAGGTTAGCCGTGTCCGGATCCAGCGTAGAGTGCCGACCAGCAATACCTTGGGGACTCGACGATTATCAAACTTCCCAGTCCCAACAAAGCTCCCATCACACACTGCATGAGTAACGGGATCCGCCATGACATGTTGCTTTCGATGTAGCCGCAGAAATAGTCGACCCAGACCGATGTAGCATACCCAATGATGTTTCCCGAAAACTCAATGCAAGCCAATTTTCCCCTGTTATGAGGCGGCGAGATTTCCGACTGGTAGACTGGGACGATTGTCGAAAGGATGCCGACGCCGACGCCTGCAATGATTCTTCCCAACATCATCATGGCCATGGATGTGGCGAGCGTCTGGAGCGCGCCTCCCACGAAGAAGATCATAGACCCGTACAATATCGATTTCCGGCGTCCGATGATGTCGCCAACACGTCCGACCACCAACGAAGAGCAAAAGGCACCAATCTCGAGAATGGCGACCATGGTTCCAACCTTTGCTTTCGAAGGATGGTTAAAATAGTCTATGAAGTACCCACCCCTGCAAACTCGGTTAGCAAGATTAGTGCCGCAGAGAGCAGAGTGTGGGAGCCCTACGTGATGATGCCCGACATTACGCCTTGATCATACCCGAAAAGAAAGACGCCCAACGACACGAAAATGCTGGTAAAGTAACTGTAAAAACGCGCCCATGTTAGACTAGCCATGTTCGTCGACGGGATTTGCAAATGCTAATTCTAATAGGGGGGCAAACGAACATTAAGGATCGACCCGTCAGGCCGTGAATAGAGCTGGAACCCATCATGGAGGCGAGAAGGCGTTCAGCCTTGGTGACACGTCTTGTGGCGCTGTCAGGAACCTCGATGGCCTCCTTACTTATGCTCCGTCGGCGGGGGGACGTCCTCGAATGGCCCGGTGGT
>Ga0247774_1001847_pt1 | contig 10608 bp, 5 predicted proteins | sample UWRJL001104B6_FD_179933 | JGI IMG/M metagenome (GOLD analysis project Ga0247774, IMG submission 179933) | Plant litter microbial communities from Arlington Agricultural Research Station in Wisconsin, United States - UWRJ-L001-104B-6 | ecosystem: Environmental > Terrestrial > Plant litter >... | reverse complement strand
CACCGTACCCGGCGTCGCGCTTCGGGTGACTATGTAGGGTCTTTGGTGAGTATTTGACTCCTGTACAGCGTTGAAGGAGATTTGGCCGTGGAGCTGCGTTTGCATGGCGCGGCCCCAGAGCCCGATGTCTCGTCTAGCTATCCCATCCGGGACCGGGATTGTCTCGAGGGCACACTCCCACCTATCATCGGGGAGGTTGTAATGGTTGTTGTCATTCCAGATGGCATCAATGCCATGGCTGCATAGGGACTTGACACCATTGGCCCAGAATTCGGAGGCTGCCTTGCTTGTAAAATCCAGATGCGAACCATGCACCGATTCGCCATCGGCGCCACTCCAAATCTGCTCCACGGCTTGCTCCCCCGAGCGCGGATCTTTTAAAAAAGCACCTTCCTGGACCAGAAGATGATATTCAGGATGAGTGCATAAAATCCACGGCTTAACGTTTGCCAGAATCCGGACCCCAAGGGAGTGCATCTCCTCAACGAACCCTTTCGGATCCGGAAACCTTGTCTTGTTCCACTGAAATACGTTTCTCGTGTGCGGCGCCGACGCAGACATGGTATACCCCGAACTCAACTCAAACCCCGAACATGGAATCCCCTCTTCCACACATCTCCTGACAAAACCAAGGACAGACTCGGCGGCAGGCGGATCATCTGTCATGCTATACAGCATACCCCCGCCGATGTATCCCATTGACCACTTCGGCGGCACTAACGGCCTGCCAACAAGATGGTTAGAGAAATGGGATAGCACTTCATCAATCGTCTTCCCCACCACGAGATACTCGTCCAGCCCCCCATAACTCTGCCTGTACACTTTGTATTCTCCCCAAATAGCATCCAACTCCGATCCGACGCTCCACTGCGCGCGCGCCAGACTAGCCGAGAAGGTGCCCACGCAGCCGTCCGGACCAGCTGCCACGAGCCAGGGGATGTGCTTGTAGAGCGGATCGCTCCTCCACGAGTCGTACCGCAGGACGTCGCTGGCACTCAGAAGAAAGGAGCGACCTGTGAGGTCCATTGGCGCTGCCTTCTCGCCAAGGCCTACGTGGAGAGGGTGCAAGAGCCGAGTGTACCGTGCAATACCGGTGCCGTCGACCACGTACGAGCGCCTCTCCACGTCGGCATGGGTAGCCTTGGGCTGGCCTTTAAGACGTACCAACACGACGGGCGGGCCGGTATACGAGATGTTCGCGTCGACATCTGGTGTCGAGATGTAGACTCGCCGATGCTCGGTTTCAAATGTCGTGTTGATTTCACTGCCCAAGAGGATATTCTTTGCCTTGATAGAGGGGTATGGCGGAAGGGGGTGTTGGGGCGATGAGAAGGTTGTGCGGAAGATGTGATTTGAGACCGGCTGGAATGTCCAAGTGAGGGCCTCGCCTTCGCCGGGGAGGGCCTCTGACTGTAGCACTACGCGATGCTCGGATTCGTCTGCAGCAGTGGAGCTGTACTTATAGGCGACCGGTACCTGCTCGCTTTGATGGAGCATTATGCGCTTTTGGGTTTAATCGTGTTATGGTTTGGTGTAATTAAGTAGAGAAGCTATGCGCTGCTTAGTGGGAGGTGCAAGGGGAGATGCAAGAGAATATTTATGAGATGAGAGAAGCAGAGAGGCAAGATTCGAACCGATCTGATTCCAGACTGGTCGTCATACCTTTCCTACACTGCTGGAGCATCTCGTGACTGGTTCGTCAGCTCTGCAGCAGCTACATGCAGTCCTTCCTGTGGCCCAATCAGACCACGATGTCGGACAACGTGCGGATTTGCAAGTGGGAGGTTAGGTAGAAGTGTAGGTAAGGCTGAAGGGAGCAAATTGCCAGGCTCGTAAAAGGGGTTTCGAGTTGTGCACTAGATAGTTGAACAAGCAATCCCAATCGTCGGCGGAAATTGGCCTACTAAGAAAGACGAAAACATATGCTTGGGGGGCAGCCTCTTGGAGTACCTAGTTCAAAACGACTCACTGAGCTTGGCCCAGATATCTACGTCAGAGTGCACGCCTAGGCCTTGCGCAGGAGGAGGGGCAGACTGGACGAAGGGATGAACGATCTCAAAAGGGAGGCCTCGAGAGCTGACAAACAGATTAAGACGCTCTCCATGAACCTTCACCGAGATAAGGAGAAAGGAAGGAAGATCTTGAAAGGCGGCTAGCAAGTTTGGAGACCGAGGTGATGTAATAGGAATGAATTTCCCTCGGCTGGGGTAGTTTTTCTTCTTTTTATTTGGTTGATTGAAGAGGTGCAGGAGACCCGAGTAGTTAAGGATCACGCCTGCCTTCCTCGTGGTTGCCTTCCTCGTGGTTTCCATGTGTCTTCGCATTCGGATAGGGTATATTTTGGTTCCACCAAATCTCCTGACGGGGAAGCCAGTTCGATTTCCTTAGCATAATGATGATGACAAGCTGCGAGGATATCATCATGTCTTCTGGATTTGACCTCTCTCTGGCGCGTTGGCAGCCTAGGCATGTTTACTGGGTCAAGTCGTACTCGGTGAACTTCAAAGTCAGCGGGAGTAGGGCATCTAGTCTCCAAGACCACGCATATGGACCCATGGATGCCGTATAAGCTGTCTAATCCCCGGTAGGTTGCATCTCCAAACCGCAGAGTCCTCACTCTCCGACAGATTCGATGAATGCTCGTCTAGACCCGTACTAACCTTGACATGTGCACAACTGGAGTCGAAACAACTTCAATCCCAGTTTCGGCAAACGGCGGTATCATGCCGTCCATACCTGAATAGCACCGGAGTTAACAGATCCGGAACACAGGTTCCAGAAGCCAGGAGCCAATGGGATATACAGTTAGTCACAGTTATGAGGGTTTTGCTTTGAGACTAGCCCTTCCTTGTGCTCGTCGACCCAACAGAATTGTCTATAGCCAAGTTCATCCTCTTCCTTCGTCGATGGATGAAGTCCGAGACAGAAAACCGAACGAAACCGGCAGGTCATAATATAATAATACAGGAACGTTTGGATGCATTCCACCGTCAAATTGCGGTCACAAAAACAAATGCTTTTTTGCATCTTGTCGCACCGCAGGATGATCTGCGCCGTCTTAAACGCCAAACTACCCAACTAATCAAAATGAGACGCGACCCCAGACTTGTCGCAGCTTTCTTCCACGTTGCGGCCACGAGGCACAAGAGCGAATGGGAGCGACACAACGAGGCTGACAAGAGTTAAAACGCCAGTGATAATGTCGTTTAAGCGCAAGCGAGATGCCTCGTTTGCGAAGCGAGACCTCAAAGCGCCTGGTCCTTGGCTAGCGGGATCGACGTGATCCACGATTGCGACTGGGACGTGAGAAGGATGGACCGCAATTGGCTGCTGGGAGCAAATCTCTTGTCATTCTGGTGGGTCTGGTTCAGGGATACCAAGCAGTTGCATTGGTGGCTGGATTAGTGTGTTCCGGTCGGTTTTTAGTGGATGCTATCGGAACGGATCGCTAGAGAGCTGATCCTAGGATGCAAGCCCGTTGCCACTTCTTAAAATCGATGGGCCGTGCGAGAAATCAGTCAAGAGCCTCAGGTGTCGCATGCGATGCTATCTAGCATGCCACTGGTTTCACTTTCGGATCCAGACAAAAGATTTCGTTGTGGAGGCACTTTCTTTTGATGCAGGTAAAAGAGGGGTATGTGGGCGGATCATTGAGCTGGGAATACCAGCAAGCGCGAGAGGCTGGGATGCCCCGTTTGCCGGCCCCATCCATGGCAGGTGCGTCTGCCAGGTCCTCCCTCTTTGTCAAGATGGCGCACAGAGTAGAGAATGATCTCCGCTCAATACCGACGCGAAAATTAACTGCATGAGTGTGGACGTAGTCACGAGTGTATGGAGACACACCTGTTAATCAACTTGGCGCGATGCCGTAGTTTATTGCCATCCAATTTGAACTATTTCGAGTTGCACCTTCGTCAGCAAAACCATTTCCCGTGCCACTCTTGCTGTCAGGTTCCCCCACGAAAAATGGCGACCTGCAGCCACTACACCTGCCGTTGGGGCAGAGAGACTGCCGTCTAGAATGCTCGGTCGAAGGTTACGAACTGGGTCTCTTCCCCGCCACCTGCAGGATATGCAGCAATTCCACGAGACACCTAAGAGGCTCACCATAAGCTCCATTCTCTCTCTCTGAAGTTCCGCACACAAGTTTCAACGACCAACCACTCCCTGCGCTGCCCCACACATACACCCCCGACGGTCTCCCACTGGCGAGCTGCATTCCAGAAAAAAATGCCTCTCAATACGTGCCTTTGTGCAGCTAAAGTACCTTTTGTACCTTCCTACGAACCAGGAAAAATGCCGTTACCGAAGCGGGGTGCCACCCTAGTACGACCGTACCTCAAATGGAGGATTGTCGTCCCGGGGGCGAGGCGCAACCAGTGGTCCATGCATGGTCGGTTACATAGTTGAGAGGTACTCCGTAGTGTTACGTCGTGGAGAAAATGGCCGAGTTCTTAGGACCAACCGGCGTCAGGGTCTATTGGATGTCGGATTTTGGAATTCTTTTCCTTCATCTATTTGTGAAGAGAACATTTGACATCGGTTTTCATTTAGACCTTGACAAGGATCTTTGTCTGCGAGTTTCCGTCATAGTTGGATTGTGGGACCAAGAAGCTACGCCTAGTAAGAGACATCTTACACAAGGTTTCTATCTCAAAAAGCTCTGAATGCGAACATCATTCTGGCCTGCTAGTGGGGTTAGCCAGGTAGTCTCGAGTTGAAGACTGATTTACCTCGACTTCTCCTCTCATCGCAATGGATCTCTAATAGCTGCCTGCTACCATGGTATCAGAGACCTCACCACCCGACGGCGGTTGCACGAGGCCAGTCAGCGACGTCCCCTCCCAGCCCGACACCGATAAAGTCGATCACGCCAGCCTGACAACAACCGATGCTGCCGCTCCTCGGTTTTCCGTCTCCATGGCTGGTCCCCTCTCACTTGCGGACGTCCAGGCTGTGTCGGTTCAAATCCGCGACGTCTCCGTCACGGTCGACACATCGCCTTCATGGCTCGCCCCATCGACGTATCCGCAGCTATTCAAGGAGAAGTTCCGGCCAAAGCCGTGCAGCAAAACCCTCTTGCACGGCGTGAGTGCTACACTCCCGCCAGGTACTCTGACGGCCATCATTGGGGGGAGCGGATCCGGCAAGACGACTCTACTCAACACGCTCGCCGAGCGGGTGCACAGTCCAAGGTTATGTGAGGGTGGCTTGGTCACCTTTAACGACCAGCCGGGTGTGGGATGTGTGCGGAGCGCATATGTGATGCAGCAGGATGTGTTGCTGCCCACGTTGACGGTACGAGAAACGTTGGCGTACTCCGCGGACCTGAGACTCCCGCCCGACACCACGGCCGCTGATCGAGCTTGTGTGGTTGAGGAGGTTATCCTGGAATTGGGACTTAAAGAATGCGCCGACACAAGAATCGGCGACGGGCAACACAAGGGGTGCTCAGGTGGGGAGAAGAGGAGAGTCAGCATCGGCGTACAGTTACTTGCCAACCCTTCGGTTTTATTCCTCGACGAGCCGACAACAGGCCTGGATGCCACAAGCGCACACCACTTGATTGCGACGCTGAAAAGCCTTGCCCAAAAGGGTCGGACTGTTATCACAACGATTCATCAGCCGAGGTCGGAGATTTGGGATTTGTTTGATAATCTTGTCATCCTGACCCGAGGGAGTCCAGTGTACTCGGGCCCTAGGACGGAATGCGTGCCTTGGTTTGAGCAGCAAGGTTTCAAATTGCCACCGTTTGTGAACCCGGCCGAGTTCGTCATTGATGTCGCCGCTATTGACAATCGCTCGGCGGAGCTGGAAGAGACGACGACCGCGCGGGTGGAGAGACTCCGGGCGACCTGGAGGGAAGAAAGCACGAAACGGTATGCTACCGCGAGCGGAGGGGATCGCAAGGACATATCCAGACGGAGAAGGGCACGAGGAGACAACATGAGGAAGCACGCCAGCTTTGCCCGCCAGGTACGCGTTCTTACAGATCGGACATATAAGGTCACGTACCGCGATCCAATGGGCATGGCTGCCGTTCTTCTCGAGGCCATTCTCATGGGCGTGGTGACAGGATATATTTTTTACAACTTAGACCGCGATTTGTCCGGAATCCGATCTAGAGAAGGCGCACTTTATACGGCTGCCGGGCTGCAAGGCTACCTGATGCTCATCTTCGAGACGTACCGCGTAGCGATCGATATCCCGACGTACGACCGCGAGGCGAGTGAGGGGTGCGCTTCCCCGATTCCTTTTCTATTATCAAGACGGTTTGCGCGCTTGTTCACGGAAGATTTTCCCGTCCCGTTCTTGTTCAGTGTCATATTTTACTTCATGGCCGGATTTGATCGAGATGCGACCAAGTTCTTCGTCTTCTTTGCCATAACCCTGCTAAACCACTATATCAACATGACATGCGCCGTCATGTGCGTTGCTACCGTTCGCCACTTCCCTGGGGCGAGTCTCATCGCGAACCTGATCTATACACTTCAGAGTATGGCGTGTGGCATGTTTGTCCAGAGCAAGACCATACCTGTCTATGTACGGTGGCTCAAGTGGATTACTTACACCGTGAGTTGTACCGAAATGAAATTTGAGGGAGTTGCCAGACTGACGACTCGTAGTTCTACGCCTTCGGCGCCTACTGCGGTAACGAGTTTGAAGGTAGCTTCTACGATTGTCCGCTTCCCGGCGGGAGAGACAACCCAGCCTGCAGGGAATACACGGGCGAGTACATCATGGACATCCTCGGTTTCCCCCAAAGCTGGGTCGCTCGCCCGATCCTCATTATGGTCGCTTTCATCATACTTTTCCTCGTCTGGTCCGCCATCCTCCTATACTTCAACAAGGTCCAGATGACCGTCTCGCGCGCGCGCGTGTCCGACACGGATTTTTCGGCAGGCAAGGAGAAGATGAGGGAAAATGCTATAGCGGAAGTGCGCAGCATTGATGTGGGGCTGGACGGGTTTGGACTGGACCTTCAGAAGCGGTCAGCCATGGGGAAAAGAATGCCCACGAAGACTATCTTACGGCCAGTCAATGCCACGTTTCAGGCTGGAGTGTTGAACGTCATTATGGGTCCTTCAGGGAGTGGAAAGACAAGTTTGCTCAATGCGATGGCCTTGCGACTTCATAACACGGTCGGCACAAAGTATACCAAGAAGGGACGACTGACCTTCAACTCCGCAGTTCCCGCCCCATCGGTCATTCGGTCAGTATGCTCGTATGTCTGCCAAGATGACGACGCGCTGCTCCCGAGTCTTACGGTGCGCGAAACTCTACTGTTTGCCGCCGGATTACGCCTTCCCAAGTGGATGTCCAAGGAAGAAAAGGATCGGCGCGCAAACGAAGTGCTCCTTAAGATGGGGTTGAAGGACTGTGCGGATAATCTGATTGGATCCGAACTTATTAAGGGGATATCGGGTGGCGAGAAGCGCCGTGTGACGATTGCGGTACAGGTTCTTACCGACCCGAGAGTACTTTTGTTAGATGAGCCGACATCGGGCCTCGATGCTTTTACGGCATCTTCTATTATGGAGGTGCTGCGCGGGCTGGCGGCGGAGGGGCGGACCCTCATCCTCACCATCCACCAGGCGAGGAGCGACCTGTTCAAGCATTTCGGGAACGTGCTTTTGCTGGCCAGGGGTGGCCAGAGCGTTTACGCTGGTAAAGCGCCCGAGATGCTAGGGTACTTCAAGGGCCTGGGGTATGAGTGTCCACGGCACACGAATCCAGCGGATTTTGTCATGGACCTCGTGAGTGTTGACTTAAGAGAGGAAGGAAGGGAGAGGGATAGTCGCGAAAAGGTTGAGAGGCTTATCGAGGCGTGGGATCGAGTTGATGGGGGTTCCAAAAAATGCGAACGGCTGCCAGATATCAAGGAGGTTGAAGAAAAGGAGTGCCGAAAGGGAGTGGAGTCGGCTGAACCCAAGGCAAACATCAAGGATGAGGAATTCCAGTTGGCAGATGCCAAGGCTGATGAAGGGGACAATGTCACGGAGAAGCAGCAGGCAGTCCATGATGTCCCGACCGACCCCGACGAGATCGCTCCCGTAGCCCTCACCAAATCTCTCTCCCCAATCCCCCGCAAATCCCTCAACAAAGCATCCCTCGCAACCCCCGCCGAACTCGGCGCCCTAGACGCTCGACGCGCCTCCTTCGCAACAGCCTTCCCGATTCTCCTTCACCGTGCTTTCATCAACCTCCGCCGGCAACCTCCTTTGCTCATGGCTCGCACAATGCAGGTTATCTCTTTAGGAGTCGTCTTCACCCTCTTCTTCGCGCCTCTAGACAACGACTTCATCTCGGTTCAAAACCGAATGGGCTTTGTGCAAGAAGTTTCCGCCTTTTACTTCGTCGGCATGCTCCAAAACGTCGCCGTATACCCTGCCGAGCGCGACGTCTTCTACCGCGAAGACGACGACGGAGTTTATGGCGTGGAGGCCTTCCTATCAGTCTATACTCTTCTGGAAGTCCCCTTCGAGATCATCTCCTGCCTCATTTTTGGCATCCTCGCCGTCTTCCCAGTCGGATTGCCACGGACCGTGGAAATGTACTTTGTCTCCACCTTTGCCTGCTTCGGCATCGTCTCGTGCGGGGAGTCGTTGGGCATCATGTTCAACTCGCTGTTTGGCCACACTGGCTTCGCGGTCAACCTTACATCCATCTTTCTCTCCCTTGCAAACGTTATGGCTGGAGTATTATCGACGGACATGCCGGCCCTGCTAGAAGCAATAAACTACCTCTCTCCTGCAAGGTATGCGATTCGGGCCGTGGCGCCGTATAGCTTGAGAGGCGTGAGGTTTACGTGCGAGGAGGGGCAGAGGGTTGATGGGCGGTGCAGCATTGAGACGGGGCAAGACGTCCTGCATCTTTACAGGTTGAGCGACGATGCAGTGGCGAATATTGGGGCTCTGGCAGGGTGCATTGTTGTGTACCGGCTGCTGGCTTGGGGATTGCTGAGGCTTGTGAGGGCGAAGGGTTGGAATCGGAAGAGGAGGACGAAGGAGGAAACTTGAGGGTAATGTCTCCGTGTAAGGTGTCTGGGGCGATCGAAAGATACGGACAGGTGACCGACTAAAGATTGCAACAAGAAAATTCAACGGCCATCTGGGGAAGAACGAGGCAAAGAAATTGCGAGGATTCACCGTCAGCAGGGTTCCCAAGCGGTGTACGAACCCGTAGTTACCAGTCCGCGAAAGCCCTCCCGCCCGCAACGGAGACAAGTCACGATTCGCACCCGAAATTTGTTCAGCTGCTCCGGAGAGTCGCAAGATTCTAGCACCACCCAGCGTCACAAATGATGGCCATTCTTCTCATTCTCTCTAATGTAAATTACCTCAACAGCGTCATCAGCTCACCTAGGATCATGCCCGGAGACGAGAAAGGGGCGGATATGAAGCAATAAGGTTATCTAAAGGGAATGAAATCATACGAGGAAGCAAGTGCCCATCATTTCGCATTCAGCATAAAAGGATCTAGACGGGAATGGCGCATGGATGTTTGCCTGCTTGTAACTTTGCATGTATTTCGGAGCGAGCAATTACAGCGATGCACGCACAGATAGATGATACCAAGGCTTGTCAACAAAATACCTTCTACCAAGTTTGTTCGAAAATCTCACCAGACAGATGTTGAAGAAGTTCGGCGATCTCCATGTTGCAGGCCGTATGTGCGGTTAGACAACCCGAGCGGGAAGGCGCATGATCTGGAAAATATGGCAAATGAACGATTTGCGGATCGATTGCGAGTACGTGGGATGTACGCCAAGGAAGCTCGTTGTTTAGAATTCTAGCTTCAAGTTTGGATGGGCTAAGTAAATATTTGGTGGCAAAGTCGTTGGCGATGACGCCGGGTGTTGAGGCGATCTAATTGCGATGACCTCTTTGCCATTTTATAGGTGACTTGTTGCGGTTGCGCAACGTACTCGATCAGGCCCGTGGCCGTCCATTTGACCCAAGATCAAGAACAAACCTGGATGAGGTACTTGACCTTCTAGTTGACATAATCCTTTGTTTCTTAGCACTGGAGAGTGACCAGGAGTAATCCTGAGCCATTTGTTTGGTGGGTTGTTTTCCAAACTCGAGCTCGCTCCGCTGCATCTAGATTACTCAATATGGAACGAAAATGCCCTCTCTCTGAAGCCTCATAATATTGAATGAAGCCCTTGAGGGCATGCCCCATGCCTTTGCTAACTAGCTTAAAGCGGTGGACTCTTGCATAAGGTTATTGACTTCCGGAATCCTGAAGTTAGTATGTAGCTAGGTTTGAGGGCAAAACTGAGCCAACCGCTAACTGAGATTATCACTGAAATCGAAACCAGGCTTCAGAGATGCAACAAACTCCAGTCTCCTCAGCAAGACAAAGACAAGGAACCACAGCTAGTACCCTCACATCTTCATATCATCCACGCACCAATGGCACGGGCAAGCATATCTGACATCCCGCGATCTCGCCTATTGATATCACTCCGTTATGCAGCCATCCCTTTCCTAAACGCCTCTACCTATCCGCAGCGCCAGCAAGAAAATATAGATAAAACGCAACTGGAGGCAGTGCCCGGCTAATACATGAGCTAGCTTCCAGCTAAGCCCTCAAGCCCCTTCC
>Ga0247774_1001846_pt1 | contig 10609 bp, 9 predicted proteins | sample UWRJL001104B6_FD_179933 | JGI IMG/M metagenome (GOLD analysis project Ga0247774, IMG submission 179933) | Plant litter microbial communities from Arlington Agricultural Research Station in Wisconsin, United States - UWRJ-L001-104B-6 | ecosystem: Environmental > Terrestrial > Plant litter >... | reverse complement strand
TGGATATATGGGCGAACCACAACACCAACCACCTGCGGCGGCGGAGCATTTAACAGGCATGAAGCAGTCGAAGGCGGCAGGTTGCTAATCAAGTCATCTGGTCCCCCGGGCACAAGTAAATGGAGGCCATGTCTTTGCCGAACTCATCCGGCGCCCCGTCCCCACCCCCAGCACGCTACCATTTCATCCTCTCTGAATACCGTAGCCACATTCTCGGTGGGACCGTCATTAGCCACTTCGCGCACTGGAGATACTTGAGTCGCCTACGCCGGCTCCATCCCGAGTCCGTCACCCACAGTACCTTGTTCCGCCTCCATGGTGTTGCCTGGGGGGTTGTCTACCTTGGAGTCTTATCTGCCATCACCATTGCTGATCGGAGGGTGGCGAGGTCGAGATTTACAAGTGAAATTTCAAAAGTACGGGCCGGCTGAAAACGAAGCTCGGTAGCTATCGAATCTACGAAGCAAGCTGTCACTCATGTCTGCCGATTTCTGGGCGGGTTATCTGAGCGGAGCGGTGGGGATTATTATCGGAAACCCCCTCGATGTCATCAAAGTCCGGCTCCAGGCGCGAGGCGTCTCGGCGACAACCCATGCCCGGCAATTCGAAACGACAGCCGCGCTGGTGACGGGCTCGGCTGCCCCGATCCTTGGGTATGGCGCCCTCAACGCTTTGCTCTTCGTCTCGTACAACCGCACCGAGGACATCCTCGACAGGACGTTTTTCAAGCAGCACAGCTTGTGGTCGACGTGGATCGCTGGCGCAGTAGGTGGCCTGACAACGTGGGTGGTGAGCACCCCGACCGAGCTGATCAAGTGCCGGGCGCAAATGTCATCGCCTCCTGTCTCTAGCTGGACCGTCGCGAAACAGGCTTGGGGCGCAGGCAGGGTGAGGGGCTTGTATTTTGGGGGGGTCGTCACGGCTCTGAGGGATAGCATTGGGTATGGATTCTACTTTTGGTCTTACGAGCTCAGTACACGGTTCATGGCGAGGAGGATGGGGGATGAATATTCGCTTCAGCATGAAGTAGTGAAGGTCTTGCTATGCGGAGGCCTTGCTGGGATTGCGACGTGGGCGAGTATCTTTCCCTTGGACGTTATTAAGACCCGGGTTCAAACCCAGCCTTTTATTTTTGGCCATGATACGCTTCCGCTCTTGTTCGGAGAGGGACGGCTGCAGAACCAGGCCCAGAGGCCGTTTGGAGCGGTTCAGGCAGCAAAGCAAGCATATCAGGAAGAGGGCACGCTGGTGTTTTTCCGCGGTCTTACGGTTTGCTCCGTGAGAGCTTTCATAGTTAATGCCGTGCAGTGGGCGGTATACGAGTGGATCATGTATGAAATGGGACAGAGTCGGAGGGCAACGTCATCTTGACATGGGTGTGAAATATAACCATTTGACATTCACATACAGGCATGCAACGGCTCGCACGTGGCTGGTTTAGATCTGAGCATTCGATGGAAGCCGAGCCTGTTCAGACAAAGGCCCTCCCGTTACACGAGCAGCTCTGCTTCGTATGTCTCCGGAAAGTCGCCGAGCAACTTGATATATCAAATGAACTCCGTTTTAGCTTGAACTTCATTGAAACTTTTCGAAAACTACACCGACAAGATCGAAGACGGGATACGATTATCGATGCAATCAATGGATTATTCACCTGCCGGCACGGGAGAGAAGTCGCTGGCCGACAGGAACAGAGAGTTTTGGGAGCAAGTAGTCCTAGCACTTGTATCCGCCAGAGGCAGTCGCCTGTCAGGAACCCCGACTAACTTTGGTCCTCCCAGCCAACACTCTGATCATGTCTTCAAACAAGACTGGATTCAACAACTCGGTTACCTCATCTCCCGCGTCCTCCATTTCCACGTGCCCATGATGAATCTTGCGAAGCCTCCCACACTCCAACGCCCTGCCATCCGAATGCTGGACTACGCTTGCGGCGACGGCCTGGCGTCCCGTGTAAGTCACTTCAAACTCCACCGTCTCACTGTTCTACTCCTCTACTCTGTGGGCACTAATGTCCCAAGGCTCTCCTCCCCTTTGTCGACACCATTCGCGGCATTGACCTCTCGGATAAAGTAGTGGACATGTACAACAAGAAGGCCAGGGACGCCGGAATCGAGCCCGAGAAGATGATGGCTTTCACGGGCGACCTAGTCGCTGATGAGCGCATGTTCCCGGACCTTCACGGGTTTGATATAGTGGTTGTGAGTATGGCTCTACATCACGTTGAGGATCCCGCAAAGCTCCTTTCTGAGCTAGTTAGAAGGTTGAAGCCAGGGGGCGTGGTTGTTGCCTTGGACTGGGCGCCGAGTGATGGTGGCACTCATGGCGCCCATGGAAATCATGACCATGGCCATGCTCACGGCAAGCTTAGCTTCGCCGCCCATACCATCCACAGAGAAGACCTCAGCCCGCAGACTCTGTTCGCTTGGTTCCGCGACGCGGGATGTGACCTTTCGGGGGCTTACTATGTAGTTGTTGGGGAGGCGAGTCACATCCCGGAGAATGTCGTCAATAGTACCGGCGGAGTGTGGAAGAATTTGTTCCTCGCATATGCTAGAAAGGATTAATTAAGCCGTCATTAGTCGGATACTTTGAAATACCAAAAGACCTTGATGGATTCAGATACTCGCCAACCTATCCACCAAGGTGTGCATTCGCAAGGCAACGCTAAGTTGCGACAAATCAAAACTTGCTCGGCTGTTGCTTACATACGAAATACCTCATGCGGACATTTGGTCGAGTTGCTCGGAGACTTTCTCTCGTATCACCGGAGACTTTCACATAAGCATAAAGGGAGTAGAAACCACTAAAAAACGCCAACGATGGTGCAGTATGATGGAAACAAGCTAGAAAGATCTGAATTACGATCCCGATACTCCAGTCTTGCAAGTATATCATCATCTCAACACCATGGCTTCAACCAAGCTCTACGACGTCCTCGTAATCGGTGCGGGCCCCGCCGGTCTGGCTGTGGCAACCGGCCTCGCCCGTCAACTCTACAAAACCATCGTTTTTGACTCGGGTGTCTATCGCAACGCCCGCGCAACCCACATGCACAACGTCCTTGGCTTTGACCACGTACCACCCTCCGAGTTCCGGGCCAAGGCTCGCGCAGACCTCGTAGCGCGGTATGCCGAATCCGTCTCATTCGTCGACGGCGCTGTTCTGTCGGTACAGCCCATCGCCGACGAAAAGAAACTCTTCCGGGCCGCACACTCCTCCGGACAGGAGTACATTGGACGGAGGGTGGTCATCGCGACGGGGGTGCAGGACATCATGGATGACATCTCGGGGTACTCGGACTGCTGGGCCAGGGGGATTTTTCATTGTCTGTTCTGTCACGGCTACGAGGAGCGGGGGGCTGAGTCGGTGGGCGTATTGGGGACGGGATTCTTGAGCAACGCCAAGATGGCTCTTCATGTGGGAAACATGGCGAAGCAGCTTGCCGGGAAGGTAACTCTGTATGCGCACGGCAACGAGAACTTGTCTCGTGACATTGCACCCATGTTGAAGGACGATAGGTTTTCTGTGGACACGAGGGTCATTTCGTCGATTGAAATGAGCGGCAAGGGCTCAGAGGTCATCTTGACATTTGAGTCGGGCGAGAAAGCCAAAGAGGGCTTCCTGGTGAGTGCTCTTCAGCGAGTGAAAGCTGTGCCGTCATTCTCCCCCGTCGATTCGCAACAAGACGGATATCTTGCTGACCAAATGCGAATACCCTTCCCTCTGGCCAGGCAAACACGCCTCGAACCAAAAACAATGGCCCCTTCGTCGAGCAGCTCAACCTGGAGCTAGGTGATATGGGCGAAATCAAGACTACAGTCCCGTTCGGGGAGTCTAGCATGCCAGGAGTCTACGCCGTAGGCGACATTTCCACCATGTTTCGCGCTGTCACCGTGGCGATGGCTCAGGGGGGAATGTGTGCCGCAGGTCTGGCCGCGTCGCTCGGCGAGGAGCCCAGGCCAGAACCCGACGAGGTCGAGGATATCCTATCGCTCATCTCGCCAGTACGGACGCATGCGGCGTGATGTTGGCTGCGGCAGGCCGGCGGGGCAGCAGTCCTGGAGAGAAAGAGATATAGTAGGCATTTCGTAAGGCTGACATGGATTGGTGGATTACTGCTTCTTGTTCCTGAGTTAGGGTTGTTGTGTGATTAGAAAGCGGCAGGGGGAGGCAGTGCAGACGTTGTTCAGGAATGCCGGCAGATGTCTCAGTTAGTGCACGATTGGGGCAATTTATGCTCGGGCGACTTTATAGAGTCGACGCTCAAAATGTACCGGTTTAAATTATTGCCAGCCCGGCGCTGGGTGTTCTATTTTCAGCGGTTTCACGGGCATTTTACGCCTTTCGATTGGCAGCAGCATTGGTGGTGCGAGCGGTGCCAGGGTATTCTCCACGTTTCCCTTCCTACCTGAAATACACCAAGGCTAGTGACGGATAGGCCTGCTAGTTCTACATAAAGGTATTACATCCCACAGTGCCGCCGTTGCTGAAAGCGAAAGGCCGACTCGTACGTCATGGCGAAGTCGTCATTCAATTGAATTTTTTCTCCCACGAGTAGTCTTTTTCTCCCTTCCCGCTATCTACAGGCCACAATCCCGATGATGTGGATCATTTAGCATGTGGATGCCAGATATCTCGATAACCCTTCTAGCAAACTAACCCTGCGGCACACTCTGCGGCACGGTCACTGCGCCATTCGCGACTCCTCTCTGTTGATGCCCGCAAACCCGCACTTTCAGCTTAGTGCATATTGCGGCCGTTGTCTTTTGTGTCTTGATGGGCGACGGTCCGAGAAGCTCAGCCCCTTCTACGATAAAGCCGCCATTCCATCCCGTCTGTCGATGCCGCATTTGATTCGAGGGCCGCAGAACGGGACACTTCCACGCATACAGGTCAAGGTTGAAACATGTTGACCAAGTTTCGGCACTGACGCCGCACTCGTACTCTCGAACTACTCACCACTATCCCCTAGGCTCCAGCCCTGAAATGAACAGTGCCATGCCGCAAGGCTGCGGCAGTGGACAATGCACGACTCCAACCGAGTGGCTTGACATCTGGCGCAGATTAAGTGCGTGCCTGGAATTGTGGTCCTGAGGGGGTTGTCTCGCCGCAAGGGACGAGGCGTTCTGGGGATATTTCCAAAATCCTGGCGTGATATTGGAACTTCCACCGCGGCAACTGGTCAACATGCCTCTGAAGCGATGCTGTCGAAGTCATCGAGGCTTATCATTCTCGGCTCTATGCGGCGTCGTTCGGCCAATAGCTTATAAAAGCTGAGGGTTTTACCTGGCCCTGAGTCCAGGAGCCCGCTCTGGTCTTTTTACTTTTGCTGGTCAATCAACACCATCCAACAATATACGACATCAAAACTCTCTTTTCTTTCACTCTTTTCAAGTCAAATTTCTGCCTGTTGATTCACGCCGACCCATCCACCATGGCGCGTGGCTCAACAATCCAGAGGCTCTTGCTCGCCTCGAGCCTCCTAACTATGTCCGCCTTTGGCCTTCCTGCCGTACAGCCTACGGACAAACCTGAAGCCACTTTGAAGATGATGGAGCGGTCCGTCCAAACGCCAGCCCCGGCCTTGGTCCAGCGAGATGGTGAGTTGGACCCTGGTCCGCCTATAACCGACTGGAAACGGGCGGCGCCAGCAATGGCCGAGGGAGGTGGGCAGGACCCGGGTCACCCTATAACCGACTGGAAACGGGCGGCGCCAGCAATGGCTGAGCAAGGCGGGCAGGATCCGGGTCACCCTATAACCGACTGGAAACGGGCGGTTCCAGCAATGGCCGAGCGAGGCGGGCAGGACCCGGGTCACCCTATAACCGACTGGAAACGGTCACCAGGGGACTATGATCCCCCCAAGGACGGGCCGCGGCCAACCGACTGGAAGCGGTCACCAGGAGACTATGATCCTCCTAAAGACGGGCCACGGCCAACCGACTGGAAGCGGTCACCAGGGGACTATGATCCTCCCAAAGACGGGCCACGGCCAACCGACTGGAAACGGTCGCCAGGAGACTATGATCCCCCCAAGGACGGGCCACGACCAACCGACTGGAAACGGTCACCAGGGGATTATGATCCCCCCAAGGACGGGCCACGGCCGACCGACTGGAAGCGGACAGACGGGAAACATACGATTGAAACCGTGCCGCTGGCGCCTCGCCCGACCCAAGGCCCAGTGACGCAGCGAGATGAGCTTGAAAGCAGCCAAATCACGGAGCGAGACGAGGGGAATGTCAGAGTGGCCGCGCGAACCGCCAATAGGGGTGTGACCTGGGCCTGGAAGCCCCTCCAGGCGCGGAAAACCGGCGCGGCCCGGCGAGACGACTCCAAGGCTGGAGCCAGCCCAGATGCTACGCCACCTACAAACACCGCCGCTGCCGAGGCCACGGCGGATGTTGTGTCCGACTCGTCGGCGACAATCCAACCCGCGGCCCCCTCGAGCCCTTCGACCGAGTCCGGCAATTCCACGCTTCCGGATACAAGTTTAACTCCTGAACCCGAGGACGCCGTGTCGTCTGGTGCCAACAGCCTCTCGTCGCCGCCCAAGCCTGACGCCTCTACGGGTTCTGCGGATCCCAAGTCGGGCTGGACCCTAAACATGTTCTGCCCCCACTGGTTCGGAGGGATGAGGCATCGCTTCCCCTCCTTCTTCTTCACCCCCTGGCATGGCGGGAGCGGTAACCAGGGCCAATCTCTGAGCATTAGCTCGAGTGGCGGCGACAATAGCGCGGAGAACATGCCCGAAGAAGAGGGTCCCGCCCCAGACTTGACACATTCCTCGCCCGACTCGACACTTCCCACACCTGGCTCCGCGCTTCCCACATCAGGCTCTGCGCTTCCCACGCCCGACTCGACGCTTCTCACACCTGTTAAGCCTAGCGGGGCTGCTTCTGGAAGCGATCCGCTTAGTACCCCGCCCGTGGTGGACGCACCGGCGGCGTAAATGCAAAGCAAAGCAAAGCCCAGTTTCAGTTTGTTTCTTTTTGGTCCGATCTGTCTTTTTCCTGGCCCTTTGGTGTTTCTGGTATATCTCTTCTGCTTTAGGTTCATTATCCATAGTCATCAGATGAGGGGTATTATTGCCGCAGGTGTGTAAAAATTGAATTGGGAGGATTTGCGGCGGTCTATGGATGCCGAACAGGTTGATAGGAAATATTATCGAATTCAAAAAATTGTCTTGTTCCATGGCACACTCAATTTCCCGAGAACCTTCGTAATACCGTCACAAGCGGCAAGTCAGCATTGGACCATGAGGTCAAGCCTCGAAGGTACAGAGATTCCATGCCAAACTTATTGTAATACGAAGGGGGATGGCTTTGGAGTTTGGACGGGAATCGGGATTGAGAGGGTGGTCACGTGCTACCGCGCCACGACCGCTCCACCACTAAACGCGCCCTTGCCGCCCCTCCGCTAGAAGTCAACAAACCTGACGCGTCAAAACCGTACAAATCGTCTGCTTCACGCCCTACGCGGGCATAACTTCGGCATGCGAGTCTTTCTTTGATTGAAGATAAAACGCACCATGTACGTCTGCTAGAAAATTTGTCGGGAATGGCCAACTCACAATCAAAACAGGTCATCCACATCGGTCTCGGTCTCGGCCGCGAAGAACGACAAGGAGAATACGCCCCGCGGCCGGTGGCCGACTCCGCAATCCATCGACAAGCTTCACAAGCCGTTCAAATGCCCCGGAGGAGCCGTATTCTCGCCTGCCTCGAACCGACCCTCCCGGAAGAGAAAGCGGGTTGACTATGCGGGCGCTGACGTTGAAGATTCGGGCGACAAGCCTTACACAAACGAAGATAGGCTCGCCCTCGCAAACCGCGACGCCAACAAATACCCAGTATTCCAGGTCAAGGATACCAAGACGGTGTTTAGAAAACGCTTCTGTGTACCCCTGCTCAACAAGAACGTTGAAGTCTACAACCCCAACAAGCCACCCCCAACACTGGGTCTCCGACAGGGAGCCGTCTTCGTCGCAAAGCCGCTTCATGACCCCAGCGGCGAATTCGCCATTGTCCTTTACGACCCGACTATACACGACAAGCTGCCCAAGGAGCAGCCCAAGGAGGTAGAGCGAGAGAAGGCCAAGAACGAGGGAGAGGAAGTAGCCACGAAGTTGGACGCCCCGCTGGTGCACAAGAGTCTCGCCGAAATTCTTGGTATCAAGAAGAAGGTCGAGGGAGACCATCCCCGTGTACCTGTTGTGATAGATCCTCGGCTGGCCAAGGTCCTACGACCCCACCAGGTCGAAGGTGTCAAGTTCATGTATCGGTGCGTCACCGGCATGATCGACGAGATGGCCCAGGGTTGCATCATGGCCGACGAGATGGGTCTGGGCAAGACGCTGCAGTGCATTACACTCCTGTGGACGCTGTTGAAGCAGTCTCCAGACCCCGGAAAGTCCACGATACAGAAAGCAATTGTGGCTTGCCCGTCCAGTCTGGTTGGAAACTGGGCTAATGAGCTCGTCAAGTGGTTAGGCGCTGGTGCCATCACGCCCTTTGCCATTGACGGGAAAGCGTCCAAGGAGGAGCTCACGCGGCAGCTACGTCAGTGGGCTATATCGAGTGGGCGTGCTGTCACGCGGCCCGTCATCATCGTGTCGTATGAGACGCTGCGCCTGAATGTCGAGGAGCTCAAGCACACGCAAATCGGTCTCATGCTCTGCGACGAGGGCCATCGGCTGAAGAATGGCGACAGCCAGACCTTCAGTGCTCTGAACGGCCTCAACGTTACCCGCCGCGTCATCTTATCGGGAACGCCTATCCAGAACGATCTGTCCGAGTACTTTTCTCTCATCAGCTTTGCGAACCCGGCCCTTCTCGGCAGTCGCCTTGAATTTCGGAAACGCTTCGAGATTCCCATCCTCCGCGGCCGCGACGCCGACGCATCTGAAGAAGAGCGTAAAAAGGGCGACGAATGTCTCTCCGGACTCCTCGGCGTAGTAAACAAGTTTATCATCCGCCGCACCAACGACATTCTGTCCAAATACCTCCCCGTCAAGTACGAACACGTCGTCTTCTGCAATCTTGCCCCTTTCCAGCACGAGCTCTACTCCTACTTTATCACCAGTCCCAGCATCCAAGCTTTGCTTCGCGGCAAGGGCTCCCAACCTCTCAAAGCCATCAACATTCTCAAAAAGCTCTGCAACCACCCCGACCTTCTCAACCTGTCGGAAGATCTGCCGGGATCAGAAGACTGCTTCCCAGAGGATTATGTCCCAAGAGAATCCCGCGGCCGCGACCGCGACGTCAAGCCGTGGTACTCGGGCAAAATGCAAGTGCTTGACCGCATGCTTGCCCGCATCCATGCTGAAACGAATGACAAGATTGTCCTCATCAGCAACTACACCCAAACCCTCGACCTCTTCGATCGCCTGTGCCGCTCGCGGGGCTACGGCTGTTTACGTCTGGACGGCACCATGACAGTCACGAAGCGTCAGAAACTTGTCGAAAAGTTCAACGACCCCGAAGGCACAGAATTCGTCTTCCTCCTCTCCTCCAAAGCCGGGGGTTGTGGCCTCAACCTCATCGGTGCAAACCGCCTCGTCCTCTTCGACCCAGATTGGAACCCCGCCGCGGACCAACAAGCTCTAGCACGCGTCTGGCGCGACGGTCAAAAGAAGGATTGTTTTGTGTATCGCTTCATCGCCACCGGCACCATCGAAGAGAAAATCTTTCAGCGGCAAAGCCACAAGCAGTCTCTTTCGTCGTGCGTCGTCGACTCGGCCGAAGACGTGGAGCGTCACTTCTCGCTGGACAGTCTGAGGGAACTGTTCCAGTACCATCCCGACACAAAATCGGATACGCACGACACGTTCAAGTGTAAGCGGTGTAAGCCTGACGGAAACCAGCTCATCAAGGCGCCGGCGATGCTGTATGGAGATACGAGCACGTGGAACCATTTCACGAATGAGGGACTAGGGCCTATTCAGGATCATCTCCTAAAGCAGGAGAAGGAGGAAGGGGAGGTTTCAGCTGTGTTCCAGTATATTTCGCATTAGAAGTCTCATGTCCAAGACTGCATGTTGAGGATTTCTCTCTGGTATGGAGCAGACAATTGAGGGATCTGGGATTTGCAAGCATGGGAATTCATAGGCTTCATAGGCTCTTGCTGGGGACATATATTTTGTTACTCGTTGAAGAGGTCGCCTAACCGAGGCAAGCATAAAGACCAGATCAAGCATTAGATGGTAGATACGTCTCTCGGCTTATCATTGTTATCTCATCAGCGTTATCTTGTGTACATTTCCAGGAGGCTTATCAAAGTGGTATCTTGAGTGGATGTTCTTCATAAACCAGGGAAAGGGGCATTTCTCGAGACTAAATACTACCATAAAAAGAAATATACCTTTTGTTTCAAGCACAAATCAAACGAGCTCGCCTGATGCAAAATACCTAAATCAATCGTTTGCTTTCTCATATCCCATATCCACAGTCTCTAATCTTCGTAAAATCTTTGTACCCCGTTGTCCAGCAGCAACCACCCCATCTCACTATTCCCGGGACAGCCCGCCAAACTCGGCTGCGCATCAAAACCCAATTCAGGGCTTCGGTATGTGAATACTCTTACTCGTCATCAAACACCCATGAAC
>Ga0247774_1001845_pt1 | contig 10613 bp, 9 predicted proteins | sample UWRJL001104B6_FD_179933 | JGI IMG/M metagenome (GOLD analysis project Ga0247774, IMG submission 179933) | Plant litter microbial communities from Arlington Agricultural Research Station in Wisconsin, United States - UWRJ-L001-104B-6 | ecosystem: Environmental > Terrestrial > Plant litter >... | reverse complement strand
GTTTCCTCCAGGCGCGGTCTATCTCTTCACCCTCGGGTAGTCGGCTTCGCTGACTACCCGATAGGGCGCGGGACGCCGCCCGTGCGTACGCCCGGAGCTTGCGACCATCAGGCGAAGCAGCCTGCACCGCTATCTACTTGGTTGCGGAGGCGAGGCTGTTCGCGAGGGATTTCAGCCCGCCATCGTAAATTCCCTGAACGATTCGGGCGGCCTCCTGCTCGCTCACACCGTTGGGTGTAAAGCTGCCGCTCCATTCCACGCGCGATGCCTTGCCGCCATTCATGTCGTATACGCGAAGCGTGGAAATGTAATCCACGATCGGAAACGGGCCTTGTACGATCGCGTAGGTATACGTGCGGGCGGCATCGTCGAATGAGACGAGTCTCTCCGCGCACGACTGACCGTCGGGCAAGGTGAAATGCCTGACACGGCCGCCGTCGCTGAGCTCGCTGTGCCGAATGGCGGGGATCCAATCCGGCAACGAATTGAATCCGCCGATCACTCTCCAGACAACGTCGGGAGGCGAGGACACATCGAGTCTGGCCGAGGCTTGGGTCATGGCGGATCTCCGGAGAGCCAATGGGTTGACGGGTAAGTCTCCTGCGTCGCCATTTCAGAGTACCGGGTCACCAACTGGGCAATGCGTTAATCGACGTTGATGGATGTTGATCGCCGATATCAGCGCACTGGCCTTCTGCAAGTCTGCCGTTTCGAACCCTTCCGTGAAGCATGAATGAACTGCGGCCAACTTCCAGGCAGCCTCGACGTGCCGGTTCGAATCGCGATAGAGCTCCGCCAGATTCACGACGGCACGCAGCTCCCAAGCGAGTGCACCGTGCCGACGCGAGTGGTAGATGGACTGTCGAAGGAGTCGCTCGGCCTCTCGGAGCGCGTGCGCAGGTGCCGCCGCTCGCAAGAACTGCCCCTTGAGGCGCAAGGCCTCGGGCAGTGCGTGACGTTCTCCCGTCCGCTCGCACGAGGCGATCGCGCTGTCGATTGTCCGGAGCGCCCGGGAGAGTCTGCCGGCCTGCGCATGGCCGCGCGCCAGGGCGCAAAGGAAATAGGATTCGCGAAAGCGAAAATTGACAGATAGCAGCCGGTCGTGTGCCGCCTGCAGTCGAGCGACGCCAGCCGGATCACCGCGCTCGATCATCAACACGCTTCCGAGGCATGCGCTGAGGGAGATCCAGATCGGGAACGAATTGCGGGCCAGGTGCTCCCGGAGCTGTTTCAGATACAGCTCGGCCGCCGCAAGGTCGCCGTTGTAGACCGCAATCGGGAATGCGACGAATCCGAGCGGGTAGCACAAGGAGATGGGATGCTCGGCCGCCTTCGCGTCCTCTATGGCTGCCAGCGCTGTGCGTTCTGCCTGCCGTGCGTAGCCTTGCAGCCAGAGAATATTCGCCAGTGTTCCGCGGGCCGCGCCGCGCTGGTCGACTTGGAACCGCGCGATATGAAGCTGTTGAGCGGGGCCTGCGTACGTTTTCAGTACGGTCTCGAGGCGCTTTCGCGCCCGCTGCTGCCCGCCAAAGTAATGCAGCGTGGTTGCGAGCAAACGCTCCGCGCTAAGGTAATCATCGGCGTCGCCGCGCCGCCGCGCGATGCTTCGGAGTTTTCGCAGAGAGGCGAGCGCCGCCCGGCATTCACCGACGAAGATCCGATAGCAGGACAGTCCCCAGAGCATTTGTATCTGACAGCGGACGTCGTCCGTTTCTCGGGCGAGCTCGAGTGCTTCGATCCAGCGCTCTGCGATTTCCTTTTGCGGACCTCGAGAATAAAGCAGGGCCATGCCTTGCGCCGCGCGCAGGCTCATTCTCTGGCTTGCGGTGAGTGGTGCCTCGGGCAAGTCGAGAGCCAGTGCGGACTCGACGTTCGAGCGGCACTCGTCCAGCAGGGACAGCTGCGTCCAGAGTGGAGTCGCGGCAATCGTGAGGTCGATGCCCAGCTCGCGATTGCCCTGCGTCGAAAGCGCCCACGCGAGTGCTTTCCTGACATCGTCGATCCAGTGGCCATGATCGGCCAGCCACTCGGCGCTTTGGAGTTGCGCGGCGTCCTGTTCCGCGCGCGTCAGCACATCCAGAAGGTGGCGGGCGTGACGAGCGCGCACGGCGCCGCTTTCGCCGCTCTCGACGAGCTTCTGTGTAGCGTAGGCCCGGGTGGTATCGAGCAATCGGTATCTCGCGACTGTCCCGCTCACGTGGGCCGAAACGAGGGATTTCGCGACCAGGCTCGCAACGACGGATGTGACGTCGCAACTGTCGCCTGTCGCTGCCTGGGCCGAGGCCAATGTAAAGGATCCGGCAAACACGGAGAGACGGCGGAGCACGACACGCTCGTGCTCCGTCAGGAGCGCATGGCTCCAGTCGAGTGCTGCGGCCAGGCTGCCATGGCGAGCCGGAGAGCTGCGCTGGTCGAGATCGAGAACGCGCAACTGATTGTCCAGCAGGCTCGACAATTCCAGCAGCGTGAACGTATCGACTCGTGTCGCGGCCAGCTCGATGGCCAGGGCGACGCCTTCGAGCTTGCTGCAAATCTGCGCGACGGTGCTGGCGTCTGAATCTGCGAAGCGAAACTCCGGCAGGCGTGCAGAGGCGCGTTCGACAAAGAGCTCCACTGCGGCGAACCCCAGAGCCTCGGCGGCGGTGAGTCGCTCCGCAATCGGCGGCGTATCGAGCGCGCCCAGGCGGTGAATGGTCTCGCCGCGAATGTGCAGCGGCTCCCGGCTGGTGGCCAGGACCAGGACGTTTGATGTGGCGATGAGAATCTGCTCGATCAGCGCCGCGGTTGCTGCAAGCACGTGCTCACAGCTGTCGATTACGAGGAGGACGCGGCGTTCACGCAATTCGTCTATCAACGCGGCGGCCACATTCTCTGTGTGGATCGAGACTCCAAGCGCACGAGCCAGCGCGGCGGGAACGAAACGGCCATGGTCCAGGGAAGTGAGGTCGATGAAGCACGCGCCATGCTGGAGCTGGCCCGCGAGCGCCTCGGCAAGTGCCAGCGCCACGGTCGTCTTGCCGATCCCGCCCGGTCCGACGATCGACAGCAGGCGATTCTTCGGCAGCGTCGCGGCAAGAGCGGCGACCAGTCGATCGCGGCCGATCATTCGCGTTGGGTGGCGCGGAAGAATGCCCGGTGTGAGCTCGTGCACGCGGCCCGCCGCGCCGGGAACCTCGCGATACGTAACCGGCGCGATGAATCGATATCCACGCCCCGGCACATTTTCCAGGTAACGATCCCCCGGGCGGCCCTCGCCGAGGGCCCGTCGCAACGATGCCACCGTGACCTTCAGGTTGCCGTCTTCGACCACTCGTCGGGGCCAGGCGATCGCCAGCAGTTCCTTCTTGGTGACCAGCTCGCCCGCGCGCTCGACCAGCGCCGTGAGAATTGCCATCGCGCGATTGCCGAGGCGCACGGTCTCGTCGCCGTTCAGCAAGACTTTCTGCGCGGCCAGGAGCTGGAAGGGGCCGAAAAGATAACGGCGTTCGGCGGAAGAGCTCGACAGTTTCGTCACACCAGTTGATCCGTCCACAGGTACGTATCTACCTGACGACGCCCGCGAGAATTTACCACTCTTTAACTCCTTGCCCGTGGCGTGTCGGATACATTTTCCGGCGCCTGAAGATGCCTGTAAGGATTTGAAAAAGTCATGCCCGGAAACAGACGAGTACTACTTGTACGAGCTGCGATTTTTATCGCGTCCATGCTGCCGTTGGTCGGCTGCCAGACCGCGCACCTGCCACTAAAGGCAAAGGCGGCGGCCCACGTGGAGTCATCGCGTCGTCATGAGATGCGAGACGGCGGCGTCAGGATGATCGAGATCACGACGCCGAAGGGACGGTTCCGGGTGTGGACCAAACGTGTGGGCGAGAATCCGAAGATCAAGGTTCTGCTATTGCACGGTGGCCCGGCCTTCACGCACGAATATCTCGAAGTGTTCGACAGCTACTTTCCCGGAGCCGGCATCGAGTACTACTACTACGATCAGCTCGGCTCGGCCTACAGCGACCAGCCGGACGAGCCGCAGCTGTGGGAGATTCCGCGGTTCGTGGACGAGGTCGAGCAGGTGCGCCGGGCGCTTGGCCTGGACAAGGACAACTTCTACCTGTTCGGCCATTCGTGGGGCGGCGTGCTGGCCATCGAGTATGCGCTTGCGCACCAGGATCACCTCGCTGGCCTGATCGTTTCCAACATGGTATCGAGCGGTGCGAAGTACAACGAGTATGCGAAGAACGTGCTGCTGCCGGAGATGGATCCGAAAACCGTTGCAGAGCTCCAGCGCCTGGAGACGTCGGGCAAGACCGACGATCCGCGTTACATGGAGCTGCTCATGCCGGCGCTCTACGAGAAGCACATCCTGCGCATGCCGGCGGATCAATGGCCGGACCCGCTGAACCGCGCTTTCAAGCACTACAACCCGAAGATCTACGAGGCGTTGCAGGGCCCGAGCGAGCTCGGCCTCTCCGGCAAGCTCGTGAGCTGGGATCGCAGCGCCGATCTGCAACGGATCACGGTGCCAACGCTCGTCATCGGCGCGCGCTACGACACCATGGATCCGAAACACATGGAGTGGATGTCGAAGGCGGTGAAGAACGGCCGCTACCTGTACAGCGACAACGGCAGTCACCTGGCGATGTACGACGATCAGGATGTGTACTTCTCGGGCTTGATCGATTTCCTCGAGAGCGTCAGTCGCCGCAGGTCGATGAGGGCGTGCGGGCCCCGTGCTCAATGAGGACACCCCTGACGATGCGGATTCCTCTCGTCAGGTGCTTGGAGACCGGCAGTTGCCTGCAACGTCCGGTCTCGTTTTTTCCAGTGAGGTAACCGATGGCCTGCCGGCCTACGAGCGTCGCAACGTCGGAACTGGACTCGAATCCTCATGAGATCTTCCGCTTGAATCGGTCGCGAACGCCGCTGCTCGTGCGTGACGATGGCGTGTACATCGCACTCCGGGCGGCCGACGTCGAAAGCCTGGCGACCGATCCTCGCACGCGACAACTGGAAACCGAGTACGTCGAATCTCGCGGGGTCACGGAGGGCCCGCTGTTCGATCTGTTCGCTCATTCGATGCTCCTGTCCAACGGGACGGTCCACCGAAAACGGCGGGCCCCGGTATCGCGTGCGTTCGCTTACAAGCTCGTGATGGGACTGCGGCCGCGAATCCGCGAGATCGCGACCGCGTTGATCGACCGTCACTACGCGCGCGGCGAGATGAACCTGCGCGAGGACTTTGCAGCCCGGCTGCCCGCGCTCGTCATCTGCGAGATTCTTGGGATTCCGCCGGGGGACATCCTGCGGTTTACCCGGGACGTGTATCGCGTAGCGAAAGCATTCGGTTCGTCGTTCGCGCGGGCGGATGTTCCGGCGCTTCAGGCGGCTGCGGATAGCTTGATCTCGTACACGCATTCGCTGCTATGGGGGCGCCGCGCGGTGCCATCGAACGATTTCCTTTCGTCGTACGTCTCGGCGCTCGATGAGTCGGAGAAACTCTCCGCAATCGAGACCGTGATTCAGATCGTCACGCTGATTCTGGCCGGTAGCGATACGACGCGCGCCGCGATGGTCATCCAGACTTCATTGCTCCTGCAGCACCGTGAGCAGTGGGACGCGGTTTGCCGGGACTTCGCTCTCGTTCCTGGTGCGGTGGCTGAGAGCCTGCGCTACGAGCCTGCGGTGGCATCGTTCATGCGCGTCGCGCTTGAGGACATCGACATGGACGGCTACGTAGTTCCGCGGAACAGTATGTTGTCGCTATCGACGATCGCAGCCATGCGCGACCCGGCGGTCTATTCCAACCCGGAAACGTTCGATATCCGGCGAGCAGATCAGTCGCGCAGGCACCTGGTGTTTGGCAGGGGCGCGCATCGCTGTCTGGGTGAGGTACTCGCAGTGGTCGAGCTGGAAGAGGGACTCGCGGCGTTGACTGCGCGCCTGCCCGACATGCGATTCGCCGGGACTCCGCCGCTCATCCGGGGCAGCGGCGGAATCCGCACTGTCGAGGCGACAACGGTCTGCTGGCCGAGTCGGGACAGGATTTGAGCGCGCGGCTGCGCTAACGATCTACGTTCCGCCAGGCCGCGAACATTGCAGCCTGGCCGCGGTGAACACCTTGCGCATCGATCAGTTGCCAGACCACGCCGTCTTCGATCCAGAACCGCCGGCCCGATCTGGCAATGCGTACTCCACGATAGCCGCTCACATAGCCGTTGAGGCTCACCGCATCCAGTAGTCGCTGGCGCTCCGCCCGATTGGGCGCCTCCGCCGAGAGTCGTGACGGCATGGAGACGATCTCGTCCCACCCGTACTCGAAGCAGTGTTGCGCGGTTCTGTTTGCATAGATGAATCGCGGGTCCGCGTCCGTGTCGTGCGCCAACACGGCGAACGGCGCGTGCTCGTAGAGCCACACCGGGCCGAGATGAGAGGAGGGCAACGCGGAGCCCACGAGGCGCTCGTAGCTCCCGGTGAGCAGGCGAAAAAAGTCGGGATCTGCAGGCGAAATGGAAAGGGGCATGAGCTCAGTCTACCGGTTGGTTGGGGTTGACGAGGGGTACACCACGAGCCGTCCGGCGCGATGCGCGAGTAGGCTGCGTTCAACGATGACGATGAACGATGACGATGAGGTCGTCGTTCCCGCCTCCAGCGATGCCTTAGCTCCTGACAACAGCCGCTAACGCCTCTTTGCCCTCGGCTCGATCGTGGCGCTGATAGGTTTTTCTCCGTCGTCAAACCGATCAGGAGAATTTCCATGCCCAATCTCATTCCGCGCAAGGCGCTCATTGCGATCACCAGCTACAACGGCGTCATCTACCCCGATGGCACCCGGACCGGGCTCTTCTATACCGAGGCGCTTCACCCCTACGAAGTGCTGACGCAGGCCGGATTCGAAGTCGATCTCGCGACGGAGACCGGAAGCTATGGGGTCGATGAGCTGTCGATCACGAAGCAATTCCTCGCCGGCGCCGACAAGTCGGTATTCGACGATCCGAAGCATCCGTTCAACGTCAAACTGAATACGCAGCTCAAGAAGGCGTCAGAGGTACGCAAGCACGATTACAACGTGTTCTTCGCGTCGGCGGGGCACGCCGCGCTGTACGACTACCCCAAGGCGCGAGGCCTTCAGGCGATAGCGGAGGACGTGTGGAGCCGCGGTGGCATCGTGTCGGCCGTGTGCCATGGGCCCGTGATTCTTGCGGGCGTAAACGATGCGAAGACCGGCCGGCCCATCATCGATGGAAAGTCCGTCACCGGATTCACCGTCGAAGGTGAGGTGATCATGGAGGTTCTCGAGAAGCTGAAGTCGGATGGAGTCAGGGTCGTGGCGGATGTAGTGGAAAAAGCTGGCGCGTATTACAGCTCCCCGATGCATCCGTTCGACGACTACTCGATCACCGTTGGGCGCCTGGTCACCGGCGCCAATCCCGCCAGTGCCCGCAGCACGGCCGAACGAGTCGTGAAGGCCTTCGACAGGCTTTCGATGAAGGCGGCCGCGTAACGTTTCGTGAGCGCTGCGGATCCGCGAGGCGTCATCGCCAGGTGACGCAATGAAGGATCCGCAGAGCTCCGTTCGCGTAGGCCGTCGTTAAGAGCCGCTCACAGACGTTAGCCATTTCACCCGAACGCTCGACATGCACCTAGTCTGGTTCACATCCGATCAGGCGGCGCGATGCTCGATATGAAAGTTCTCATTGTTCTCACGTCACACGATCAGCTGGGAAACACGGGAAGGAAGACAGGCTTCTGGGACGAGACGCTTGCCGCCCCTTACTACGTTTTCCGCGAGGCCCGCGTCGATATCACGCTGGCCTCCCCGAACGGCGCCCAGCCGCCGCTTGATCCGAGAAGCAGACAACAGGGTTTCCAGACGAACGACACACGTCGTTTCGAGAATGATGCCGCGGCGCTGCGTGCGCTCGCCGACACGGTGAAGCTCTTGGAAATCGAGCCCGGGAAATTCGACGGCGCGTTCTTTCCGGGCGGTCATGGCCTGCTCTGGGATCTGGTGAACGACCGGAACGCGCACCGGATCATCGCGAGCATGCTGGCCGCGAAGAAGCCGGTCGCACTCGTCTGCCACGCACCCGGGATTCTCGCGCAGGTGACGGCGCCGAATGGCGACCCGATCGCGAAGGGCCGCTCCCTCACCGGGTTCACGCATTCGGAAGAGGCCGATCTTCATCTCACCGAGGTCGTGCCGTACCAGGTTGAAGACGAATTGAAGAAGCAGGGTGCGATCTTTTCGGCGAAAGCGAACGGGACCGTGCACGTCGTTCAGGACGATCTGCTGATCACCGGCCAGAACCCCGCGTCGTCTCACCAGGCCGCCCTTCGGTTGCTCGATCTTCTGCAAGCCGACGCAGGCTAGAGGAGTACTGACATGCCCCGTCTGTTGGAAAGCGTCACGCTCGAAGAGGCGAAGCGGATGCTGTCGGCTGCGGAAGCGAAAGCCGCAAGCCTCGGCATCGCATACAACATTGCGGTAGTCGATGCCGGCGGAAGACTCGTCGCGTTCGTGCGCCAGGACGGGGCGCTCATGGGCAGCATCGACCTCGCGATCGACAAGGCGGTCACCGCGAGAATCTTCGACAAGACCACTGCGTATCTCGCGAGTCTTTCACAGCCCGGCCAGCCGCTCTTCGGCATCGAGGACAGCAATGCCGGCAAGGTCGTCATCTTCGGTGGCGGCATTCCGATCACGATCAACGGAAACATCATTGGCGCCGTCGGGGCCAGCGCAGGAAGCGTCGAGCAGGACATCGAAGTCGCCGAGGCTGCGCTCGCGGTGCTGGAGGAGAGGACACATGCCATACAGAAGCGTTAACCCTGCAACGGGCGAAGTCGTTGCGACATTCGCCAGCCATACCGACGAGGAGCTGAAGTCGGCTCTGGCGACAGCGTCCGCGCTGTACCAATCGGAGTGGTCGCGTGGGCCGCGGCGCCGACGACTCGAAGTCCTGTCGCGCGTCGCGGAGGTACTCGCAGAGCGCGTGGAAGAGCTCGCCAGGATCATGACGGAGGAGATGGGCAAACGCATTTCCGAAGCACGAGACGAAGTTCGCCTGAGTGCCGAAATCCTGCGGTTCTACGCAACGCATGCGGAAGCGTTCCTCGCACGCGAGAAGATCGCTTCGCCGATGGGCGATGTCTGGGTCGAATATCACCCGATCGGCGTCGTCGTCGCAGTCGAGCCGTGGAACTACCCCTACTACCAGTTGGCTCGCGTCGCCGGGCCCAACATTGCCATCGGTAACCCCGTGCTGGCCAAGCACGCCAGCATCGTGCCCCGGTGCGCGGTGGCTTTCGAGAAGGCGGTGGCGGATGCGGGCGCTCCGCCAGGCACGTGGACCAATCTGTTCGCCTCTGGCGAACAGATTTCGGCCCTCATCGCGGACGATCGTGTTCAGGGCGTAGCGCTCACCGGCTCCGAAAAGGCGGGAAGCATCGTCGCCGCGCAGGCGGCGAAGTACCTGAAGAAATCGGTGATGGAGCTCGGGGGCGCCGACGTGTTCGCGGTGCTCGACGATGCCGATGTCGATCGGGCGGCCGCAGCCGGTGCCGATGCGCGCCTGAACGGAGCCGGGCAGGTATGCAATGGCGCTAAGCGCTTTCTCGTGCACGAGAAGGTTGCGGCCAGCTTCCTCGACAAGCTCACGAGAATTCTCGCCAGCACGAAGGTCGGTGATCCGATGGACGAGAGCGTTGGCCTCGGGCCTCTCTGCTCCGTGCAGGCGCGTGACGATATGGCTGCGCAGGTTGCCCGCGCAGTAAAGGCCGGCGCGACGCTGCATCTCGGCGGGAGCGCGATCAAGGGTGCGGGGGCATTCCTGCAGCCGACGATCCTTACGAACATCACACGCGACAATCCGGCGTACTTCGAGGAGTTCTTCGGCCCTGTCGCGCAGGTGTATGTCGTGCGGAACGACGATGAGCTGATCGCGCTGGCGAACGACTCGCACTTCGGCCTCTCCGGCGCGATTTTCACTGCCAACGTCGAGCGCGCGAAAGCCCTCGCGTCGCGCATCGAGACCGGATCCGTCTGGATCAACACCCGCTCGTCCACCGCTCCGGAGCTGCCGTTCGGCGGCGTGAAGCGCTCCGGCTACGGCCGGGAGCTCTCGAAGTTCGGCATCAAGGAATTGGTCAACCAGAAGATGGTTGTGGTCGCCAACACGTAGGAGATATTCATGAAAGCAGCCCGCATCCACGAATACGGCAAACCTCTCGTTCTCGAGGACGTGCCGGTTCCCGATATCAAGCCCGATGAAATCCTCGTCCAGGTCAAGGCGTGCGGAATGTGCCGTTCCGACGCGCAGCTCGTGGACGGATACTTTCGAAAGTACGCGGACATCCCGCCGCCCATCACGGTCGGTCACGAGATCACGGGCGTCGTGTACAAGGTCGGTAAAGACGTTCCGAAGGTCGCCGGCCTGGAAGAAGGCGACCACGTGGTTGTCGCGCCCGGGTGGGGGGATGGCGTCTGCCGCCACTGCCTGATCGGCAACACGCACATCTGTCCCAACGTGCGCTGGCCCGGGTTCGGCCCGTATGGCGGTTTCGCGGAGTTCGTGCCGGTTCCCGCTCGCTATCTCGTCAAGGCAGATCGCCGCCTGAAG